>ERZ1026978.783-NODE-783-length-12401-cov-5.417706_pt1 | contig 12401 bp, 8 predicted proteins | sample MGYA00519560_ERZ1026978 | MGnify/ENA primary metagenome ERZ1026978 (study PRJEB26926, sample SAMN06164401) | human gut metagenome | biome: ENVO:00009003; feature: ENVO:2100002; material: ENVO:00002003 | host: Homo sapiens | place: USA | collected 2012 ... | reverse complement strand
AGGATGAGGGCTTTGTGGAGGCCAATCTGGGCCGCTCCAAGACCGACCGCAAAAAGATGGCGGTCTACCCGGCCAGCGAGCCGCATACCAAGTACGCCTACACCGGCTACAAGGTGCTGGAGCGCTTCGGGGGCTTCACCCTGCTGGAGTGCCGCCTCAAGACGGGCCGCACCCATCAGATCCGGGTGCAGTTCGCCTCCCGCCGCCACCCGCTCTGGGGCGACGGCAAATACGGGAGCCGCGTCAAGGGAGACATCGCGCTCCAGAGCGCCCGCCTCCGCTTCATCCACCCCGGCACCGGCAAGGCGATGGACTTCCGCCTCCCCGTGCCCGGGACATGGCCCGCTTGGGGCATCAGACAGGAAAACGACAATGGAACAGCAGTTTAAAACGGATTCGGAAATATACGCCGTCCTCGAGCGGGAGATCATCGACCTGACCCTGCGGCCCGGCTGCTCTCTGAGCGAAAACCCGCTCTGCACCCGCTTCGGCGCGCCCCGCTCCCTCATCCGGGTGGTGCTGCAGCGCCTGCAGGAAAACGGCCTTGTGAAGATCGTGCCCTACAAGGGCACCACCGTCACCCGGCTGAACCGGGACATCGTGGATGAGCTGATCTACGAGCGCATCGCGGTGGAGGCCCGGGTGCTGCGGGACTTTGCGCCCCACTGCACCCCCGAGCACCGCGCCCTCATCCGTCAGCGCGCCGCCGCCTACGACGAGCTGGCCAAGGCCGAGACGCTGGACTTCAACCGTCTCTACGAGGCCGACACCCGCCTCCACGAGACGTGGTTCTCCGCCATGGGGAAGATGTACCTCTGGCGCACCTTGCAGAACGCCCACGCCGACTACAGCCGCTTCCGGATGCTGGATACCCTGACCACCGGCGGTCTGGCCGAGGTGGTGGCCGACCACCACAACCTCATCGACGCCATTGAGCGGTGCGACCTGGCCGCCTTTGAGCCGCTGGTGGAGCGCCACCTCTACGGCGGCATCCGGCGGCTGGGCTCTAAGCTCACCGAGGAATATGCCGACTACTTTGAGCCGGAAAAATAATGCACCCTTAAAAATGTTCCACGGGGAACAAAACCGGCACAGCGCCTGCCTGACGCTGTGCCGGTTTTGTTTGCCCCTTTTTCAGAAGAACACGCCGGAGATGAAAATTTCCAGCCCAATGCCGATGAGGATGACACCGCCCAGCACAGAGGCCTTGCCGGAGAGCTTTGTGCCGAACTCTTTGCCGATGCGCAGGCCCGCCATGCAGAGGAAGAAGGTGACGACGGCAATGATGCCGGAAGCCGTCAGCGCCATCAGCCAGCCATACTCCGCAATGGTAAAGCCGACCGAGAGGGCATCAATGCTGGTGGCCACGCCCTGCATGAAGAGGGCACCGGCACTCAGCGCGGCGGCTTCCTCGGTTTCCTCGCCCCGGATGCCATCGATCAGCATCTTGCCGCCGATATAGCCCAGCAGGGCAAGGGCGATCCAGGGAATGAATGTTTCAAAGGAAGAGAACATCTCCACGATGGTATGGACGCAGACCCAGCCTGTCATGGGCATCACGGCCTGAAACACGCCAAAGGTGCCCGCAATGATGCACATCCTTTTTCGGGACATGCCGGGGTCATGCAGACCGTTTGCCATCGAGACCGAAAATGCATCCATGGCAAGACCCACGCCCAGCAGGGCGCTGTTGAAGAAAAACAAAAAACTCCATTCCATAACTGAATGCCTCCTGAATCTGACCAAAATTACGGTGCGGCAAAAACAAAACCCGAGATCGGCGCGCGTGCACATCCGGTCTCGGGTCATTTTTTACAAATGAACTCCATGTGTTGGGCGTGGTACTCCGCACCATAACACATGAGTCTCGCAAATGAAAGCAAGCCAGACAGCAGTGCTGTCATTGTGTTGACTTGCTGCGCCGTCTGCAAACAGCGCCTGCTACTCCCCCATGGGATTTTGTGATTGTTCCGTTAGTCTATCATATTTTCTGATAGAAGTCCAGGCTAACTTTTTCGTCCTCGCTTTGCTTTTGGGGAGAAGAACCTCTCCGTCACGGCTGTGCCGTGCCACCTCTCCTAGCAGGAGAGGCAAGACAGGCTCAATCCTCAGCCGGTGCCTCGGAGGCGGAGGCCTCATCGGCTGCTTCCATGGCGGCCAGCTGCTCTGCGGTGGGCTCATCGCCCTCCTCAGCCTCTACTGTCTCGGTCTGAGCTTCATCGTCGTGGTCGGTACGGGCCAGCACCATGACCTTATCGTTCTCGCCCAGACGCATGACCCGGACACCGGAACCATAGCGGCTCTGGACGGGGATCTCGTTGGCGTGCAGGCGGATGATGATGCCCTCCTGGCTGCTCAGCAGCACGTCATCCACATCGTCCACGATCTTGACCGCGGCGACCTTGTCCTTGGAGGCATCGTAGTTGCGGATGCCCTTGCCGCCGCGGGCGGTGATGCGGTAGGTGTCGATGTCGGACCGGCGGCCCTTGCCGTTCTCGGTCACGGTCAGGATGGTGGCGTTCTCACGGCAGATGCAGACACCCACGACCTCGTCGCCCTCGGCCAGCTTGATGGCGCGCACGCCGTGGCCGCTGCGGCCCATGGGACGGGCATCCTCCTCATTGAAGCGGATGGCCTGACCGTTGCGGGTGGCAACGATGAGCATATCGTGGCCGGAGGTCAGTCTTGTCCAGGCCAGCGCATCCCCCTCGTTCAGGGCAATGCCGATCAGGCCGCTCTTGCGGATGTTTGCATACTGCTCCAGCGGGGTGCGCTTGATGAGGCCCTGTTTCGTGACCATGGTCACAAAACCGCCCTCATTGGCCGTATCCTTGCTCTGGCAGAGCATATTGGTGACCTTTTCGCCCTCGGCCAGCTGCAGCAGGTTGACGATGTTGGTGCCCTTGCTGGTGCGGCTGCCCTCGGCAATGGTGTAGCCCTTGATGCGGAACAGGCGACCCTTATCGGTAACGAACAGGACATAATCATGGGTGGAGCCCACGAACATCTCCTGCACGATATCCTCTTCCTTGCGGGTCATGCCGGAGATGCCGCGGCCGCCGCGCTTCTGGGCCTGATAGGTGGCCTTGAGCTGGCGCTTGATATAGCCTGCCTCGGTGAGGGTGTAGACACACTGCTCCTCGGCGATGAGGTCCTCGATGTCCACCTCGCCGGTGACGGACTGGATCTCGGTGCGGCGCTCGTCGCCGAAGCGCTTCTTCATGTCCAGCAGCTCGTTCTTGACGATCTCCAGCACCCGGGCGTCGTTGGCCAGGATATCTTCCCAATCCTCGATCTTTGCCTGCAGGGCACCCAGCTCTTCCTCGATCTTTAAAATTTCGAGGCCGGCCAGACGGCCCAGCTGCAGCTTGACGATGGCATCTGCCTGCGGGTCATCAAAGCCGAACTGCTCCATGATGGCAGCCTTGGCCTCGGCCATGCCGCCCTTGCAGGCACGGATGGTGGCGATCAGCTCATCCACAATGTCGGTGGCCTTCTTCAGGCCTTCCAGAATATGGGCGCGTTCCCGGGCCTTTTTCAGGTCATACTGGGTGCGGCGGCGCACCACCTCGTCCTGGAACTCCACATACTTCTGGATCATCTGCTTCAGGGTCATCACCTTGGGCACCTTGTGGTCGATGGCCAGCATGATGACACCCACGGTATCCTGCAGCTGAGTGTACTGGTACAGCTGATTCAGGACGACCTGGGGGTTGGCATCCTTGCGCACATCGATCACGATGCGCATTCCCTTGCGGTTGGTCTCATCGTTCAGGTCACTGATGCCCTCGATCCGCTTTTCCTTGACCAGATCGGCAATGTTCTCAATGAGACGTGCCTTGTTGACCATGTAGGGGATCTCGGTCACGATGATCTGGGCGCGGCCGTTCTTCTTTTCCTCAATGGTGGCGCGGCCGCGCAGGGTGATCTTGCCGCGGCCGGTGGCGTAGGCAGCACGGATACCGCTGCGGCCCATGATGATGCCGGCGGTGGGGAAATCGGGGCCCTTGATGTGCTCCATCAGGCCGGGCAGGTCGATGTCGGGGTCGTCGATATAGGCCACGCAGCCGTCGATGACCTCGCTGAGGTTGTGGGGCGGGATATTGGTGGCCATGCCGACGGCGATGCCCTGACTGCCGTTGACCAGCAGGTTCGGGAAACGGCAGGGCAGCACACTGGGCTCCTTCTTGGTCTCATCAAAGTTGGGGTCCCAGTCGATGGTATCCTTGTCGATATCGGTCAGCATCTCCACGGCCATGCGGCTCATGCGGGCCTCGGTGTAACGGTAAGCAGCCGGGGGGTCGCCGTCCACAGAACCAAAGTTACCCTGACCATCCACCAGCGGGTAGCGCAGGGAGAAATCCTGTGCCAGACGGACCATGGCATCGTAAACGGATGCGTCGCCGTGGGGGTGGTAGGAACCCAGCACCGCACCAACGGTGTCGGCGGATTTGCGGTATGCATGGCTGGGGTCGTTGCCGCGCTCATGCATGGTGTACAGGATGCGGCGGTGGACGGGCTTCAAGCCGTCGCGCACGTCGGGCAGCGCGCGCCCGACGATGACCGACATCGCGTATTCGATGTAGGAGGACTGCATCTCGTGCACGAGCTCGCTCTGCACGATCTTTTGGTTGGGGAATTGAATGTCTTCGGGTTTGTAATCCACGTTTTTGTGTGCCATTTTCTTCGTCCTCCTCTCTTAAAAGTCCAGATTGACCGCGTATTTCGCGTTCTGTTCGATGAATTCCTTGCGCGGCTCGACCTTCTCGCCCATCAGCACCGTAAACGTCTCGTCGGCAAGCACCGCGTCCTCGAGCGTGATGCGCTTGAGCGTGCGCTTTTCGGGGTCCATGGTCGTCTCCCACAGCTCATGCGGGTTCATTTCACCAAGACCTTTGAAGCGCGAAATATCGACCTTTGCGTTCGGATTGTCGCCGCGCAGCTCGGCGGAGTATTGATCGCGCTCCTCCGGCGTGAAGGCAAGGCGCGTCGTCTTGCCGCGCGTCAGCTTGAAAAGCGGCGGCACCGCGGCATAGACATAGCCGTTTTCAATGAGCGGGCGCATATAGCGGAAGAAGAACGTCAGCAGCAGCGTCCGGATGTGCGAGCCATCGACATCGGCATCGGCCATGATGATGACCTTGTGATAGCGGACTTTGTTCAGGTCGAAATCCTCGCCGTAACCGCCACCGACCGCGGTGATCAGCGATTCGATGGTTTCGGACTTCATCATGCGGTCAAGGCTTGCACGCTCGGTGTTGAGGATTTTGCCTCGCAGCGGCAGAATGGCCTGCGTGATCGGGTTGCGTCCCTGAATTGCGGAGCCGCCTGCGGAGTCACCCTCCACGATGAACAGTTCGCATTCTTCAGGATTGTTGGACTGGCAATCCTTCAGTTTGTCTGGCATGCCCGCGGATTCGAAGATTGACTTGCGGCGGGTATTCTCACGTGCCTTCTTGGCTGCAAGACGCGCACGGGAGGCTTCAATGGCCTTCTGGATGATGTTCTTGGCTTCGCTAGGATGCGAATCGAACCAGTCGCCAAGCTTGTCGGTCATCACGCGCTGCACGAAGGTTTTCGCTTCGGAATTGCCGAGCTTGGTCTTGGTCTGGCCTTCGAACTGCGGGGTGGTGAGCTTCACCGACACCACTGCGGTCAGGCCTTCGCGTACGTCGTCGCCGGAGAGGTTCTCATCCTTGTCTTTGAGGATGTTCTTCTCACGTGCGTAACGATTGACGAGCGAAGTCAGAGCCGCACGGAAGCCTTCTTCGTGGGTGCCGCCTTCGGTGGTGGAGATGGTGTTGGCGAAGGTGTGCACCGCTTCGGAGTATGCGGTGGTCCACTGCATGGCAATTTCCGCGGAAATGCCGATTTTCAGATCTTCCGCTTCGAAATCGATGACATCCGGTTCGACCGGGGTTGCCTTGCGGGACTTCACCAAATAATCGACGTAATCCTTGATGCCGTCGTTGTACTGGTAGGTGACTGTCTGATGCTTCGGTTCGGCATTGTCACCGCCGCCTGCGACTTCGTCTCCTGCTTGGTCCGGTTCACGCAGATCGGTTAGGGACAGCTTCAGTCCCTTGTTGAGGAATGCCATCTGCTGGAAGCGGTTACGCAGAATCTCGAAATCGTAGGTGGTGGTTTCGAAGATCGCGCCGTCGGCCCAGAAGGTCACGGAAGTGCCGGTGGATTCGTCTTCGCCCATCGGTTCGCCCTTGAGCAGACGTGAGGTCGGCTTCTGGTTGATGTAGGTCTGGGTCCAGTGGAAGCCCTGACGGCGCACTTCGATGTCGACGCGGGTCGACAACGCGTTCACCACGGAAATACCCACGCCGTGCAGACCGCCGGAGACCGCGTAGCCGCCGCCACCGAACTTGCCGCCTGCGTGCAGCTTGGTCATCACGGTTTCCACACCGGAAACGCCTTCGCCCGGCACTTCGTCGACCGGAATGCCTCGGCCATCATCGACCACGCGCACTCCGCCGTCCGGCAGAATCGTCACTTCGATATGCGAGGCATAGCCCGCCAGCGCTTCGTCGACGGAGTTGTCGACGATCTCATACACCAGATGGTGCAGGCCACGGGGGCCGGTGGAGCCGATGTACATGCCTGGGCGGATTCGCACCGCTTCGAGGCCTTCCAACACTCTCAGATCGGACGCGTCGTAATGCTCCGGAGCCAAGGTGTCGTCAAGCTGCGCATCTTCGAGCTGATCGTTTTGGATCTGATCTTCCTGCGTGTTTTCAGCTGATTCGTTCAGCGAATCCGCATCAAGGTCTGCCACAGAGATTCCTTCCTGCATTTTTCCCGCCATCAAGGGTCATTTCCGCAGGTGATACCACCTAGAACGCAAATAAAGGCCCCTTCTAGGCGTTTACATACACTACTTGATATTCTACTCATGCAGGGGGACAGCGCGCCAGAGGCATTTATCCTTGAAATTCAGCCGTTTACCCCTGTTTTTCGCGTTCGGAAAAGTATCTGCCAGCCCTCGCAAAGGTCATCTCCGGGGACATATTCGACGTACGCCCGATCGCAGACCAACTATCACACCAATATCGCGTGATATTTTGCTAATACCGGGTCCTCCTGGTCATTCGCCCTCGGCTGAATCCCTGTTGCTGGGGGCCGGTGACGCGCACTTCGTTGATGGTCAGCCCCTCAAGTCTCCTGCGAATGGTGTCGGTCAGCAGCGGAATCATGTACGTCAAGGTGGTGGTCCATGCGGGACTGTCGCATCGAATCGTCAAAATGCCGTCACGCAGGTCAACGGGGTAGGAGTGGCGCGCGTTTTCATCACCGACCACCTGGTTCCAATGATTCTGCATTTGCGCGATTTTCAAATGCGGCGTCCACAAACCTTGCGTTGCGATCACGTTGAATATATTGCCGACCGTCTGCGGGTCGCGTCCGGGTTTGCCAAAATTCTCCCATGCCTGCCGCGCACATTCCTCACGTTCCTTGTAGCGTCCGGCGCGTTTGCTGATGCGTTCGAACACTTCGGCGGGCAACTTGCGTTGGTCGAGATGCAATGTTTCGCAGATTGGAGGATTAGGCATCAGCGGTCAGTCTCCCTTCCTGCCGCAAGCTGCGCCATCATCGCCGCCAAATCGTCATCGCCGCCATCTTGCGATTGTCGACGCAACGCGGCCACGTCAATCACATGCGCGTGCACGGCGTTCGTTTGTGGAATGTCGCTTGCCGCGGCGACGGTGATCAGCACTTGATCCTGCCACATCGCAAAATCGAGGATCTGCCCACGACGGGATTCGTCAAGCTGTGCGAACACATCATCGAGAATCACGATCGGCTTGCTTTCGAATTGTGCGGAAACCGCTTCATATAGCGCCATTTTCAGCGCCAAAGCCATGGTCCACATCTCGCCGTTGGACGCGAATTCACGGGCGGGCATGTCGTTGAGCAGCAAGGTCAGATCGTCGCGATGCGGGCCGATCAGATTCTGTCCGCGTGCCACTTCGCCCGGGTAGATGCGCTGGAAATGACGGCTGATTTCCGCGCTCGGATCGTCGAACAGCATCACTTCGTCGAAGGACGGCTCATATGAGAGCGCCGCCCGCTCGTCGTCGCCTGCCAAAGACGCGTAGATTCGCGCGAAAGGCTCCCCCAGACGTGCGATGACATCGTTGCGTTCCCGTGTCAGTCTCATGCCGAGATCGATGAATTGTCCCGTCCAGATTTCCAGTCCGCTTAAAACCGTCTGCTGGCTGTATTGCGGGTCGAGATTCGTGCCGTCGCCGAGTTGTTTGAGCAGTGCCGTACGTTGTTTCGCCACATGCGTGAATTGTTGCAGCAGCTGCGCGTAGTAGGGGAGTAGCAGGGAAGCGGCCTGGTTGATGAAGTTACGTCGGGTTGCTGGATCGCCTGCCACCAAACGCTGATCTTCGGGGGTGAAGGAGACGGAGGGCGTACGTCCGATGAGATCGCGCATGTATTGCGATTTTCCGCCATCGATTCGCGCCCGATTCGCGCCTCGTGCCACGATGGTCGCTTCGTAGGTGTGTTGCGTTTCATCGTCTTCCACATTGGCTCGGATGGTAGCCGAAGTGCACCCTTTTTCGATTAGTGGCAATGATGATGACGTGCGATGGCTTGATCCCGTGGAAAGCACTTCGACGGCTTCCACAATATTGGTTTTGCCGAGTCCGTTGGCTCCTTGCAGAATGTTGATTCCCGGTTCGAAGTCAAGCACGCAATGTTCCCAGGAACGGTAATGGTCGAGTGCTAGGCGGGAAATATACATTCACAATCCTTGAGAATCAAGCAAATTTCTTACGCGGATAATCGCAATTATTAACGAATATGATTGTTTATGAATATTCATGCAAACGGGCTGAACCGGCAGTAATAGCCATGTTCAGCCCTATTTTTTGCGATACTTCCACGTTTTGTGTGGATCGGCTTATGTTCAGCTGTTGAAACGCATGGGCACAAGCAGGTAGCGATAGTCCATGGATTCCTCGGAATCCGACTCCTGCTGGCCGTTGAATTCCACAGGCTTGACAGCGGTGGTCATCTTCATGCGCACGAACGGTTCCGCGATGGCGCTCAGGCCTTCGATCAGGTAGGTCGGGTTGAAGGCCACGGTGATGTCTTCTCCATCCATGTCGATGTCGAGGATTTCCTTGGCTTGGGCTTCGTCCGCGGTTCCTGCCGTCAATGTGAGCTCCTGGCTGGTGAAGGCCATGCGGATCGGCGCGTTGCGCTCGGCGACGAGGGAGACACGCTTGATGGCGCTGATGAGATCTTGCTTGTTGATGACCGCGTGAATCGGGTATTCGTCAGCATACAGGCGGTCAACCGCGGGGAATTCGCCGTCGATCAGCTGCGAGGTGGACACGCGTCCGGCGTTCTCGAAGCCCAGCAGCGACGGATTCTCCGTGTCGAAGTCCACAACGATGTTCTGATGCTCATCCAAAGAGCGTGCCACGTCGCGCAGCAGTGCGCCGCGAACGAGTGCGGTGGCGTTGGTGTCCGGGTTTTCCGGCGTCCACGTGAAGCTCGAACGAGACAGACGGAAACGGTCGGTGGAGCTCATGATCACCTTGTCGCCTTGGAACTGCACGCGGATGCCGGTGAGTACGGGGCGATTCTCCTCACGGGAAACGGCAACGGATGCCTGGGTGACGGCTTGGGTGAAGGTTTGCGCGTCTACTTGGCCCAGTTTGGACGGAATTACCGGAAGATCCGGATATTCGGCGTCCGGCATGAGCTGCATGGTGAATGTGGACTTGCCGGAGGTGATGGTCATGGTCGATCCATCGGTGGAAAGATAGGTTTTCGCAGCAGGAAGCGACTTGGTGATATCCGCCAGCAGCTTACCGAGCACTAAGACGGATCCGGCTTCATCGACGCCTGCTTCAATGTGATGACGGGCGGAAATGGCGTAATTGAAGGCGGAAAGTTGGAGAGTACCGTCGATGGCCTCCAAACGGACGCCTGCCAAAATGGGAGATGCAGGGCGAGCGTCGATCACGCGGGTGGTCCAGGCTACTGCGTCTGCCAGCGCTTGGGAATTGACTTCAACTTTCATGGCTAGTTTCCTCGTTTCGTTCGGTCCATAAGTCATTCTAGCGAGCTGCCAGCGTTTTGACGAAGCGTGGGGAATTCCCCACTTATGATGACGATGATGATTTTCTTATAACAACCTATATTCGTCATAATAAGGCCTGTGGATAATGTGGGTAAGTGCACAGACCCCATGTTTTTCAAGGGCTTAGTTCACCTCACTACCTGTGGATAACTTTTGAACGGAGTGTGGACAAGTTACCGGGTTATCCACAGGCTCAAAGATGCCAAAAGGTTATCCACAAAAGCCTGTGTATAGTCCACAGGTCATCCACCGCCGATTTTCGCGTTTCCAACGGCTTTTCCACCGAGGAATCCTTGATTTGTGTACAACTATGTGGATAACTTCGATAAAAATCTTCCACAACCCGGCGTGTCAGAATGGTCGGTAAATCAGTGGGTAAAGAATTTACCAATACTCATACTTGGTTTTTGAAAATCGCCTGAGAAAGGCAGAAAACGCCAAAATCTTTTTTTTTGAGGCATGCGGAAACACATGCAAACGCGCAAAGTCATGCAAAAAACGTTATTTTTCGCCGGAACGCTGTTTGAGTTGTAGCGTCAGCTCCGTCACATAGTTGTAGATTTCCTGCTTTTCCTGCATTTCATCGCTGATACGGGTGTAAGCGTGCATCACTGTGGTGTGGTCTTTGCCGCCAAACACCTGGCCGATGTCGTTCAGGCTCATGCTGGTGAGCTCACGCACCAAATACATGGCAATCTGGCGGGCCAGCGCGATTTTCTTCGTGCGAGAACGGCCGACGATGTCGTCGAACGTGATATAGAAGTATTTCGCCACCTGAGTGATGATGTCGGTGGGCTTGATCTCCACATCGGTCGCGAAGAAGTCCTGCAGCGTATGCTCCGCCAGCGCGCGAGTCACCGGCTGTCCGCTCAGGGAAGCCATGGCAGTCACGCGGTTCAGTGCGCCTTCCAGCTCGCGGATGTTCTCGGTGAAACGTTCCGCAATAAGGTTGAGCACGTCGTCTTGAACGTTGGATTCATGGGCGATCATGCGCAGAATGGCGATTCGCGTCTCCAGATCCGGCGGCTTGACGTCAACGGTCAGGCCGGATTCGAAGCGGGAGATCAGGCGTTCGTTGAAGCCCTGCAGATCCTTCGGAGGCACATCGGATGCGATCACGATGCGCTTGTTCGCCTGGTGCAGGGTATTGAACGTGTGGAAGAACTGTTCGAGCGTCGCGTCCTTGCCACTGAGGAACTGAATATCGTCGATCAGCAGCACGTCGACTTCACGGTAGCGACGGTTGAATTCCTTGATTTGGCCGGAATTCTGGTTGGTATCGCCCAATGCCTCGATGAATTCGTTGGTGAATTCCTCGCTGGTCACGTAACGGACCTTCAGCGAGGGATCCTTGACCAGTGCGTAGTTGCCGATGGCGTTCAGCAAGTGGGTTTTGCCCAGGCCGGAGCCGCCGTAGATACACAGCGGGTTGAAATCATGGCCGGAACCTTCCGCGACGGCCAATGCGACAGTGCGCGCAAAACGGTTGGAATCGCCAGGGACGAAGGTGTCGAAGGTGGCGTTCTTGTTCAGATGGGTCTTAGGATCCAGCAAAGGCCTGTTCTGGCCTCGTTGGAAGGTGTTGGGGCGTTCCGGAGGCATGGCGACCGGAATGGGAAGCTGGCCCTGCGTGGTTTCCTCAACATGTGGCGCAGGGGTGAAATGGGGGTATTCTTCAACGGGCGGCTGTGCCGGTTCTTTCTTTTCCGCAATCTTGAATGCAGGGAAAATGTCCTGTTCCGCAGACTCCCGCAAGGCTTCCAGCAGAGGCTGGTTCAATTCGTTCTGCAGCGTCTGCTGCGCGGCCGCGCTGGGCACGCACAACACAATGGTGGGACCCCACATGCCTTCCGGAAAAACATTTTCCAGCCAGCTTTTGTCACGTACGGAAAGTGCGGGATTCTGGTGCAGCAACGCCAGCGCGTCGGACCATACCCCGCGAGCCTGATCGAGAGGATCGGTTGTCGTATCGGCCACGGATTCCCCTTTCTCGACAGACTTCTACTAGTAGTGCAACTGTTTATTTGTACTCTCTTTTCCCTGAGTTATCCACCGGTAAGCGTGTTGAAATGATTGAATTGTGAATGACAGTAATGTAGTTTGTGGATAACTTTTGTGGGGAGTTTGGCGATATACCAACGTTTTTTGTGGATTGTTTTGTGGGGAGAGTCCCCACAAAATGTGAAGGAATTAGTGGAGTCAGTTACTCTGTTCAGGGGTCAGAGTAACTTGGTAGAGCTTGACTCATGAGGAGCCGTGCCTTGGCATGGCTAAAAACACCGGGAGC
>ERZ1026978.782-NODE-782-length-12422-cov-7.047142_pt1 | contig 12422 bp, 18 predicted proteins | sample MGYA00519560_ERZ1026978 | MGnify/ENA primary metagenome ERZ1026978 (study PRJEB26926, sample SAMN06164401) | human gut metagenome | biome: ENVO:00009003; feature: ENVO:2100002; material: ENVO:00002003 | host: Homo sapiens | place: USA | collected 2012 ... | reverse complement strand
GTCGTCGGCAGCGTCAGATGTGTATAAGAGACAGCTCGCTCTCCTCTAAATACGCCAGCAGCGGCAGCACGTGCTCGTATTTCGTCGCCTTCTGCGTATTCGGCAGCTGCATGTGGCCCTCGATCTGTCCGGCGATCGTCAGGCAGTGGATGGCCGCGCGGCTATTTTTGATGACGACCGAGCCGAAGTCGATGACCGGCTGAATGGGCGGCAGCAGCGGCTCCTGCCCGTTTTTCTCCTCGTCCTGCGAGGGTTTCGTTTCGCTTCTCATCGCAAAGTCCTCCCGAAAGTCCTTTCCGGTAGGATTTGCAGAAAGCGCGAAAAGCATACCCTTTGTGCCGTCGGAAATACGAGCCTCAAACCGGGAAGCACTTTAATATCCCCAAGTCATCAGTTTCCATTCCCCGCCATCGCTGCGAGCCAACCACCAGGACCATGTGTATTCCGTGTCCGGCTCCCAAGCTCCGCCGCCCTCTTTCGGAGAGCGAAAGCTGCTGTCGAACATGATGCATTGTGTAAAAGCCAGATCGTTGTCATTTGCCTTTTCCAAATCATTCATCCACGAAAGGTTCTTTTCATCCGTGCAGACGTCATCTGACGAATATGAAATGCTATGTAATTCGCAGCCTTCCCACGAACCGATCATCTCTTCGATCACCTTTATCGCATCATCCATATCCTGTTCTGTGTAGACAGCCGAATCGCCATAATCGACCGTTATGTTTGACGTTTCCTTGTTGCCGCATCCAGCCAGCAGGGCAAAAAGCACTACGCAAATAACCGATAAGCTGTATTTTTTCATCTTATGGCCTCCATATCTCTCATTTTTCTATATTTTTATACTGCTTACTTTACCAGAAAGCATTGTCCGAATCCAGCGGAAAAGCGCCCGAGGGCGTTTTCCTCGGCCGCTTGCAGCTTTTTATTTGTACGTCAGCAAATCTTCCACGCTCTTGCGCTTCGGCGCGGCGGGCTCCTCATCGGGATAGCCAAGACCGATAACACAGCCGACCTTCTGATTCTCCGGCAGGTTCAAAAGTCTCGTGATCTTCTCTTCGTCGAAGTAGCCCGTGATGACCGTGCCGACGCCGCGCTCCCACGCGGCAAGACAAAATGTCTGCGCGGCGATGCCCGCGTCGAACATCTCAAAGCCCGCCTCCTTCGGCGTCGAGAACGAGCCGTCGCGCTCGTAGCCCGAGCGGCCGGTCACATAGGTAAGCACCATAACGGCGGGGCAGTTTTTGAGCGTCTTCTCGTTCAGCTTGAAATCAAGCACCATCTCCTCCGCCATTTTGTCGATCGTCGTGCGGTCCTCGACGAGCACATAGCGCGCGATCTGCGTATTCTTCCACGAGGGGGCGTAGGCCGCGTCCGCGACGATCTGCTCGATAACCTCGTGCGGAACGGGTTTTGGCTGGTACTTACGGATGCTTCTTCTGCTTCTGATGGCCTGTATCGTTTCCATATTCGTTTCTCCTTTGCTGACGGTTTGAACGCAATGCCGATTCACGGCGTTTCTTTGGCGTTTATCATAACAGAAGCGTGCGCAAAAATCCAGTGGAAAAACAGCCGGTTCTGCCGATTCATCTTATTGCAGGCCCGTCAGCGGATTTTCCTGGCAAAATCCGTCGGTCAAACTATAGGACATGCCAAGCGTTCCAAACGGGAAATAGTGAACCGTATAATAGGCCCGTCCCGCTGAAAACTGCTCGATGGAAATGTAAATCGGCAGCAAGGGCACTTTCTTTGAGTAAACTCCCACCGACTGCGCGCGGATCTCAGCGACATACTCCTCCGGCACCTCGCACCTGCGTGAAACAAAAGGATGGGAAGAAATGCAGGCCAATATCATACCGAACAGGGCTACGATCAGCAGTGCGATCATCGCTTTTTTGTGTTTCTTCATGTTCTGTCACACCCCTGTGCGTTCCTCTGCTTTCTGCCTCTTCTCCATACGATGATTGCATGGATGATGAGGGACGCGACCGATATCGCGACAATCAGAGAGTGGGATGTAAACGGCTTGCAGTACCATCCCATCGGGTCTAACTGCGACAGCTTTGCCGTCAAATAAGAAGAAATAAAGCTCAGTATATTTCCGATAAAAATGATCGGAACGTTGTCTGTTTTCAGCGCGCAGCGGTACAAAATCACAAAGCTGACGATCATCACACCGTAATACACCATCGTCCCCGAAGTAATATCACCCTTCACAGAGAAAAATGCAAACGGTACGCAATACGCGGTGAGCAGCAGCGCTCTGATGAGCCACGATTTTTTCATAAAACCCTCCCATTTTTCTCTCAAAATCTCTCTTTCGTCATCATATCAGACCTTTTGCGCAAAGTCTACCATAGAAAAAGCGCCCGAAGGTTTCCCTTCAGGCGCTCCTTATGTTCACTTTTCTTTTCCGTAGAAGAACAGCGCCACCGTTCCCGGGCCGACGTGGGCGCCGGTGACAGGCTCGTAGACCACGTTCAGGCATTCGCCGGTGAAGCCCTTGTCCCGCAGCAGCGCGATGAGCGCCTGCGCGCCCTCTTCATTGTCCGCGTGGGCGATGCCGAGCATCTCGCTCTTGTCGAGCGCGCGGCCGTCGTAATAATTCGCAAGCTCCTGATACGCGCGCTTCATGCCGCGCACCTTTACTGATGTGCGATAAAGAAGTAATAGAAGTGTAAAAAATTTTGCCGTTCCTATCCGGCACTTGCGCATTGTGTCGGATAGGTCGGGCGGTTATTCGGGCAAGTCCACCTTGCCAACAAAAGAATAATAAATCTCAATGTCCTGTCTGCGGGTCTTGTTCTCGTCATAGCTGCACTCATGCACAACGATTTTCTCTACAAACTCCCGCAGCAGAGTAGGGGTAAGTTCTTCAAAGCTGGTATGCCGCCGGACAACATTCATAAACTTTTCTGCGTTCACGGTGGCTTCCTGTGCTTTGGAAAGCTCCGCTTGGATAGCAGCGGCTCTTTCTTTCAGCTCCCGTTGTTCTGCTTCATAGTCTGCCGACAGCTCTGTGAAACGCTCGTCTGATATGCGCCCGGTCACGCTGTCCTCATACAGCCGCTTGAAGATAGCGGATAACTCGGCTATGCGTTTCTCGGCGGCTTCCAGTTCCTTTTTCTTAGCGGCGTTCCTGCGCTTGCCCCCGTCCTCGTTCTGCTCAATCAAGAGCTTCATAAACCGAGCTTCATGCTTTGCCGCATAGCTTGTCACTTTCCGCAGATTGGAGAGTACGCCAGCGGTCAAGAGGTCGGTGCGGATAAAGTGCGCCGTACAGTCATGGGTGCGTTTCTTGTAGTTGCCGCAGATATAACAGTCCTGCTTGCGCTTGTCCGTCTGGTATCGCTGCTGATACATGACACTGCCGCAGTCCGCACAGAACAGTATGCCGGAGAACAAGCCCACTTCATCATAGCGGTTGGGGCGTTTGCGCTGCTTGCGAAGTTCCTGCACCCGTTCCCATGTCTGGGTGTCTATGATAGGCTCGTGGTGGTTCTCGAAAATCACTTGCTTCTCCGGGGGATTTTCTACGCTGTGCTTGACTTTGTAAGAGGGCTTTTCTGTCTTGAAATTTACCAGACAGCCTGTGTATTCCCGGTTTTCAAGGATATGCACAACGGTATTGGTCGCCCACTTGCACTCATAGCCGGGGTGGTAGCGGCGGGTGCTGCCCGTCCTGCGGTATTCCAGCGTCCCCGGCGTGGGGATTTGCTGCTCTGTGAGCATACGGGCTATCTTGGTCGGACCATTCCCGGCAAGGCAGAGGTTGTATATCTGCTTGACTACGGGTGCGGCTTCCTCGTCAATAATGAAATTTTCGTCCTCGTCCATGAGGTAGCCATACACAGGCTTGCTTGTGATGGGCTTGCCACTCATGCCTTTTGAGCGTTTTACTGCTTTGATTTTCTTGCTCGTATCTCTCACCAGCCATTCGTTAAAGATATTCCGCAGCGGGGCAAAGTCATTGTCGCCCTGTGCGCTGTCCACTCCGTCATTGATAGCGATAAAGCGGACACCTTTCTGTGGGAAAATCATTTCACTATTATAGACAAGAGCACAAAAAGGATAGGTACGGTGGGGATTAACCCGTCAGATTTTCCATTCAATTTCTACCTTTTCATTTGTTGCCCGGATGACCGTTATCAGTGCGTCCACCACCTGCCTCTTGTCCTCAAAGCTGACATTCTCCCAGTCATCCAGATACCCGGAAATGCTTTCCATCTTCTCCATCGGCACAGCGTCCGCAGAGAGTTTTGCAATCTCATTGGCAATGGACTGCCGCCTTGCGTCCAGCTCCTCAATTTTGCTGTTGGCATAGGAGAGCAAAACAGGGCTTGCGCCCGTCAGCGTGTCAAGCAGCTTTTCAATCTCGCTTTCCACCTGCGCCAGTTCCAGCCGCTTTGCCGCCAGCTTCGGGGAGATTTTCGCCGCATTTTTCCGGCCTGTCAGCGTCTTAAAATCTTTTAGCTTCTTCACCATAGCCCCATAGACCACCGCTTCCAGTTCGTGTAGCTTTACACAGCCGCAGCCGGGGCAGGCCCCGCTGTCCGCATGAACGGTGCAGCGCATATAAAGAATACCGTTAGAGTGCGCCGACATGAGCGCATAGCCGCATTTCCCGCATTTGATTTTTCCCGCCATCCATGTGTTCCGGGCTTTCCTTGCGGGCTGGTAAGTGTGGCTGGCAAGCAGCTTCTTCCGGCATTTCAGCCACAGCTCCGATGGGATAAACCCCTCATGTGGAGCCAGTACCAGCGTCTGTCCTTGCAGGTGCTTGTGCTTGTCCTCTGTATTCCCATTGCCCTGATAGTAATAGCAGCCGTTTGTCCCGGCAAAGTCGGCGGCATCATTGTAAATATCCGTCCCCTGGCTTTTGTAAAACTCGTATATGTCGAGGTCAGCCATGACATAAATCGGGTTTCGGAGAATAACGCTCAAAGTAGCCCTTGACAGCGGCCTGCCATGATAAGTACGCATACCGTCCGCCGTCAGCTTCTTTGTAATGTCATGCAGCGATACCTGCGGGTCAGCGTACATCTCATACATCTGCCGGACAAAGGCCGCTTCGGTTGGCTCTATTACCAGCTTCTTTGTGCGCACCCCGTCCATCACATAAGGCTCTGTCCGAAACCCGTAGGGCGTTTTGCCGCCCATTTTGAAGCCCCGCTGACAGCGGGAGTACCATGCGTCCTGCACCCGCTTCTGTATCGTTTCCCGTTCAAGCTGGGCGAACACGATACAGATATTCAGCATCGCCCGCCCCATCGGGGTGGAGGTATCAAACTTTTCCGTAGAGGACACAAACTCCACTTCGTACTTTTGGAAGAAGTCCATCATCTTCGCAAAGTCGAGAATGGAACGGCTGATGCGGTCGAGCTTGTAAACCACCACTTTCCGCACAAGGCCGCTTTCAATATCCCGCATAAGCTGTTGGAATTGTGGACGCTCCGTATTTTTCCCGGAATACCCTTTGTCCTTGTACTCTTTGCAGTTCCCGCCTTTCAATTCGTATTTGCAAAACTCAATCTGGCTTTCAATGGAAATGCTGTCCTTTTTGTCTACCGATTGTCTTGCATAGATTGCGTCTATTCGATTGTTCATATTGTCGCTCCTTTTCTTAAAAAAGAAACGGAGCTGCTGACAGTTTCATTATACCGCCAGCAGCTCCGCAAATCAACGATGGCTTTGGAAAACCTTATGCCCCGGCTTCCTCTTTCTGCCGCTTATCGGCATATTTGCGGAACACCTCATAAAGCTGCTGCTCCAGTTCCCGGCGTTTGACCGCTTCCTGTTCCGGCGTGAACACCGGGGAGAGGTTTTCCAGCGTGATTTCCCTGCCTTGAAAAGTCACGACTTCCGTTTCCTTTTTGTATCTGATAGTGGTACTTATAAAATCACCTTTCCTTTCCATGCTGCCGCTGCTGCCGTTTCAGTTCCACCAGTATATCCGGCGGGATACGGTCAACCAGCCGCTGTAAATCGTCCAGTTCGCTTTTCAGCTTTGCCCGTTCCATCGTATCTTTCATCTTGCCTTTTTCGCTGGCTTTGGCTCTGGCTTCCAACTGTTCATTTTCTGCCAAAAGGTCGTTTATTGTGACCTTGTATTTTTTGAGCTGACCGGAGAAATTCTCCATCTGCGGAAACCACTTTTTCAGCAGGGAGAGGGCTTCCTCTTTCTTCTTTCCGGCATTGAATGGGGTAATACCGTCCAGCGTAGCTTCAATGGCTCTTGCCTGTTTGGAGAGATTGACCGCCTGCTTGAACAGACGGGTGGGGATATGCTTCCTGCCTGTCTTGCTGGCACTTTCCCCACGCTCCAAGTCGGGATATTTCTCCACCATATAAGCGTGAAAATCGTCCTGCCATTTTGTGAGGTTGGCTCTGTTCCCTATAATCTCCTTTGCACACAGGCGGTTGTCCTCTGTCAGCGGAACAAAGACCAAATGCAGGTGGGGCGTTTTCTCGTCCATGTGTACCACCGCCGACACGATATTTTCTTTCCCTACCCGCCCGATTAAGAAATCAGCCGCCCTCTGGAAAAATTCCTGTATCTCCTTTGGGGACTTCTTCTCGAAAAACTCCGGGCTGGCGGTAATCAGCGTATCCACAAACCGGGTGCTATCCCTGCGGGTGCGGCAGCCAGCCTGTTCAATGCGGCTTTGAATGAAGTGGTAATAGCGTCCCTCCGGCTTGACGATGTAGAAATTGTACTTGCTCCGGCTGGTGTCAATGTCGGGATTGCTGGCGTACTGTTCCTTTTGCCGTTCGTGATGGGCTTCCAGCGGTCTTGCCGGATTGCCCTTGTGTTTTTCAAATCGCAAAATTGCGTGTTGTGCCATGAAACTCCTTTCCCCATTCCGTTCCTTTCCGGGACTTTTCCACAGGAAAATCCCACAGAAAATATCTCAGATAGGAAGGGAATGGATAAGATATAAATAAAATCGTTTTTATCTCTGTATTTCTATATACCGTCTGGTTTTCGTACTTCAAGAGGATTGATTATCGTACTCATCGAGTACGGTTTTCAGTCCGACCGCGTTCCATAACCGGATTTCTTGAAGTCGGTGTTTGGAACCGCTTCGTAGGATTTTGGGTAAATGCGGTTGGGTTTTCCACAGCCCTGCTTCTGGATTTCCACCAGTCCGGCATATTGCAGTTCCCGCAGGGTGTTGACCGCCTTCTGCCGCCCGCAGTGGAGCAACTCCACTACCTCGTTGATGGGATAATAAAGGTAAATCCGCCCATATTCATCTGCCCAGCCGTTTTTCCGGGACAGGTCTGTCCGGCGCAGGATAAAGGCATACAGTACCTTTGCTTCGTTGGACAGGGGTGTGAATGTGGGGGCTTCAAAAAGGAAATTCGGAAGCCGGGTAAAGCTGACCGCCTTTTCCGGCTGATGGATATAAATGGTGTTTGTCATATCGTGTTTTGTGGACGGTTAGAAGCCTGTTTCCGGGGGCAGACGGTAGTTTCTATTGCCTGCCCCTGTTCTGTGCTTGCAAAGCCTTGTAAATCAAGGACTTTTCAGCCCCTAACTGTCCACACAAGACCTCCTTTTCCGTTCACTTTCTGTTTTCTGCCGCCTGTGAACTCTGGCGGCACAGTCGGGACAGTATTTCGCCCGGTTGGACTTTGGGACAAACACTCTGCCGCAGATCGCACAGCGTTTCAGCTCCTTATCCCGGAAAATCTCCGCTTCCAGCGTTCCGATTTGCGGCAAGACCGACCAGCGGAACCACTTACAGCAGACCGAGAAAGAAATAGTCTGGGGGCAGGTGTGGGTGTCCCCATCGTCAAGGAGCATACAGTTCCCATCCTCATAACAGCAGCACTCCCGGCAGATCAGGGCGTTTGCCTGTTTCCTCTGTGCCGGTGTCATGCGGTAAAGGGAACCGTCCTGCCTGCGCTCTATGGGCGGCAGTCGTTTATATGGGTTCTCTCTCATGTGTTCCCTCCATTTTTCCTTAGCCGTTCTCCCCGAAAAGGCTTCCTGCCCCATTCCTGCGGCGTGTTCCGGCGTTGGCACGCTCCCCGGACTTCGGGACATTTTGTCCCGAAGTGGCTCGTTGCGGTGCTTCCCCTGCCGGGGTATTCCTTTTCGGATGGTCATTCATTGTTCAAGGTGCAGTTCATCGATGAACTACCCTAAGTCTACACCTAAAAGACCGCCCGCCCCGTATATCCATAAGGTCGGAAATCAGCCCGGAAAACTCTCTATTTCCACGCTCTTGGAATTGTGATATGATAAAAAAACAGAACGACAAAGCGGAAGTGATAAGGAGGAGATAAAATGTATATTAAAAAATATTGGTATAACTATATCGGTGGCACAGACGATAGTCTGACCTTGGTGGACTACCTCTATGACAAAGGCAAAACTGAAATACCTCTGAGTGAGATATTCAATGATACTGGCCTTAGCAAACTAAACTGGAATTTCCATATCTCACCCAATTTAGAATACATTGATTCGGAGGGCCAATGTCACGAATTTTATTATGCTATTGATTTGGCAACTGATTTGGCAGCACTTATTCTTGAGAGTAAGAAAAGTGGTGGGTTCAATATAAAAAATCTGTTTGATGGGGAAAAACGAGATAGGTTTGTAAAAATCATAACTATGCCAGAGGAGGATCAAGCAATGAATCGGGCTTTAGCAGAGTTCTGTGCTTCTCCGCTCGAATATGATCTTCATGAAATGGTAGATGATGAAGATATGCTGAAAATGGCGAAAGACTGCGAAAATATCCGTAAGGAATTGTGCGAATAACTTCCAAATTATCAAGCAGACAAGGAGGGAGTGCATGGAACTATCCATACAAGAACGATTGAAAGACCTGCGTGTGGAGCGTGGGCTGACGCTGGAACAGCTTGCGGAGCAGACGCACCTCTCCAAGTCTGCGCTGGGTAGTTATGAGGGGGATAATTTCAAGGACATCAGCCATTATGCCCTTATTGAGTTGGCAAAGTTTTATGAAGTGACTGTTGATTATCTGCTGGGGCGTTCTCAAACAAAAAATCACCCAAACGCCAATCTTGCAGACCTGCGTTTGAGTGATGATATGATTGAATTATTGAAAAGTGGGCGGGTGGATAATTCCCTCTTGTGTGAACTGGCGGTACACCCGGATTTTCCCCGGCTCATGGCTGACCTTGAAATCTATGTAAACGGTATCGCTGGCAAACAGGTGCAGAGTGCAAACGCCATAGTGGACGCTGTGAGTGCAACCATTATGAAGCAGCACAATCTCGGCTTGTCTGACCCGCAGTTAAGACAGCTTATCGCCGCCCATATTGATGATGACAGCTTTTGCCGCTATGTGATACAGCAGGACATAAACAAGATAGCTCTTGACCTGCGGGAAGCACATAAGGACGATTTTTTCAGCGTCCCGGAGGACAACCCGCTGGAAGATTTTTTGCAGGCCGCCGAGGAAACCGCCAGTCCAGACAGCGACCCGGAGCAAGCAGCTTTGGTGTTTATCTGTAAGCGGCTCAAATTGAATTTGAAGAAGCTGTCCGAAGAAGAAAAGAAGTGGCTGAAAAAGATTGCACAGAAGTCGGACTTGCTGAAAAATCCGAACCCGCAGCGGGGGAGAAAGTAATAAATATGAAATTACAGAATGGAGGAAATCAAAAACATGAATTTCTTTAAGAAAAAGAACTCGCAGACAAATAGTAAGCTAACAAAGCCGGATATTGAAAAACTTTTACAAGAAGCATATCAAGCTAATCCTAAGTGTTACGAAAAAGAAGATGGTACACTTTTGATAGGGCTTGCGCTTACAGAAGATACCGATTCTCTTTTCCCCATCGTGCCGGAGGAGCAGTGGGCAATAGAGGGCAAGACAATTAGCGAATGGATTATTACAATGGTTAGCCTTACAAATCCACAAGGTGGAATTATCGGGCAAATGGAATACCACGAAGCCATAAAACGACTTGAACCATTTATTCTTATGAAAAAAGATAATTGGGCACTTATTAGAGCAATGACCCATGAAGAATTAGACAGTCTATTTGGAAATCTTCCTCGTAAATTATATTGATTACATACAGATTAGGAACGGATAGCAAAGCCAGCCGTGTCAGTCAACGGTCAAGATGAACGGCGCATAAATGCGCCGCCGTTGACAGCCTCGCCCGTCTTTGTTGATGGGTAATCAAGGCGGGAAAACCCTAAAATGGCTTTCCCGCCCATTCCGATTTTGAGAAGAAAGTCCGTCCGCTTTTTCGTGGGTGTGGCTATCCGGCTGGGACACTTTGTCCCATAGTCCGGCATAGGACGAGGAACGGGGACTTTCATATACGCCCTGTCTGCTGATGAAACCAGTCCTGCGCTTGCGGCTCCACGTCACGCAATCACAACCCTGTTTTCCTGCTGCTTCAAACGCCTTTGCCCTCCCCGGCGGCAACCTTATTTTCGCAGCAACGCCGACAGAGCGTATAACACACTACACTTTGCAAGCAAAGTCGTGTGCCAAGGGGTAATCCCCTTTGGAAACCCCAGACAACAAAACAGGCTGAATATCCCGCACTTTCCCGGTGCTTGATACTCAGCCTTTACTTGTTGTCAGCAGCCCCCGTTTCTCGGTCTGCCTTTTGTGTCCTTGTCCATAATGTTTCCGTGTACATTCCCACTTGCAGGTAGTTTCGCCCTAACCTCGACATATCCTTTACGATAACTGTCCCGACTTTTCCGGCTTCAATGTCCGCAAGCATGGCTTGAAAACCGGGTCTTTGAAAGTTCGCACCAGAATAACCGTCGTCCGTGTACCAGCGCAGATTGGAAAAGCCGTTCTGCTTTGCATAGGTTTCAAGAATACGCTTCTGGTTGGAAATGGAATTGCTCTCGCCTTGCAGCTCGTCCTCATGGGAAAGTCTTGGGTAAAGGGCGGTAATTGGTTGTTGGTTGGTCTGTCTTAACATAAAATCCTCCGTTTCCGACAGCCAGCCCCACTATTCCGTACCTTGATTGTACCACATGGGGCGGCTGTCTGTATAGCGGCAAAAGCGTCAAATCTGCTTCTTTATGGTCGGTCAAATCGCCGTTTTTTGTGTAGCAGCTTCCGCTTCCAGCACTTTCATCATCTTGTCGGCTGCGGTGTCGGTTGCGCCCTGCTTGAAGAAGCCGGAAACGGTAAGGACGGAGTTGCCCATGCGGATTTCCGTCACACAGTCCGGGCGGCGGTCTGTTTTGGTGGTGCTTGTCTGTTTCGTTTCTGTCATAGGCTCTCCTTTCGCTGCTTCATCAGTTGCTTTAAGCGTTCCAGCTTTTCCTGTGCGGTTTCCTTTCGGAAGTTGCTGCCCGTGAAGCGGACGGGGGCGCACATGGAAGTCAGCCTGTCATAGATACGGGCGTGGGGCGTGTCCTGCGGGTGCTGCAATTCCTCCAGCGTGAGGTTGGTCGTGGCGATCAGCGGCTTGCCGCTTCGGTAACGGCTGTCAATCACGCTGTAAACCTGTTCCAGCCCGTATTCTGTTCCTCGCTCCATACCAAAATCATCAAGTATCAGCAGGGGGTAGCTGCAAAGGCGGGAAATATATTCGTTCCTGCCATCAAAGCTGGCAGCAAGGTCATTGAGTATGGTTGCAAAGTTTGTCATACAGACGGCAACCTCTTTCTCCATAAGGGCGTTGGCGATACAGGCGGCAAGGTAGCTTTTTCCTGTCCCCACGCCGCCCCAAAACAGGTAGCCGATATTTTCAGCCTGCATGGTTTCCCAGCTCTCCACATAAAAGCGGGCGGTTTCGGTCTGTGGGTTTCTGCCGTTGTCATGCTCAAATGTCCAGTTCCGCATAGCAGGGTCGGTAAAGCCCCGGCGTTTCAAGTCCTCCACTTTTTCAAGGTGCTTCTGTCGGCTTTCGGCGGCTTGCTGCTTTTCACGGGCTGCCCGCTGGCAGTCGCAGTCTGTTGGGTGGCGGTCACGCCCGAAACAGGTCTTTCCCTCTGCAAAGTAGGCTTCTTTGGGCGTATGGCACTTGCCGCAGTATAAAAGCCCGTCCTCGCCTGTGTAGTCCTCCGCTTCGGCGGTAGTGGTTGTAATGTCCGTAATCATAGCTTCAATCTCGTTTTTCATAAGCTCTCGCCCTCCTTGCATGAATAATCGGGTATGCCCTGTTTCGGGGCAGCCTTGCCTTTGGCAGCGTCCTCCTGCGCCCACTTGTAAATGGTGGCTGCATGGCTGTGGTACTGCTTCCCGGTGGAAGCGATATGGCAGGAAAGCCGGTCAATATAATACTCCCACTTGTCGGGCAGCTCTGTTTTCAGCCCGGAAAGCTCTGTATCGGTCAGTATCACATTGTTGTATCTGCCATAAGCGGCGGGGGCGGGGTGTCCCGTTTCTCCCTCTCTCTCTTTTTCTATCTCTATCTCTTTCTCTAACTCTATCTCTATCTCTGGTGGACGAATGTCGGAC
>ERZ1026978.760-NODE-760-length-12764-cov-4.716657_pt1 | contig 12764 bp, 10 predicted proteins | sample MGYA00519560_ERZ1026978 | MGnify/ENA primary metagenome ERZ1026978 (study PRJEB26926, sample SAMN06164401) | human gut metagenome | biome: ENVO:00009003; feature: ENVO:2100002; material: ENVO:00002003 | host: Homo sapiens | place: USA | collected 2012 ... | reverse complement strand
GCTCCACACCCTCCGGCATACTATCCGCACTGGCGGTTTCCATAGCGTGCAGCAGGGTATCCTCGGTGAAATGCTTCGGCGGCGAGGTCTGCCCCTCTTTCAGTTCTGCATTGAGGATGCCGCACTCGTTTTCTGCCGCATTGGGCAGGGCGGTGAGTTCCTGTTTTCGGTTCAGGATGTCGGCAAGCACCTTGCGTTCCACCGCTTTCCAGCCTTCCTCCAGAACCTCCTTGCCCTTGGCGGTAAATTCCTCCCCGGCACATTCGGTGGTGAGCAGGGTCTCCAGATAGCGGAATGGCTTGCTGACCGCCATCAGCGTCCGGGCGATGATGAGCTTCAGGACGTTCTGCTCGCCTTTGGGCAGCGCTTCCAGATCAGCTTGCAGCATACTGCGGGTGGGCAGGATGGCGTGGTGGTCGGTGACTTTTTCCCGGTTGACGGTGCGCCGTGTCCGGGGCACCGCCTCGTCCATGTCCTCCGGGGTAATGCCGAGAAAAACTTCCAGTTCCTCGGTCAGCTCCTCCAGCATCTCCTCGTCATCGTCGGTGATATAGCAGCTATCAGTTCTGGGATAAGTGGTAAGTTTCTTCTCATACAGGCTCTGTACATAGTCCAAAGTCTGCTGTGCGCTGTACCCCAGCAAGCGGTTAGCGTCCCTCTGAAGGGTGGTCAGATCATACAGTGGTGGTGGATTCTCGGACTTTTCCTTGCGGGTGATGCGCTGGATCGTTGCCACCATCTCCTTTCGGCAGGCTTTCAACAGGTTTTCTGCAACGGATTTTTCGGGAATACGGCGGCTGGATGCCGTGCAGCCACTGGTCAGTTCCAGATCCACCGTGTAGAATTTCTCCGGCACAAAGGCGGCAATGGCGGCTTCCCGCAGTACCGTCATGGCAAGCACCGGGGTCATAACACGCCCTACCGCCAGCGGTTGACCGTACAGGCACGAAAAAAGCCGGGACGCATTGATGCCGACCATCCAGTCGGCACGTTCCCGGCAGAGTGCTGCATTGTACAGCGCATCGTATTCAGTTGACGGTTTGAGATGGGCAAAGCCCGCCCGGATAGCGGTTTCCTCCATGCTGGACAGCCACAGGCGGGTAAAGGGCTTTTTGCACCCGGCTTGCTGGTACACCAAGCGGAAGATCAGTTCTCCCTCGCGCCCGGAATCGCAACTGTTCACGATGCTATCTACATCCGGGCGGTGCATCAGCTTTTGCAGGATGCCAAACTGCTTTTTGGTGCTGGCAGACACCAGATACAGCCACCTTTCCGGCAGGATGGACAAGTCTGCGATGCTCCACTTGACGTATTTTTCATCGTAGACATTGGGCGGAGCCAGTTCTACCAGATGCCCGATGCACCAGCTGACGAGATAACCGTTGCCCTCAAGGTAGCCGTCCTGACGGCTCGTGACTCCGAGGACTTTAGCGTAAGCCATGGCAACGGACGGCTTTTCCGCTACGATCAATTTTGCGATAAATATCCCTCCATTCTGTTTCGGATTGCAATATGTAGGCGGCAAAATGCCGCCTTGAAATCAGATGGGTTCGGTGTCCTGCTCGTCCGGGGCTTCATCTTCGTCCGGCACATCGGTGGGAATCTCAAAATCGCCCTTGTCCTCGGTGTAGTTTGCATCGGGGTCAAGGGCTTCTTTTTCTGCCTGCTTTTTCTGCTTCTGCTTTGCGAAAGCATAGAAAATGCCGCCTGCCGCCAGTGCGATCAGCACCACCACGCCCAGAAAGCCGGATGCGATCTTTGTGACCTTGTTTTCCTTGGGCTGTTCCTCGCCGGATGCCGCCGCTTCTTCGGCCGCTTTTTTCGCTTCTTCCTCGGCTTTCAGCCTGTCCTGTTCCGCCTGCGCCGCCGCTTCTTTTTCGGCGGTATAAGCGTCCGCATCTTCTTCCTCCATCAGAGCCAACAGGTCGGCTTCATCCACCAGATTCATAAAGTGTACGGTTTGCGCGCCTTTACTGTTCCGATCGATTACCAGATAAAATGTCGCACCCGATTTCGATACCAGCGTGATGAACTGCTGCCCGGAACCATCCGAATAATTGGTGTGGTAATCGTCCACCAGCGTCAGATTGCCCTCCGGGGTCAGTGCGCCGGAGGTTTCATCCGTGACGGTAACAGCATCTTCTTCGCTGTTGTCCGTCAGGACAGGCTGCTCGACTTCTTCAACAGGCTCGCCGCCGTAGGCAAACGCCGGAGCCGCCATACCGATACACAGCACTGCCGACAGCAGCAGTGCGCCGACCTTATTCATCATCTTCATCAGAATCCTCCTTGCTGAACGTGGCACCGACCGCAGACAGTGCAGCCGGGTTCGGGGTGCTGGTGGCAGACTGCCGCAGCAGGGCGGCGAGCTGTTCCGGGGTCACTTTGGCCGTGCGCACCATCTCGTTGACCTCGGCGGCCTCAGCCTCCTGAATCCGCCGTTCCAGACTTTCGATGCGGTTGTTGATTTTGATGCGCCGTTCCTTCTCTTTTTCCAGAGAAGCGCGCAGTTTGTCGAGTTTTTCGCTCATAGTGTTCTCCTATTATTTGGATAGCCGCCCGAATCCTGACAGATATTTCTGCCAGTAGGACGAGTGAATGTTTGCGTACTTGATGGGGTCTCCGGCACTGACCATCATTCCATTTCCAAGATAGTAGAGTAGGAAAGTGCCGCCTTATCGTATTTCTACGACAGGTTTGCACAGACCTCTCCCAGAACCGTGCTTGCGCCTCTCAACGCACACGGCTCCCCATTTTTTGCTCCATTTCAAAAGTCATTCCGTTTTAGTTCCATGATGAATTCTCATGTGGCATTTGTGGCACACAACGATTGTCTTGCGCCTCTTTGCCAGCATGACTTTCTCCCAATCAGCTTTACCTTTCAGGTTTTTGACCTTGTTTACATGGTGGATTTCATAGCTATCGCTGTCTGTACAGCCGCAGACTTCACAGACTTTGGCCTTCAGACGTTCCTCGAAGGAGGTTGTGTTGTGCGAATAGCGATACGCCAAATCGGGCACTTTTTCCGTCAAATCTTTGCCTTTGCAATCGCTGTACTTAGCGAACATCATACGGCGTTTTCCCTTTTTGGTTTCATACGGAACACCCCATGCGCCAGTCCCATCTCTGTATTCATAACGAACCTTAGAAATTCGGGAGCGATGCTTGTTTGCGAGTGTTTTCAGACAGCTGTATTCCATCAGATAGCCAAAGTAAACGAGCTTGTTGAAGTTGCTTGCAATGGCATAATAGTTACAGAGCCCTCGGAGTTCCGCATTATAAATCATTACGATTTCCAAATCCGTGCGGTTCAGCAGAATGGGACGATGAATAGGAATCAACCTCTTTCCATCCCTTTTAGCGATGCTATGGGACAGTAAATAGGTCTCCACCTTATCTTTCAGTGGAATATTGAGTTCCACTTTGTTGTTCATAGTGCGCATTTTTCGTTTTCCAGAGCGTTTGACACTGGCATCCCTGCGCACCCGAACATCAAAACCAAGGAATCGGGCAGGAGTATTGCTGTGCGTAATGAGGGTCTTTTCTTGACTCAACTCCATTTTCAGAGTGTCCCGGACAAAATCCGTGAGTTTTGCCTTAATCGCTTCGCATTCCTCTCTTGTCCCATTGACTGCAATCAGAAAGTCATCTGCATAGCGAACATATTTCAATCGCTTATCGGTACACGCTTTTGCAGGTGTCCGAAATAACTGCTTTGTCAGTTGCTTGTGCTGAGCAATCAGCTGCTCCCGCATTGTTCCTTCAGCTTTCTTGATTTTCTCATGCAGTGCATCTCGTTTGTATCTTATCGCGTTGTACTCTTCCGTAAAGTTTCTCGGATTGTATCCGTGGTCAAATTCCTTCTTCAGCTGCGTGATATACCTGTCCAGTTCGTTCAGGTAGACATTCGCAAGAATCGGGGAAATGATTCCACCCTGCGGGCATCCGCTATAGGTTTCATGGAAATCCCAGTCTTCCATATAGCCGGATTTCAGAAACATACGAATCAGATTCAGAAAACGAGCGTCCTTGATTTTTCGGTTCAGCACACCAATCAGCGTGGAATGGTCGATGTTATCAAAACATCCCTTGATGTCGCCCTCAATGAACCACTTTGCTCCGGTAAACTCATGCTTAATCATGGCAAGTGCCGTGTGGCAGCTTTTGCCCGGTCGAAAGCCGTGGGAATAGATAGAGAAAATTGGCTCATAGATGGCTTCCAGAATCATACGGATAGCTTCTTGCACCAGCTTGTCAGCGAATACAGGAAGTCCCAGCGGGCGCAGCTTGCCGTTCTTCTTTTGAATATAGGTTCTGCGTACCGGCTTGGGTTCATATGACCCTGTTCTCAATGCTTCAATGATGGCTGTCACATACTGCTCGCTAAATCCATCAGCCGTATCATCATTCACACCCTTCGTTCCTGCACCCTTATTGGAGTAAAGATGCTGGTAGGCGATGAAGTAAATATCCGGCCTCAAAAGATAGCGGTACAGTCGTGTGAAAATTTCATCGTGGTTCTTTTGGGAATTCTCTTGTAATTTTGTTAAAATCTCCATTGTTGATTTCATTGAGGCTTTCCTCTCTAATCAATTTCTGATTTTAATGCGCAAAAAACTGCTTCTCTTCGCCATGTGAGCGGCTTTCCCGCATCCGATTTTACGGCTTTTCCTGTCAATTCAGGATTCTCGGACTACTACAGAAGCTCCGTTGTCATGCCGGATTTTCAGTGTCATCTTTCTAGCATAGCTTTGAAATTTATCACATTGCTGCATTACACATAGCTTTTTCAAGCGTTCCGGTTTAGACAATCTCCAGTTGACGATAGTAGTAGGTCAATGTGAATTATCGGATATGCTTTTGTTCCGTTACTATCGGTTCTCCGACGTGCCGCACAGGGGATTAGCAACCCATAGGAAGGAATTTATTTCCTACGGTCCCTGTACCAAAGGTTTCAGACAATTTTCCTTTGCCCACACGTAACAAGGGCTTGGAACTCACCTTAAACAATTCAGTTTTATCCTTATATTCACTTATCCTTGCAGTTCAGTCGTGCCCGATTGTCTTTAGGCAACTTACCGCTTTCCTGCCGTGCTCTTTTCCCGTACATCTTTCGACTTTCGGTAAAGCAGGTGGATTCCCGCGTTGCTTTGCGGGGTAGTACCTTAGTCACAGCCTCCTTTCTCTACTTCTACTATCGTCCTTACTGGACGCACGATGCCCACATGACTTTTTCCGGGGGTATCATACGTTCCCTCGAAGAAAACAAGGTCGCCGAGCTTTGCTTCGGCCTCGCTGATGTGTTGGCTCTTGTTCCACAGACCGTTGGCGGTCGTTCTGCCCACGTTATAACCGTTCTGGTTGTAGACCCAGCAAACATAACCGCTGCAATCAAACCCGGTTTCCGGGGTAGAACCGCCCCACACATAGGGCGTGCCCACATACTTTTGGGCTTCCTTGTAGATGGCGGCAAATTCGCTGTCCGTCAGGGCTTCTGCCGGAATCTGATAATCAATGCCCGGTGTGCCGGAGCCATCGGAGCCACCGGGCGGCAACCCTCCATTAAAGAGGTAAGGTCTGCCACCCAAGGTGTCCTGAAAGGTCTCGTAGCGTTTCCATTGGTCAGCATCCAATTCTTCCCGGATGACCACCTCCAAGCCACGATTGACCAGCTTGGTGTGGAAGATGCGGTACTCGTAGGGCACCTGCGTGGGAACCGGGATTCCTGCCGGGCTGATGACCCAGACGGTCTTATACCGTATCTGCACCTCTACCCATGTGGTCAGCTTGTACTGTTTTTTGAAGGTCTCCTTCAACTTGCCCTGCACCTCCGACCGGGTGTAATCGTCATACAGGGTGGTCAGGAACGAAGTGAGCTGCCACGGGTCGTGCTCGATGGGGTCAAGGTGATACTGGTACTCGTTGTAGCCGGGGTGGTCGGTGGGGGTGCGCTTGATCTTTTTATCCAGCTCCTTTTCCAGCTTCTTGTAGTCCTGCTCTGCGCCCCGGATGTCCCTGTCCTCGGCAGAGTACATGGTCTGCCCGGATACCTGCGTGCCGCCGGAAAAGAGGATTCCGCAGGAGGAAAAGCCCGACATCACCATGAGGATGAGCAAAAGAAAAACGCCCACGATCACCAGAACGTGTGCGTTGCCTTTGGCGGCGTTCACCAGCCCCTTCATGGCAGTACTGACGGCAGTTTTGCCCTTTTCTACCGCCTGTTCCATGCCGGACCGGGCGGCAGATGCACCGTTGGATGCCGCCTTGCCGCCTGCGGTCTGCGCCGCTGTACCAGAACGTGCGGCGGCATAGTAGCTCTGCCGGATGTCTTGCTTTTGCCGCCACCGGGAAAGCCAGTTGGAGCCGCCCTCGCCGGTGCCGGATGCGCCTGCATCTTGTGCCGCAGTCGGCTTCTGTGCAGAAGATTTTGCGGTTCGGGCACCTTTCTTGCCCTGCATCTTGGCTTTCTTCTTGAGTTTGCGAGCGTATCTGCCCTTGGAAATATCCCGGACATTTCCTGCCGCCTTTTCGCCCTCGCTCAGAGCCTGCGTGCCCACATTGTCATCCTCGTACTGGTCAACCTCCTGATGCACCGCAGACCGGGCGGCATGGGCGGCGTACATCTCCCGCTTCTGCGCCTTGCTCAACCGGCTCAACTCGTCCGGGGTCAGCTCTGCCTTTCCAAACCGCAGGTGCTGGGCTTTTTCGGCGGTCTTTTCCGCATCGGTTTTCAGCTTCTTCTTTCTGGGCACCGACTGCTCCACCTTGGCTTTTTTCGGGGGAGAACGGGTCTTTTTTGCAGATGTTTCCTCTTTGATGTTCAGTTTCGGCTTGCTCATTTCTGTGCGCCCTCCGAGATCTCGTTGAGTTTGGTCGTGAGGATGCGGTAGAGTTCAAGGTCTTTCGGGAAGTGGTCAACAAAGGGCAGGATCACGTTGCCGAAAAACAGCAGTCCTTCGCCTTCGCCGGAGTGGGTCACATAGGAAAGCTGATGGGGCGAGATGTTGAGCTGCTTTGCGAGAATCTGTCTATCGCCGTTCGCCTGATTAAGCATATACACAAAGTCCGAGTTCTCAAAAATGTTCGATACTTCAGGGCTTGCCAGCAGATCTTTGACGTTCTGCGTTAGGGCTGTCGGGATGCCGCCCCACTTGCGAAAACGCTTCCAGATCTCCACAGAATAAGCGGCAGTCTGCTCCTCTTTCAGCAAAAGGTGGAATTCATCTGCATAGTACCGGGTGGATTTTCCGGCACTGCGGTTGGCAGTAACACGCCCCCACACGGCATCCTGCACGATCAGCATACCGAGTTTTTTCAGTTGCTTGCCCAGTTGCTTGATGTCGAAGCAGACGATACGGTTGTGGATATCCACGTTGGTGTGGTGGTTGAAAATGTTCAAAGAACCCTTGACGTAGATTTCCAGCGCAGCCGCCACATGACGGGCTTCCGGTTCGTCCTGCGTCAGCAGCGCATTGTACAGATCTTCCAGCAGGGGCATATTTTCCGGGGTGGGATTCTCAAAATACTTGCGGTAGACCACATGAACACAGCGGTCAATGACCGTCTTTTCTACCGGCTGCAAGCCCTCTTTGCCGCCCACCACCAGCTCACACAGAGAAAGAATAAAGTCCGCCTTCAACGCCAGCGGATTGTCCTCCTCACTGTAATTGCTGTTGATGTCCATGGGGTTGATATACTGAGTGCTGGCAGGGCCGATGTGGATAACCTGTCCATGCAGACGCTCCACCAGCGGAGCGTATTCTGCTTCCGGGTCGCAGATGATAATATCATCATCTGTCACCAGAAACGCATTGGTGATCTCACGCTTTGCTGAGAAACTTTTGCCAGAACCGGGAGTGCCGAGGATAAGCCCATTGGGATTTTTCAGCTTCTTGCGGTCAACCATGATGAGGTTATTGGACAAGGCATTCAAGCCGTAGTACAGCGATTCTTTTCCGCTCTGGTACAATTCCTGCGTGGTAAAGGGGATGAAGATGGCAGTGCTGCTGGTGGTCAGTCCCCGCTGAATCTCGATCTGGCAATCCGCCAGCGGCAGGCTGCTCATCAAGCCCTGCTCCTGCTGGAAATCCAGCCGACAGAGATTGCAGTTGTGCTTCTGGGCGATGCTGGATGCCTGAAAAACATTGTTTTCCAGTTCCTGTTCAGTCCTGCCGGTGTTCAGAACCAGAAAGGTGACGAGGAACATCCGCTCGTTCTGGCTCTGCAATTCTTTCAGCAGGGCTTTTGCATCTCTGCCATAGGTTGCCAAATCCGACGGAATGATGTCGATATCATATCCGGCGCGGATGGCTTTCTTCTGCTCCTCGATCTTTGATCTATCAAGTTCCGTGATGGTGCGCTTGACCGTTTTGATGGCACGGTTCTGGTCAACGGACTGGATGTGCATGGTGACGATCTGGCTGGAATCCATGTCCAGAAAATCCTTCAAGAGCTGGTCGCTGAGGTCGGATGCCGTGATGGACAGGAAGCTGACCGCCCCGAAGATGCCGCCCATCTGAAAGGTACGGCTGTTCTTAAACGCCAGCGCAGTGGGTGCAATGGCATCCTTTACGGACAGACCACTGGGCACAAGGTCTTTCCAGTTGAAGTGGAACTTGTTGGCACCGTCCATGTTCAGCATCCCGTGCATCAGCCGCAGACGCTCCGTACCGTCCAGCGGCTTTGCCAGAACGCCCAGTCTGTGGAAATTGTTCATCAGGTCGTTCTGGATGTGCTCCAACCGGGGTTTGACCTGCGCCATGCTGTCACCCTCGATGCCGTAGGTCAGGAATTTTGTCTTTGTCAGGCCGTTGTTGCCCTTGGAAAGCTGCTGCCGCAGCATCTGGCTGTACTCGGCACGAACATCGTCAAAACCATCCTGCTGATACGGGATACGGATGGACTTTTCAAAGTCTGCACTGTCCGTAGCAGTGTTCACAAAGGACAGTTCAAAGTGGATGGAGCTGTCGAAAAAGTTGAGAAAACTGCACCATTCCTCAAAGATGGCGGTCTTGTCCTCCTGCTGCGCCAACTGATAGTTGATATCCTGATACTGGATGGTGCGGGTGTAGTAGCCGGGGCGGACACGGCAGGTGCCGTCCTCAAACATCCGCTGAAACGGGATGCTCTCCTGTGCCGTGCGGGGCACTGTGGACTTGGGCGGCTTTTTGCCGTCCTTATTCTTTTTCAGAAACGGAATCACGGGTGTCATCTCCCTTCATAAGCAGTGCATAGTAGTTGCGGGTCTTGTACGGACGCACCTTCGGGCGAACAAAACGTGCCTGAAGGTAGTACCGCAGAATCTTTTCGGCGGGCTGTCCGTTTTTCTGGTACATCGCCAGAAAGAACATGGGCAGCATGACCGCCATCATGCCGAGGGTAGCGCCGGAATTGCCTGCGGTGTCCCGCAGAACAAAGAACAGCGGCACGCCCACAACTGCCGCTGCACCAAAACAGATAAGCTGCCGGGCGGTCAGATTAAAGGCTACTTTGGACTTCACCTTGCTGAAATCGCGCGGCACGGAAATATACGCTGCCAAAAAAACACCTCCAATCAGTGGGCACCCAGTATGCTCTTGGCCACAGAACTGGTCTTGAACAAACTGAAACAAAGAAGAATCGTATAGCCGACAATGCTCCAAATGGAGTTGATGGCATCCCCGGAAATCGCCACGCTCTGGATCAGCACGGCATAAATTGCCACGCAGATGAGGATGAGAAAGCCCTGAAAGCCCAATGCGAACAGGCATTTCAGGTAGTTCTGCCCCATGTGGCTCTGCTCGTGGTTGCCGAAGGTCGCCATGGGGATGGGCGCAAGGCTCACCATGCAGTAAATTTCGATCATACGCCCGTAGACGATGACAAAAATGATGATGCTCAAGATCCGCATGGTGATGCCGATGAAGAAACTTTGCAGGAACAGCCCGAACAGAGGGCCTACATCCATCTGCATCATGCTGGATTGCAGCATGGACAAACCAATGTCGTTGACACGGGTGTTTCCGGCAATGATGCCGCTGGAATCGGACACTACCTTCTGGGTGATGTCGAACACCGCCATCACAATATCGAAGGTGTTGCTGATGAGCCACACCGAAACAGCGGTCTTGAAAATCCAGCGCATGATGAGGGCAGGCTCGAACTGCGCCATGTTGTTGTGCTGGGTGATCATCTCGATCAGCTCGTAGCAGGCAATAAAGGTCAGGATGATGCCTGCGATGGGGAGCACCACGTTCCGGGATAGGGCTTCGATCATGGCGAACACTCTCGGCTCAAAGCTGGAGGGCTTGGTGCCCACCTGCTGTGCGATGTTGCCCACCTGCGTGTTCACATCGTCGAACAGGCCACTGAGATTTGACATGATGCCTGCCGTCAGGATGCCTTTGATCCAGTCGGCAATGGCTTTGAGAACGGTTTCCATTCAGCAGTCACCGTCCTTAGCTGAAGTGGTTGATAAGGGTCTTGAGGAGATTCAGGAGAAAAATAATGTGGGTCAAAAACTGCATAAGACACCGCCTTTCATTGATGGGTGGATAAAAAACACGGCTTGGAGTACGGACATTCAATAAAACTGCAAGCTGCAGAGGGCTCCTTTGTTGCTCAAGCCGCCGTATGGAATAATCGACTCAGAAGCCGATGAAAACAAAAATGCCGACTGCTTTTGGCAATCGGCAATGGCAATAATATTTATACAAGTTCTTCCCAAGGCTCTAGTCCCATTTCTTCCCATGTGACACCATAAGGGGCACCGCCAGAAGTATAACCAGCAATAAAGAAGAAATCATCATTCTGTTCCACGAGTGGCTCGAACACCTGTTTCTTTTTCTTCTTTCTGTGGGGCTTTGTCATTTTTACAGCAGGACGATTCAGTTTTTCCTGTCTGCGTTCCTCACGATGAAGCAGATGTTCCGGCAATCCTTTTTCTGCGAGACGCTGTTCAATAGCGGAATGCTTTTTATTATATACGGCATAGAACTCATCGAAGGAAACATGGTATGGAATGTGCGAAAAAATTTGACGAGCAAGCAACTCATGTTCATCCGGGGTATCAGGAAACCGTTGATTATCGGAAAAGAACTGATGAAGTTCTTTATACATCCGCTCTACAACTTTAGCCTTCTGTTTCTGCTTGAGTTGTTTGTAAGGCTTGTAATCATTCATTCACTATGCTCCTAGCGGTAAGAAAGTGGAAATCAAGCAAGCATCTTGCCCTCCAGATAGGAGCAGCGGAGATAATCAGGATTGGTGTAGTATACGTTGGAATTGAAATCGGAGATCTCATCCGTGATAAACGACGAAAAAACATCCAGAATTGCCTGTGCTGCATCATCATCCTTCATGGTGGACAGCACCAGCCCCTGGTACAGCATTCCGATGGAGGTTGCAGAAGGAACCGTATAGCGGCACTCTGCGGCGGTATCAAAATCCCCATCCGGGATGTTGAGATCTTCAATCAGTTCATCTGAAACCTGCTCAAAGGACAGGCAATGGTTTACTTCTGCCAGCCGGAGCTGCCGTTCGATGTCGGCTTTTGTGAAGTGACGAATCACATCCTGCCGATGATTTTTGGTCTTGCGGGCAATGGTCTCGATCAGGCTGCAAACATAGAGAACATCATTTTTCTGCTTTTCGGTCATGGATGGGTTCACTCCTCTCAAAGGTCAGGCAGTGCAAAGCGCTTACGGTATGAAAGCTGATCTGGTGTGTTGGATGCTTGAACTTTGCCAATGCCCAAAATGCTTCACGGCTGATTTGCCCGGACGTAAATCCGTTGACGTAATCCCAAATGGTGTCGTCTGCCATGGGTCCCTCAACAATATCGTAGGGATGGGTTTCACCTGCACGACATTTTGCAATAAAATCCAGCCATTCGTCCGACATTTCAGGGAAACGCAGGATCTTCAGGTCGGGATTTTCTACATAGCGATAGATGTTCACAAGGCCATCGGCAGAACGGCGGTCTGCCCAGCGGTAGGCTTGCTGATAGTTGTTCGTGCAGTAGAATCCCCAAGAAAAGTCCTTTGTATACCGTGTGATGCGGATTTCGGGATAGACAACTTCTTCTTTACTGCCATGATACAATAAAATCTCGCTCATCTGCTTCACCTTCTGTATGTGAGATAGTTACTATGGCTTTCCCTATTTATAGTATGTACCGGGCGGCAATCGCCGCCCGCTGTTCTTAACCGAACAGACCGCTCAGCAGGGGAATCAGGGTAATGCCGACCAGAGCAACGCCGCCGCCAGCCATGAGCTGCTTCATGCCCTGAGACTTGGAGCCGGATAGCCATAGGTAAGTCTTTGATATAATCTCCAACTTTTCCCCGGCTCCACACCGTGCGTGCAGCTTTCACCGCACACGGCGTTCCATCGAATTCAGTTGCACAGGGCTTGCAATACAACTTACACACTTCGTAGCTTGAACAAGAAAAGATTTTTAATCAATCAAAGGCATTTCTGCCATCTCACGAAACTTATTCAGCTTTAAAATTTGCGTACTATCGAGATTGAGAAGATTCAGGTAAAACTTTATGGTAGCCATGTCAGAAGCATGGATAAGTTTGTGGACTGGAGCCGATATAAGAACGAGGTTTCCGTATTCATCTGTGCCGCCTTTCGCAATAGGTTTCCTGTGGTGACAGTGGATTTCATGGGCTTCCATGATTGAACCTGTCACTGCACATTTTCCATGCTGCGCTGCATACAGAGATATGCGATTATCTGCGTATTCTATCGACCTACCCTGCACAGGGTTTCGCATCAGC
>ERZ1026978.757-NODE-757-length-12805-cov-7.923529_pt1 | contig 12805 bp, 10 predicted proteins | sample MGYA00519560_ERZ1026978 | MGnify/ENA primary metagenome ERZ1026978 (study PRJEB26926, sample SAMN06164401) | human gut metagenome | biome: ENVO:00009003; feature: ENVO:2100002; material: ENVO:00002003 | host: Homo sapiens | place: USA | collected 2012 ... | reverse complement strand
CGGTGACCTCCGCCGTGACAGGGCGGCGCTCTAACCAACTGAGCTACGGGGCCATATGCTTGTTTGCAAGCAACGAGTAGATATATTACAGAGTTCTGGGCGATATGCAAGTTCGGCGTGTCGCAGCGCCCGCAGAGCCTCCCAGGCAGACCCGAACACCACCGAGGATGAACCTGAATCCCAGTATTTCCAGCACTTCCCGCACCTACCCTATCAGCGCCGCCAACGGCATGATCGCGAGACTGGTGAAGGCGGAGTCGCCGTAATCCTTGTAGACACAATCGCCGTTGATGCAGTACGACCCGTTCCAGGTTTCCGGATGATTCACCATGTATACCCCCACCGCGATCGCAAGAATGATGGTGATGATAACGATCACGATGGCAATCGCGCTGATGACGATGCCCGCTATGGCGAACGCCTTGCCGCGCTCCTGCGTGCGGTTGATCTGCCGCAGGGCGATGATCGAGAGAATCAGTCCGGCCGGGCAGAACACGAACGACAGGACGAACCCGACAATCGACATCGTGTTCCATCGATCGTTCGGCGCATAGTACGCCGGCACGCCATAGGGGTTCGCGCCATACGGAGGATACGGAGGATATTGCGCAGCGCCATAGGGAGCCCCGTACTGTGGCTGCTGGGCGCCATACCCCGGTGCTCCATAGCTGCCGGTCTGGCTGTGCTGAGGCTGGCCATACCCCGGCTGGCCCGAGTACCCGGTCTGACCATAATCCGACTGGCCATATCCGGTCTGACCATACTCACCCTGACCATACGGCGGCACCTGACCATCCGCGGCACCGGCACCCGGAGCCCACGAACCATCGCCCGCCTGCTCATACCCGGCCTGCGTCGGCACCTGCCCGTCATTACCGTCAGTCGGCATGGCACTTGGCGTATTCGATGACATCTCAGGACTCCTTCGGTCGCTATCGTTCCCGCCGCCGCTCACCGCCCGGCGCTACGCCCAGTATATCCTGTCAACGCCTTCATCTCAACGCCAAGGCATCACAGCGCCATCCCCGAACCGGCGCAATACGATCGGACAGACCAGGGCCGACCGCACCGCCCCATCCGCAGACGAAGCGACGCGAACCGGCCCCGTATTCGGTCGAGTCACCATTCAGACGGCGGTACGTCCGGCCATAAGCCGACCGTCAACGCCCAGCAGCCCGACCGGCCACCCAGTCACCCGGCCACCCGTTCAGCCGACCTGCTTCCAGGTGGCGACGTCGATGTGGTGCTCGGGGTTGGCCTGCCACGCATCCCACGCGGACTTGACGATGTCCTCCACGTCGTACTTGGCATGCCAGCCCAGCTCCTCGTTGATGCGCTTTGGAGAGCCGATCAGGTGCGGCGGGTCGCCTGCGCGACGGGCCATCACGGCCTCGGTGAACGGCAGGCCCGTGACCTTCTTGACCTCGTCGACGATCTGGCGCACGGAGGTGCCCTCGCCGGTACCCACATTGAAGGCGTCGTACTTGCGCTCGTCGCGGTCAAGGTACTTCAGCGCGGCGATGTGAGCGTCGGCCAGGTCGGAGACGTGAATGTAGTCGCGCACGCAGGTGCCGTCCGGGGTCGGGTAGTCGTCGCCGAAGATGGCCGGCGCCTTGCCCTTCTTCAGGCGGTCGAACAGCATCGGGATGAGGTTGAGGATCGCGGGGTCCTCCAGCTCCACCGGACCACATCCGGCCACGTTGAAGTAACGCAGCGCGCAGAAGCGGATGCCGAACGGCTGCTCGCAGGCGCGGGCCATCCACTCGCCGAACAGCTTGGTCTGGCCGTAGGGGTTGATCGGCAGCATCGGGACGACGTCCTCGGGCACCACATCGACCGGCGGCACACCATAGGTGGCGGCGGAAGAGGAGAAGACGAGCTTCTTGGCGTTCTTGGACTGGGTCATGCCGGTGAGCACGTTGAGCATGCCGTTGATGTTCTGCTGGTAGTACCACAGCGGCTTCTCGACGGATTCGCCGACCTGCTTGCGCGCGGCGAAGTGGATGACGGAATCGACGTCTTCGGCGTCGAGGATCTCGGCGAGGCGGTCGCCGGCGCCCAGCGCGGCGATATCCATGCCATACAACCGCGCGCCTTCGATGCGGGTGGGCTTTCCGTAGCTCAGATCGTCGACGACGACAACGCGTTCGCCGGCTTGATGGAGCGCATGGACGACGTGGGCACCGATGTATCCGCATCCACCGGTAACGAGAACTGTCATGTCTGTCCTTTCGTGACCGTGAGCATAACCATCGGCATCCGCGACGACTGACCATAACAAATGGTTAACGATAGTTGAATGTTTGATTATGCTCGCTTTTGTTATTTTTCCGAACAGTTTTATCGTAGCACATGAACATAAGAGAACAAAATATGTTCATTGAAACATTACTGACATTCCAGACCATGCACAGATGACAGGCGAGACGGCCCATCGAAGCACGGCGGCCACGAAGGAGGTCAACGGCCCCGGGATAATATGGCACATACCACGACCGACCAGAAACGAGGAAACCGTGCCAGAGCAGATCGAACAGCCGACTTTCACCCCGCGTCCGGTACTGTCGTTCGTGCGGCGATCCGGCCGTCTGGACGCGCGGCTGCAACGCGCGTGGGACAACTACGCCGACACGTATCTGCTGGACATCAACGCCGGCGAGGGGTCGCTGGACATGCGCGACGACTTCACGCTCGACCGCGACACCATCGCCGTGACCTGGGGCAACGCCAATCCGCTGATTGTCGAAATCGGCACCGGACAAGGCGAGAACATCGTCGCCGCCGCGGCCGCGCACCCCGACGTCAACTTCCTCGCGCTGGAGGTGTACGACCCCGGCGTCGCGCACACGCTGCTGCTCGCCGGCAAGCAGCAGCTCGGCAACCTTCGCATCGCGCAGGTGAACGCGCCCGAACTACTCGCCGCGACCGCCCCCGGCTCCATCGCCGAGGTCTGGACGTTCTTCCCCGACCCTTGGCCGAAGATGAAGCACCACAAGCGCCGCATCGTGCAACCGCAGCTCGCGCAGTCCATCCACGGCGCGCTAGCCGACGGCGGGGCGTGGCGCATCGCGACCGACATCGAAGACTACGCCCTGCACGTGCACGAGGTGATGGACGGGCGCACAGACTTCCGCAACGCCGGCACGATCGCCGTCAGCCTGCCCACCGGGCACGTCGGCAAGGGCAACGCCGAGCTCGCCGACGACATGCCGCACGCCGATTTCACCGAATCGGAGCGATTCGACGACCGGGTGCTCACCAATTTCGAAAAGAAGGGACTCGCCGCGGGCCGGGTCATCCACGACCTCACCTATATCGCGGTGTGACGCCGATTACGGCGTGTCGCGGATTTGCATTATCGTCGCAGCTCACGTAATGTATATCGAGTTGTCAGCCCCCATCGTCTAACGGTTAGGACACCAGACTTTCAATCTGACAACGAGAGTTCGACTCTCTCTGGGGGTACTCACCAGCTCCGGGTTCCACGAGGTATCGTGGCTCGGAGCCTTTTGTTTCCAACGGTTTCAGGCCATCAGCTTGGCCTTCAGTTGCTTGAACAGGAAATCGCGCGGTGGTCGCTGCCACCAAAGATGCACCTAAGTCCCTCTCTCCCAGCATCTGACGCATGAGCGTGTCGTCCAGCAGGGACATCACGGGCACACCGAAGTAGTCGGCCAGCGCCGCGATGTCGGGGATACTCCACGTGTTCTTGTTCTTCATCTTCGCGCTGACTCCGCCCCTGGTCATCTTCAGAGGCTCCGTGAGCGCCGTCTGGGACAGGCCGTGCGCGGTGAGGGACGCGGAGCAGAGGACAAATTGTCCCGGAATCTTGGACAGAAAGTCGCCCAATAGACAAGTGATAAACAATTCTCCCCTCATCCCCTTCGAGGATGCTCCCCTCAACGCCGAATCAGCCTCCACGAAGCCGGTCGCTGATCCGAAGCCCGAACCCGTTCCGGCGACCATGGCCGATCGCAAGGCCGTCCACTCGCTGCTGATCGACAGGCCGTACGGCGAGATCGTCGCGACGATGGACTGGGCGTGCCAATCTACGGGGCGGCGCTGCTGCGCACCTCGTTGTGTCAGGAACACATCGAAGGCGTCATCTCGCAGGAGGCGTGCCCGGTATGCGCATACGACAAACGCAACCACGCCGCCCACGGCATCGCCGGACGGCGCAAGGCGAAAGCCGGCGCGCAGGCAGAGGCGGTGCGGCCATGAGCGGGGACGGGCAGCATCTTGAGGCGTGGAAGAAGGCCGGCGAATGCCGCGACTTCCCGCAACCATGGTCCGACTACCTGTGGTCGCTGGAGTTCGAGCACCGTCCCGGCGACGCGAAGCCGTTCATCAGGCGCTTTGCGGCTGTTTGCTTATCTTGGTCAAAAATATCCTACCCAAAAAGCGCTCTTCTCTTACTCCCCCAACAACCCAACGGAGAAACCCCACCCACGAGAACAGCAATAGCGCCCAATTTTCTCACCTTCTGTTTCCTTCAAATAAGAACAGCGGGCTCCTTTGACAAGGAGCCCGCCATAATCCTTTTATCAGCCGCCACCAACGCGGTATGCGGTGCAGATATCGGGATCATTGACTTCGGAAATCATGAACGCTTCATCCTGCATGATTCACCTCAGCTCGACCCTACTGCTTGTCGGCTTCCTCGGAGGCGAGTCGTTCTTCGAGCTGTTCGACGATGTGGGCGTGCATGTTCTCGTCGATCTTGACGGTCAGGAGGAAGACGACGAGGCTGGCGACGATACCGGCGAGCGGCAGGTAGTAGGCGCAAGTCTTGAACGTGCGGATGTTCGCGGCGGTCATGTCGGCGGCTTTGGCGTTGCCGACCATTCCGGCGGCGACGACCACGAAGCCCACGATGCCGTTGGACAAGGCGCCGGCGATCTTGTCGAGCATCGGGCGCACGGAAAGGATGACGGCCTCGTTGCGCTTGCCGGTCTTGAGCTGGCCGTATTCGATGGAGTCGGTCATGCTCAGGATGGCGGTCATCTGGATGGTCTGCGCGGGAAGGTAGAAGAGGACGAGCGCGACGATGACGACGGGCAGGTTCATGGGCGCGATGATGAACAGCGTGTAGCCGGCGATCATGAGCGCCATGCCGGCGGTGTACAGCCAGCGGCGCGGGATGCGACGGTTGAGCACCGGGTAGAGGGGCGTGGTGCCCAGTCCGGCGATGACCGGGATGATGCCGGCGATGGAGAAGCTGTCCGGAGCTCCGAGCACGTACTTGAACTGATAAAAAAGCACGCCGGTGGTGGCGACGTTGGCCACGGAGTACAGCAGGTAGCTGAGGGCCACCCACAGGAGCTGGTCGTTCTGGGCGATGGCCTTGAACGCCTCGATGGGGTTGCCGTTGGCCTCGGCCTTGGCGCGCAGCCCGCCTTGGTTCTCTCGGGTGCCGAACGCGACGCTCCACGCGGTGAGCAAGCCGAGCACGGCGATGATGATGGCGAACGCCGCCCAGCCGGTGCGGCCCTGCTCCCACTGGCCGGTGAACTTCCAGGTGAACCAGCTGACGACGGGCACGACGATGACGGTGACGCCGTTGTAGCCGATGGATCCGGTGAACGCGCCGAGCGCGGTGTACGTGCTGCGCTCGTGCGAGTCGGAGGAGATCGCGGGGATCATGCCCCAGTAGGAGATGTCGCGCAGCGAGTAGATCACGTCGAGCAGGATGAACACGATGACGAACAGGACCATGAACACGCCGGTGTTCACGTCCACGAGGCCGAACAGGCCGGTGAACACCATGATCAGCAGGATGCCGGGCACGATACCGCCGATGAACTGCCACGGGCGGAACCGGCCCCAGCGGGTGTTCGTGTTGTCCACGAGGTTGCCGAGCAGCGGGTCGAGGAAGATCTCCGCGATGCGGATGACCACCACGAGTCCGGTGATCACCGCGATGAGGCGTTTGGCAAGCGTCTTGTCCACGTCGATGAACAGCGCGGTGGTCACGAACGTGATGAAGAACGTGCTCATCGTGTTGTAGAACGCGGCCTGGCCCAGGTTACCGAATGCGTATGCGATCTTCTGACCCGTGTTCCGCGTGGGCTGCGGCCTTCCGGTCGTTTCCGTGTGTTGTGTGGTGAATCCGCTCATGGTGTGGTGGCCTCCTTGCGACCTGTAAAGAATCCGTGCGCGTGAACCGCTCCGATCCCGCAAAGCGTGAGTATAGTACTTTCTTGAAAAAGTAGAAAACTATACCGCATGTCGCAAATCATGCCAACGTTCTGCAACCGGCACTCCGTGTGGATGAGTAAGGTTTGAAGCCTGCTTGATGTGCTTGAATCTTAAGAAATCCACGTATTTTGCATGTTGCAGGCCTTGTGCCGCGAAATGCTGGAAAGAATTTGCGCAATCAAGTAACAGTATTTATCCTTGTTGTACAAGGAACCCGATTCAACGAGGTTCCCTCACTGCGGCGGCAACGACGCGACGCAATCCGATGCGAAAGCGAGGACATCATGAACACAACCGACGATCAGCGGAAGAACGGCGATCCGATCGTCTCCCCGTCCATACCGACGACGGCATGGCTCGCCGACCCGCGCGTGTACGCGGTTCACCGGCTCGACGCCCATTCCGATCATGCGTGCTGGTCTCGCTCCCCAGTCGACGGCGAGGGCACGGATCTCAGGCAGAGCCTTGACGGCGAATGGCGGGTCCGCGTCGAGACGGCGCCGACGGGTCGTTTCCCCGATGGGACGAGCGACGGGCCGGACTGGAGCAGCGACATGTCGCCTCTGTTCGCCGCGCCCGAATTCGACGATTCGTCGTTCTCACGCGTGCAGGTGCCCTCGCATCTGGAGACTGCGGGGCTGCTTGCCCCGCAGTACGTGAACGTGCAGTACCCATGGGACGGACATGAGGACCCGAAGGCCCCGGCCATCCCCGAGCACGGCCATGTGGCGGTCTACCGGCGCGAGTTCGACGCGGATGGCGAAGTCGCCCAGGCCGTGCGCGAAGGGCGCCCGGTGACGCTTACTTTCCAGGGCGCGGCCACAGCCATCTACGTGTGGCTCAACGGCTCGTTCGTTGGCTACGCCGAGGACTCCTTCACGCCCAGCGAGTTCGACGTGACGGACGCGATCAAGGTGGACGGCAACGTGCTGGCGGTCGCCTGCTACGAGTATTCGAGCGCGAGCTGGTTGGAGGATCAGGACTTCTGGCGTCTGCACGGCCTGTTCCGCTCCGTCGAACTCAACGCGAGGCCCGCCGCCCACGTCGCCGACCTCCATGCCGACGCCGACTGGGATCTCGCCACATCAAGGGGTTCGCTCTCGCTGGATGTGCTGATCGACGGTGCCGCGAACGCCGCGACGGCCGACTTCGCACTGCGGGACAAGAACGGCACCATCGTCTGGCGCACCGCCACGAAAGCGGACGGAACGCTGCACGCCGAGGCCGAGATCGATGACGCGGCGCCATGGAGCGCCGAACGTCCCGACCTGTACGAGCTATCCGTCACTCTGCTCGACGCGGACGGCAAGGTCCTGGAGACCGCTCGCACTCGCATCGGCTTCCGGCATGTGGCCATCGAGGACGGCATCCTCAAGCTCAACGGCAAGCGCCTCGTGTTCCGCGGCGTCAACCGCCACGAGTTCGACTGCCGGCGCGGCCGGGCCATCACCGAAGAGGACATGCTGTGGGACATCCGCTTCATGAAGCGCCACAACATCAACGCGGTGCGCACCTCGCACTATCCGAACCAGTCACGCTGGTACGAACTGTGCGACGAATACGGCATCTACCTGATCGACGAGACCAATCTGGAGACCCATGGCAGCTGGAACAGCCCCGGCGACATCCCCGTGGGAACCTCCGTCCCCGGTGACGACGAGGCCTGGCTGGGCGCGTGCATCGACCGGCTGGACAGCATGATCCTGCGCGACCGCAACCATCCCAGCGTGCTCGTCTGGTCGCTGGGCAACGAATCCTACGCGGGCGAAGTCCTCAAGGCCATGAGCGCGCACGCGCACCGGCTTGATCCGGGTCGTCCCGTCCACTACGAAGGTGTCAACTGGAACCATGCCTACGACGGGATCAGCGACTTCGAAAGCCGTATGTACGCCAAGCCGGCCGAGATCCAAGACTGGCTCGAACACGGCGACGAACGGGGCGAGGCGAGCAAGCCGTTCGTCAGCTGTGAGTACATGCATGCCATGGGCAACTCGTGCGGCGGTCTGAGCGAGTTCATCGACCTCGAACGGTACGAGCGCTACTCCGGCGGGTTCATCTGGGATTACATCGACCAGGGGCTCGTCCAGCGTCTGCCCGACGGGAGCGAACGCCTCAGCGTCGGCGGAGAATGGGGCGACCGTCCAACCGACTACGAATTCGTGGGCAACGGCATCGTGTTCGCCGACCGCACGCCCAGCCCCAAGGCGCAGGAGGTCAAGCAGCTGTATTCGCCGGTCAAGCTCGCCCCCGACGGGCACGGCGTGACCATCGAGAACCGCAACCTGTTCGCCGGCACCGACGGCTACGTGTTCGCCGCACGGCTCCTCGAAGACGGGCATGAGATCTGGCATGCCGACTACCGTTTCGACGTGGCCGCAGGAGATACCCAACACCATGACATCGCCTTCCCGGACATCGACGCGGACGGGGATACGCGCGAAGTCACCTACGAGGTCGATCTCTTGCTCGCCGAAGCCACCGCATGGGCGCCGGCCGGCTACGAGCTCGCGTTCGGCCAACTCACCGGCACGCTCAACCCCGAACAGGACATCACCGAGACCAGCCATGACGACGACGGCCGCGCAACTCGCACGCTCAGCCGATGGAACGCCGGCATCCGCCGCGACGACGAGGAAATTCTCCTGTCACGCACTCAGGGAGGCATCGTCTCCTGGAAGCGCGACGACCGGGAAATGGTCATCCGTCGCCCCGAACTCGTCACGTTCCGCCCATTGACCGACAACGATCGCGGTAACCATTCCGGTTTCGACCGTGCCGCATGGTTCGCGGCCGGCCGATACGCCATCGTAACCGAAACGAAAATCCATGAAAGCGATGACGGTCTCGTAGCGGAATACCAGTACGAGCTTGCCGATCCGAACCACACGCCCGTGTCCGTCACTTACCATGTCAACTCCGATATGCGTATGCAACTGACCGTCGAATACCCCGGGAACGCCACTGACATGGCCAGTCTGCCCGCGTTCGGTATCGAATGGGAGCTGCCCGGCGAATACGATCGTCTGCGCTACTACGGCCCCGGCCCCGAGGAGACCTACCGCGACCGTAAGCAGGGCGGCAAGCTCGGCATCTGGGACGCCACCGCGAAGGCGAGCATGGCGCCGTATCTCATGGTGCAGGAAACCGGCAGCCACGAGGACGTCCGCTGGCTCGAAGCCACCGACATCCAAGGCCACGGATTGCGCGTCACCCAACGCGGCGACCGTCACTTCACGGCCAGCCTGCTGCCCTGGAACACCTACATGATCGAGGCCGCGCGCCGCCACGAGGACCTGCCCGAACCGCGCCACAACTACCTGCGCCTGCTCGCGGCCCAGATGGGCGTCGGCGGAGACGACTCCTGGGGAGCCCCCGTCCACACGGTCTACCAGCTGCCCGCCGGCAGGCCGCTCACCCTCGACGTGAACCTCGAACTCATCTGACCGGCAACGGGCGGCGGCATGCACCACCATGCCGCCGCCGGCCCCGCCTACGACGCGGCGATCGAGGCCACGGGCGCTGCGGCCGCGGACGGCACCGGCGAGGAGGCGTTCGAGCACGCCTGCCGCACGGTCGGCATCAACCCGCCAGGTCCTCTCGCTCATCACCAACCCGATGGACGTGATCTGCCGCAACATCCGCACCGTGCGCGAGAAGATGGCAACCCGCCCCGACATCCTCGGCTGCCACCTCGAAGGCCCGTTCCTCGCCCTCAAGTGCAAGGGCGCGCACGAGCCGAACTGCCTCAAGGACCCGGTGCCCGAACTCGTGGACCGCATGCTCGACACCTCGGGCGCCGACCTCGCCGCCGGCAAGCTCGGCTGCATCCGCCAGATCACCATCTCGACCCCACCGACTGGACCGCCCAACACGTCTGGTGCGCCGGCCGCCAGGTGGAGTAAACTCCTTCCAGCAAAATCGACGCCGGTGCCGCCCGTCTTCGAGACGACGTCTTACGCCTGAGGAACGAAGCTTGCGCGCGGCACCAGTTCGGTCGTCAGCAGGATGTGACGATGCACCCGCCGCTCATGCTTCAACCCATCGATCAGGGTGGAGAACGCCATGCGGGCCAACTCCCTTTGATCGATCGCATACGAACTCAGCGGCGGCGACGTGTACCGGGCGATCGACTGGTTGTTCACACTCACCACGGCCAACTCGTCGGGAACCTCCACGCGCAGTGCGTTCAACGCCTGCAACGCCCCCACCGCAAGCACGTCGGCAGCCACGATCAAACCATCGGGCATGCTGCCGGCCTCACGATGGTCAGCCACCAACTGCTCCGCGAGACGATAGCCGTTCTCCACGGTGAACGTGCCGGACGAATACACCAATCCGTCCGTTTCCAATCCCAGATGCGCGGCCCACTGACGGAACGACAGCTCGCGAATGTCCTCGGGATAGTCATGCATGCCCATGATGCTGCCCACGCCGCCGAGAAACGCGATACGACTGCGGCCCGCCGCGATCATCGCGTCCAAGGCGTCCAGCATCGTCTGCGACAGATCGGGACGCACGGAGTCGAACAGGCGCGGCGCCGGATTCGTGTCGATGCACACGCCATGCGGGAGCACCATATGCAGGGCGCGCAGGTCCGCTTCGGGAAACACCGTGGCTCCCACGGTGATGAACCCATCAAACTCCGTTGCGCGTTCCGTCAACTCGTGTATGGACCGGATGAACGTGAGCTGGTCCAATTCCAACGACTCCGCACGCTCCGCAAGAACCTTCCGCAGATCGGCGAAGTACGCGTCCTGCAATTCCTCCCCGGACGGAGGCGCATCCAACACCGCGATCGCGGGACTGAACACGTTGCGATACCCCATCTCCTCGCACACGCGCAACACACGCCGACGCGTCTCCTCCTTGATGGAGAACGACGGGTCGTTCAACAAGCGTGACACCGTGCTCTGCGACACCCCGGCCCGTCCCGCGACTTCCTTGAGCGTGGCCATGACATCCTCCCCGCAAACTTTAGTAAAGGGTTTTACTACAGCATAACCCGGGAAGACGGGGTTAGCGGCATTGGCGGCGTGGAAGTTTACCCATGACTGGTAGACTGCACATGTCCCGGCAATAGGGGCAATGCATAGGGGGGTGGCGGGCATGTGCAGCAACATTCCCGTCACCTTACGATTCTTATAGCGTGTCAGGTAAAAGAATTATGATTCTCAATCCACCTTCCGGCCGCGCCTGCAGACTCAAATGGCCATGATGGGGACTGTCTCTCGAAGTGTGTAACTGGCCTTAACTGGCCGGTCGTGTGGCCGGTCGGAAAGGCTGGTGGACGATGTCTGCTGGGACAATGGGAAACATGACACCGACGAAGAAGCCGGACGCGGAAAAACGCAACGCCGAGCGGGAGGCAGCGCTCACATTCGTGCGCATGGCCAAGGAAAAAGGACTGGACCTGACAGGGCCCGACGGACTGCCAGACAGTTCACCAGAAGCGTGCCGGAGACGGCCCTGGACGAGGAGATGACCGAGCATCTGGGCCGCGCCAAGCACAAGAAATCCAAGGACGGCAGGGCCGCGAACACGCGCAACGGCACCACCGCCAAGACCGTGGTCACCGATTCGGTAGGTCCGGTCAGGATCGAGGTGCCGCGAGACCGCGATGGCTCGTCCGAGCCGGTCGTCGTCAGGAAACGGCAGCGGCGGCTGCCCGGGGTGGACGAGGTGGTGCTGTCCCTGTATGCCAGGGGCCTGGCCACCGGCGAGATCAGCGCCCACTTCCAGGAGATCTACGGGGCGGACGTGTCCAGGGAGACCGTCAGTCGCATCACCGAGCGGGTCGTGGCCGAGAAGGACGAATGGCGCTCGCGTCCCCTGGATCGTGTGTACGCGGCCGTGTTCATCGACGCGACCGTCGTCAAGGTGCGCGACGGGCGGGTCGCCAACCGTGCGTTCTACGTGGCCGTTGGCGTGGATCTGGAGGGCGACCGCGACGTGCTGGGCATCTGGGCGTCGCCCGCCGCGGAGGGCGCGCGCTATTGGCCGTCGGTGCTCACCGAGCTGAAGAACCGGGGCGTGGACGATGTGTTCTTCCTGATCTGCGACGGGCTCAAAGGCCTGCCCGACGCGGTGGGCGCGGTATGGCCTCTGGCCATCGTGCGGACCTGCGTGGTGCATCTGCTGCGCAACACGTTCCGCTACGCGTCGAAGAAGGACTGGGACGCCATCAAACGCGATGTCAGACCCATCTACACCGCGGCGGCGGCCCGCGACGCGATGCCGGACAAGCGGGAGGCGAGATATCCCGCGATCCGCAGGCTGTGGATGGACGCGTGGGAACGGTTCATACCGTTCCTGGACTATGACGTGGAGATCCGGCGCGTGATCCGCACGACCAACGCCATCGAATCGCTCAACGCGAGATTCAAGCGCTCCATCCGCGCCCGCGGCCACTTCCCCGACGAGCAGGCCGCGCTCAAGTGCATGTACCTGACCGTCCGCTCGCTGGACCCCACCGGCAAGGGACGGATACGATGGAGCGCGCGCTGGAAGCCCGCGCTCAACGCCTTCGCCATCACCTTCGCCGACCGCTGGCCAAGCGAGGGAACACAACAATGAAAACGCCAGTTACACACTTAACGAGACAGGCCCC
>ERZ1026978.750-NODE-750-length-12973-cov-7.056433_pt1 | contig 12973 bp, 7 predicted proteins | sample MGYA00519560_ERZ1026978 | MGnify/ENA primary metagenome ERZ1026978 (study PRJEB26926, sample SAMN06164401) | human gut metagenome | biome: ENVO:00009003; feature: ENVO:2100002; material: ENVO:00002003 | host: Homo sapiens | place: USA | collected 2012 ... | reverse complement strand
AGAAGTAGTACAAATACGCTCTTGAGTTCTCAAACCACCACCACTCACCCACCTCAGGAACCCCAGCCGGGGAACCACTCGCTGAGCGGCAGCAAAAGACAAACTTACAGCACAAACCGATTCCACGCAACCCGGCATCCCGGAAACACCGTCAAAACCCCTGCAAAACAACGCATCCACCGGCGTGTCGAAAATACCTCCGAACGGCCGTAAGACCGGCCCGGAACCCGAAGACAACGACCACACGAACCAAAAACAAACACCACACGGCGTGTCACCGCCGCATAAGGAACACATGAAGAATCCAACACCGCTTTACGAAGGCAAAAATAGACCTGGCCGTACTGGAAGTGACATACGCAATGGAATACACGTCGAAATACAGCGAGGGCCGCTGACTGGGGGAAGTCGGCGGCCCTCGCTGTATTTCAGTTGTTATTCAGTTATTGATGTTGACCCACTAGAAGAAAGCGAAATCAGGCGGAGATTTCAGCCTTGGCCTTCTTGCGATCCATGTAGCGCTTGATAGCCAGAGCCTCAAGTGCAATCACCAGAACAGCGGTCACGCCCCAAGCCACGTACATGGCAGTCTTCCAGATCGGGGTATCGACCTTCGGCTCACCATCTGCATACTGCCAGCTGTTGGCGGCGGTGTACAGAATGTTGTGAGCAGCGGTACGCATGGCCTTCACGGAGGTTGCGGACTTGTCGGTGATGTGGTTGGTGATCTTGGTGGTGGCCAGCATGGAATCGTTGCCGTTACGGATCTCCTGATCACCATTCTGGTAGCCGTAGCCGCCGAAGTAATCGGTCAGAACGAAGCCCTTGAAGCCCCACTCGTCACGGAGCACGGTGTTCAGCAGAGCGTTATTGCCACCGGCATAGGTGCTGCCGATGTAGTTGAAGGCGCTCATCACGGCCTGTGCGCCGCCTTCTTTCACGCTCATCTCGAACGGCTTGAGGTAGATCTCACGCATGGCCTGCTCGTTGGTCCAGGTGCAGAGCATCTCGGTACGCTTGGTTTCCTGATCGTTCAGGGCGAAGTGCTTCATGAAGGAGTACACGCCCTTCTCCTTGGCACCGGCGATCTCGTTGGAAGCCATGGCACCGGAGAGCAGCGCATCCTCAGAGAAATACTCGAAGGTACGGCCGGAGAATGCGTTGCGGTGGATGTTCATGGCCGGAGCGTACCAGCCGGCAACGTGCATGTCGTGAGCCATGTCGCCGATCATCTCGCCGAACTGCTTGGCCAGATCCTTGTTCCAAGTGCAAGCGAATGCGGTGGAAGCCGGGAATCCGATAGAACCGACGCCGGTGAAGTTGTTGTTCAGCGAGGCCGGGCCGTCAGCGTCGGTGAGCTGGATCTTGCCGACGGAGGAGACGGCCGGAGTGCCGTAGCCGCCATTGGCGATGAGGTTGTCCATATCGTCGAAGGTCAGCTCGTCAAGCAGCTTGTCCCAATCAGCGTCGTCATAATCCTTGCCGTACATGTCGGCCAGACGGAGACCATTCTTGGCACCAGTGGTCGGCATTTCGTCGGAATCATCGTTGAACTGAGACGGATCGTAGTTGGTGTTGTTGTAGAAGGTTTCCTTGGCGGAGTCAGACATTTCGAAGTTGGTCGGAGCCGCAGTGGCTTCCTTGTAGTTGGCGAAATGTCCGGCACGGCTCAGGTAGGTCACATCGCCAGCGGCGTCATCGAACTGGTTGGTGGCCACGGTCTGGTCATCATCGTGGGTGTTCGAATCGGAATCGTAGGTGATGGTGTCTTCCACGGTGATCTTCTTAGAATCAATCACGGTGTGGGAGTCGGAGTTGATGGAAATGTCGTAATCGCCCTTTTCGAGCACGTATGCCTTGGCATTCTGGTAATCGTAGGAAGCCATGTCATCGTCGTCGAATTCGACGGTCACGGTCTCGGAAGCGCCCGGCTTGAGTTCTTTGGTCTTTTCGAAGCCAACCAGGTTGGTGCTGGCCTTCTCGATGCCACCTTCGGTGTACGGCGGGTTGTAGTAGACCTCGACAACGTCCTTGCCGGCAGTATCGCCGGTATTGGTGACGGTCACGTCAACGGTGGCCTTGCCATCCTTGTACGTTACATCGTTGAGCTTCTGCTCAAAGGTGGTGTAGCTCAAGCCATAGCCGAACGGGAAAGCGACCATGGAATCGTAATCGATAGCGCCTTCGGTGGCTGCGGTCTCATAGAACTTGTAACCCACATAGATGCCTTCGGAGTAGTTGACGAAGCCCGGGATGGCGGTAACTTCATCACCGGTGAAGCCCTTGTACTTGGCGGCCTTGTCATCCATGTTGGCGTATTCGAACTTGCCGAAGTTGTTGTAGGACACCGACTGGGTGAGATCCTTCAGGAAGGTGTCGGAGGTCTTGCCGGACGGGTTGGTTTCGCCAGCGAGCACGTCACCAAGCGCGGAGAAGCCGGTCTGGCCCGCAGGCGGGCACCACACCACAGACTGGATCTGCGGATAGTCGTTCAGGAAGTCGAACTGGAAGGTGTTGGCGCCGTTGTACACGAGCGTGACCTTGCTGAAGTTTTTGGTGACCAGATCAAGCATGTCGCGCTCGGTCTGGCTCAGCTGCAGGAAGCTCTCGCCGTCCTTGAAGTCCTCGTAATCCTTGGAGTTGTTCTCGTAGGTAATGCCTTCGGCCTTCATGTTCATCGGCAGGTCGGCACCTTCGCCGCCAACGCGGGTGAGCACCACAACGGCCTCATCAGAGAAGCTCTTCGCATCGGAGATCAAGGAATCGGAATACTGGTCGGCCGGAACCTCAGGCAGGGTCCAATCCTGGGACCACATGCCCACAACCGGGCGGTCGGCACGATAGTCGGTGTACAGCTTGGTCAGGTCGGCGTTGGTTTCAAGACCAGCTTCCTTCATGCCGTCGAGCAGGGAAACGGTGTCGTACTGGTCAGACATGGAGCCGGAGCCGGTGCCGCCATAAACCGGGTTGGTGGAACCCCAACCGAACACGTTGACCTTCTTGTTGCTCAACGGCAGGTTGGAATCATCGTTCTTCAGCATGATGATAGCTTCCGACTGCACTTCCTTGGCCAGCTCATTAGCCTTGGAAACAGTAGCGTCAGACAGCATGTACTTCGTGAGGGTCGCGTTGTTGAGCAGCGTCGCCATCGGACCGGACAGCATCATGGAAACCGCGACAACAATACCGACCAGCGCCACAAGCCAAGACTCAGAGTGGATGATCTTACGGGTCGCCACTTCCTTCACCGTCTTCTTATTGACGGCAAAAGTGATGATCAGCGCGAGCACAAATATTACGCCAATCGCAATCAGGTACGGCGTCAACGAACCAATAACGTTCATGACGTCAGCCATGTTGATCTGCAGCATGGTCTGCCTCCTCCTTGATTCTCATAACCAAACGACATACAGGCCCCGATTTCCTCATCGAAACCAAAAATCACGTAACGCTGCCCCGCGCCGCATGATTTTCAGAAGTGAAGACACTTCTTCATGTCGATATCTCGATTTCACCAAAATCCGCGGAAAAGTGCTCTGATTTTTCCCCAGCCTGTCGTTTCGCGTGCATAATCTGCATACCACTTGCGCATGCAAAACTACCGTTCGTGCACATATACGTGCACATATAGTTCTGTTGCATGATTGCGTATGCAACAATATGCATTCCTCCGCAGATTGTTGCAAATCCTTGCTTGTTTTACTGAATATCGTTGCTCTATTGCGCAAATCTCAGTTCTTAATCGAACTTTGGATACACGATCGCGGTTTTTATGATGATTTCGGCACGCTGCGGCGAGCTGTTCCAACGGCAACTTACGCAAGGCAAGTACCATGGATGCCATGAGCGACTTAAGCGCATTGAATCTGGAGGCGGGCAGCCTTGTTGGCGGATATACGTTGATTTCACGGCTTGGATCGGGGGCAATGGGATCGGTCTGGCGTGTGCGCGATGACGGCGGACACCAGTATGCGATGAAGATCTTGCGCGATTCCCTTGCCGAGGAAGATGCATCCGGCGAGCGTTCCCGCGATCAGCTGACCGCACGCGAGCGCCTGCGCAGGGAGGCGATGGCGCTGCAGAAAGTGCGTCACCCCGGCGTGTGCGGCATTGTGGATATGGAATTGGATGATGCGCTGGCTTTTATCGTAACCGAGCTGATCGATGGCAAGAATCTGCGTGAGGATGTGCGAGCCAACGGCCGGTATGTGGGCGACGATCTGGAACGGTTGGGACGCAAGCTGATCGAGGCGGTGAAGGCCGTGCATGCGGCCGGTATTGTGCACCGCGATATCAAACCGACGAATGTGATGGTGTCGAATACCGGACCGGTGTTGGTGGATTTCGGTATTGCCATGGGCGAGGGCGAAAGCCATGTGACGCGCACGGGTTTGGTTATGGGCACTCCGGGATTCATCGCACCGGAAATCATTGATGGCGCGGAATCCGATGAGATGAGTGACTGGTGGTCGGTAGCGAGCGTGCTGGCGTTTGCCGCTACCGGCGAACCGGTGTTCGGCACGAAGCCGATGATGGCCGTGTTGGAGCGTGCCGCTGCGGGAAGCGCGAATTTGGTCGGGCTTCCGGCGGGAACCATGGCCGCGTTCCGTTCAGCGTTGAATCCGGATCGTACGAAACGTTGCACGCCCGACGAATTGTTGCAGGCGATTGCGTTGGATGCGTTGAATCCGCAAGCTTGGGATGCTGCGGATACCGCTTCGGATTCAGGTTCCACTGCCGGCATATCGGAGGCGATGCCCCCTTTTGCTGAATCGCCTGACAATCCACGAGAGCTTTGGCGGGCGCTGGATCATATAACGGGCGAAGACGCCATCGGGACGCGCACATTGCCGCAATTCGTTGAGGCCACACAGACCATCGGCACAACCGGTATTGCTGACATAACCGATACTGTTATTGCCGATGCGTCCGATGCCGGTACCTCGGTCATGGATATCAACGCACATACCACGACGATTCCTCTTGGCACCGGCACGCGTGTGATGCCGGTGCAGGATGCGTGGAATCCCACTCAAGAAGCCACACAAATCGATCCGGCCATCAAACCGGCGTTGCAACGCATTGCCAACCAACGACCACCGGCGGTAATACCGAATGCGTCGGTCGAAAAGGCGCAAAACGTGCAGGCGCAAGACATACCAACGTCCACTATGCCAGTTATGCCGGCCACTCCGATTACGCAGGCATCCCCGGCGGCCCCGCTCAACCTGAATGCGCCGCAACCGCCGAATCCGGCCGACGTGCTTCGTGGCGAACTGTTGAGCCGAGGCACGCTCCTCTGCGCGCTTCTGGCCATTCCTGTGGCGCTGTTCGGCTTGTTCTCGCCTTGGCTGGCCTGGGCTGCGGGTGCACTACTGGCTTGGCTGCTCGCCACCATCGGATTCAATATGGAAGCGCAGCTGGAGCGTGAAGGCCGCCGTGGAGGCAACCGAAAAGCCTCCGACTGGCTCGCACGCGCGGCCACGCTGCCTTGGCATGTGCTCAAAGGGTTGGGCTATGCGGTGCCACGCGCATTGATCATGGCTGCGATCGCCACATTGGGATTGGCGATCGCCACAGTCGCGCTGCAATTACCGTTCGCCATGGTGGATACCTCGATATTCGGATTCACGATTCCACTGCCAACTTGGATTGAAGGACCGGTTTCGCAAAGCGGCGTCGTCCAAGCCGGCTGTTGCGCCATCGGTTGGCTGATATGCGCTCTCACTCCGGGGGCTCTGGCGCTGCGATTGGGAGCTGGAACGCTACGTGGCCGCCCGAAATCCAGCACTCCCGCGGAATCGTATGAAATGTAGCGAAAAACAAGAATCGGCAAACGTTTGCAATCCTCAGAAAAACATCAGACAATCGCACGTAGCATGACAACGTAAGCTTTTACGAAATACTTCATTCAGCGATAGCACGCCCACACTACTATGGTGCGCAACAAACGATGAGACATCGAAAGGAATGTGGATGGCCCAGAACAGTAAGGATGCGCAGAAGCGCGTCAGCCGCGCCGAGCGTAGGGCCGCTGAGGCCGCGGCCATGAAGGCCCGCGCCGAACAAATGGAAAAGGAACGCAAGCAGCAGACCATCATCGGCGCCATCGTGGTGGCCGTGCTGGTGATCCTGGTGGCGATCGGCGCGTTCACCGTGTATCACAACATGCACAAGAATACCGAAACCCAGGCTTCCACCCAAACCGTGGAAGAGGCATATGACAAGCTGCAGAAGGTCAAAAACACGCCAAAGCTCGTCGACGACAAGGGCGGATTGCTGCTTTCGAAGAATGGTTACGGCAAGTCCGTCGACGGCGCTCCGACGGTCGCGATCTACATGGACTTCCTGTGCCCGGGTTGTGGCAATCTGCATCGTCAGCTTGATGCGGATCTGCAGAAGATGGTCGATGCGGGGCAGATCAATCTTGATTTGCATTTCATGGCGTTCATGGACAAATGGTCCACCGACGAATATTCAAGCCGTGCCGCGAATGCCGCAATCTACCTGGCCGAGCATGACAGCAATCCGACGCATCTGATCACGTTCATGGAAAAAATGTACGCCGAGGATTTCCAGCCTGAGGAAAGCTCGAACTACAAGTCAGTCAGCGATGATCAGATCAAGGAACAGATGATCGCCTCGGGAGTGTCTGAGGATGTTGCGGACAAGGCGTTCGACCGCGACTACCAGGATTGGCTTGACGCCGTCGACACCTATACGCCGAAGCGTTCCGAACTGTGGAACACGTCCGGAACCTACAAAGACAGCATGACCACCCCAACGGTGACCATAAACGGCAAGTTCTGGAATATGAACCAGCTGAGCACCGCGCAGGAGACCATCGAGGAAGGCTTGCTGGAGGCCATCGGAATCAAGTCAGACGATATTGGAAAGGAAGGCGTAATGCCCTCCATCGGCTCCGACAAGGATCCGATCTCCAACACCACTGGCGAGTGATTAGCCCCACTCAATCCTGACAATCGAAAAATAATGCCCCCTACTCGCCAGCGTGCCAGCCAAAGCGCAGTTCTAAGTTGACGGCATCGGGCACGCTGGTTATGCTATTCAATCGTTGCCATTTTTTATGCATTATGCTAGAAAGCGGCACAAGCCTCCTTAGCTCAGATGGCCAGAGCGGCCGCCTTGTAAGCGGCAGGTCGTCGGTTCGATCCCGACAGGAGGCTCGAAACCCGTTTCAACGGGCTTTGACCTCTTACCATGGGTAAGTGATCCAGAAGCCTTCCCCCAACTTATGGCTTCTGGCGACCGGACGAGGCTTCCCCCAACCTGCCTTGTCCGGACAGGGGGCAGGACATCCCCTTCTCTCCTGCCCCCTTTTTCTTTATTCCTTTTCCTCGAAAATGTGGTGGTATAGATAAAACCAGCGGATCCCATGCCATTCGTCCCGATCTGACCGTTACAATGACGGCGATGTAGACAGTCGCTGGAAAGAGGACGTATGACGAGAAGGTGGACCCCCCGGAGATTTGTGACGCTTCGGCGTGTTCGTGTGACGGCATGCGTGGTCTCATTGACGCTCGCCTCGACGCTCGCATTCGGCGTAGGCGCGCGCAAAACCGTAGCTCTGACCATCGATGGCGAAACCACCACCGTAACCACATACGCAATGAGCGTCGACCGTCTGCTGCAGGAACGCGGCGTGAAGGTCAAAACGCATGATCTTGTGGAATCCACCAGCCCCACCAGCATGCTGAGCAACCATGACGTGGTTACGGTACGAAGCGCCTACCAGACCACCATCACCATCAACGGGCAGGAAGTGCCCTTCTGGACAGTGGCGACCAGCGCCGAACAGCTAATCGGCTTTTTCGAACAAAACGAAGCAGACGCGGCAAAAGTCGCCGTCAATATCGACAACGTGTACAACAAACTCACCGGCGGACTGATCATCAACCAAAACGGGCCGGTCACTGTCATCGCAGACGGACAAAGCTCCGAAGCGCCAAATGGCAAACTGCCGGCGGCCTCCATTCTTGACTCCAAAGGCATCACGCTGAACAAGGAGGATCGCGTCAGCGTCGAAAAAGACAACGGCGAAACGATCCTGCGCATCCGCCGCGTGACGCACGGCGAGGAGACACGCACGAAAGCGGTGCCATTCGGCACGCAAACCATCATCGACCCCAACCTGCAGCCTGGCGAAGTCGTAGTCAGGCAGGAAGGTGAGGAAGGTGAAATCCAGCAAACGTACGACGTCACGTATGTGGATGGCGAGAAGGAAAGCGAGACGCTGACCAACGAAACGACCACGAAAATCGCCCTTGACCGGATCATCGCAGTAGGACCGGCAGCATCTTCCGACGATTCGGGGTCAGATGGCGGATCCGGCAATTCCGGAGATATTGGCAATTCCGACAATTCCGGGAAAAACGATAATTCGGATAAGAACAGCAATTCCGATAATTCCGACAAGAAAAACGATTCGAACGATAATTCCGATAATACGGACAATTCGAGCGACAACAAAAAAGACGACAGCAAGAAGGACGATTCCGGATCAAAAACGGACCCGGATCCGGCACCAACTCCAGACCCGACCCCCACGCCGAATCCGACACCTACGCCGAATCCGACACCGACGCCCACCCCAGCACCGCAACCTTCCGATCCTTCAGCAGGATGCCGCCTCTACCACCCCTCCCCCGCGCAGGCACAGGTCTACGCGGCCGGAGCCGCGGCGCAATATGGCTGGACCGGACAAAACTGGACCGATCTGGTGAAACTGTGGACCCGCGAATCGAGCTGGCTGTGGTATGCGGAAAACGCATCTTCCGGAGCTTACGGCATCCCGCAATCGCTTCCAGGCAGCAAAATGGCGGCATTCGGCGCAAACTGGCGTGACGATGCGGCCGTACAGATCGACTGGGGCCTAAGCTACATCGCGCAACGCTACGGCAGCCCATCGAAAGCATGGGAACATTCCGAACAAGTTGGATGGTATTAAACAACGCCGATCGCAACAATACGCAAACGTAACAACGCACACTTTTTCATACCAGTTGAACGGATAATGAGGTAATGACAGAAAACGCGAACGAAACCAACGAAACCGACGAAACTATGCAAGGCCGCTTGTTGGGGGCTGCTGACATTCGCCGTATCGCAGCCGAGGCCGGTATCAGCCCGACAAAAAAATTCGGGCAGAATTTCGTAATCGACCCGGGCACGGTTCGTCGTATCGTACGCGAGGCGGGTGTGACCGCCGACGATCATGTGCTGGAAGTCGGACCTGGATTGGGTTCGCTGACATTGGCGATTTTGGAAACTGGGGCGACGATGACCGCCGTGGAGATCGACCCGCCCGTTGCGGAACGACTGCCCGGCACCATCGCCGAATTCATGCCGGACGCGGTGGATCGTTTCCGCGTAGTCAACCGTGATGCACTGACCGTAACGCCGGAAAATCTGCCTGATTTCAATAATGACGATTCATTCACTCTCGTCGCAAATCTGCCATACAACGTGGCCACGCCGATTCTGCTGACGCTGCTGGAACGTTTCGACAATCTCGGAACTTTTCTGGTGATGGTGCAGAAGGAAGTCGCGGACCGACTGAGCGAAAAGCCCGGTTCAAAGATCTACGGCACTCCAAGCGTGAAGCTCGCATGGTACGGCACCGCGGAACGCGTGGGCATTATCGGGCGCAATGTGTTCTGGCCGGCGCCGAATGTGGATTCCGCGCTGGTGCTGTTCAAACGATACGAGGGCGGGCACACGCCTTCCGCCAACAATCCCGACGGTTCCGTGGTGGACCGCGAAACCGTGTTCCGTCTCATCGACGCCGCATTTGGGCAGCGACGCAAAACCCTGCATGCTGCGTTGAAGAAAGTCGTACCTTCCGAAGCGTTTGAGCGGGCAGGCATCGATCCGACGCGACGTGGCGAGACGCTTACCATCGACGAATTCGTGGCACTGGCACGCGCCATGGGCGAGGTGCCGGAAGCATGAGTGGCAACGGCAACGCAATCAATGAAGTCAGTGTGGACTGCCCTGCGAAAACGAATCTGACCTTGCACGTGGGGGCGCCACGCAGCGAATGGGGTGGCCGGCACGAGCTGGACACCATTTACTGCGCCGTCGGCGTATACGACACCGTCACCGCCAGCCGTAAAAAGCCCGGAGCCGGTTTCTCCTTGAATCTTGATGGCGCATATCTTGGCGATCTGGCCTCATCCGGCAGCGACATGCGACGCAACCACGCAGTGCTCGCCCTGTTCGCCATGGCCGAAGCGAGCGGCCATGAACCGGACGTGGCGTTGAACATCAAAAAACGCATTCCCGTCGGCGCAGGCATGGCAGGGGGGTCCGCCGATGCGGCCGCCACGATTCTGGCGTTGAACACGCTATGGAATCTTGATTGGCCCATCGAACGGTTGCAACAGGTCGCCGCTACATTGGGCGCGGATATGCCGTTCTGCCTGACCGGAGGCTACGCGCGAGGCACAGGCTTCGGCGAGCAGATCGAACAGCTCAGCGAGCACAGCAACGACGTGCGCGAGTTGACGAAACAGGGCTTTGCGGGACGTCTGCTGGTCGGCGCGTATCAGGCGGAACTGCGCACGCCGGAAGTGTATGCCATGTTCGACCAAATCGGCGCCGGCGCAGGAGACAACAATCATCTGCAACAAGCGGCGATCTCACTGCACCCACGCAGCGGACAGGCAATCGACGAAGCGTTGCTGGCAGGCGCAAAGCAAGCGTTCGTCTCCGGATCCGGCCCTTCCGTAATCGCATTCGTACCAACCGACAATGCCGCACGCGCCGTGCAGTCGGCATGGCAGCAAAGCCGTTGCGTCGACCGCATCATCGCCTCCAAGGCGCCGGCCCATCCGATTGTGCATATCATCGCGTAACAGTAAGGTTGAAGTCAACCGTTTTTTGGAGAAGGACTCGTACATGACTCAGGCTAACGACGAGCGCGCCGCGCGCAAACAGTACATTCGCCGCCGTCAGAAGGTGGTGTTCGCCATCATCGGCGCCATTTTGACGGTCGTATTGGTAATTTCCTTGCTGTTCTTCTTCCATGTTGGAGGATTGGGCAAAGTCAAATCGACTGCGGTACAGCCGAATTACGGCCAGCAGGCTCCTTGTGCCGCTCAGGAACAGGATGGCAGCAAAGGCAAGTACGTGGAGAACCGCAACATCACCGTGCGCGTGCTCAACGGCACTGAATTCTCCGGCTTCGCACAAGCCGTCAGCAGCGCGCTGCAGAATCGCGAGTTCAACACCCAGGCCGCTGGCAACTACACCAGTTCCAAGGTGGAGCGCACGATGATTATCTTCGGCAAGAACGCCATTAATCAGGCGTACACGGTAAACAGCAACTTCACCGACGCGAAAATGGTGATGGACGATCGTGAGGATATGCTAATCGACGTTGTGGTCGGCGCGACCTTCGACAATCTGCAGAATCAGAAGCAAGTGCCGACCGCCGGTAAGAAGATCGAAAGCTTCGAAGGATGCGTTACCGTCGACAAGATGACCGACGTACAGAAGGCTCCCGAACACGACGCAGTTTGATTTGCTGAGTCTGTGGATTTGCAGATTTGCAGACTGACCGCACGATTCTGTTTTTCATTCGAAAATGCAAATCGTGCGGTCAAAATATTGAAATCGTGCGATCAGAAGGCAGATTATTCGGACTGCTGCTCCTCGTACCAGCGATTCAACTCGGTAACAGCGACATCACGCTCGACCGGGCCGTTATCGAGACGATATTCCAACATGTGCTTGTACGCCTTGCCAACCAGCGGCCCCGGTTCAATGCCGAGTAACTGCATGATTTCGTCACCGTTCAGATCAGGGCGGATCGCGTCGAAATCCTCCTTCTCCTTCAGATCGCGCACGCGCTGTTCCATCTCGTCCATCGCCGACGAAAACACCATGGCCTTGCGCTTGTTCTGCGTGGTCGCATCGGCACGCGTAAGGCGGTTCAGACGCTCGTACAGCGGGCCTGCGTCCTTGACGTAACGACGGACCGCGGAATCCGTCCACGGCTCCTCCACGTAGCCATGGAAACGCAAGTGCAGATTGACCAGCTCGCTGACATCCTCGACCATATGATGGTCAAAATGCAGCGCCTTCAAACGCTTGCGGGTCATTTTCGCGCCGACCGCATCATGATGATGGAAACTCACCTTGCCGCCCGCCTCGAAACGACGGGTTTTCGGCTTGCCGATGTCATGCATGAGCGCAGCCAAACGCAACGTCAGATCCGGAGCTGGCACAGGGCCGTCCGGGCCGGTTTCAAGAGCGACAGCACGATCAATGACGATCATGGTGTGCTCGAACACGTCCTTATGACGATGATGTTCGTCAATTTCGAGCTGCAATGCCGGAATTTCCGGGAAGACGATATCCGCAAGACCGGAATCGACCAACGCTTCGATACCTGCGCGCGGGCGATCGGACAGCAGCATTTTGACCAGTTCGTCGCGTACGCGCTCGGCGGAAACGATTTCAATGCGATCGACCATGTCAGTCAACGCTTCGGCGGTTTCCGGTTCGATGCGGAAGCCCAGTTGCGCTACGAAACGCACGGCACGCATCATGCGCAGCGGATCGTCGTCGAATGACTGGCGAGGATCGACCGGCGTACGCAACACGCCCTTGACCAAATCGTTCGCACCGCCGAACGGGTCGACGAATTCCAATTCGGGCACGCGCAACGCCATGGCGTTCACCGTGAAATCACGGCGGGAAAGATCACCTTCCAGCGTGTCGCCATAATTGACTTCCGGCTTGCGCGAGTCGGGGTCATACGTGTCGGAACGGTAGGTCGTTACCTCAACCTGCACTTCCGTGCCATCCTCACGACGGCGCATCGCACCCAACGTGCCGAATTTGCGCCCCATATCCCAAAAGCCATCACGCCCGAAACGGCGCAAAATATGTTCAAACTGCTCGGGACGCGCCGATGTGCAGAAATCCAAATCATGCGATTTGCGAT
>ERZ1026978.695-NODE-695-length-14054-cov-7.982213_pt1 | contig 14054 bp, 7 predicted proteins | sample MGYA00519560_ERZ1026978 | MGnify/ENA primary metagenome ERZ1026978 (study PRJEB26926, sample SAMN06164401) | human gut metagenome | biome: ENVO:00009003; feature: ENVO:2100002; material: ENVO:00002003 | host: Homo sapiens | place: USA | collected 2012 ... | reverse complement strand
ATCTACACTCGACTAGTCGTCGGCAGCGTCAGATGTGTATAAGAGACAGGTAGAAAGAGCAAAGACAACCGGAATCCTTCGTTTTAACAGCCGCGTAGTTGTTCAGGGATGCGGACCGATCGGTTTGATCTGTATCGCTGTTCTCCGTACAATGGGTATCGAAAACATTACAGCTGTGGACGGCAATCAGGCAAGACTTGATTTTGCCCTGAAAATGGGAGCAACAAAGACAGTCAACTTTATGGAACATAAAGGAATTGAAGAACTGGATTTTGAGACACGAATCCGTAAACGAGATGAACTTTTAACACAGAAATTTTCCAATAACGAACAGAAATAGTATCATAACAGTATCACAGGCAGATATGCGAAGGTTTTCATTTTCTTCCCATACCTGCCTGTTTTTAATTTATTCGCTATTCTTTACAACCTTATTTTAGTCTTTTACTCAACAGAAAAACCCCGGAAACCTTACGGTTCCGGGGTATCTTACGTTTGGACACAATGTACCTTGCGGTACTCAATATATATTAGTCAGTGATTACTCGATGATTGTAGCAACACGTCCTGATCCTACAGTACGTCCACCTTCACGGATAGCGAATGTAAGACCCTGCTCCATAGCTACTGGATGGATGAGCTCGATTGTCATCTCTACGTTATCACCAGGCATGCACATCTCTGTTCCTGCTGGAAGCTCGCAAACACCTGTTACGTCTGTTGTTCTGAAGTAGAACTGTGGACGATAGTTGTTGAAGAATGGAGTATGACGTCCACCCTCGTCCTTTGTAAGAACGTAAACCTGAGCTGTAAACTTATGGTGACATGTTACTGTACCAGGCTTAGCAAGAACCTGTCCACGAACGATCTGGTCACGGTTAATACCACGGAGAAGTGCTCCGATGTTATCACCAGCCTGAGCCTCGTCTAACTGCTTACGGAACATCTCGATTCCAGTAACAACAGTCTTCTGAACGTCCTCTTTAACACCAAGGATCTCTAACTCGTCGTTGAGGTGAAGTGTACCACGCTCTACTCTACCAGTTGCAACAGTACCACGACCTGTGATTGTGAATACGTCCTCTACTGGCATAAGGAATGGCTTATCTGTATCACGCTGTGGATCTGGGATATAAGAATCAACAGTATCCATAAGCTCCATGATCTTGTCTCCCCAAGGTCCCATTGGATCCTCAAGAGCCTTAAGAGCTGATCCCTGGATGATTGGGCAATCATTGAATCCGTACTCCTCAAGCTGCTCTGTAACTTCCATCTCTACGAGCTCGATAAGCTCTGGGTCGTCAACCATATCACACTTGTTAAGGAATACGATGATGTAAGGAACACCTACCTGACGAGAAAGGAGGATGTGCTCCTTTGTCTGAGCCATAACACCATCAGTAGCAGCAACAACGAGGATAGCACCATCCATCTGAGCTGCACCAGTGATCATGTTCTTTACGTAGTCAGCATGTCCAGGACAGTCAACGTGTGCGTAATGTCTCTTTTCTGTCTCATACTCAACGTGAGCTGTAGAAATTGTGATTCCACGCTCTCTCTCCTCTGGAGCTTTATCAATGTTAGCGAAATCTGTAGCTGTGTTACCAGCGACACGAGCTGCTAATACTGCTGTAATAGCTGCTGTTAAAGTTGTTTTACCATGATCTACGTGACCGATGGTACCAATATTACAATGTGGTTTTGTTCTTTCAAATTTAGCCTTTGCCATTTTGAAACGTCCTCCTTAAACTTTTATGCCCCATGGGCTATTTTTATAATCTACCGACTGCTTTGATTATACGAAATAATCAAAGTTTTTTCAAGTAAATTTTATGGCAAATCCCCCTTTTTCAAGGGGAAATGCCTTTATTTTTGATTTTTATACCATATATAGTATATATTTCATCATTTGTACTATAAATTGTTTGCTAATTTGCAATTATTTTGCGTGGTTAGCAAGAACCTTGTCCTGTACATTCTTTGGAACCGGCTCATATCTGTCGAAGAACATTGAGTAGTTTCCACGTCCCTGTGTCTTAGAACGAAGGTCTGTAGAGTAACCGAACATCTCTGCAAGTGGTACATATGCATGTACAATCTTTCCACCGCCGAGATCGTCCATACCCTCGATACGTCCACGACGAGAGTTAACATCACCGATAACGTCTCCCATGTACTCCTCAGGCATTGTAACCTCTACCTTCATGATAGGCTCAAGTAATACAGGTGCAGCCTTTGCCATAGCCTCTTTGAAACACATAGATCCGGCAATGTGGAATGCCATCTCTGATGAATCGACCTCATGGTAAGATCCATCGTATACTGTTGCATGGATACCAACTACTGGGAATCCACCAAGAGAGCCGGCCTTTGTAGCCTCCTCGATACCTTCGCCGATTGATGGGATGTACTCCTTTGGAATAGCACCACCGACAACCTCTGAATCGAACTTGAAAAGCTCTTCTCCATTGGCATCCATTGGCTCGAAGCGAACCTTACAGTGTCCGTACTGTCCACGTCCACCTGACTGCTTAGCATATTTGTATTCCTGATCAACAGCCTTTGTAAATGTCTCCTTGTAAGCAACCTGAGGTGCACCAACGTTTGCCTCAACCTTGAACTCACGGAGAAGACGGTCAACGATGATCTCAAGGTGAAGCTCACCCATACCAGCGATGATTGTCTGACCTGTTTCCTGATCAGTATGAGCACGGAATGTAGGATCCTCCTCTGCAAGCTTTGCAAGAGCCTCACCTAACTTACCCTGTCCAGCTTTTGTCTTTGGCTCGATAGCGAGCTCGATAACCGGCTCTGGGAACTCCATAGACTCAAGGATAACCGGATGCTGCTCATCACAGATTGTATCACCTGTTGTTGTGAATTTAAATCCAACAGCAGCAGCGATATCACCTGAGTAAACCTCGTCCAATTCCTGTCTCTTATTAGCATGCATCTGAAGAATACGTCCGATACGCTCTTTCTTATCCTTTGTTGCATTTAATACATAAGAACCTGCCTTACATTTTCCTGAGTAAACACGGAAGAATGCAAGCTTTCCTACGAATGGATCTGCCATGATCTTGAATGCAAGTGCTGAGAATGGCTCATCATCTGATGAATGTCTCTCAATCTCATTTCCCTCAAGATCAGTTCCCTTGATTGAAGGGATATCTGTAGGAGCCGGCATGTACTCAACAATAGCGTCAAGTAACTTCTGTACACCCTTGTTACGGTATGCAGAACCACAACATACAGGTACTGCTGTACACTCACATGTTGCTTTACGAAGAACCTTCTTCATATCCTCTACAGATGGCTCCTCACCCTCAAGATACTGCATCATGAGATCGTCATCTAACTCACAGATTTTCTCAATAAGCTCTGTACGGTACTCTGCAGCCTGATCAGCCATATCTCCAAGATCATCAGTAACTGTGATATCGTCACCCTTCTCATCATTGTAGATATAAGCCTTCATCTCGAAAAGGTCGATAATTCCTTTGAAATCGTCCTCTTTACCGATTGGTAACTGAAGTACGATAGCATTTTTTCCTAATCTTGTACGGATCTGGTCAACAGCTCCGTAGAAGTTTGCACCTAAGATATCCATCTTATTGATGAATGCCATACGAGGTACATTGTATGTGTCAGCCTGACGCCAAACGTTCTCTGACTGAGGCTCAACACCACCCTTTGCACAGAACACACCAACTGCGCCATCAAGTACACGGAGTGAACGCTCAACTTCTACTGTGAAGTCAACGTGGCCCGGTGTATCGATGATGTTGATACGATGCTCAAGTGCTCCTGGCTTTGGTTTAGTGAACTCTTCAAGTGTCCAGTGACATGTTGTAGCGGCAGAAGTAATTGTAATACCTCTTTCCTGCTCCTGCTCCATCCAGTCCATGGTAGCAGTACCTTCATGAGTATCACCGATTTTATAGTTAATACCAGTATAATAAAGAATACGCTCTGTCAGTGTTGTTTTACCAGCATCGATATGAGCCATGATTCCAATATTTCTGGTTCTCTCAAGTGGATATTCTCTTCCAGCCAAGGTTTTTTCCTCCTATATTTAGTGTCCTATGCACAACCGGACTCTGTTACAAATCCGGTCCGCTGCATGAATCAAAAGCAAAGCTGTAAGCTTCTTACAGAAACTAGAATCTGTAATGTGCGAATGCCTTGTTTGCCTCTGCCATCTTGTGCATATCTTCTTTTCTCTTAACAGATGCGCCTGTGTTGTTAGCTGCATCCATGATCTCGTTAGCTAATCTCTCAGCCTGAGTTTTCTCTCCTCTGGCACGTGAGAATGCTGTTAACCAACGAAGGCCTAAAGCCTGACGACGATCAGGGCGAACCTCGATTGGTACCTGATATGTGGCACCACCGATACGTCTTGCTTTTACTTCGAGAGCTGGCATTACATTGTTCATAGCCTCTTCGAATACTTCAAGAGCTGGTCTTCCTGTCTTCTCTTCTACTGTAGCAAATGCTCCGTATACAATCTTCTGAGCTACGCCTTTCTTACCGTCTAACATAATGCTGTTAACAAGCTTTGTAACTACTTTGCTGTTGTACATTGGATCTGCTAATACGTCTCTTTTCTGAGTATGTCCTTTACGTGGCACGTTACTTCCCTCCTTAATCATGATATTTGTGGATTAATTCATCGGTACTCACATGTGTCTCTCTAATGTGTTCGTGCGGAATTGTATTCATAAAGTGAAATCCTGCATCTGCAGGTCTAATCCCAACACTAACCTACTTTAGTTCTGTTTGTGATACACAATGTTGCTAAATTATTTAGCAGCTTTTGGTCTCTTTGCGCCGTACTTAGAGCGGGCCTGTTTTCTGTTTGCAACACCTGCAGTATCTAATGTACCACGGATGATATGGTAACGTGTACCTGGTAAATCCTTAACACGGCCACCACGAATCAGAACAACGCTATGCTCCTGTAAGTTGTGTCCCTCACCTGGAATGTATGAAGTTACTTCGATTCCGTTTGAAAGACGAACTCTGGCGATCTTTCTAAGAGCTGAGTTAGGCTTCTTAGGAGTAGCTGTCTTAACAGCTGTACATACACCACGCTTCTGTGGAGAAGAAGTGTTGATTGGCTTCTTCTGGAGAGAGTTAAAGCTTCTCTGAAGAGCTGGTGCTGTAGACTTCTTTACAGATGTCTGACGTCCTTTTCTTACTAACTGGTTAAATGTTGGCATTATTTTCACCTCCTGTTTTATTTTAAGCAGTGCAATCTTATGCACGCTAAAATATTATACAAATCCTTGTCTGTTTTGTCAAGACCAATTTTGTTTTCAATATAATACAAGAAAGAAGTCCGGTTTCCCGGACTTCTTTGTTTTTTGGTTTGTAGCAGCTTCTGTAGCTTAAGTACAAACATCAGTAATTATTCTTCATCAACTGATTCAGCATCTGTATCAATGACTCCGACTGCCTCTTCCTCTGCGAAATCCGCAAAATCATCATCATCAAAATCAAGTGTATCGTCATCGTTTACATCGCTGTCAAGCTTGATATTACGATAAATCTTCATACCTGTTCCTGCCGGGATGAGCTTACCGATGATTACGTTCTCCTTCATACCGATAAGCGGATCAACCTTGCCCTTGATTGCTGCCTCAGTAAGAACCTTTGTGGTCTCCTGGAATGAAGCTGCTGACAGGAATGAGTTGGTTGCAAGAGATGCCTTTGTGATTCCAAGTAATACCTGTGAGCCAACTGCAAGCTCCTTACCCTCTTCCTCAAGCTTCTCGTTGAGCTCTAAGAAGTCAAGGGCATCAACCATGCTGCCCGGAAGTAAATCTGAATCTCCCGGCTCCTCTACGCGGATCTTCTGTAAGCACTGACGAACTATAACCTCGACATGCTTATCGTTAATCTCAACACCCTGTAAACGGTAAACACGCTGTACCTCGCGGAGCATATAATCCTGAACCGCACGAACGCCCTTAATCTTGAGGATATCGTGTGGATTTACAGAACCCTCTGTAAGCTCGTCGCCGGCCTCAAGCTCCTGTCCGTCTACAACCTTGATACGTGAGCCGTAAGGAATGAGGTAAGCCTTTGTCTCGCCTGTCTCGTTGTTTGTAACGATAACCTCACGCTTCTTCTTTGTATCCTTGATTGTGGCAGTTCCGCCGAACTCTGTGATAATAGCGAGTCCCTTAGGCTTACGTGCCTCGAAAATCTCCTCTACTCGAGGAAGACCCTGTGTGATATCTCCACCGGCAACACCACCTGTATGGAAGGTTCTCATGGTAAGCTGTGTACCAGGCTCACCGATTGACTGTGCTGCGATGATACCGATTGCTTCACCAACCTGTACTGCCTGACCTGTTGCAAGGTTTGAACCGTAACACTTAGCACATACTCCCATGTGTGAACGGCAGGTAAGCACTGTACGGATCTTAACCTGTGTGATTGGATTACCATTCTCGTCAACACCCTCTGCCATAACCTTTGCTGCACGCTTTGGTGTAATCATATGGTTGGCCTTAACGATTACATTGCCATCCTTATCGCAGATTGTATTGCAAGAGAAACGACCTGTAATTCTCTCCTGAAGGCTCTCGATTTCCTCTCGACCCTCCATGAATGCCTTTACAACCATTCCCGGAATCTCACGTCCTGTGCCTGCACAGCAGTCTGTCTCACGAACGATCATATGCTGTGAAACATCTACGAGACGTCTTGTAAGGTATCCTGAATCAGCTGTACGAAGCGCTGTATCTGAAAGTCCCTTACGAGCTCCATGTGCTGACATGAAGTACTCGAGTACGTCAAGACCCTCACGGAAGCATGACTTGATAGGAAGCTCGATTGTACGACCTGTTGTATCAGCCATGAGTCCTCGCATACCTGCAAGCTGTTTGATCTGCTTATCAGATCCACGGGCTCCGGAATCTGCCATCATGAAGATGTTGTTGTACTTATCAAGACCTGTAAGAAGTGCCTTTGTAAGGGCATCATCTGTATCCTTCCATGTCTCGATAACCTCTTTGTAACGCTCCTCATCAGTGATAAGTCCACGCTTGTACTGTCTTGTAATCTTATCTACAGTGTCCTGTGCATCAGCGATCATCTGTGGCTTCTGTGGTGGCACTGTCATATCTGAAATTGAAACTGTCATGGCAGCCTGGGTTGAATACTTGTATCCCATAGCCTTGACATTGTCAAGAACCTCTGCTGTTGTTGTAGCTCCGTGTGTGTTGATAACCTTCTCAAGGATCTGCTTGATCTGTTTCTTACCAACGTGGAACTCAACCTCAAACTTGAGTGCATTCTCAGCCTTTGATCTGTCTATAAAACCAAGATCCTGTGGAATGTTCTCATTGAATATCAAAAGTCCTACTGTTGTCTCTGTAAAACCTGAAACCTCTGTGCCGTCAGGAAGCTTTACTGTACGGTGTACAAAGATATTCTGGTGAAGAGTAATCTCCTTGTTCTCGTAAGCGAGCATTGCAAGATTAACACTTCCATAGTAACGTCCGAGAAGATCTATCGGTCTGCAAAGCACACGACGGTTTCCGTCTGTAACATCCTCAAACCAGATGAGGTCATATAAGCCAAGCTCAGCCTTTCCTGTATTTTCATCAGGAGTTGTGAGCTTTTTAAGCTCCTCAATATCATTGTATACAGTGTCTGATGATACCTGTGCAACCATCTTTGGATCATCCTTGTAATCAGCGAGCTTTCTCATTGTGAGGTAGTAAACTCCAAGGATCATATCCTGTGAAGGAACGGCTACAAGTCCACCATCAGAAGGCTTAAGCAGGTTGTTAGGTGACAGAAGCATGAATCTGCACTCAGCCTGTGCCTCAGCAGTCAGTGGAAGATGTACAGCCATTTGGTCTCCATCGAAGTCGGCGTTGAATGCTGTACATACGAGTGGATGAAGCTTGATTGCCTTACCCTCTACAAGGATTGGCTCGAAGGCCTGGATTCCAAGTCTGTGGAGTGTAGGAGCTCGGTTAAGCATAACCGGATGCTCTTTGATGACGTCCTCAAGGACATCCCATACCTCCGGCTGAAGTCTCTCAACCATCTTCTTTGCACTCTTTATGTTGTGTGCGGTTCCGTTAGCGGCAAGCTCCTTCATAACGAATGGCTTGAAAAGCTCGATAGCCATCTCCTTTGGAAGACCACACTGATAAATCTTAAGCTTTGGCTCTACACAGATAACTGAACGTCCTGAGTAGTCAACTCGCTTTCCGAGAAGGTTCTGACGGAAACGTCCTCCCTTTCCCTTGAGCATGTCTGAAAGAGACTTAAGAGCTCTGTTTCCAGGACCGGTAACAGGACGTCCACGACGGCCGTTGTCGATAAGTGCATCGACAGCCTCCTGAAGCATACGTTTCTCGTTGCGAACGATGATATCCGGTGCTCCAAGATCAAGAAGTCTTCTAAGACGGTTGTTACGGTTGATGATTCGTCTGTAAAGGTCGTTAAGATCACTTGTTGCGAAACGTCCTCCATCGAGCTGAACCATTGGACGGAGATCCGGTGGAATAACAGGAATAACTGTCATAATCATCCACTCAGGCTTGTTTCCTGACTCACGGAAAGCCTCTACAACCTCAAGCCTCTTGATGATACGTGCACGCTTCTGGCCTGTAGCATTCTCAAGCTCTGCCTTAAGCTCTGCCGAATCCTTCTCGAGATCGATTGCTGCTAAAAGCTCATGGATAGACTCAGCACCCATTCCTACACGGAATGCTGAGCGGCCATAAGTATCGCATGCCTCCTGGTACTCTGACTCGTTGAGAATCTGCTTGTATGCAAGCTTTGTCTCGCCCGGGTCAAGCACAATATATGAAGCAAAGTACAGTACTCTCTCAAGTACACGTGGAGATAAGTCAAGGATGAGTCCCATACGTGATGGGATACCCTTGAAATACCAGATATGAGATACAGGAGCAGCAAGCTCGATGTGTCCCATACGCTCTCTACGAACGCTTGACTTTGTGATTTCTACGCCACATCGGTCGCAGACAACACCCTTATAACGTATCTTCTTGTATTTACCACAATGACACTCCCAGTCCTTCGTTGGTCCGAAAATCTTCTCGCAGAAAAGACCGTCTTTTTCAGGCTTTAATGTTCTATAGTTAATAGTCTCAGGCTTTTTAACCTCGCCATGTGACCACTCTCTGATCTTTTCAGGAGATGCTAATCCAATCTGAATCGCATCAAACTGCATTGCCTGATTATTTTCTATATTATTTGTTTCTGGCATTTTGGCACTCCCTTCTAATTATTCTTCGTCATCAAGAACTTCATCAGCAAAAATATCGTCATCCGCTGTCTCAGGAGACTCTTCCTCTTCTATGTCAACAAGCTCTTCGTTGTCATCAAATTCTTTCTTTGAGAAACCATGCTCTGCGAATGACTCACTGTCCTCGAATGCATAGTCCTTATCGTTTCCGATAATTGAGTTGATATCTGTATTACCGTACTCACTTGTCTCGATAAGCTCAACCTCTTCTCTGTTCTCATCAAGTACCTTGACATCCAGACCAAGTGCCTGAAGCTCTTTGAGAAGTACCTTGAATGACTCTGGAATACCAGGCTCAGGGATATTCTCACCCTTGATGATAGCCTCGTAGGTCTTGACACGGCCAACAACATCATCGGACTTCATTGTAAGGATCTCCTGGAGTGTATATGCAGCACCATATGCCTCAAGAGCCCAAACCTCCATCTCTCCGAAACGCTGTCCACCGAACTGTGCCTTACCACCGAGTGGCTGCTGTGTTACTAATGAGTAAGGACCTGTTGAACGTGCATGGATCTTATCGTCAACAAGATGATGTAGCTTAAGGTAATGCATGTGTCCGATAGTTGTCTTTCCATCGAAGCACTCACCTGTTCTACCATCACGAAGCTGTACCTTTCCATCCTTTGAAATCGGAACGCCCTTCCATAAGCTTCTGTGAGCTCTGTTTGTTGAAAGGTATTCCATAACGTCCTCACGGAGTGTATCAGCATATTTATCATAGAAGATTTCAGCATCTGCGCTCCAGTATGGATGCTCAGCCTGTAAATCCTTTTCAAGCTCTTCCTTATCGAACGGAAGATTTACGTAATCATTTGCAAGCTCAAGTGTATCCTCGATATCTACCTCGTTTGCTCCGTCAAATACAGGAGTTGAGATATTGAAGCCAAGTGCCTTTGCAGCGAGACTCAGGTGAATCTCAAGGACCTGACCGATGTTCATTCGTGAAGGAACACCGAGTGGGTTAAGTACGATATCCAGTGGACGTCCGTTTGGAAGGAATGGCATATCCTCAACAGGAAGCACACGGGAAACGACACCCTTGTTACCGTGACGTCCGGCCATCTTATCACCGACAGAAATCTTTCTCTTCTGTGCAATGTAGATACGTACTGACTGATTTACTCCCGGAGAAAGCTCATCGCCGTTCTCTCTTGTAAATACCTTGGCATCAACAATGATACCGTAAGCACCATGAGGTACCTTAAGTGATGTATCACGAACCTCTCTTGCCTTCTCACCGAAGATGGCACGAAGAAGTCTCTCCTCTGCTGTAAGCTCTGTCTCACCCTTTGGTGTAACCTTTCCTACAAGGATATCACCGGCACGAACCTCTGCACCTACACGGATGATACCTCTCTCATCAAGGTCCTTGAGTGCGTCGTCGCCGACACCAGGGACATCACGTGTAATCTCCTCAGGTCCGAGCTTTGTATCACGTGACTCTACTTCGTATTCCTCGATATGAACTGATGTATACACATCATACTCTACGAGACGCTCTGAAAGAAGAACGGCATCCTCGTAGTTGTATCCTTCCCATGTCATGAATCCGATAAGCGGGTTCTTTCCAAGAGCAAGCTCTCCCTGACTTGTTGAAGGACCGTCTGCGATAACATCGCCTGCCTTAACCTTGTCACCCTTAAATACGATAGGTCTCTGGTTGTAGCAGTTTGACTGGTTAGAACGAGAGAACTTTGTAAGGATATACTCTCTCTTGTTTCCGTCAGTCTCTTTTATGATAATGCGGTTTGACTCTGAAGATAATACCTCTCCGTCTGCCTTTGCAACTACGCAGACACCTGAGTCAACTGCGGCCTTTGTCTCAATACCTGTACCAACTACAGGAGCCTCTGTGGTCAGAAGCGGAACGGCCTGACGCTGCATGTTTGATCCCATGAGGGCACGTGTAGGGTCATCGTTCTGCAAGAACGGAATCAGCGCTGTAGCTACTGAGAATACCATCTTTGGAGATACATCCATATAATCAAATGCTGACTTATCGTACTCCTGAGTTTCCTCTCTGTAACGACCTGAAACTGAGTTACGTATGAAATGTCCTTCGGCATCAAGCTTCTCATTAGCCTGTGCTACGTGGTAGTTGTCCTCCTCGTCGGCTGTCATGTATACAACCTCTTCTGTGACTACCGGGTTCTTAGGATCAGTCTTGTCAATCTTACGGTATGGAGCCTCTACGAAGCCATACTCATTGATTCTCGCATAGCATGCAAGTGAGTTGATAAGACCGATGTTTGGTCCCTCAGGAGTCTCTACAGGACACATACGGCCGTAGTGCGTGTAATGTACATCTCGAACCTCGAATCCGGCACGGTCTCTTGAAAGACCACCAGGTCCAAGTGCTGATAAACGTCTCTTGTGAGTAAGCTCTCCAAGAGGGTTGTTCTGATCCATGAACTGTGAAAGCTGTGAAGAACCGAAGAATTCTTTAACAGCGGCAGTTACAGGCTTTATATTGATAAGTGACTGAGGTGAAATTCCCTCCAAGTCCTGTGTAGTCATTCTTTCACGAACAACACGCTCCAGTCTTGAGAGACCGATACGGTACTGGTTCTGTAACAGCTCTCCAACCGCACGGATACGTCTGTTTCCAAGATGATCGATATCGTCATCTGTTCCTGCGCCCCACTCTAAGTGCATATTGTAGTTGATAGTTGCGAAGATATCCTCTTTAGTAATATGCTTTGGAATAAGGTCAGATATATCTCTCTTTATAGCCTCGATTCTGTCCTCAAGAGAATCATACTCCTCGAGAATCTGAGCGAGTACCGGATAGTAAACAAGCTCAGTAACACCGATAGACTTAGGATCCTCAAGCTCAGGAATCCAGCTTCTGATGTCAACCATCATAGAAGAAAGAATCTTGACATTTCTTGTCTCTGTCTGAATCCATAAAGCAGGAACGGCAGCGTTCTGGATCTGTGTAGCAAGCGCACGGTCAACAACAGTACCTGCCTCAGCGATAACCTCACCTGTAGAAGGATCCACTACGTCCTCAGCTAAAACCTGTCCACTAATACGGTTCTTTAAAGCAAGCTTCTTATTAAACTTATAACGTCCTACCTTGGCAAGGTCATATCTTCTAGGATCGAAGAACATTGCTGTGATAAGGCTCTCTGCACTCTCAACTGAAAGCGGCTCGCCCGGACGAATCTTCTTATATAACTCTAATAAACCAGCCTCATAGCTTCCCTGTGGCTCACGCTCTGTGATTGCAGGGTCCTTGCTGAATGATGCCTGGATCTTTGGCTCATCTCCGAACATATCGAGAATAGCCTGGTTTGTACCTACTCCAAGTGCACGTAAAAGTACTGTTATAGGTACCTTACGTGTTCTATCTACTCTTACATAAAAAACGTCGTTAGAGTCTGTCTCATACTCAAGCCATGCACCACGGTTTGGAATAACAGTACAAGAATACAGGGTCTTTCCGAGCTTATCATGAGCAATTCCGTAATAAATACCAGGAGAACGAACTAACTGACTGACAATAACTCGCTCTGCACCGTTGATTACGAATGTACCGGTCTCTGTCATTAAAGGCAGATCACCCATGAAAATTTCATGCTCATTAATCTCATCTGTCTCTTTGTTGTGAAGTCTGACTTTAACCTTTAAAGGAGCTGCGTATGTTGCATCTCTTTCCTTGCACTCAGGAATTGTATACTTTACATCATCTTCGCATAATGTAAAATCTACAAAATCAAGACTAAGCTTTCCGCTGTAATCTGTGATTGGAGAGATATCCGCAAAAGCTTCCTTAAGACCTTCGTCTAAGAACCACTGATAAGAATCCTTCTGGACCTCAATCAGATTTGGCATCTGCAGAACCTCTTTTTGTCTTGAGTAACTCATACGCATGCTTTTTCCGGATGTGACCGGACGTATTCTGTTTTTCTCCATTGACGTTTCACCTCTCGTTTTTATTTTAATCTAGCAAGTATCTAGATAATGATTCAAAAACCACCCCAGTTACTATATCTTGTGGTTTTTCTCTTGTGCACATATTTGCGAATGCATTTTAGTGTAATTTACCTATTGACAAATTTGCATCATTTAAAAAATTGCATAAAAATGCCACTGCACCACAATAGTGCAACGTATACTATACAACAAATCTGACACGAATGCAAGTGTTTTTTTATTTTTTCCCAAAATCCCCAAAAGTGATTGCGCTGTCGCGCAATCATTTCGCCGTCGGATAGGCTACGAGCGGAGGTCCCAAAAATGCTTAGGCATTTTCGGGACGCGCTCCGACTGTCGCGCAATAAAAACATAAAAAAGAGCCAAGGTGCAAATAGAATTTGCCCTTGGCTCTTTTTTATGTTTTTACTCTGCTCGTAGCCTATCCGACTATTTAAGAGTAACCTTAGCTCCCTCTGCCTCAAGTTTAGCCTTAGCATCCTCTGCTGAAGCCTTGTCAAGCTGCTCTTTGATAACCTTTGGTGCGCCATCAACAGCGTCCTTAGCCTCTTTAAGTCCAAGACCTGTGATCTCACGAACAACCTTGATAACCTTAACCTTGTTTGGTCCAACCTCTGTAAGCTCTACGTCGAACTCAGTCTTCTCCTCAGCTGCTGCTCCGTCAGCTCCTGCTGCTGCAACTACAACACCTGCTGCTGCAGAAACACCGAACTCTTCTTCACAAGCTTTTACTAAATCATTTAACTCTAATACGCTTAACTCTTTGATAGCATCAATAAACTCTGCTGTTGTTAACCTGTCTCTTATACACATC
>ERZ1026978.687-NODE-687-length-14151-cov-8.455945_pt1 | contig 14151 bp, 10 predicted proteins | sample MGYA00519560_ERZ1026978 | MGnify/ENA primary metagenome ERZ1026978 (study PRJEB26926, sample SAMN06164401) | human gut metagenome | biome: ENVO:00009003; feature: ENVO:2100002; material: ENVO:00002003 | host: Homo sapiens | place: USA | collected 2012 ... | reverse complement strand
TACGAGATGTCTTAGGGTCTCGTGGGCTCGGAGATGTGTATAAGAGACAGCTTGGGGAGTGGGGAGTTTCGTCATGTAATGAAAACGCCACCAAAGCATTAATCCTGCACTTGTCAGACCGAAAGGGAACGCCATCCAGACACCTACCACCCCCCAGCCCATTACGAAGCCGCAGAAATAACCTACGGGAAGTGAGATGATAAAGTAAGCGATAAAGGCGATGAGCATCATCAGTTTTACATCCGAAATGCCACGCAAGGCATTAGCAAAAGTAATCTGTAACCCGTCCCCGAACTGATAAACGAGGAAAGGAAAAATGAGAGAAGTTACCATAGCCGCCACCTCAGGACTGTCGGTAAACCAACCTCCTAAATAGTTACGGCAAAGAAAGACAATAAAAGAAAGCACTACGCCCAATGTCATCATCAGATGAAAACCGGCATAGGCCGAACGACGAACGTTCAAAATATCGTTCTGACCTTTGAAGTTGCTGACACGAACAGCTACGGCAGCTCCCATGCCATAATACATCATAAACGTAAACTGTGAAATAGCCAACATAACCTGATGCGAAGCCAGTGCAATGGTCCCCAACCAACCTATCATTATGGCACTCAGACTAAAAGAAGCTGTTTCCATTCCCATTTGAAAAGCAACCGGCCAACCAAGTCCGTTCAACCGACCGAATATAGCCCGTGACCACCCCAAACGGAAGAAGCCGACTTTGTAACGGATAAAACGAGAACTACGCAAGAAGATAATGATAAACACGAGCACCATCATAATACGTGAAAACAATGTGCTGATACCGGCTCCCAACAATCCCAACTCGGGCAAACCTAACTTTCCGTAAATCAAAAGATAATTTCCTATGATATTCAATACATTTCCTCCCAAGAGTATCCACATGGCCGTCTTGGTATCCGTGATTCCATCCGTAAACTGCTTGAATCCATTGAAAAGCATAACAAACACCAATGAAGCCAGCAGCACCAAATAATAAGGCTTAATCAAAGGAATCAGTTCTTCCGGCTGGCCGAGATTCTCTATATTCAGATAAAGGACAGTCATACAAAGCGTCAATAATAACGCGACCATCAGATTCGCTAACAAACTATTACGCAATGCCTGTCCGGCAGGTGCAAACTGATGTGTTCCATATAGACCTCCCACAACAGGAGTTAGCCCGTATGAAAAACCGGTACTGAAAATGATAGCCAAATTGAACACGTTATTTACAAAAGAAGCTGCTCCCAATTCTACCGTACTATGATGTCCAATCATCAGGGTATCGGCAAACCCGAGCACGATCACTCCTATTTGTCCGATAACGATAGGTAAACCAAGAAAAAATAATGCTTTATAATGCTCTCTGTATGTTCTATATATATTTCTCCTTTACTTTTATAATAGAGTACAACTCCGTTCTCTTTCCGAAAAGCCGATTGAGCGACTTCCCGCAACTGCATAGCAGTGACAGAGCGATAACGTTCTACTTCTTTCTCCAAATCTTCCGCTTTACCGAGCAATTCGAACCAGGCAAGATTGGTAGCCACATTCAAATAATTTATATTACCGAATATCTGGGTAGACTCAAACTTATTTTTCACCTTCTCCAATTCCTGTCCGTCAACCAATTCTTGTTGCAGGCGATCGAGTTCGTCGCGCACTGCCGCTTCCGCCAGTTCGAGGCTAACTCCCGCCGAAGGTTTTCCGGCAATGTGAAACAAGCCTGCATCCACACTACCTGAGATGTAAGCATCAATGCTCGAGAATAGCTGTTTTTCCTGTACCAGATGTTGGTTCAATCGACTGGAACGCCCGTTACTCAATACATCCGACAGTATATCGAACACATAATAATCCGGGTGACGATGATCGCACATGTGATAAGCCATGAACAGAGAATCAAGAGGTACATTTCTCTCTACCGTCAGCCTGCGTTCTTCCGTCTGTTCCGGCTCCTGTGGCAGATTCCGTACAGGAACTTCCCGACGGGGAACAGATCCGAACCATTTCTCCGTCAATTCCACTGCTTCCTCAAAAGAGATATTCCCGGTCACCGCCAGTATCGCATTGTTAGGAGCATAAAAACGGAAAAAGAATGCTTTCACCTCTTCTAATGTTGCATTAGCGACATGCGACAGGTCTTTTCCGATAGTCGGCCATTGATAAGGATGTTTCTGATAAGCCAACGGGCGCAAAAGATGCCCCACATCTCCATAAGGCTGGTTCAGACAGCGTTGCTTGAATTCTTCCATTACTACCCCTCGCTGTACTTCCAGACTCCGTTCGCTGAAATCAAGGCTCAACATACGGTCGGACTCCAACCAGAAGCCGGTTTCCACATTCTGCCGGGGCACAGTGAGGTAGTAATTGGTGATATCATTGTTCGTCCAGGCATTATTCTCTCCACCCGCTAGCTGAAGCGGCATATCATAATCGGGGATATTTACCGATCCACCGAACATCAAGTGTTCAAACAGATGTGCGAAGCCGGTATGTTCAGGATGTTCGTCACGAGCTCCCACATTATATAATATATTTAGAGCCACCATCTGTGTACTTTCGTCCCGCGAATGTACCAGCCGCAACCCGTTGTCAAGAATGTGCCTATTGATTTTCATATCATTTAGTCAAGTATAGTCGCTTTTATTATCTTCACATCTTCTTCGGGACGGTCGCTACGGTCCGTCTTCACCTTCTGGATTTTATCTACGACGTCCATACCCTCCACTACTTCGCCGAATACTGTATATTCGCCATCCAGATGTGGAGTACCACCCACAGTAGTATATGCTTCTATCTGCTCCGGCGTAAAATGGAATTCCGGTTCTTTTGCCGACAATTCCTGTGCTTCCGCAAACAATTTCTCCTGCAAGTCATAAAGCCCGTTTTCGTCATTCGCCTTACGCATCTTATAGATTTCCTTCATGTGTTTTTGTGCCAAAGCATTGAACACAGTAGTCAGACGATTCTGGTTCATCTGGTTCTCCATGCCCAGCAACGTAGTGTCATTATACACTTTACCCGTCACAATGTAGAACTGGCAACCCGACGATTCCTTCTCCGGATTCACATTGTCACCCTGACGCGCAGCAGACAATGCACCTTTCTTATGAAAATACTTCGGATAAACGAACTCAGCCGGAATCGTATAACCTACATCACCTGCACCCAGCATCTTTCCTTTCGGAGCATTCTTTGAGTCAGGGTCACCTGCCTGTATCATAAAATCCTTGATGACACGGTGGAACAATGTACCTTCGTATGTACCCTCTTCCGCCAGTTTGATGAAGTTATCACGATGTTGCGGCGTCTCATTATACAATTTCACGATAATGTCACCCGCAGTTGTTTCGATCTTCAATTTAGTTTCCTGATCCATGTTTCTATCTTTCTTTTGTCCCGATTGGCAAGCTGTAACGCTGCAAATCAGTATGGTTAATAATACAATGAAATTCCTCTTCATAACGCTTTTTATTTAAATTAAGTTTGCAAATATACGATTTTCAGACAAATCGGTTTACCTTTGTGTCTTAAAAGAGACAAAAGATAAGGCAATGAAATCTATACTCATCGTTGAAGACGACATTACTTACGGTATGATGCTGAAGACCTGGTTAGGCAAAAAAGGCTTTCAGGTAGCTTCCGTCAGCAGTATCGCCCGCGCCCAGAAACATTTGGAAACAGAGGGTGCCGACTTGATTTTGTCCGACCTGCGTCTGCCCGACAAGGACGGCATCGACCTGTTGAAGTGGTTGGGAGAGCAAGGTCTGTCCATTCCGCTCATCATGATGACGAGCTATGCCGATATACAATCGGCGGTGCAAGCTATGAAATTAGGTGCCAGCGACTACGTTGCCAAGCCTGTAAATCCGGACGAACTTCTAAAGAAAATTGGCGAAGCGATGAGCGCATCATCCACCGCCGAAAAACAGACCGTCTATTCACCCCAAACAGACCATCTATCTGACCCAAACAGACCATCTGTTTCACCCAAACAGACCATCTGTTCCGGAAAAGGGGACAATACCCGTTCACAAGCCTCAAGAAGCGGTTCTTCCGACTATCTGGAAGGAGAGAGTGATGCAGCCAAGCAACTTTATAATTATGTAAGACTGGTTGCCCCCACCACGATGTCGGTACTGATCAATGGTGCCAGTGGAACGGGTAAGGAATATGTAGCCCACCGTATCCATCAACTCAGCAAGCGTGCTGGTCAGCCTTTCGTTGCCATCGACTGTGGCTCCATCCCGAAAGAACTTGCCGCATCTGAGTTCTTCGGACACGTAAAAGGTTCATTCACCGGAGCATTGACAGACAAAACTGGAGCCTTTGTTGCAGCCAACGGAGGAACCATCTTCCTCGATGAAATAGGCAATCTCAGTTACGAAGTCCAGATACAACTGTTACGCGCCTTGCAGGAACGGAAAATCCGTCCGGTAGGTTCCAATAAAGAAATCACTGTAGATGTACGCCTGGTTTCTGCTACAAATGAAGATTTGGAACAGGCCATCGAAAAAGGGACTTTCCGCCAGGACCTGTTCCACCGTATCAATGAGTTCACCCTACGCATGCCCGAACTCAAGGACCGGAGAGAAGATATCCTTCTCTTTGCCAACTTCTTCCTCGACCAAGCCAATCGGGAATTGGACAAACAGTTGATCGGGTTTGATGATGCAGCATCCCGGGTATTGCTGGAATACCACTGGCCGGGAAATCTGCGACAGATGAAGAATGTGGTACGCCGTGCCACCCTATTAGCGCAGGACCAACTTATCACGTTGAAAGAATTGACCGAGTTGCAGCAAATCACTCATCCCCACGTAGGTCTGCCATTACGTAATGAAGAAGCAGAAAAGCATCAGATAATCGAAGCATTGCGGCAAACGGGAAATAACAAGAGCCGGGCAGCTCAACTGTTGGGCATAGACCGCAAAACCCTGTATAATAAACTGAAACTTTACGAAATAGAGAGCTAAAAAGGCTCTTCGCACCGTATACCAACCGCATCAAGTCCGTACCTACTCCGTATCTATACAGTTAGAATAGGTACGGACTTGACACGGAGTTGGTACGGTGTTGGTACGGACTTGGTATGCAACAGAGTACCTTAGTGTGGAATTTCTCCACACCTGATTCCACACTTTCCACACAATTCCACACTGTACCACATATTCCAAAATCTTCAATAGCACTAGTAATCAACAACTTGTTCAATCAGCCTTCTCACTGGCACGGGCTTTGCAACTATATTTTACGTAAGCGTCAAGCTTCCTAAATCAAAAAAAGGAAACCTAAACTCTTAACTATAAAATATATATTTAGTATAACAATTAAAAGCAAATGATTATGAAAAAGTTAGTATTAGTAGCAGCCCTGTTTATGTTTGTTTGTGGTGGTTCTTTCGTGGCAAATGCTCAGGACCCGGTGAAAACTCAACAGCAACAACCGGCAACGGGAAATACTGAAGAGCCCAAAACCGCTGAGCCTGCCAAGGAAGAACCCAAAACAGAAGAACCAAAGGCAGAGGAACCGAAAGCTGAACAACCTGCAGCCAACGCTCCCGCCAATGGTACTCCTGCAACGGAAACACCTGCACAGCCTGCTGAATAATAGTAAGCACACTGACACAAAAGCCGTTCCCTCCTTGTCTATTCTGGGGAACGGCTTTTGTCGTTTTAGCCCCAACCCTATCATCTATCTTCTTGCAGAAACTTAAATACCTACTTATAAGTACTTCATCCCCCAACGACATCCTTAAATTACCAACAAATAGCGATTTCCTACCTGTCACCATCTCTTTACCTTTGCAAAAAAAATAGTAGTAGCACTACCGTTTTAATATAACATCCCCGATGGCTAACAGATATATATTATTCTTTCTTTTCATTTTAGGCTTTATACAATCAGGATTCTGCCAGCATTATACAATCAAGGGACGGGTTGTTGATAACAAGAACAAGTCTCCAATGGAGTTCGTTACAGTATACTTGCCCGGATACGAATTGTGGGCCATTAGTAATGAAAAAGGAGCGTTCACTATCAATCAAGTACCAGCCGGCAAAGTAAAAATCACTGCACAATATTTGGGATACGTTACGCAGACATTGGATATAGATGTACAGAAAAACATCGAAGACCTACTAATCACACTACAGGAAAGCAATCTGACGCTAAATGAAGTGGTGGTTACAGCACAGAAAAAAACAAGTGACCCAACAACTTCATATACGATAGATCGTGCCACTCTGGATCATGCACAAATATTAAATGTCAGCAGTCTCAGCACTCTATTACCGGGCGGTAAATCAACCGGTGATCAGAATCTGGCAAGCTCTGACGAACGTATCGCTCTACGAAGCGGAAGCAGCGAAATGGGAAATGCTTCTTTCGGCACTGCCATCACAGTAGACGGTGTACGCCTGCAAAACAACTCGGAGATGAGTGAAACAAAAGGTGTCGGTCTGCGCAATATAGGTTCTTCAAACATTGAATCGGTAGAAATCATTACAGGAATCCCATCTGTGGAATATGGAGATTTATCAAACGGAATCGTAAAAATAAATACGCGGAAAGGGAAAACACCGTTTATCATCGAATTGGCCACCCAACCTAAAACAAAACAAATTGCTATAAGTAAAGGCTTTTTGCTTGGAGACAGAGCAGGTACAATTAATACCAGTTTGGAACGCACAAAGTCAACCTCTGACTTGGCCTCTCCACATACTGCCTATGATCGCAATTCTTTAACATTGACTTACTCTAATACCCTGAACCGGAAAGCCCAGCGTCCACTTTCACTGAATGCGGGCTTTACCGGAAACATAGGTGGTTACAATTCTGAAGCCGACCCCGATGCTTTTAAAGATACTTATACAAAAACACGCGATTACACTTTTCGCGGAAACATCGGACTGAACTGGCTGTTGAACAGACCGTGGATAACCAACCTCTCACTGACAGCCTCCATGTCATACTCAGACAAGCTGTCTAAAGTAAATACCAATAAAAGCAGTGCATCCACGCAGCCTCTTATTCATAGTACGCAGGAAGGCTACTTCATAGCAAGTAACTATGATGAGAATCCAAATGCTGAAATTATCCTCAGTCCTACCGGATACTGGTATCAACTGGCATATACCGATAACAAACCTGTCAGCTATGCAGTGAAACTAAAAGCCGACTGGGCAAAACGTTGGGGAAAGATTTCCAACAGAATCATGCTTGGGGCGGAACTGAACAGTAGCGGTAACAAAGGCCGGGGACTCTATTACGATGATATGCGCTATGCACCTACCTGGCGTGAATATCGCTATGATGAATTGCCATTTCTTAATAATATAGCAGGCTATCTGGAAGATAGAATAATACTTCCTCTCGGAGAAAACTCTTCTTCCCTGAAATTGACAGCAGGAGTACGTTCGGATATCACCTATATCAAGAACTCCGAATACGGAACAGTAAATAGTTTCTCTCCACGTTTCAATACGCAATATACATTATGGAAGAATGCAGATAAATGGGTCAGCAATTTAAATGTATATGGCGGTGTAGGTAAATCCGTAAAACTACCTTCATTTGAAGTCCTTTACCCATCACCCTCTTACTCGGATAAACTGGCCTTTGCTCCCGGAACTATGAGTGACGGAACCACTTTCTATGCTTACAGCACGATTCCCTCAAAAGCCATCTATAACCCCGACCTGAAGTGGCAATATACCCGACAAGCAGAGATCGGTATGGAAGCCACCATCAAAGGAACAAGGGTCTCGGTATCAGCTTTCCGGAACAGAACATATAATCCATACATGCGTACCAATGTATACACACCTTATTCTTATAATCTGACAACTCAAGAGCATCTGAATAATTGCGAAATTCCTTCGGCAAACAGGGTTTACAGTATTGACCAGCAGACAGGTATCGTTACCGTTACAGATAAAACAGGTGCATACCCAAGCCAGGAATTATCTTATAATACCCGCAATACATTCAAATCGAACATCCAATATAGAAACGGTTCACCGGTAGAAAGAATGGGACTCGACTGGATTATTGACTTCGCACAAATCCCCGCGCTGAGAACATCAGTCCGCCTAGATGGAAATTATTACTATTATAAAGGTATAGAAGAAAACCTGATTGCATGGATGCCAAGCTCAGCATCGAATATGGCTGATGGCAACCCATATAAGTATGTGGGTTATTATGGAGGTTCCTCCATAACCTCTACTTCCTCTTCTACTTCTGCTTCCGTTTCTAACGGCAGCTTGTCTAAACAGCTTAATATGAATCTGACTATCACAACGCATATTCCCAAAATACGAATGATCCTCTCTATGAGAATAGAAGGTTCCTTCTATAATTATAAGAAGAATTTGTCGGAATACAGCAACGGAGAAAGTAGAGGCTTTGCCCTGGAGAATGCCGGAGATTACTTTAGTACTGATTATGATATCTACGGAAAAAACAAATATGTAGCTGTTTACCCGCTCTATTACTCTACGTGGGAAGATCCGGATACCCGGATACCTTTTGCAGAGAAATTTGCATGGGCAAAGGAGAATGACACAGCGTTATATAATGAGCTGGCAAAACTCGTAACTAAATCGAGTACATCTTACTATTTTAACCCCAACAAGATTTCCTCGTATTTCTCCGCCAACATTAACCTGACAAAAGAGATCGGAGATTTTGCCTCCATTTCATTCTACGCAAATAACTTCTTCAACCACATGGGACGGGTGAAATCATCACAAAACAATCAGGAATCATCACTCTACAACAGTTCATACATTCCGCAGTTCTACTACGGTTTGTCAATCAGACTAAAATTATAAGTGTTTAATTAAAATAGAAATGAAAATGAAAAAGTATGCTTTTCTAATTCTTAGTGTATTACTCTTTTGCGCAGCGTGCAGCGACGATGAGAATGATGTGTACAAAACCTATCTGGTGACTGTACAACTGGCTTATCCGTCAGGAAGTGAATTAAGTGCAGTAGAAGGAGTTCCGGTAAAGTTAACCGGAAGTACAGGTACTACTTATGATGCTACCACCGATGCCAATGGTAAGGCTGCTTTCACTGTACCGGCAGGTATCTATGAAGCTTCTGCCTCTGAAAAACGCGCTTCAAACGGTTACTCCTTTATACTGAACGGAGTTAAAAGCGGCATCACGGTAACGGAAACGTGGACTGGTGACAGTGTCGTAGAAGTGGCCTTAACAGAATCCAAATCAGGACAAGTTATTATCAAAGAGTTGTATGTAGGCGGATGTCAGAAAGATGACGGTTCCGGAAATTATCAATATGACAAGTATGTTATACTATATAACAATTCAGAACAGGCTGCCACGTTGGGAAACTTCTGCTTAGGAATGGTCAACCCATACAACGCAAACTCTACAATCAACGATTATAAAGACGGAGTACTATCCTATGCCAACGACAACTATATTCCTGCCGGATGTGGAATCTGGTATTTGCCCAGAAACTTAACCATCGAAGCCGGGAAACAAGTAGTTATAGCTCTGAACGGAGCCATCAACCACACATTGACTTACTCTAACTCTGTGAATTTAAGCACTGCAGATTATTGTACATATGATATTGAAGACTTTAGTCAGACAAACTATTACCCCACTCCTTCAGAGAGTATTCCTACTGCAAACTATTTTACAGCTTATAAATATGGGCAAGGAACAGCATGGGTATTGAGCAACCAGTCTCCCGCATTCTTCATTTTCTCGACTCACGATGTCACTCCTGAGGTCTTCGCCAGCAACACAGATTATCATTACACAGCCGATAAAGAAGGTAATGCTGTTTACCGTTGCACAAAAGTTCCTACAGACTGGATACTGGATGCAGTAGAAGTTTTCAGCCAGGCACAACTGGCCAAGAGTCAAAAGCGCCTGACGCCTGCTATTGATGCTGGATACACAGTCCTGACCAATGCACAGGGCTACACTTCATACCGTAACGTAGACAAACAAGCTACCGAAGCAGTGGAAGAAAATAGTGGTAAACTGGTTTACAGCTATAATTATGGAACAGATGGAAGCACTGATCCAAGTGGTATAGACGCCGAGGCATCTCTGAAGAATGGAGCACGTATCATTTACCAGGATACGAATAATTCGACAAATGATTTCCACCAGCGTAAACAAGCTTCTTTGAGAGATTAAAACTGCCTCTCTTAAACAATTAAACTACGAAAACAGCCCAGTATTGATGCTTATAAATAAAAGAATACTCCTATTCACACTGCTTAGCGGAGCTATCTGCTCCGTCTTTGCAGTGCAATATTCCGACTCTATTAGCTGGAAGAATCTTCCGTATATCAAGCAATCGGAAGCCTGGCTTAATAGTGAGAATGCCGCCGGACTACATACACTGTCTATCCCTCGTATCACTACAGCAGAGGTATACGTAGATAAACAGAACGGAGGATTTATTGATTATTTCCAGTCGGACAATAGCTTAGAATTCGGTGCTCAGGTGGAGTCATTCTATCGTCTCAATTCCAAAGTAGTATTCTACGGGAAAGTAGACTACCGTAACTTTGCGGGCAAAAACATGAGTGGTTCATATTTTATCAATCCGAAGAATACTCCTTTCGACATCGTAGAATATACCGATGAAAATCGGGGAGATAAAAAGCTGGAAAACTATCATTTGGTAGGAGCCGTCAGTGCCGACCTCTCAAAAAAGATAACGATCGGAGGAAAGGTAGATTACACTGCTGCCAATTATGCCAAGCAAAAGGACTTGCGTCATGTCAACAAACTACTTGATATGAATGTGACTGTCGGAGTAAGTTATCTACTCAACAAACAAATTGAGTTGGGGGCAAACTATTATTATCGCCGAAGTACGGAGGGACTGTTACTGGACATGTATGGCACTACTGACCAGATATATAATTCACTGATCAGTTACGGTAGTTTCTTCGGGGTTATGGAACAGTTCGGAGAAAACGGATATACAAAAGAGGGTGAAGAAAAACCATTGTTCAATGAATATCATGGAGGAGCCTTACAATTGAAATGGCACATTCTTCCAAAACTTCAATTCTTTAATGAATTTGCCTATAAATCACGTAGTGGATATTATGGTAAGAAATCTCCTGCCACGGTAGTTTATAGCGAACATGAGTCTGATATACTGTCGTATAACGGAACACTAACTTTACAAGAACGGAAAAATTTGCATTCCCTGCACATTGATTTCCAACAAGAAACATTGAACAATTTCGAGAATATTTATCGGTATAACAATGAAGGTGGAGGTATCAATAATGTAGATTATTACGGAACGCTGGATACCACAGACAAGACCACTTTGAATCTGAGTGCTGAATATAGAGGCAACTTTTTGGTAACAGACGGATGTCCTGCATGGGTGGCAAAAGGCAGCTTTTCTTATTTCAGCAGAGAACTTACAGCTTCTATGTATCCGTATTACCGGAAACAGGATATCACCTCCACAACATTTCATTTGTCAGGTGAACGCAACATATGTCACTCAAAAGATATGTATAGTCTATATTTAGGCGGAACATACGCTTTGGGTAATGGAAACACCCTAAAAGACGGAACCTATGCCACTCCGTCAGAGAGCCAGTCCGCCCCCAAAAGTATGGATACGTTTCTGCACCAAGAATTTGAATACCTTACCTGCAAACGGCTGAAAGGGGAAATCGGCTTCAAATACGCGCATGCAATAGGTGCAAAAGGTATGAAAGGATATACTTCTATCCGCTACGCCATGACTAAAGCATTCGACGTGGAATATTTGAAAGGGAGTCAACGCCATGAGCTGACGTGGACTTTGGGAGTTACTTTTTAACAACAATAATGATTAACAAAAAACAACAATGAGAACTAAAACATTATCAATCGCAGCCGCCATCATGGCATTATTCTTTATCGGAACTTCTTGCAGCAACAAGCAGAAGAGCACTGAAGAAACCGCAACCACCGAACAGACCTCCGGTGCCATGGAAATAGACGATCTTCTGGCTAACGCCGAGTCACTGACCGACCAGGAAGTCACCATCGAAGGTGTATGTACACATGCCTGCAAGCACGGCGCCACCAAAATCTTCCTGATGGGTAGCGACGACACACAGACCATCCGTGTAGAAGCAGCCAAACTGGGTTCTTTCGATACGAAGTGTGTCAACAGCATCGTTCGCGTCACCGGAACCCTGAAAGAACAACGTGTGGACGAAGCTTATCTGCAACAATGGGAATCACGCTTGAAAGCTGCCGCTGCCGAAAAGCACGGTGAAGGCGAAGCCGGATGCAGCACCGAGAAGAAAGCACGCGGCGAAACAGCCAATACGCCCGAAGCACGTATCGCTGACTTCCGCGCTAAAATAGCCAAGCGTCAGGCCGAATCAGGAAAGCCCTATCTGTCATTCTATTATATGGAAGCCGCCAACTATGAAATTCAGTAAGGCGGGAACCGCATTTCGGAAATGGAGCCGGATAATCCACCGGGACCTCTCATTCTTCTTCTCGGGGATGGTATTGATATATGCCATCTCCGGAATTGTGATGAACCACCGGAATACGATCAATCCCAATTACTCGGTAGAGCGACAGGAATATACCATTACCGAAGTGATGCCCCCGCAGGCCGGAATGAAAAAGGATGATGTCCTGGAGCTGCTGGCACCACTCGGTGAAGAAAAGAACTATACCAAACATTACTTCCCGAAGGAAAACCAGATGAAGGTATTCCTGAAAGGCGGTTCCAACCTGATGGTCAATCTGCAGACCCAGCAAGCCGTTTACGAGAAGCTGACACGTCGTCCGTTGATAAGCGCCCTGACCAAGCTGCATTACAATCCCGGAAGATGGTGGACTCACTTCGCAGATGTGTTTGCCGTAGGACTCATCATTATTACCGTCACGGGAATGGTGATGCTGAAAGGACCAAAAGGCTTGTGGGGACGCGGAGGTATAGAACTTGCAACAGGTATACTGATTCCGCTACTTTTTCTATTTCTATAAACGACTCAAGCTTCGCATATAGCCTGAGGTATAAGCATTGGTTAGCAATCTAATTATCAAAGCATTGCATTTACCGAGCATTTACCACAAGAGGTAAAAGCATTTACCGCAGGATGTAACGACCTTTACCCCGTATTGTAACGCTCTTTACCTCGGTATGTAACGGTCTTTACCCCGGCATGTAAATGGAGTTACCATTTGGGGTAAACAGAATTACCTACAGGAGTTCCGAGATCAATCCATGCAGCTAACGAGTAATTAAAATAGGTTCAATACTAAAAACAAAAGATATCAATGGAGAATATCATTGAATGCAATAACCTGACGCACTATTATGGCAAACGGTTAATTTACGAAAACCTCAGCTTCAGCGTGCCTAAAGGGCGCATCCTGGGACTGCTGGGGAAGAATGGTACAGGAAAAACCACAACGATCAATATATTGAGCGGTTACCTGAAACCCCGCTCCGGCCAATGCTCCATCTTCGGACAGGACATTCAGACGATGCACCCCTCAACACGCCGTAACATCGGTCTGCTCATCGAGGGACACGTGCAATATCAGTTCATGACCATCCGGGAGATTGAGAAGTTTTATTCTGCTTTCTATCCGGGACAGTGGCGCAAAGAAGCGTACTACGACCTGATGGACAAACTGAAAGTAGCTCCCGGACAGCACATCTCGCGTATGTCGTGCGGACAACGTTCGCAAGTGGCACTGGGACTTATCCTGGCGCAAAACCCGGAATTGCTGGTACTGGACGATTTCTCTCTCGGTCTGGACCCCGGCTACCGCCGCCTCTTCGTGGACTATCTGCGTGACTATGCCCGCTCGGAAAACAAAACTGTTTTCCTGACCTCGCACATCATTCAGGATATGGAACGCCTGGTAGACGACTGCATCATCATGGATTACGGACGTATCCTCATCCAGCAACCCGTAAAGGAACTCCTGGACACGATACGCCGCTATACCTGCACGTTGCCCGAAGGTTACAAGATGCCGGAAGATAAGGATTTCTACCATCCGTCTCTTATCAGAAACACGCTGGAAACCTTCTCGTTCCTGCCTCTGTCTCTTATACACATCTGACGCTGCCGACGACTAGTCGAGTGTAGATCT
>ERZ1026978.664-NODE-664-length-14658-cov-22.971855_pt1 | contig 14658 bp, 13 predicted proteins | sample MGYA00519560_ERZ1026978 | MGnify/ENA primary metagenome ERZ1026978 (study PRJEB26926, sample SAMN06164401) | human gut metagenome | biome: ENVO:00009003; feature: ENVO:2100002; material: ENVO:00002003 | host: Homo sapiens | place: USA | collected 2012 ... | reverse complement strand
GATTTTCTTTATCTATCTTTACCTCTTATTCTCTCTCAATGTTGTCAATGAACTCGTTTCGTTTGTTCCGTTTCTGATGCTTTAGGCATCGTTGTTTTTCAAACGGACTGCAAAGATACGCAGTTTTTTATTACCTCCAAACTTTTTTCGACTTTTTTTTCAAAAATTTCACAATAAATCATTTTACCCATCGGAATTTCTCGTTTTTCACCCAAATTTTCCTCCTCCGACCGACAACTCCTGCCGACAATTCCGACAACAACAAAATTCCTGAACATTGACAAGCAAACTGTGCACAAACATCGACTTTTTTATTATTTTTGTAAAATCACGGACCGCGTACGCGAAAATACGGATAACTTATACTAATTATATGGAAGAAAAAAGAACGACTCTGCCGGAAAATGCGCAGAGGGAACTTAAACCGGGCGAAAAATACGAACCGCTTCTGAGCCCACAAAAAAACTATCCTGAAGTCACACCTTATTCCGTTTGCGTCGGACTGGTGATGGTCATCATCTTTTCCGCAGCCGCAGCATATCTCGGACTGAAGGTCGGACAGGTATTCGAAGCGGCCATCCCGATCGCAATCATTGCCGTAGGCCTTACAAGCGCATTGGGCAAGAACGGCGGCCTCGGACAGAATGTCATCATCCAGTCCATCGGCGGATGCTCCGGCTCAGTGGTTGCCGGCGCGATTTTCACCCTCCCCGCCATATATATATTAGGTGTAGAAGTGAATTTCATGCAGATGTTCCTCTCCTCCCTCCTGGGCGGAATCCTGGGCATCCTCTTCCTGATTCCGTTCAGAAAATACTTCGTCAAGGAGATGCACGGCAAGTATCCTTTCCCTGAAGCCACGGCCACCACACAGGTACTGGTAAGCGGCGAAGGCGGAGGAAACAATGCCAAGACATTGATACTCAGCGGTCTGGTCGGCGGACTCTACGATTTCATCATCGCCACGTTCGGCGCATGGAGCGAAACCATCACCACCACCGTCACATCCGTGGGACAGCACATTGCCGACAAGGCCAAGGTAGTGCTCAAGCTGAACACTGGAGCGGCAGTCCTCGGACTGGGCTACATCGTCGGACTGAAATACGCATTCATAATCTGCTGCGGCAGCTTCCTCGTCTGGCTTGTCATCATCCCGCTAATGAACCTCATCTGGGGCGGACAGGTCATTGACCTCATGAACTCCGGCATCACACAGACCATCGGAGACATGTCCGCAGACCAGATTTTCAAGGAATACGCGCGACACATCGGTATCGGCGGCATTGCGACAGCCGGCATCATAGGCATCATCAAATCTTTCGGCGTCATAAAATCTGCAGTCGGACTTGCAGCCGGCGAGTTCACCAAAAAGCCGGGCGCCAAAGTCGAAGCCTGCGACCGCACCGATGAAGACATGCCGATGAAAAGCATTGTCTTCGGCATTGTCATAGCCCTCCTGGCGATTTTCGCATTCTTCGCATTGGGCGGAGTCGTGGAAAACATCTGGCAGGCGCTGGTCGGCGTACTCATCGTCGGCATCATTTCCTTCCTGTTCACGACCGTGGCGGCGAACGCGATTGCTATCGTGGGCTCGAATCCGGTCAGCGGCATGACCCTTATGACATTGATAATCGCGTCATTGATACTCGTGGCCGTCGGCTTGAAGGGCAATGTCGGTATGGCGGCGGCGCTGGTCATCGGCGGAGTCGTCTGCACCGCGCTGTCCGTCGCAGGCTCGTTCGTGACCGACCTGAAAATCGGATATTGGATCGGCACGACGCCTAAGAAGCAGGAAATCTGGAAGTTCGCGGGTGTCGCCGTCGCTGCTGCAACCGTCTGCGGCGTGATGCTCGTGCTGAACAAGACCTTCGGTTTCACCGGGGACAATGCTCTCGTCGCGCCTCAGGCCAATGCCATGGCAGCTGTGATCCAGCCGCTTATGAACGGCGGCGGCGCTCCATGGGTCCTCTACGGCATCGGCGCCCTCATCGCTATCATCCTGACAATGTGCAAGATACCGGCTCTTCCGTTCGCGCTCGGAATGTTCATCCCTATCGACCTGAACCTGCCGTTGCTCGTCGGCGGCGGAATCTCCTGGTTCGTCGGCTCCCGCAGCAAGGACGCCAAGGTCAATGCCGAGAGACAGGAAAAAGGCACACTCATCGCCTCCGGATTCATCGCCGGCGGTGCTCTGATGGGTGTCGTCAGCGCGATCCTCAAGTTTGCCAATGTCAATGTTTACTTGACCGACTGGCAGGCAATGTACGGTGAAGCTATCGCCATCATCCCTTATATCGCATTGATAGTCTTCATGATAGGGGTGGCAATGAAAGTGAATGACAAAAAACAACTACAATAATTTATGGAAAAGATATTGGACAGATTCCTGAGATATGTCGCTATCGACACTCAGTCTGATGAAAATTCGGAGTCACAGCCAAGTGCGGCCAAGGAACTGGATTTATTGAAATTGCTCTGCAAGGAGCTGAACGACATGGGAGTAGAGGCCACACTCGACGAGTACGGCTACGTGATGGGCTCCATACCGTCAAACATTGACAAGAAAGTTCCCGCAATAGGCTTCATCGCTCACGTGGATACGTCGCCGGATGCTTCCGGAAAAGACGTCAAACCGCAGATTATCAAGGACTATGACGGCGGTGACATCGAGCTGAAGGGTGTGCCGGGACTGTTCCTGAAGCCGTCCGAATTCCCTGAGCTGCTGGCTCACAAGGGCGAGACCATCATCACCACTGACGGCACTACGTTGCTAGGAGCTGACGACAAGGCGGGTGTTGCAGAGATTATGGACGCAGTACAATATATTGTAGAGCACCCTGAGTTCAAGCATGGTGACATCAAGATCGGCTTCACTCCGGATGAGGAAATCGGCCGCGGTGTCGTGAAGTTCGACGTGAAGCGCTTCGGTGCCGACTACGCCTACACGATGGACGGCGGCGAAATCGGTGAGCTGGAGTTCGAGAATTTCAATGCCGCTTCCGCCAAGATTCATATCCAGGGGCGCAATGTCCACCCGGGCTACGCGAAGGACAAGATGAAGAACGCCATCCTTATCGGCATGGAGTTCAATGACTTGCTCCCTATCGGCCAGCGCCCTGAGCTGACGGAAGGCTATGACGGCTTCTTCCACATCATCAGTTTCAAGGGTTCCGTCGAGGAGGCCGATTTCGGCTACATCATCCGCGACCACGACCGCAAGAAGTTCGAGGAGAAGAAGGAGCTTATAGCTCAATGTGTCAATTTCATCAATGTCAAATACGGTGAAGGCACTGCCACTCTGGAGGTCAAGGACCAGTACTACAACATGCGTGAGCAGGTGGAGCCATACTATTTCATCGTGGAAAAGGCGGTCAAGGCCATGGAGATGGCAGGCATCAAACCGAAGATCCAGCCTATCCGCGGCGGCACTGACGGAGCGAATCTTTCATTCAAAGGCCTCCCATGCCCGAACATCTTCGCCGGCGGCATGAATTTCCACGGCAAGATGGAGTTCGCCCCTCTCGAGAACATCGAGAAGGCATCCGAGGTAGTCCTGAACATCATCAAGCTTTACGCGGAATAGTCTGCTCGGCGGGAGGAGAGGCATAGCCAACCGCAGGCGGGAGCAACTGCCCCGGCAAGACAAGCGGGACGCGGCCACGCCTAAATTTGTAACTTATTGATAATCAAATACCATTCGAATAAAAGCGTGGAAACGCGGCCAAAAAAAGCCTACGTTTCCACGCTCTGTTTTATAACTTGTTGAAAATCAGCGACTCTAAAAATAAGGCGTGGATGCGTCCCGACAGTGCGCCGTGTCAGGATAACCGCGGAGACACTTATGACTTCTCCTCCTCCACAGGCACCTCCACGGCATTCTCAGCTGACTTCTCCGCTTCACGCGCCACTTTCACCGCCTCGCGGGCTGCACGTTCGGCCGCCTTGCGGTCTTCCTTCTCCTTTTTCTTGGCGAAAACTGCCTTGTACTTCTCCAGGCGGGCATTTTCCTTCGCCTCACGTGCCTCGATGGCCTTCAACTGCTTCAGTTTCTTGGCACGCAACTTGGCCGCCTTCTTATCCGCAGCCAACTTGGCCTTGGCAGCATCCAGGCTGTCCAGACGCGCCCACTTCGCCTCACGTGCGGCATCCTTCGCGGCACGAAGCGAATCACGCTGTGCCTTCTTCAATGCAGCGGCATCAAGTACGGCAGCATTGACGGAAGAAGAATCCGAAGACATTGACAATGAATCAGTTGTCGCCTTGGTAGAATCAGCGACAGCAGGAACTGCAGCATTGAGCGAATCCTTAGGCGGAACATTGGCGAGAGAATCCGGCGACTGCACGGACGCCGTATCGGCCGGCATGACGCGCGCAGCCTCCTTTTTGCGGGCCTTTGCATCTGCCTTGGCTAGCCTTCCGCGCTCGATTTCCTTCATCACGCCCGGCATATACCCCGGATAAAACTTGTCGGTATACTCAAACGACGTTCTCGGACGAGCCGCGTAACGTGAACGCTCTGAAGGCCTTATGGAATATGGCGTCACATCCTGCCTGCCGGAAGGACGAAGCTCGGGCTGCCACGAGAAACCCTTCAGAACACGCTCCTCACTCGTCATCTGCGCCACCGGGTAACCGTCATTCTTCGCAGATTCGAAATAATAAACCCGGTCAATATCCCCGTTTTTGAAATACGCACTCAGCATCTTCGCCTCGCTCTTGTTCACGGTCGCGTAAACACTATCCTCCTGCAAATAGAAAATCGCATTGGCATCACCCATCGCATCGAAACGCGACAACGCACCGGTAGTGTCGAAATAAGCGAGCATCTCCGTAGCGCGGATCTGGTCGTAGCACAACGTATCTTCCTTGATGATAATGAACGCATTGGACATCAGACTTGCCTTCTGCAGCGACTGGTTTTTCAGAACAGCGAAAAGACTGTCCGCCGAATACTGCCTGTTCGATTCATTCCACACGATCGGCCTCTCATACATCCTTACCAACGAATCCAAGTCATTGTAAGCCAGCGAATCGCAGGCAATCTGAATATCTGATTTATAAAGCTTTACATTCTTTACAGCGGTGATAAAACTGATTTTCGTGGAATCCAGCGGCTCCGGAATACTATCCTTCTGAACCGCGAGCGAATCCGTTGCTGACGCCAGAGAATCAGCCCCGACCGCAAGAGAATCCAACCCGACAGCCAATGAATCCAGGTCCGTCGTCAATGAATCCGTCCTAACCGGCTTCGAGTCCAGCCCTGCGGCCTCAGTATTCGGGTCAATGCCTTTGTCCACGGCACCCCCTTTCGGCGCCTTCACATCACCCTCCACCTTGTCAGCACCACCTTTCTTGCCACCTTTAGGCCTGTTCGGATCATTCTCCGCAGCCTTTGCCGCAGCCTCAGCCGCCTCCTTCGCCGCTTTCTGGCGATAATTCTGGACAGCATCCACAGACAAGTCCTCAAGACGAGACTTGGCGGCACTCTTCACGGCATCCTCTATCTGGAACATCATAAGAGACTGAGCCACAATCGAATCCGCGCCGAAATACACCGAATCAAGCGGCGCGGTTTCCGACTTCACCACCCCGATGACAGCCGGTTCGCGCGTCATGACCAGTCGGGACAATGAATCCGTATACAGCATCCTCCCGGCGACAGCCGACATGTCCCGCGTCGTATCCGTAACCTGCGCATTGCCAAGAAGTTCAATGTCTCCGGTAGAACGATAGTAGAACAATGAGTCCGCCCATCCTTCCTGCGTGTCGCTCATACCATGGACATCCCGGCGGAAAAGGAAAATCTCCCTGTTGCGGTCATACCATCCGGCATTGGAAGACAACATGTTGTCCTCGCTCCAGGCATCGGTGCCGAAACCGAAAGATGCCTTGTTCCGGGCAGAATCATAAACGAGATTCGTCGTCTTCACGAACACGGAATCCGTAAACATATTGACATTGTCCGAAAATGTGAACGTCTTCGCCTTCGAATCGTAAGTACCTGTGCGACTTTCGATTACCTGACCTTCGGCATCCTTCATGGAACCGCCGTTGAAAAATATCGCGACACTGTCACGCGTATTGTAGTCAAGGAATTCAGTACGGAGCACATTGTGGTCCTTGTCCTCCAGCTGCACCAGCGAACCGCGGAACTCGGCCAGGTCACGGTCCACATAATAAGTAAGCTTGTCACCGGTCAGAACCGTCTGATCCTGAAGGATTTTCACATTGCTGATAGCGAAAATTTCATTGGTCCGCACATTCCAGAGCGCAGTATCGCAAATGAGAAAAGTGTCATTGTGCAGGAAACGCGCCGGCCCCGTAACCTTACGGTAATCCACCCCGTCCTTTTCTATCAATTCCATGGACTGCGCGCTCAACAGGCGTACAAGAGAATCCACCTGACTGCCTTTTTCCTGGGCAGACAGGCGGAAAAACATTGACAGAAATATCAATCCCGCTATGAGACTTCTGCGAAAAGTCATAATTATTTCTCAGATGTGCCCTCTTTTGCGACCTTGTTCCAGCCGTCGCGTGAGAACTCGCAATTCTTGAAGAGAGGGTCAATGACTATATATGTAGTTTTTATCTTACCGTCAATGAATTCGTCGATGGCCGCATTCTGCTCCTTGGCACGTGCCTCTTCGAGCAAGTCGCTGTAATCATTGTCGAAAGAAGCGGTATGCGCCGGGATGATCTTGTCGACGCGGATAATCTTGTAAACTGTATTGCCGTCGCGGCCCTCATTGTCCTTGGACTCCACCGGCTCCGAAATCTCGCCCTCCTTCAAATCCTTGATGGCCGCATAGTCCTGAGGCTTCAGCTGGTCAATCTCGAAATACGAAGAACCGGTATTAGGGTCAGCCATCTGACCGCCGTTGGTCTTCGTCTGCGCGTCCTGAGAATAGAACTTCGCAGCAAGCTCGAACGTCACGGCGTCATTCTGAATCTCCGTCTTCAACGAATCGAGAGTAGCGAATGCTTTCTGTCTGTCCTGGTCTGTGTATGAAGGCTTTATGAGGATGTGACGAGCATTGAACATGTCACCTTTCTTCTCCAGCACCTCGATAATATGGAATCCGTCAGGAGTCTCGACAATCTGCGAAATGACACCAGGTTTCAGCGCCATTGCCGCATCGGAAAACGCCGGCCAGAAAATGGACTTGGACGCCATTCCGAGCTCGCCGCCCTTTCTCGCGCTACCCGGGTCCTCGGAATAAATACGGGCCAATGTCGAGAATTTCTCGCCATTGATAATTCTCTCACGGATGCTCAGAAGCTTCTCTTTCACAGCGAGATTCGCATTCTCACGGTCCGGATAGATGCTGATCTGGCTGAGCTGGTACTTGATCGGCACCATCGGCAGGTCCTCAGGATCCGTCTCGGAAATATACTTCTTCACATCATGAGGTGTAAGCTCCGGAATCGACGATGCGATCTGCTGCTGCATCTGCTGGGTAAGCGACATGTCCTCCAACTGCTGCCTCCATTCCTGACGAAGCTTGTAAATCGGCTTGCCGTAGAACTTCTCCACCTCGTCATCGCCACCGAAATTTGTCTGAATCTGCGCCATCCTCTGGTCCAGGGAGCTGTTCACCATCTCCTGGTTCACCGAAAGGGAGTCGATTCTCGCCTGCATGAGGAACAGCTTGGAATCCATCATGTGCTCCAGCTGCTCGCAACGCATGTTCTTGTCGGAATACATGCCCTGCATACGCATATACAATATCTCCTGTTCCAGCTGGGACAGCGAGATCATCTCGTTACCGACCACGGCTATAGTCTTGTCAATGAGCCCGTTAGGGTACGTCTGCGCAAAGCCGCATACCGGCAGGACGAGCGCCATTACAGATACTGTCAGTTTCAGAATATTTTTCATGTTTCTTCGATATTCATTATTGGTCCAACCTCATCAATAGATGACGAAATTTTCCAGATTGCGCGCATTCTCTATCAAGTCCCGTTCCAAACCGTTCAGCAACGCCTGTTTTCTGGTGCTGAGTATGATGTCCTTGATTCTTTCGCGATAATATTCCACCGGACCGGTCTCGCCGGCCTTCTTCAAGCTCCCGATATAGGCGATGTTCAGGTTCCCGTTATCATCCGGAATCTCCACCACCCCGTCCTTCAGCATTGAAAACACTGTACCATAGTCAGTTCCGAACTCCCGGGACAGCCGCACGAGGTCTATCCACTTGCCGCCGAAATCCGTGTACCGGAACGCCGAATAGGACGCGACACTGTCCGCCTCCATCTGGTCCTCCGGCTTGTCCGACTTCATTTTCTTCTTGATGATCTCCAGATTCGGGGAATCCGAGGAAATCGACAGGAAACGCGCCTTCGCTATCGGCAGCGACAGCTTGAACGTCTCGATATGTGCCTCATAGTATTTCTCTATCTGCGCATCCGTCACAGCCGTGTCAAGCCTCTGGTTCACATACTTCTGCTCATAACGGTACTTCAGCAGCGACCGCCTGTAGTCCTCCAGCTCCTTGTCCACGTTCTTCTCGCTTTTAGACAATTCCTTCTCGGCCACATCGATGAATGCCATGTCCGACGCCCATGAATTGATGTATTGGAGCGCCAGCCGCGTACTGTCCTCCGGGCTCGCCGAATCCGGAATATACGCATTCAGGTCAGACGCATACAGCTTGTGATTGCCGATTTTGGCCACCACGCGCCCGTCATGAACAAACGACGTAATCGTCTTGCACGAATTCAGCCACGGCAAGACGATTACTAAAAGGCAAACGCCGAGAATATTCAGAAGTCTGTTTCCGGTCAATTCTATCTTGAGTAATTAGGTGATTCCTTGGTGATTGTCACATCATGCGGATGGCTCTCCAGATAACCGGCATTCGTGATGCGGACGAACTTGGCGTTACGCAACGATGCGATATCCTTCGCTCCGACATAGCCCATACCTGCACGCAAACCGCCCACAAGCTGATATACTACCTCGGATACAGTACCCTTGAAAGGCACCTGCGCCACGATTCCCTCCGGCACGAGCTTCTTCACATCCTCTTCCATATCCTGGAAATATCTGTCCTTCGAACCATGCTCCATCGCTTCGAGCGAACCCATGCCTCTGTACGCCTTGAACTTCCTGCCGTTCAGGATGATAGTCTCGCCAGGAGACTCCTCCGTGCCGGCAAAAAGCGAGCCCGCCATAATGGTGCTTGCGCCTGCGGCCAATGCCTTCGCGATATCGCCGGAGTAGCGGATACCACCGTCGGCAATGACAGGAACGCCCGTTCCCTCAAGCGCTTTCGACGCCAGCATCACCGCCGTCAACTGCGGCATACCGACGCCCGCGATGATTCGCGTAGTACAAATCGAGCCAGGGCCAATGCCTACCTTCACGGCACTTACACCGGCATCCGCCAATGCCTTTGCACCTTCTCCGGTAGCGACGTTGCCGGCAACGATCTGTATATCTCTGTTCTTGAATGCTTCACAAGCCTTGGCAATGACTTCGAGCACGCCGACTGAATGTCCGTGTGCAGTGTCGATTACCACAGCGTCAGCACCTGCACTCACGAGCATCTCTATTCTGTCGAGGGTATCTGACTTCACGCCGACTGCAGCTGCCACGAGAAGACGGCCCTTCGAATCTTTGGAAGCGATAGGATTGTCCTTGATTTTCATGAGGTCCTTGTAGGTGATGAGTCCGACAAGCTTGTTGTCATCGTCTACTACAGGGAGTTTCTCGACTTTGCTCTTGCGCAGGATTCCGGTGGCCTCCTGCAGGCTGATGCCCTTTTTCGCGGTAACGAGGTTCTCGCGGGTCATGATCTCAGAGATCGGCAATCTCTTGTTGTCCTGGAAACGGAGGTCACGGTTCGTGACGATTCCGATGAGCCTTCCGGCATTGTCCACGACAGGGATGCCTCCGATATGGTGCTTGGCCATCAATGCCAATGCGTCACCGACAGTAGCTTCAGGACTGATGGTGACCGGGTCGTAAATCATACCGTTCTCCGCCCTCTTCACACGGCGGACCTGCTCACACTGCTGGTCGATGGTCATGTTCTTGTGAATGACACCGATACCGCCGGCACGAGCCATTGCAATAGCAAGTTCAGCCTCTGTAACAGTGTCCATTGCGGAAGACACGATAGGAGTGCAGAGAGAAATATCTCTAGTGAACTTAGTGGAAACATCTACAGCTCTCGGCAAGACCTCGGAGCGTGCAGGAACGAGCAAAACGTCATCGAAGGTAAGTCCTTCTGGGATTTCTGTATTTACGAACTGCATTGTGAATAAATATATTTTGGCAAATATACGAATTTTTTGATTACGTACAGCCCTTCGGGCAAATCTTTGCCCAGCAAGAGGGACGATGATATGACAGCAGATGCGCCGACAGCGCAATTACAAGATTTTCAATATAAATATAAGGAATTCCGGAATGTTTATGTACCTTTGCAGAATTATAGTGTGCGCGGCGCGATGCCGCCTTCGGAAAGGACTAATAAACAATAAATTATAAACGCATTAAACTAACAATTTATCATGACGAAAAACAATCAAAAGACCTACGAGCGCCCAGAACTTCAGGTGCTTTTCGTAGAAGCGGAAAGTGTGATGGTGACGGATAGTGGATATGGTGCAACCATCCGCGATTTTAATTATGACGAAGATGAAACGCTCGGCTGCTAAATCAATGTAAACCATGAAAAGATTTTTCTCTTATATCGGGGCGTCATTGGTAGCCATTGCCGCTCTTTCAAGTTGTAGCAAGGAAATTGACAATCCGTCAAACGAAGCCTCCAACGGCATTCAATTCGCCATTACAGCATCATCCGTTGACACCAAAACCAGCATAGATGGATTTAAAACATCTTGGGTGGCAAATGACGAACTTAATATCACACACGCTATTGCTGGTTCTACCACATCATAACTGATGGAAGTTTTTCCATTTCAGAAGCTAATCTTGCCACAAATAAATTTAACGGAACCCTTAAATCAAATCTCGAAGAAGGATCCTCTTATGACTGGTATGCTCTTTACCCTTACAACAATGGAAAAAATTATACATACATTGGACATTCCAAAGGTGCTACTCAGAATGGCAATAATAGCACCGCACATTTATGCGGAACGCTTTGCCCTCTTTATGGCGTCGCTAAAAATGTAAATAGCTCAGATCCGGTATCTTTCGACATGCAGCACCTTGCAGCTGTCGTTGAAATAACCGTCACGAATGAGACAGATGCGGACCTTACAGTTAAAAACATCACCTTCGCTTCCTCAGATGAGAATATTGTAGGCTCGTATATAATTGATTTTAAAGGAGATAATGTCACTTACGCAGCTAGCGGCGAGCAGTATGTAAGCAAGGTCGCAACTCTAAATGTTACTAATGGAGACGCGATAGCAAAAAACGGAAGTGCTAAATTCTATATTCCTATCAAACCGCATATCGCAGAAGCCGGTTCTAAAATCGTCATTAACGTAAATGGCTACGAAAAAGAAATTCCACTAACAAAAGATGTTACATTCAAAGCAGGTACTGTCAAGAAGATTGGTTTTAAGTGCGATCGCGTATCTACATCTGCATCTGCAACATTCGATTTTACTGATCTCACATCCTTAGGGCTAGAAGTAGGCGATATTACCAAACCAATTGTATCTGAAAACATTTCGCTAACGACAGCAAACGGCACTGCGACCACTAATACTAGGATATTTAAGACAAACAAAGGTAAAATTGAATTGAGAGCCTATAATGGAAGCACATTATCTTTCAAAGCTCCGGATTCATACATCATCAAGTCAATAGTATTTTCGGGGAGCGCTATTAACACCTGTTCAGTAGATGTTGGGGAGTTTTCCAGCGGCACATGGACAGGTGCAAATCAATCAGTGAAGTTCTCAGCAACTAGCACTCTTAAGATTTCAAAAATCATTGTGTCATATGTAAAAGGCGAACCGACCACATCAATTATTGCTGACAATATTGCCAATATTTCAGCTAGAGGTATTACTGATGGAGAACTCACATACACTATTGAAAACCCAATAGATGGTACTACTCTCGAAGCGTCCTGCGATGAATCTGTGGTTAATGCCATTCTCGTAGAAAACGGAAAAGTTTCATATTCAGTAAGTAAGAACACCTCCAACACTATAAGAACTGGTCGAATCACACTCACTTACGGAAATGTTTCCAAAGATATTACCGTATCCCAAAATGCGGCACAGTTTAAGGTTTCCCGCAACGAAGTCGAACTTGAAGCAACATCAAACGCATCAACAAGTGTAACCATCACAAGCGATTTTGATTGGATTGCCAATAAAACAGGAGATGGTTTCGATTTCACCCCGGACACATATACATGGGCTGAAAACGGCAAAGAAACACTCACGATTACGGCCTTGTCCGACAACGCCTCATCAGAAGGGACAAAGATTCTTGGTACCATTTCAGTTCAGAATACGGAGACCGAGGAACTTATCGAAATCACTGTTAAGCAGAAAAGCTCTCATGTAACTACTCAGAATTCTTTAAAATACACATATAGTAGCAACGAGGGATGGACAATCAATGGTGGAATCAAGAAGAAGGATTACCATGCTTTACTCGGAAAGACTACGTACATTCTATCTCCAGAATTAACATTTACCAAAATTACGTCAATCACCATAAAAGCGCGTACGTATGGTGGAACAGGTAATAACAACACGATTAAAATTACTTATGGAGACAAGGATCTCGGAACTATTCTACCAACAGACAGCACACTAAAGACCTATTCTCTGACAAATTTAGCTACGCTGTCAGGAAAAGGCAGCATTAAATTTGCGGCACCTTCCTCCACCAGCAGCAACGGCCCTGGAATTTCCGAGATCACTATAGTTTACGAATAAACTTTTAATCGGCTCTTACCAATGAAAGTTGGACTTTTCTTGGTATCTGTTTTAAGCAAGAACAAACTTGTCGGAGGAAAACGAGTGTTTTCCTCCGACTTTTTAAAAAACCCGAAACCCACACAATCATGTACACCACCGCAAGCCTCGAATGGAAAGGCCAAACAATAACCATAACCCGCCGCGACGACGACTCCCCTCTGGACCGCATATCCATTGGACAGCAGCCACATGGGATCTCTCAGCCGGCCATCGGGCTGGAGCTACAACCCGAACATTGACGAGAAGTACCAGGTCAGGGTGACTGACGGAAGCTATTCGAACAGCACCTATTCGCGAGGTCACATGTGTCCGAACGGTTCGCGCAACGGAAACGCCACGATGCAGGCCCAGACTTTCTACGTGACGAATCAGGTTCCGCAGATCCAGAACAGTTTCAACAGCGGAATCTGGAGCAATCTGGAGAATGCCGTCCAGAGCATTGCCAAGAGCCACAACGAAGAGATCTACGTGGTGACGGGCGTGGCTTTCGAAAAGGAGGGCGAGACTCGCACCATTAATTACACGAGTCCCAAGTCCAGCTCCCAGAGAGTTCCGATCCCGAACTACTTCTACAAGCTGGTGCTCCGGGTGAAGTATTCCGGCAGAACGGTCTCCGATGCGACCTGCATAGCTTTCTGGTTCGACCACAAGGCTTACTCCGACAGCTACCAGAACTACACTGTCAGCGTTGACCAAGTAGAAACCTGGACCGGTTTCGACTTCTTCGTAAATCTCCCCGACGACCTGGAATCCGCCGCCGAGTCGAAGACCCCCACCTGGTCCTCCTTCACCAGTTTCTAGCCGTCACTCCACACGACAAGTCTCCGGACCTCCACCTCCAGTTCCGGGCCAGCACCACACATAACGGAGTCGCCGGGAATATATCTCCAGTTTCGAGCCGGCACCACCATAACAGAGTCTCCGGACTTCCACCAGAACCACATCACTCTAGCGGTTCCGGCAGAAGCCAGGACTCGTCATAATTTCCCCACAAACCATCCCGACAGCCGCAAATCCACCCCAGACTGTTCGAAAAGTCCTCGCGAGACTGAAATACCCCGTACCCCTATACAAGGTCAGAAGCGGATTCTCGATTCGCACTGAGGAATGTTTGACTTTTCGGACAACCTCCACCGCCGCCGGGCGCATTCAAGCCCCTGCCAAGACGCGTCAATCAAAGCCCTCCACCCTATCCTCCTTCACAACCTCGCCCCCTCCTCTTCCCGCATCTTTTTCCATCTCCTCGTTCTCTATCTTCTATTTCTCCTTCTCATCCTTACCTCCATGACACCTTCTCCACCTTGACTCCATCTCCTCCACCTTGACGCCTTCACCTTTTTCACTCATTCTCCACCTTAACTCCATGACGCCTTCTCCTCCCATCCCCATAACCTCTCCTGCAATCATTCCCGTACCCCCCATAACAGCGTCCACCTCTTACTCTCCATACTCCGTATTTTCATTCTGTCCATTTGTTTCCTTCCTTATTTATCTTTCTCCACCATCCTCTTCCATTCAGTCTTCATTCCACGCTTCTGCCACGTGACAGCAAAAGCCCCGTCGGGGGTGGAGCCTCTGGAGGCATGGTCGCCCATGACCTTGTGAAGGCCGCTGAAAAAGAAATTGGAATTGATAGACCGTGAGAATCGAGTATTTGAACACGATTCTACATTTTTCACATTTCGGTTGAATAATCGATTCTCGGAGAGTTATTTCTACAGATAGAGCGGATATCTG
>ERZ1026978.660-NODE-660-length-14771-cov-4.698288_pt1 | contig 14771 bp, 6 predicted proteins | sample MGYA00519560_ERZ1026978 | MGnify/ENA primary metagenome ERZ1026978 (study PRJEB26926, sample SAMN06164401) | human gut metagenome | biome: ENVO:00009003; feature: ENVO:2100002; material: ENVO:00002003 | host: Homo sapiens | place: USA | collected 2012 ... | reverse complement strand
AAGAAGGCTGTCGGTTTCTGAAAGACTTTTATCTTTGCAGATATAATACATATGGCGCTATGAGAAAGATTATTTTGATTTTCGTGACAATTGTTCTTCCCTGTTTGCTTTGCGCAAGAAATGATGATAAGAGTACAGATATGCTGCTTCGTGAGATTGACGGAATTATCAGGAACCGTCAGACTTACGGTGCAGAAAAAGAAGCACGTATCTCCGATTTGAAGAAGTTGCTGTCCGAGGCTACCTCCGATGAGCAGCGTTATGGATTTTGCGGCAGGCTTTTCGACGAATATCGGGCTTATAATCTGGACTCTTCGTATGTATATGCACAGCGGAAGCAGGAACTGGCTTCTCATTTGAACAAACAGGATTATCTGGATGATGCCGCCATGAATATGGCAGAGGTGATGGGAACCACCGGAATGTACAAGGAAGCTTTGGAGCAGTTGGGACAGATAGACAAGAAAACCCTGTCTGATTATCTCTATCCCTATTATTACCACTTGTATCGTACTATTTACGGGTTGATGGGAGATTATGCCGTTACTGAGAAAGAGAAGAAAGAGTATTACCGGATGACGGACCTGTATCGGGATTCCCTTTTACAGACTAATGCCTCCGACTCATTGGGTCATGTGCTGGTGATGGCCGACAAATGCACCGTACACGCCCAATATGATCAGGCAATAACCATGCTGACCGACTTCTACCGGAAACCCTCTCTGGACGATCATTCCAAGGCGATGATTACTTATACCTTGTCAGAAGCCTATCGCCTCAAAGGAGACAAGAAAGGGCAGAAACACTTTCTGGCTCTCTCGGCCATCGCCGATTTAAAATCGGCAGTCAAGGAATACGTCTCCCTGCGGAAACTCGCCTCTCTTGTATATGAAGACGGAGACATTGACCGTGCATACAACTATCTGAAATGCTCGCTCGAAGATGCTACGCTCTGCAACGCCCGCCTTCGTACACTGGAAATCTCGCAAGTCTTCCCCATCATCGATCAGGCTTACCAGCTGAAAACCAAGCGGCAGCAACAGGAAATGAAGATATCTCTGATTTGTATCAGTCTGCTTTCCGTCTTTTTGCTGGTGGCTATATTCTTCGTTTACAAGCAGATGAAGAAAGTGGCTGCCGCCCGTCGGGAAGTGATTGACACGAATACGCTTCTGCAAGAGCTGAATGGTGAACTTCATGACTCCAATTCGCAACTGAAAGAGATGAACCATACCCTTTCGGAAGCTAACTATATTAAAGAGGAATACATCGGCCGCTACATGGACCAGTGTTCCACCTATCTGGATAAGATGGACTTATACCGTCGTTCTCTGAATAAGATTGCGGCTGCCGGCAGGGTAGAAGAGTTGTATAAAGCTATTAAATCCTCCCAATTCCTCGAAGAAGAGCTGAAAGACTTCTACGCAAACTTTGATATGACCTTCCTGCAACTCTTCCCTAACTTTGTGGAAGAGTTTAATGCGTTACTTGTCGAACCGATGCAGCCCAAGCAGGGCGAACTGCTGAATACCGAACTTCGTATCTTTGCCCTGATTCGTCTGGGGATTACGGATAGTACCAAGATCGCCCAGTTCCTCCGCTACTCTGTGACCACTATTTATAATTACCGGACACGTGTCCGCAACAAGGCACTCGGCGAACGGGATGAGTTTGAGGCTAAAGTAATGAAAATAGGGAAGGTGGAAGAGTAAGAAATCCACTACTTTTTTAGCACGGTCGCTATTCTATAATATTCTTATTATTAGTGTTTTATGCTGTTTTGTACTGTATAAACCACTATATTTTTGCTATCTGGCAAAAGAAGCGCATTTAATTGTGGATACTTTTGTTTCAGTGAAAACAAAAAGTAATCCTAATATTAACTTTAAATTGATGTACATGGAACAGAGTATAAAGTCGAAAGGCTTTGAACATCGCCTCCTATTAATAATGTGGGGCTTGTTACTATCTCTTAGTGCATTCGCACAGCAGATTACAGTAAAAGGACATGTAGTGGACGCCACGGGCGAACCGGTGATCGGAGCCAGTGTGATAGAAGGCAAGTCCACGAACGGCACGATTACCGATATCGACGGTAACTTCTCATTAAATGTTTCTGCTAACAGCGCATTGACCATTTCTTTTGTCGGCTATAAGACGCAGACTGTTTCGGTGAACGGAAAAACCGCACTGAAAGTAACCTTGCAGGAAGATACCGAAGTATTGGACGAAGTCGTTGTAGTAGGTTACGGAACGATGAAAAAGAGCGACCTGACCGGCGCCGTATCTTCCGTAGGAGTCAAAGATATCAAAGACTCTCCGGTAGCCAATATCGGTCAGGCAATGCAGGGAAAAGTATCCGGCGTGCAAATTATCGATGCCGGCAAACCGGGGGACAATGTAACCATTAAAATCCGTGGTCTGGGCACGATCAACAACAGCAACCCGCTGGTGGTGATCGACGGAATCCCTACCGACTTAGGTCTGTCTTCTCTGAATATGGCCGATGTGGAACGGGTAGACGTGCTGAAAGATGCTTCGGCAACTGCCATCTACGGTTCGCGCGGTGCCAACGGTGTAGTGATGATTACCAGCAAACGCGGTGCCGAAGGCGCCGGAAAGGTAACGGTCAATGCGAACTGGGCGATACAGAATGCAACCAAAGTGCCTGATATGCTGAATGCCGCCCAATATGCAGCATTGAGCAATGATATGCTCTCAAACAATGACGATAACACCAACCCTTACTGGGCAGACCCTTCTTCATTGGGAAAAGGAACCAACTGGCTCGACGAGATGCTGCGCACGGGAGTGAAGCAGAGTTATTCGGTCAGCTATTCCGGCGGCACGGAAAAGGCGCATTATTATGTATCCGGCGGTTTTCTCGATCAGTCCGGTATTGTGAAGAGTGTCAATTATCGCCGTTTCAATTTTCAGGCGAACAGTGACGCCCAAGTCAACAAATGGCTGAAATTCACCACCAACCTGACATTCAGCACAGACGTAAAAGAAGGAGGAACATATAGTATCGGTGATGCGATGAAAGCCCTTCCCACCCAACCGGTGAAGAATGACGACGGCAGTTGGAGCGGTCCCGGACAGGAGGCGCAATGGTACGGAAGTATCCGCAATCCGATCGGTACGCTTCACATGATGACTAACGAGACGAAAGGATATAACTTTCTCGCGAACATCACCGGAGAGATCACCTTCACTAAATGGCTGAAACTGAAAAGTACCTTCGGCTATGACGCCAAGTTCTGGTTTGCCGACAACTTCACGCCGGCATACGACTGGAAACCGAATCCGGTAGAAGAATCTTCCCGCTACAAAAGCGACAACAAATCATTCACCTACCTGTGGGACAACTACTTCGTATTCGATCATACTTTTGCAAAGAAACACCGTGTAGGTGTGATGGCAGGTTCTTCCGCACAGTGGAATAACTACGATTATCTGAACGCACAGAAAAACATCTTCATGTTCGACAATATCCATGAGATGGACAACGGAGAAAAGATGTACAGCCTTGGCGGCAGCCAGAGCGACTGGGCACTGCTCTCACTGATGGCACGTCTCAACTACTCATACGAAGACAAATACCTCCTGACGGCTACCGTACGTCGTGACGGCTCTTCCCGCTTTGGTAAGAACAACCGATGGGGAACATTCCCTTCCGTATCTCTGGCTTGGCGTGTTTCTCAGGAAGACTGGTTCCCGAAAGATAACTTCCTGATGAACGATCTCAAACTGCGTGTCGGATACGGTGTGACCGGTAATCAGGAAATCGGTAACTATGGATTTGTCGCATCCTACAACACGGGTGTCTATCCTTTCGGAAACAATAACTCCACTGCTTTGGTATCTACCACTCTCTCCAATCCGAACATCCATTGGGAAGAAGTGCGCCAGGCCAACTTCGGTGTGGACATGAGCCTGTTCGATTCGCGTGTCAGCCTCTCACTGGATGCTTATATCAAGAATACGAACGATATGCTGGTGAAGGCTTCCATCCCCATCACTTCGGGCTTTGAAGATACTACCGAGACTTTCACCAATGCCGGCAAGATGCGCAACAAAGGAGTGGAAATGACATTGCGTACCATCAACCTGAAAGGCATCTTCTCCTGGGAATCCGCTTTAACGGCTACCTATAATAAGAATGAGATTCTGGATCTGAACAGCGAAACTCCGATGTTTATCAACCAGATAGGCAATTCATACGTGACCATGCTGAAAGCCGGTTACCCGATCAACGTTTTCTATGGATACGTTACCGACGGGCTTTTCCAGAACTGGGGAGAAGTCAACCGCCACGCCACCCAGCCGGGCGCAGCTCCGGGGGACATCCGCTTCAGAGACTTGAACAACGACGGAGTGATTAACGACGAAGACCGTACGATTCTTGGCAATCCGAATCCGAACTGGTTCTTCTCACTCTCCAACAACCTATCTTACAAAGGATGGGAACTCTCCGTTTTCCTGCAAGGAGTGGCAGGCAACAAGATTTATAATGCCAACAATGTGGACAACGAAGGAATGGCTGCCGCCTACAACCAGACCACAGCCGTACTGAACCGCTGGACAGGAGAAGGCACAAGCTACTCCATGCCGCGTGCCATCTGGGGCGACCCGAACCAGAACTGCCGCGTATCCGACCGATTTGTGGAAAACGGCTCGTATCTCCGTCTGAAAAATATCACCCTTTCGTATACACTGCCTAAAAAGTGGTTGCAAAAGATTCAACTGGAAAACGCCCGTATCTCCTTCTCTTGCGAGAATGTGGCGACTATCACCAGATATTCGGGCTTCGACCCCGAGGTGGATGTCAACGGTATAGACAGCAGCCGTTACCCTATCTCGCGTACATTCAGTATGGGCTTGAACTTTAACTTTTAAATCAGGAGGAAGAAAATGAAAAAGAAACTGACTTTTATAATGATACTTGCCGTACTTGCCTTGACATCGTGCAGTGATTTTCTGGATAAGTACCCCAAATACGGTGTGGACCCCGAATCGGAAGTGACCAATGAGATTGCCGTAGCACTGACTACTGCCTGCTATAAGACGTTGCAGTCGTCCAATATGTATAATCAGCGCCTGTGGAGCCTCGACATCCTTGCCGGCAACAGCGAGGTAGGCGCCGGGGGAGGAACCGACGGACTGGAAACTGTTCAGGCGGCTAACTTTATAGCGCAGAGCGACAACGGTTTTGCCCTGTACGTATGGCGTTCTCCGTGGGTAGGCATCGGACGTTGTAATATCGTGCTTTCCAATCTGCCTTCGGCTGCCATCTCCGATGAGATAAAAGACCGTTGCATGGGTGAGGCATATTTCCTGCGTGCTCATTACTACTATATCCTCGTCCGTCTTTATGGTGGCGTACCTTTGCGGCTACAGCCCTTTGAGCCGGGACAGTCGACGGATATTGCCCGCAATACGGTAGATGAGGTATATGCGCAGATTCTTTCGGACTGTAAGAATGCGGTGGATATGCTTCCCCCAAAGAGCAGTTACGGAGAAAATGACAAGGGACGTGCCTGCAAAGAGGCGGCGATGGCTATGCTGGCAGATATTTACCTGACGCTGGCGCCCAATCATCGGGATTATTACAATGAAGTTGTTACGTTGTGCGACCAGATTACTGCGATGGGATATGATTTGTCTCAGTGCAAGTATGCCGATAATTTCGACGCTACGATCAATAACGGTGCGGAATCCCTTTTCGAAGTACAATACTCCGGCAGTACGGAATACGATTTCTGGGGAGGGGATAACCAGTCTTCCTGGCTGTCGACCTTCATGGGACCCCGTAACTCCGGCATGGTGGCAGGCGCTTACGGATGGAATCTGCCTACGGAAGAATTTATCAAAGAGTACGAAGCGGGCGATTTGCGCAAAGATGTGACCGTGTTATATCAAGGCTGTCCTGCTTTCGACGGCATGGAGTACAGACGTTCGTGGTCGAATACAGGTTACAACGTCCGGAAGTTCCTTGTGTCGAAGACCGTTTCGCCGGAATATAATACCAACCCGAATAACTTCGTGGTATACCGTTATGCGGATGTCCTGTTGAAGAAGGCGGAAGCGCTGAACGAACTGGGACATCCCGATCAGGCTGCCGCACCTCTGAATATCGTCCGTCATCGTGCCGGACTGGCGGATGTACCGACTACCTTGAATCAGGAAACAATGCGGGAAAAGATTATTCACGAACGCCGGATGGAACTTGCTTTTGAGGGACATCGTTGGTTTGACATGATTCGCATCAATAATGGTAACTATGCGATTGAGTTCCTGAAATCCATCGGCAAGAATCAGGTGACGAAGGAACGTCTGCTGCTGCCCATCCCGCAGACAGAGATGGACTCTAACAATCTGATGACTCAGAATCCCGGTTATTAATCGCTTTTACAATCATTCATTTAGACAGATCATATGATGAAGAAATATATATATCAGATGTTGTGCTCTCTTTTCATCGGCGGAGCGATGGTTTCCTGCGCCGAGGATTATATGGAGACGGACAAGGGACATGATACGCTGACTCTTACGGTGAATCAGCAGGAGATCGTATTGAACGAAAAGAATCACAGTCAGGAGGCGTTAACGCTTTCATGGACTACGGGAACGAACTACGGAAGCGGAAACCGTATTTCTTATACACTGGAAATAGCCAAGGCGGGAACCGACTTCGCCCGTGCCTATTCCGTAGATTTAGGAACGGGAACTTATCAGTGGACGAAGAAAACGGAAGAACTCAATCAGTTTCTGAACACGCAGCTAGGCGTCGGCTATGCCGAAAAAGTATCGCTGGAAGCACGCATTACCGCTACTGTTGCCGGAATGGAAGAAAAGGAGCAGCGTGCCACAGTTGCGCTGGATGTGACTACTTATCAACCGGTTACTCCGACGCTTTACCTCATCGGAGAAGCTGCCCCTAACGGATGGAGCGCCGATCAAGCGACGCCTATGGAGCGCACGGACAACGGACAGTTTACGTGGACAGGAAAGCTGAATACCGGTGTATTCAAGTTTATAACGACATTGGGAGAATTTCTTCCATCCTACAACCGGGATGCCGCTGCCGGAGAAGAACTACGGCTTATCTACCGCACATCGGGCGACGAACCGGACGAACCGTTTACAGTCAGCAAGGAAGCGACCTATATAGTCAAGGTAGACCTGCTCGACCTGACAATGACCATGACCGAAACGGAAAACATCGGATGGCGCTTTGAAGAATTCTATATTGTCGGCTCCTTTACCGGCGACAATGGCTGGGGATTCGAGGCACTGTCTAAAGATGCCGTTCAGATGAATCTGTTCCATTATGGTGCCGTGATTCCGTGGAAGGCGGACGGTGATTTTAAGTTTACTTCCGTGACGGACTTCGGTCAGTCGGATGCTTTCTTCCATCCCACCGAAGGGAATGCTCCGTATACTTCCACTTCAGTTGTACTGGGAGGTGAAGACAATAAATGGCAAATGAAGGAAAGCGAATGCGGCAAGGCCTATAAAGTGCTGTTCCTCACAGCCAAGGGAAAGGAAAAGATGCTGATGCGTCCGTTTACCCCCTACGAAGGACTGTATCTGGTAGGCGATGCCACTCCGAACGGATGGAGCATCGACAACGCCACCCCGATGGCTAAAAGTGCCGACAGCCCTTACATCTTTACCTGGAGCGGTACACTGAATACAGGGGAGATGAAGATCTCCTGCGACAAGCAGTCCGACTGGAACGGAAACTGGCTGATGGCGGACAAGAGCGGAAAGGCACCGACCGGTGAAGTGGAGACAGCCTTATTTACCAGTAAAACGGATGCGGAACTGAAGAATATGTATCCGGATACAGACCTCGGCAGTCTGGACAATAAATGGAATATTCAGGAAGCTGGCTCGTATCGGATTACGATTGACCAGTTGAAAGAAACGATTTCAATTGTAAAACAATAAACAAGTATTCAAGATGAAGAAGATAATATATTTGGTGGCTGCCTTCCTGTGTCTGTCTTGCAGCGACGATCATGAATCGAACCCACAGAACGGAGGAGCGTCGGGCAGTGTGACCGAAGTAACTCCGGTGACATCGGACTTATGCGTGGAACTGACAACTGACAAGGCTTTTTATAAACCGAACGAGACAGTGACTTTCACTGCCGCCGATGCCTTGCCTGCCGGAACAAAGGTACGCTATCGCCTTTCGGGAGAAATAGTCGGAGAAGAACCGGTCAGCGGTACGAACTGGACATGGAAGGCTCCTTCCACCGATTTCAAAGGATACATGGCAGAACTTTACCGGCAGGAAAACGGTACGGATGTCATCGTCGGTACGATTGCGGTAGATGTATCCAGCCATCCGGCACGTTTCCCCCGATATGGCTTCGTGGCAGATTTCGACGGAGTCAAGACAGAAGAGAAAACACTGGAAGAGATGGCCTATCTGAACCGCCATCACATCAACTGGGTACAGTTTCAGGACTGGCACAATAAACATCATTGGCCGCTGGGCGGCACACGCACGCAGTTGGACGAGGAATATCTCGACATTGCGAACCGCCCTGTCCATACAAGCTCTGTGAAGAATTATATCAAGGCACAACAACATTTTGGAATGAAGTCCATGTTCTATAATCTTTGTTTCGGGGCATTGAAGGATGCGGCTTCCGACGGGGTGAAAGAAGAATGGTATCTGTTTAAGGACGCTTCGCATACCACGAAAGACAGTCACGACCTGCCAAGCGGATGGAAGAGCAATATCTATCTGGTAGATCCTTCCGACAAGGAATGGCAGCAATATATGGCGGAACGGAATGACGACGTGTATGCGAACTTCGCCTTCGACGGCTATCAGATCGACCAGTTGGGCAAGCGGGGAACGCTTTACAACTACAACGGTACACCGGTCAACCTCCGCGAAGGATATGCTTCTTTTATCGAAGCCATGAAGCAGGCGCATCCCGACAAGAGTCTGGTGATGAATGCCGTAAGCCGCTACGGTGCCCGTCAGATCGGAGAAACCGGTAAAGTAGATTTCTTCTATAATGAGATGTGGGCGGATGAGGCGGACTTTACCCATCTGAAAGCCGTCCTGTATGAAAACGGAGTGTATGGCAATAATCAGCTGAATACGGTTTTCGCTGCCTATATGAACTATAATAAGGCGGATCATCGGGGAGAGTTCAATACAGCGGGCATCCTGCTGACGGATGCGGTGATGTTCGCTTTGGGTGGCTCGCATCTCGAACTGGGTGGTGACCATATGCTGTGCAAAGAATATTTCCCGAACGACAACCTGACGATGAGCGAGGAACTGAAAACGGCAATGGTTCACTACTACGACTTCCTCACGTCTTATCAGAACCTGCTCCGCGATGGCGGAACGGAGAACAGCATCGCTATGAACTGTACCAACGGAGAAATGAAACTCAACGTATGGCCTCCAAAGTTGGGGTCGGTCACTACTTACGCCAAGCAGGTAGACGGCAAGCAAGTAGTGCATCTGCTTAACTTCTCGCAGGCGAACAGCCTTAGCTGGCGGGACGTGGACGGCACCATGCCCGAACCTGCCCTGATCACGAAAGCGACCTTGCAGATGAACCTGCCCGCCAAAGTGAATAAATTGTGGGTGGCATCACCGGATGTACACGGAGGAGCCTTGCAGGAACTGGCATTTACGCAGGAGAACGGGGTAGTCTCCTTCACACTGCCTGCCTTGAAATACTGGACAATGATTGTAGCTGAATAAGGCAGTTGCAACGGAATAACTAAAAACGATAGGTATGAAGATTAGATATAAGTTTGGGGTGTGGATGTTGTGTCTGATGTTTCCGGCGTTGGTCTGGGCAGAAAAAGCAAAAAGTATATGTACCTCTTTTACGCAGCAGGGACGTCAGGTGATTTTTCACCTGGCGGACAGTGCCGCGCTGCAACTGCAACTTTGCAGCCCTTCCGTGGTAAGAATCTGGTTCTCGCCGGACGGGAAGCTGCAACGGAGAAACGCTTCCTTTGCCGTGATCAATGAAGAACTGGAAGATGTGGGAACGGTTCATGTGGACGAACAGGCCGCCTGCTATGAGATATTTACCTCGAAGCTGCGCATACGGGTGAACAAGTCGCCGATGAGCATCCAGATATTCGACAAATATCAGAAACTCCTCTTCAGTGACTATGCCGATAAAGGACACGTAAGCGAAGGTACGAAGAAGGTGGAATATAAAACGCTTCGCCGTGACGAGCATTTCTTCGGGCTTGGGGAGAAGACCGGCAAGATGGACCGCAGAGGAGAATCTTACAAGATGTGGAACAGCGATAAACCTTGTTACAGTGTGGTGGAAGACCCTCTTTACAAGAGCATCCCTTTCTTTATGAGCAGTTACCGGTATGGTATTTTCCTTGATAATACGTATAAGACAGAATTTAAGTTCGGAACGGAAAGCCGTGATTATTACAGCTTCGAGGCGCCGGACGGGGAGATGATTTACTACTTCATCTTCGGCAAGGACTATAAGGAAATCCTGAGTCAGTATGTAGGACTGACGGGCAAACCTATCATGCCTCCGAAATGGGCATTGGGCTTTGCGCAATGCCGTGGCCTGCTGACAAGCGAGAAACTGAGCCGCGAAATAGCCGAAGGCTACCGGACACGCGGCATCCCCTGTGATATTATCTATCAGGACATCGGCTGGACGGAACATCTACAGGACTTCGAATGGCGGAAGGGCAACTACGGGCATCCGAAAAAGATGCTTGCCGATCTGAAAGAAATGGGATTCAAGGTAGTCGTATCGCAAGACCCGGTCATCTCGCAAGCCAACAAGAAGCAATGGGAGGAAGCGGACCGTCTGGGATATTTTGTCAAGGACAGCACGAACGGGAAGAGTTATGACATGCCGTGGCCTTGGGGCGGAAATTGTGGGGTAGTGGATTTTACCTTACCTGCCGTAGCCGACTGGTGGGGAACCTATCAGCAGAAACCCATTGACGATGGCATCTCCGGCTTCTGGACGGATATGGGAGAACCCGCATGGAGCAACGAAGAGCAGACCGAACGCCTTGTGATGAAACATCACCTGGGTATGCACGACGAAATCCATAATGTCTACGGACTGACTTGGGATAAAGTGGTCAAAGAGCAGTTCGAGAAACGGAATCCGAACCGTCGCGTCTTTCAGATGACCCGTGCCGCTTATGCGGGATTGCAGCGTTATACGTTCGGTTGGACGGGAGATTGCGGAAATGGAGACGATGTATTGCAGGGCTGGGGGCAACTGGCTAATCAGATTCCGGTGATTCTTTCCGCAGGGCTGGGAGTGATTCCGTTTACTACCTGTGACATTACGGGGTATTGCGGAGACATCGAAGACTATCCATCCATGGCGGAACTTTATACCCGATGGATACAGTTCGGTGCATTCAATCCTTTGAGCCGTATTCATCATGAGGGGGATAATCCGGTAGAACCGTGGCTCTTCGGTCCGGAAGCGGAAAAGAACGCGAAGGAGGCCATCGAACTGAAATATCGTTTATTGCCTTATATCTATACGTATGCCCGCGAAGCTCATGATACGGGATTGCCCATCATGCGTCCTCTCTTTTTGGAATATCCGGCGGATATGGAAACGTTCTCTACCGATGGGCAGTTCTTGTTCGGACAAGAGCTGCTGGTAGCTCCGGTGGTGAAGAAGGGGGCACGTACGAAGAATGTCTATCTGCCCGAAGGCACTTGGATTGACTACAACAATAAACAAACAGTCTATACCGGAGAACAGTGGACTACCGTGGAAGCTCCCTTGTCGTGCATCCCGATGTTTGTAAAGCAGGGTTCCATCATCCCCACCATGCCGGTGATGAACTACACGCATGAGAAACCGGTCTATCCGCTGATCTTTGAAGTATTTCCGGCACCAAAAGGAGAGGAGGCCTCGTTCACTTTGTACGAAGATGAGGGAGAAGACCTCGGCTATCAACGGGATGAGTTTGCCAAAACTCCCGTTCGCTTCCGGACGGAGGAGGGTGGTTATCTTCTTTCGGTTGGTGCCCGTGAAGGAAAAGGGTATGCAGTGCCCGCTCCCCGAAACTTTATTTTCCGTATGTATCTGAAGACGGCTCCCAAAGGAGTTACCGTGCAAGGCAAGAAAGTAAAGAAGGTGAAGCCGGAACGTCTGGAAGAGAATCCGGACGATGACACTGAAAGTATGGTGTGGAGTTGGGATAAGGCGACCGGTATTTGCAGCCTTCGTATGCCGGACCGAGGGGAAGAAAGTCGGATTTCCCTGCGTTTATGACTTGAACTCAACGCCTACATAAAGATATAAATTTGAAGAATTGCTGTCATCTGTCACTAAACCTGTGACAATAGTCTGATAATTAAATCATAAGACCGTGACAGCAACCTGTGACAGCAGCGTGACGGAAAGATTTGCCGTCACGCTGTCATTCATTTCAGCTATTAATAAGCCGAGTTTGTTTTAAGGTATGAAACTACAGTTCCCATTGCTTGAAACTTTGGTTCCCATTACTTGAAACTATAGTTTCATACGCTTGGAACTTTTGGTTTCAAGCCTTTGGAACTACAGTTTCTCACTGATGAAACTCTAGTTTCAAGCAGTGAAACTAATTAAGAAATCAATTGATGAACTCGTAATCTGTCAGTTGATATCTTTTCTGCTTGTATTCTTTTGTTCTTTTAAGTTTTACCTTTCCTTTTGCAGCTTCCAGCGTTACTTCGTTGAATTGTCCTTTTTGGAAATCGTAACTTATACCGTCATCTTCGAGAAGGAGGAACGTTGCCGAAGGAGCGCCGTATACTTTGCAATGCAGATCGAATACGGTTTGAGCATCTACATAGGGGACAGGTGCGGCCAATGGCAATAACGTTCCCTGGCGGACGTAGAGTGGCAACTGATCTAATTCCGTCGTAATCTCATATTCACGGTTGCCTTCATATTTCTCATTGGTATTGAAGTTGTACCATGTTCCTTCGGGGAAGTAGACCGTTCTCGTTTTCTTGTTCTGGTATAAAGGGGCAGCCATCAATCCGTCTCCCATCATATACTGGTCACTGATAGTGCGCAAACGTTCATCTTTGGGATAATCCATCAATAACGGACGGAAAGGAGGTACACCTTCTTTATAATATGTATAAAAAGCACTGTACAGATAAGGAATCAGCTGCATACGCAGATTAATCAGTGTACGGGCATATTCTTCATACCTCTTTGCTTCCGGCAGGAACTCGCCACGTTCGTTCTTTCCACGGTCGAATTGCAGCCACGGAGCGTATTGCAGATACCATGCATTGACCATAGCCTGCGGAGAAAGAATCACCGTTTGCAGACGATGGAAGAAATCTTCGGCAGAATGTGCCTCACGCACTTCGGGACACCACAACAGTCCTCCGAATGCCGAGTTGCAAAGTGCCTGAATGTACTCTTTGGGATCGTATGTATCACTATAAAGTACGGCGTTGCGTGAAGACATGAACATACCGGACGACCGGTAATCCTGATAGGTGCGGGTATTCTTTTCACGATAGATACTGTCCATCGCATTCACATAGAGGGAACCGAATACCTGGTGCATCTTTTCTCCGTCGATGCCCGAAGGGAACTGTGCCATATCCGGGAAGCACCATGTGGCGGAAGCAAAAGATATGTTCGAGTTGTCACATTCGTCCAGTTTGAAGCCGGAGATGCCTTCTTCTATCAGTGTGCGGTGGTAATCGGTAAATATTTTGTGTGCTTCCGGCTGGATGAAGTCCGGTACCAGTCCGTTCCATACAAGGAAATCGCCTGAGTAGGGCTCCAGCGCCTTCCGGATGGGGGAAGAAGGATGAACATACGCGTGTTCCCACAGGTTTACTTTGTATCCTTTCTGCTGCAACTGGTCCAGCATTTCTTTGTGCCTTGGGAAACGGTCGTCGCTCCAGCGATAAGAACAGGAGTAAGTGGCCGTCTGCCATCCCGGTTCGAGTCCCAGTACGTCGCACGGAATCTGTTTCTCGCGGAAATAGTTGGCAAAACGCATGACGGAGTCTTGCGTCGCATCTCCTTTGACACGGTATTTGAATCCGAGTCCCCACATCGGAGGAAGACATCCGCCGCCGGAGAGGAGGTTGTATCTCTTGACTACATCCAGCACTTCCGGTCCGGTGATGATAAATACCTCAATGCCTTTGGCGCCGGGTACGTCGATATGGACTTTATTTCCGTTGCTTCTGTTCTTATACAAGTCTTCTGTGGTGGTAGCAATGTGTTTTCTTTCTTCCGCTTGCAGTTGACGACTATGCTCGGTTTTCTGATTGGAGCCGCATAGGAAAGTGGTATACCGTGCCGTGTTGACCAGAATACCGTACCCTTTGGTAGAGACGTAGAATGTCTGCGGAGCATGTGTATATCCGAGTCCGTTCAGCGGATTGTCGTTTACTATCGGGCGCTTGCGCAGGCCACGCTGACCGAAAGTTTCGAATTGAAGTCCGAAACCGTATATTTGTTCGTTGTCCTCCAGAGGGACTTCGATCAGACAGCCACGGTCGGTTATCTTTATTTGCACTTCGTCGGGGCTGAAGGGCGGCTTTGCAGCCGGAAGTTGTTTCATTGCTTCTACGGCAGGTTTCCCGCCGAATAAGGAATAAGGGGTAAAAGTGTCAATTTCTCCCGCTTGCAGCTTGATGATTCCCGGAGCAATTTCTTCTTGAGCGGATGCTTGCCCGGCAAACAGGAGACCTACTGTGGATAGAAAACTGTCTCTTATACACATCTGACGCTGCC
>ERZ1026978.656-NODE-656-length-14920-cov-5.393676_pt1 | contig 14920 bp, 14 predicted proteins | sample MGYA00519560_ERZ1026978 | MGnify/ENA primary metagenome ERZ1026978 (study PRJEB26926, sample SAMN06164401) | human gut metagenome | biome: ENVO:00009003; feature: ENVO:2100002; material: ENVO:00002003 | host: Homo sapiens | place: USA | collected 2012 ... | reverse complement strand
CTAGTCGTCGGCAGCGTCAGATGTGTATAAGAGACAGATTATTATGTATGATGCGTCAGACCCATTTTATATGGTTATGCAGAAATACAATATGAAAAGAGGAAATACTATGATAAAGGCTGGTATTATTGGAGCCACCGGATATGCCGGAGCAGAGCTCGTGAGAATTTTGATGAATCATAAAGAGGTAGAGATTGCATGGTATGGCTCACGAAGCTATGTGGATGAGAATTATGCCGATATCTATGGAAATATGTTTCAGATAGTTGATGCAAAGTGCATGGATGACAATATGGAGGAGCTTGCAGAGTCGGTTGATGTGATTTTCACTGCGACCCCACAGGGCTTTTTGGCAGGCGTGCTCACTGAGGATATATTAAGTAAGGTAAAGATTGTCGATCTGTCAGCGGACTTCCGTATCAAGGATGTAGCCACATATGAGAAATGGTACAAGATTGAGCACAAGTCGCCGCAGTTTATTGATGAGGCTGTATATGGTCTGTGTGAGATAAACAGGGACAAGGTCACAAAGGAGACAAGGCTTGTTGCAAATCCTGGCTGCTATACCACATGCTCCATCCTTACAGCTTATCCGCTTGTGAAGGAGGGACTTATTGACACAGATACACTTATCGTCGATGCAAAGTCAGGCACATCAGGCGCAGGACGTGGTGCAAAGACACCTAATCTGTTTTGTGAAGTAAATGAGAGCATGAAGGCATATGGCGTTGCCTCACACAGACATACCCCTGAGATAGAGGAACAGCTTGGATATGCGGCAGGAAAAGAAATCCTTATCAACTTTACTCCGCATCTTGTTCCGATGAACAGAGGAATCATCGCTACAGAGTATGCGACACTTAAGAAAAAGCCTGATGGTACACTTCCTACATATGATGAGATTAAGGCAGTTTACGATAAGTATTATGCAAATGAGAAGTTTGTCAGAGTGCTCAAAAAAGGTGTCTGCCCTGAGACAAAGTGGGTTGAGGGCAGCAACTATGTGGATGTAAACTTTGTGATTGATGAGAGAACCGGCAGAATCATTATGATGGGTGCTCTTGACAATCTGGTAAAGGGTGCTGCAGGACAGGCGGTTCAGAATATGAATCTGTTATTTGGCTTCGATGAGGCAGAGGGACTCAATATGGTTCCTATGTTCCCGTAATAATTAATAATAGAAAAGTAATTATCAGAAAGATGCATTATAATGCTGATAGTTATATAAAAATATAAGGATGATTTAATAAAATGAGTAATGAGAATAAATATGAAATAAGGGTTATGACGATAGATGACTATGACGAGGTGTACAGCCTCTGGCAGACCATCCACGGCTTTGGAATCCGTTCTATTGACGACTCAAGAGAGGGAGTTCTTAGATTTCTTAAGAGAAATCCAACTACGAGTGTTGTAGCGGTAGAAGATGGAAAGGTAGTTGGAGCGATACTCTGCGGACACGATGGCAGAAGAGGCTGCCTGTATCATGTATGCGTGGATGAGCATTATAGAAAGTGCGGCATCGGAAAGAGCATGGTGGTTGCCTGCATGAGAGCACTTCAGGCAGAGCATATCAACAAGGTGTCAATCATAGCCTTCAAGGTGAATGAGCTTGGAAACCACTTCTGGAAGGAAGAGGGATGGACATTCAGAGAAGACTTAAACTACTATGATTTCACACTTAACGAAGAAAATATAACAAGATTTAACAAATAAGGAGCAGTACAATGGCAGATAAGAACATGGAACAGGTAATGGAAAAGGCACAGGTGCTCATAGAGGCACTTCCGTATATACAGAGATTTAACAGAAAGATTATCGTTGTAAAGTACGGCGGATCTGCAATGGTTGACGAACAGCTTAAAAAGCAGGTAATCCAGGATGTCACACTTCTCAAGCTGGTTGGTTTCAAGCCTATCATCGTACACGGTGGAGGCAAGGAAATCAGCAAATGGGTAGGAAAGGTCGGTATGGAGCCTGTATTTGTAAACGGACTCAGAAAGACTGATGCCGATACAATGGAGATTGCCGAGATGGTACTGAATAAGGTAAACAAATCTCTCGTTACACTCGTTGAGGAGCTTGGTGTGCAGGCTGTCGGAGTGAGTGGCAAGGACGGAGGTCTCTTAAAGGTTAAGAAAAAGTATTCAAACGGAGAGGATATAGGCTTTGTAGGTGAAATCACTGATGTCAATCCAAAGATACTTTATGACCTGTTAGAGAAGGACTTCCTTCCAATCGTGTGTCCAATCGGTCTTGATGACGAATACAATACATACAATATCAATGCAGATGATGCAGCATGTGCTATCGCCAGAGCAGTTTCAGCAGAAAAGCTTGCATTCCTCACGGATATCGAGGGTGTATACAAGGACCCTTCAGATAAGAATACTCTTATTTCAGAGCTTACAGTCTCAGATGCAAAGAAGCTTATAGGTGATGGTTTTATCGGCGGAGGCATGCTTCCTAAGCTCAACAACTGCATAGATGCTATCGATAACGGAGTTTCAAGAGTACATATTCTTGATGGACGTATCGCGCACTGCTTACTGCTTGAGATATTCACAAACAGAGGAATCGGAACAGCTATTCTTGGAGATTCGGAGGAGAAATTTAACAATGAGCAATAATATGGATAAACAGTCATACATTGATGAGGCAGAAAAGGAGCTTCTTCACACCTACAACAGATTTTCACTTGTACTTGATCACGGCGAGGGAGTACATCTGTATGATACAGATGGCAATGCATATCTGGACTTCGCTGCAGGAATAGCCGTATGTGCACTTGGTTACAGCAATGAGCACCACAAGGAGGCATTAAAGGCACAGGTTGATAAGCTTTTACATACATCAAACCTTTACTACAATGCGCCTGTCATCGAGGTGGCAGACAAGGTACTTAAGGCAAGCAAAATGGACCGTATTTTCTTTACCAACAGTGGTACAGAGGCTATTGAGGGAGCTATCAAGGCTGCAAAGAAATATGCCTTTACAAGAGACGGCCATGCAGGTCATGAGATAATTGCCATGAACCATTCCTTCCACGGAAGAAGCATCGGAGCGCTTTCTGTCACCGGCAATGCACATTATCAGGAGCCGTTTGAGCCACTTATGCCGGGCGTTAAATTTGCAGATTTCAATGATTTAGAGAGCGTTAAGGCTCAGGTGACAGACAAAACCTGCGCCATTATTATGGAAACTATTCAGGGTGAGGGTGGTATTTACCCGGCAAAGAAGGAGTTTATCGAGGGAGTGAGAGCTCTCTGCGATGAAAAGGATATTCTTCTTATTCTTGACGAGATACAGTGCGGCATGGGCAGAAGTGGCGAAATGTTCGCATGGCAGAACTATGATGTGAAGCCTGATATCATGACCTGTGCGAAGGCACTCGGCTGTGGTGTGCCTGTTGGTGCATTTCTTATGACACAGAGGGTGGCAGACAAATCCCTTGCACCGGGAGACCATGGCACCACATACGGCGGCAATCCGTTCGTAGGAGCCGCAGTAAGTGCAGTGTTTGATGAGTTTAAGCGTCTTGATATAGTAAGCCATGTAAAGGAGGTTGCACCTTACCTGGAGAAGAGGCTTGATGAGCTTGTTGCAAAATTCGACTGTCTCACAGCCAGAAGGGGTATGGGACTCATGCAGGGCGTGGAGTGCAGCCTTCCTGTAGGAAAGGTCTCAGCAGAGGCTTTAAATCAAGGCCTTATAGTCATTACGGCAGGCAGCAATGTGCTTAGATTTGTGCCTCCTCTTGTTATCGAAAAGAGTGATGTTGACGAAATGATAGAAAAACTTGAAACAACACTTGTAATACTGTCAAAAAGTCTGTAAAATAAAGAGGACATCGATTTCTCCTTTGAGATTATGATATTAATCAAAGGAGACCATATGAAAAAAATAATATTATTAAGTGCGTTTATTTTAACAATAGCGTTTGGCCTTTGCGGCTGTAAAAAGGATGATGCCACAGTTCATTTTGCTTCTGAAACGGAGCAGACTGCTGTGGTTTCAAGTGATGTAAACAGACAGACTGCTGATTCCAAGGAGAAGAAAGCTTCATCCGATGGAGAACAGGAGCAGAAGGCAAAAGACACAGCAGATGACACTGATGAATCTACTGAGTGGTGCGTCTATATCTGTGGTCAGGTTGCCAATCCCGGTGTATACAGAGTAAAGCCGGGCGCGAGAGTTTGTGAGCTCGTTGATATGGCAGGAGGCATGCTGGATACAGCTGACAAAAGCTTTTGGAATCTGGCATCAGAGCTGTATGATGGGCAGATGCTGTATTTCCCGACTGTAGAGGAGCTTAAGTCGGATCACATACCTGAGGGCACATATACCACCGGCATAGATGGCTCGCTGATGAGGGGCGGCGCTGAGGAGCATATAGGCGTAAAGGATGGCAAGCTCAATATCAATACCGCAACTGTCGAGCAGCTAATGGCTCTTTCCGGAATTGGTGAGAGCAAGGCAAAGAGTATTGTTGAAGATCGCGCTAAAAATGGGTTGTTTTCTTCGATTGAGGATATCACGAGGGTGTCCGGCATCGGTGAAGCGATGTTTAATAAAATAAAAGATGATATAACAGTAAATTAGGAGTGTATAAATGGCAAAAAAAGTGCTGGTCGTTGACGACGAAAAGTTAATTGTAAAAGGAATACGTTTCAGTCTGCTGCAGGATGGCATGGAGGTAGACTGCGCATATGACGGTGAGGAGGCCTTAAATATGGCGAAGGCCAATTCATATGATATGATTCTTTTAGATGTCATGCTTCCAAAGATGGATGGCTTTGAGGTGTGTCAGGCAATAAGGGAGTTTTCTGATGTCCCGATTGTCATGCTCACTGCAAAGGGCGATGACATGGACAAAATTTTAGGACTTGAGTACGGCGCTGATGACTATATCACAAAGCCATTTAATATTCTTGAGGTAAAGGCCAGAATCAAGGCAATCATGAGGCGCACTTCACCGGAACGCGCACCACAGGTACAGTCATCTGTAATCGAAAAGGGTGATATCAAGCTCGACTGTGACAGCAGACGTCTGTTCATAAATGATAATGAAATCAATTTGACTGCAAGAGAGTTTGAACTGCTCGAGATTCTGATCAAAAATGAAAATAAAGTGTACAGTAGGGAGAGCCTTTTAAAGATTGTATGGGGCGAGGATTACCCGGGTGACGTGCGTACGGTTGATGTGCATGTCAGACGTCTTCGTGAAAAGATTGAGGCAAATCCAAGCGAGCCGAAGTACGTTCATACCAAGTGGGGTGTGGGATATTACTACAACCAGAAGTAATACTTTCAGAAAGGTTCTAAAATGTTTAAGAGTAAAGTACATTTTGCATTTTATAAGAGTCTGAAATCCAGGCTGATTTTCATGATTTTTGTTCTCGTTCTGGTACCGGAGGTGGTGCTGTGCTTCGGCATACTTAACACCTACGAGTCCAGAGCGGTTTCAATCCGCGAAAGTGAAGTGCTTAGTCAGGCAAAGATTCTCGCAAACAAGATATCCACAAGTAAATACTTTGATAAGGATGGCAGTGACTTGAGCAATATTGATGCTCAGATTGACACTCTTACTACTATATATGAGGGCCGTGTGCTCATAGTTGACAAGCATTTTAAGATTATTAAGGATACGTACAATTTAGATGATGGCAATACTATTGTCTCAGAGGAGGTTATCAAGACCTTCTCTGCTTCAGAGATTACAAACTATGATTCTAAAAACCACTATATCGAGCTTTCTGTTCCGATAAGCAATCCAAACGACAAGGATTCAAAGATAGAGGGAGCACTTGTTGTAAGTGTGTCGACGGACAATATATCGCTAAATATGTCGTATCTGACACAGATTGCGGTGACGGTTGCCATTATCGCAGGTGCGGTGGTGCTCTTTTTTGGTGTGCTTGTGCTTTTGCACCTTTTTGTTCCGATTAAGAAGCTTTCTGACGAGATATCAGACATTAAGGATGGCTTTGGAAAAGAGCAGCTGGATGTAGATGACTATGCGGAGACTGCTATAATAAGCAGGAATTTTAATGAGCTGATGAGCGGAATGAAGGTCATGGATGAGTCCAGACAGGAGTTTGTATCGAATGTGTCACATGAGCTCAAGACACCTCTTACTTCCATGAAGGTACTCGCAGATTCCATCAACAGCATGGGTGATGAGGCTCCGATTGAGATGTACAGGGAGTTCATGGGAGATATCACAAGCGAGATAGACAGAGAGACAAAGATAATAAATGACCTGTTATCACTGGTCAAGATGGATAAGTCGGCTGCTACGCTGAATATCGAGAGTGTTAATATCAATGACCTGCTCGAGCAGATTATGAAGAGACTTCAGCCGATTGCTGACAAGCAGCAGGTGGAGCTTGTACTCGAGAGCTTCAGACCGGTAACTGCAGAGATAGATGAGGTGAAGCTGACGCTTGCTTTTACAAACCTCATTGAGAATGCAATCAAGTACAATGACAACGAGACCGGTGGCTATGTTCATGTGTCCTTAAATGCGGACCATCAGTATTTCTATCTGAAGGTGGAGGACAACGGTATAGGTATACCGGAGGAGTCCTTAGAGCACATCTATGAGAGATTTTATCGCGTGGACAAGTCGCATTCGAGAGAGATTGGCGGTACAGGTCTGGGACTTGCCATTACAAGAAGCTCTATTCTTATGCATAGGGGAGCTATAAAGGCTCACAGTGTGATGGGAGAGGGCACTACCTTTGATGTGCGTATACCGCTCAACTATATTGTATAGGAGGCTTGACGTGAAAAGAATAATTATATTCGTGCTCACTGCAGTAATTCTGCTCTCCATGGGCGGCTGCACAAAGAAAAAAGCAGATAATACGGTTGAGGTGTTTTGTCTGAATATGGATGTTACGAGCAGCGTGCCGGAGTCATATGTGCTTAGAAGCAAAAACTCAGATGTAGACAAGCAGGTGGATGAGCTTCTAGGAAGACTGCAGGATAAGCCTGAAGACTCAAGACTGCGCAAGGCGATTCCGGATGAGGTGTCTGTGAGAGGTCATGACGAGAAAAACTATAACTGCACTGTGGATTTCAGCAAGGAGTATTATGACCTTACGGCTGCACAGGAAGTGCTTTTGAGAGCTTCTGTAGTCCGCACGCTCACACAGCTGGATAGTATTTCATATGTGACATTTACCGTAAACAGTATTCCTCTTGTGGACTCGGATGATGAGATTGTCGGCAGCATGGGTGCTGATGATTTTGTTGAGAATCCGGGTGAACAGATTAATACAAGTGTGAAGGAGACACTCACGCTTTATTTTGCTGACAAGGATGGTACAGGGCTTGAAAAACAGACCAGAGTGATACATTACAGCTCAAATATAGCGCTTGAAAAGCTTGTTGTTGAGCAGCTTATTGAGGGGCCGAAGGGCTCTAAGCTCAAGGCAACTCTTCCGGGCACAACAAAGCTTATCAATGTGTCTGTGGCAGATAGAATATGCTATCTGAACTTTGACTCATCGTTCAGAAATACTATTGACAATAAGCTGACAGAGGATGTGGTGCTGTATTCGATAGTTAATTCACTCACCTCACTTCCTACTGTGGACAAGGTACAGATCTCACTTGACGGTGAGAATGACGGCATGCTGCTTTATAATTACAAGCTAAGCGACATGTATGAGTTTAATAAGGATATAGTGGATTCTAATGATTCCACGGAAAAAACTGAAAAATAGAATAGATTGGATTAGGAGGAGAAGAGTATTAGTAAAAGACCGATGTTTTTATTTGCGTTGGTCTATACTGCAGGAACTGTTTCAGGTATGTATGGCAGGGGATTTGGCTTTTTGGTTTTTGCCATGCTGGTTGTGGCTTTAATAGCTGAGTGTGTGGTGTCTAAGGGCAGTTTTTCCGGTGTCAGGCGCATAGTTGTTTTGCTTATCCTGACATCGTCAGCTGTTTTTGCCACAGCACAATTCAGATACACTTCGGTAGAAGAAAACCGTGACAGCTATATGCAGTATATGACAGATGAAAAATCTGTCATCGTCTGGGGGAAGATTTATAAAACTGAATACAAGTATTTCTCATACAGGTATTATATGACGGACTGCGTAGTGCAGCCTGGGTACGGCAAGGCTTTGGGCAGAAAAATATCCTGTGGTGATGTCGTGGTATATTGTGACAGCAAAAGCGCACATCTGGGCGATTATATGAAAGCTTGCGGCAAGATAGGCTTGTTTAAGTCTGCAACCAATGAGGGAGAGTTTGACAGAGCGCGCTTTTACCGCTCGCAGGGAATTGATTTCTCGGTGAATGCAGACAGTATTAAGACAAGCGCCGATAAACATGCATGGTATTACCATAGACTTGAAAAACTTCGTGATACGCTGTCAGCTTCACTTCTTGAGGTGACTGATGAGACAACGGCAGGAGTGCTTTCGTCCATGCTGCTTGGAGACAAGTCGTATCTGGATGATGAGATAAAGGATTTATATCAGGTCAGCGGTATTTCACATATACTGGCTATTTCCGGTGTTAAGACTCTAAAGTTGGATATCCCCCTAGTGCCTGAAACCCGCATAAAATGGGCGTTTGTGCCTCTACATATCGCTATAATTTACATTCTAAAACTGTGCTTAGACGAGGAAATTATTCCCCGTTGTCGTTTCCCTTGTTCAAGGGGGTATCACAAAAAACATATAAATTGGCAAAAGAAGCAATAATTTAGCGGAAGTTAATCTTACCGCAAAAGCCTAATAAATCAGCAAAAGGAGAAGAAGCCTATGGCATATAAAAAATATAGAGAAATGAAAGTTTACGAAGCAAGCGGATACCAGTACAAAAGGACACCAAGCATTGTACTTAAGGGACAGTGGCTGTCGGAGTTGGGATTTGACATCGGAGAGCAGATTGAAGTGAAGTGCGAGGATGGCCGTTTGATTATAACTAAAGCAAATGAAATATGGGGCATAAATTAGCTTGCAACTATTCGCAATCTCGAATATAATAATCTTAATATCATTTGTTGGAATTGATGGAGGAAAACGAATGGATTATTTATCATCAGCGGAAATAGCAAAAAAATGGAATGTTTCGCAAAGAAGAGTTGCAGTATTTTGCAAGGAAGGCAGAGTTAAAGGCGCTGTTCTTATCGGGCGAATGTGGATGATACCAAAGGATGCAGAAAAACCGATAGATCCAAGACGTATAATGAATAAAGAGGAAGATCTGTCTGATATTATAAATGACGGAGGAAAAGAGAATGGTTGATACCAAAAAGGAACAAGAACGAGAGGAACTTCATCGTGCAATATGGGCGATTGCAGATGAACTGCGTGGAGCAGTCGATGGTTGGGACTTCAAAAATTATGTTCTTGGCACGATGTTTTATCGTTATATTTCCGAAAACCTGTGTAATTATATAAACAGCGGTGAGATTGATGCGGGCAACACGGATTTTGATTTTGCAAAAATGCCGGATGAGGATGCAGAAGAAGCAAGAGCGGGATTGGTAGAAGAAAAAGGTTTTTTTATCCTTCCAAGTGAGCTTTTCTGTAATGTCCGTGCCAAGGCTGTAAATGATGAAAATTTAAATGAAACACTGGAGCGCGTGTTCCGTCACATCGAAGAATCAGCAAAAGGCAGTGAGGCAGAGAGTGACTTTGCCGGACTGTTCGATGACTATGATGTAAACAGCAATAAACTGGGGTCTACAGTTGCAAAGCGAAATGAAAAACTTGTTAAACTGTTGAATGGTGTAGGAGAGATGAATCTAGGAGATGTGAAGGATCATTCCATTGATGCCTTCGGAGATGCGTATGAGTATCTTATGACTATGTATGCATCAAATGCCGGAAAATCTGGTGGGGAATTCTTTACTCCGGCAGATGTATCCGAATTGCTTACACGGCTTGGAACTGTAGGTAAAACAGAAATCAATAAGGTATATGATCCTGCTTGTGGTTCGGGTTCATTGCTTTTGAAGGCTGAGAAAATTCTGGGAAAAGATGCTATCCGTAATGGCTTTTATGGGCAGGAAATCAATATCACAACCTACAATTTGTGCCGTATTAATATGTTTCTGCATGATGTGGGATTTGATAAATTTGATATTGCCTGTGAAGATACACTGCTCAGTCCGCAACATTGGGATGATGAGCCATTTGAGCTGATCGTGTCTAATCCGCCTTATTCTATCAAATGGGCGGGAGACGAAAATCCATTGCTCATCAATGATCCTCGCTTTGCTCCGGCTGGAGTTCTGGCACCTAAGAGTAAAGCGGATATGGCGTTTATTATGCACAGTTTATCATGGCTTGCTTCTAATGGAACTGCTGCCATTGTATGTTTTCCAGGAATTATGTACCGTGGCGGTGCAGAGCAGAAAATCCGTAAATATCTGGTAGACAATAACTATATCGACTGTATTATTCAGTTGCCGAGTAACCTGTTCTTTGGAACTTCGATTGCGACTTGTATCATGGTAATGAAAAAGAATAAGACAGACAACAAGACCCTGTTTATTGATGCCACAAGTGAATGCGTGAAGGTGACTAACAATAATAAGCTGACACCAGAGAACATTGATCGGATTGTAGATGTGTTTGCTAAGCGTGAAGAAATGGAACATTTTGCACATTTGGCAAGCTATGAAGAAGTCTCTGGCAATGATTATAATTTGTCTGTATCTACGTATGTTGAAGCAGAAGATACAAGAGAGAAAATTGACATTGTGAAACTTAATGCGGAAATCAAAGAAATTGTTGCCCGTGAGCAAGTGCTCCGTGATGAGATTGATAAAATCATCGCAGAAATCGAGGTGAACTCATGAGTACAAAAGAATTAAAAGTGTCTTTTAATGCCCCGTTAAATGAACTTGACACGGAAGTGCAGACATATGGATGCAGAGCAAATAACCCAGATATATGTGCTAATAATTCCATTACAAATATTTGTGCTTTTACATCTGAAGATGGTATTTGTAGAAAGCCGTCTCGTGCATGGAAAAAACAATATCATAAATTAAGTGGAGGACAGAAAAATGAGTAAAATTGATGATTTGATTCAAGAATTCTGTCCTGACGGAGTTGAATATAAACCAATAAAAAAATTGGCAGAAGTTGGAACTGGAAGCAGTAATGGCAATGAAGCACAGGAAGATGGAAAGTATCCATTTTTTATACGTTCACAAACCGTGAAAAGAAAAAATGAATGGGAATATGATGAAGAAGCAATTATTATACCTGGAGAAGGTGGGATTGGAGAAATATACCATTATGTGAATGGCAAATATGCTATTCATCAAAGGGTGTATCGTATACATTTTACTGATAATTCAGTTGATGTTAAGTTCGCTTATCATTATTTTCGCGCTTTTTTTAAGAATTTTATTATGCGTAAGGCCGTAAGTGCGACCGTGAAATCTATAAGAAAGCCTATGATAGAGGAGTTTATGCTCCCTGTACCTCCTCTGGAGGTACAACGTGAAATAGTCCATATTTTGGACTCTTTCACGTTACTTACAGCCGAGCTTACAGCCGAGCTTACAGCCGAGCTTACAGCTCGGAAGAAACAGTATAGTTATTACAGAGACACTTTAATACAAAAAGAGTGTAAATCTGAAAAAGTTAAGCTGAATACTGTTTGTGAAATTTATGACGGAACACATCAAACACCAAAATATACTAACGGTGGAATACCATTTGTGAGTGTAGAAAACATTGATGATTTGTATGGAACACAAAAATTCATTTCGACAGAGGCTTATGCGAAATATAAAATTAAACCCCGCATAGGTGATGTTTTTATGACAAGGATTACTGCAGGGATTATTGGAAAATGTACAGTAGTAGAGCGAAATGATGATTTAGCTTATTATGTTTCGCTGGCATTGTTGCGTCCAAATGCAGATATTCTTGATAGCAAATATTTGAAGTATTATTTGGAAAGTGTTTGGGGCAGAAGAGAATTAAGTAAATGGATTTTGTGGGATGCAACACCTACAAAAATAAATAAGGATGATATTGGAAGAGTGCTTATTTCTGTTCCACCGCTTGATACGCAAAAAAGGTTGGTACAGGTAATCGAACATTTTGATGTTATTTGTACTGACTTGAATATTGGCTTGCCAGGCGAAATCGAAGCACGCCAGAAGCAATATGAATATTATCGAGATTTGCTCTTGACATTTGCTGAAACAGGCAGCACGCTCATGACAGACAGACAGACAGACAGACAGACAGACAGACAGACAGACAGAGCTGAGTGCAATTAAGCTCATTCAATATGTGTTTGGTTATGTTACACTGCCAATGGGAAGTTTATTTGATTTCCGTAATGGATTGAGTAAAGGAAAAGATTTCTTTGGTTCAGGTATTCCTTTTATCCGATATACGGATGTTTATAATAACAGATTTCTTAACGGAGAGGATATTACCGCACTGGTTGAATGCACTCCTGCAGAAATTGAAAAGTTGGGAGTTCACCGTGGAGATGTGTTTTTTACCAGAACGTCAGAGACAGCAGAAGATGTTGGTTGGTCATCGGTAATGCTTGATGATATTGGCGATTGTGTATTTAATGGATTTACCATTAAAGCAACTCCAAAAACAAATTATCTGTTGCCGGAATATTGTGCATTTTGTTTTTCTACGGAAGATTTCCGAAAGTATGTTACAAGCCATTGCGCATTTACAACAAGAGCATCCTTAACAGGAAAAACGATTGCTGAGTATCAGCTTGCTATTCCGAGCATAGAAAAACAATGGGAAATTGTGAAGGTGTTGAATAAATTTCATAGTATTTGCAATGACCTGTCCGCAGGACTTCCGGCAGAAATCGAAGCACGCCAGAAGCAGTATGAATATTACAGGGATAAGCTATTATCCTTTAAAGAATTACCAAAGTAAGGAGGCGAGGATGTGCCGTACTTTAATATTGTAGCGGAGACATCGGAGAATACCGTTGTCACAGAATATGAGCCAGTCAAGAAGCGTTCTGACAGTTACCAGAGCGAAGCAGCACTGGAGCAGGAGTTTATCCGTCTGCTCTGTGAACAGGGATATGAATATCTGCCTATTCACACGGAGAAAGACCTGATTGCCAATCTACGTAAGAAATTAGAGGAACTGAATAACTATCAGTTTTCAGACACAGAGTGGGATGACTTTTTCAAAAATGCTGTTGCCAATCCAAATGAGCATATCGTGGAAAAGACCAGGAAGATGCAGGAGGATAATGTTCAAGTCCTGACTCGTGATGATGGTTCTTCCAAGAATATTACACTCATAGATAAAAAGAACATCCATAACAACAGGCTGCAGGTCATCAATCAGTATGTGATTGGCACGGAAAATGGTGCAAAGCATGACAACCGCTATGATGTTACAGTATTGGTAAACGGTCTGCCTCTTGTGCATATTGAACTGAAACGCAGAGGTGTAGCCATCCGTGAGGCGTTCAATCAGATTAACCGTTACCAGAGGGATTCTTTCTGGGCAGGATGCGGACTGTATGAGTACATTCAGATTTTTGTCATTTCCAATGGTACAAATACAAAGTATTATTCTAACAGCACCAGACGGAATGCGGAAAAGGAGCATGAGAAACGGGGAGCAAGTAAAACCAAGACCAGTAACAGTTTTGAGTTTACCTGCTTCTGGGCAGATGCCAATAACCGTGTGATTCCAGATCTGATTGATTTTACAAAGACTTTTTTCGCAAAGCATACGATTCTGAATATCCTTACGAAGTACTGTATTTTTACATCTGAGGATATGCTGATGGTCATGCGGCCGTACCAGATTACGGCTACGGAGCGAATTCTCAATCGTATCGAAATTGCCAATAATTATAAGAAGTACGGCAGTGTCGAGGGTGGTGGTTACATCTGGCATACCACAGGTTCCGGCAAGACGTTGACTTCGTTCAAGACGGCAAGACTGGCATCGAAGCTGCCTTATATTGATAAGGTGCTGTTTGTGGTTGACCGTAAGGATCTGGACTACCAGACCATGAAAGAATATGACCGTTTTGAAAAAGGGGCAGCTAACAGCAATACTTCGACTACTATATTAAAAAGGCAGTTGGAAGACCTGGACGCACACATCATTATTACTACCATTCAGAAACTGGCTACCTTTATAAAGAAGAATCCGGGCCATGAAGTGTATACGAAACATATCGTTATTATTTTTGATGAGTGCCACCGTAGTCAGTTCGGGGATATGCACACTGCGATTGTGAAGAATTTCAAAAAATATCATCTGTTTGGATTTACAGGAACACCGATTTTCTCTGTTAATTCCGGCAGAGCAAAAAATCCAGAATTCTTTACTACAGGTCAGACCTTTGGAGACCAGCTCCACAGCTACACGATTGTGGATGCTATTAATGATAAAAATGTTCTCCCATTCCGGGTGGATTATATTAAAACGATGGATGTGGAAGAAGAAATCACAGACGAGATGGTCTGGGACATCAACCGTGAAAAGGTTATGATGGCTCCTGAACGAATTCAAATTGTGACACAGTATATACTGGAGCATTTTGACCAGAAGACCTATCGTGGGGATAAAACATACATATATAATACACTGACTAATATCGCCGAGGTGGCTTCTGCCAAACGGGATGAGGTAGAGGAGATTAAGCAAAAACAGCGTATCAGCGGTTTTAATTCTATTTTTGCAGTATCGAGTGTTCCGATGGCAAAACTATATTATCAGGAATTTAAAAAGCAGATGGCAGCAGACCCGACCAAGAAATTGCGTGTCGCAACCATTTTCAGTTATGGTGCAAATGAGGAAGAATCGGATGGTATTCTGGATGAAGAAAATTCAGAGGATACCTCTGCACTCGATCAGCCGTCCAGAGAATTTCTGGAAGAAGCCATCAAGGATTATAATGAAATGTTCCATAC
>ERZ1026978.650-NODE-650-length-15046-cov-40.037356_pt1 | contig 15046 bp, 12 predicted proteins | sample MGYA00519560_ERZ1026978 | MGnify/ENA primary metagenome ERZ1026978 (study PRJEB26926, sample SAMN06164401) | human gut metagenome | biome: ENVO:00009003; feature: ENVO:2100002; material: ENVO:00002003 | host: Homo sapiens | place: USA | collected 2012 ... | reverse complement strand
TCCGGTACAATATCGTCAAAGCCAAGGAATGGCTGCATGACTATCTCCAAGAAAATGTCCGCAGCCCCAAACTGGAGCGGATTTTGCGCAATCGAAATTCCGTCCGTAGAGTGTCGCAGTGTGCCGCCACGTACGAAAAAGCGTAAAGCCACCTGTGATTTTGGGTGAGTAAAAACTATTGAGACCCTCTGGAAACAACGTTTTCAGGGGGTCTCTTTATGCCTTTTGACCTGCAGTTTCAGTCATTTTTACTCTAAAAGCGCGTACACCACGGACATGGCGACACGCAGCGGACGAAGAGTAAAGGATTTTTCGAAGAGTGAACTGTCCCAGTAGTTTGTCCCACCACCCCAAAAACGCCCCTGAAACTCAAGTGAAACTCAATAGGAACGCAAGGGCGTCATCGTGCGAGCACCGCAGCCTGAGCCGCCGATACCAGGCTCGTTTGCGACGCCGTCGCTGCTTGCCTGGATCGTCAACGGCAAGTACGTCATGTCGCTGCCGCTCTACCGCATAGAGACAGACCTCAAGGCGTGCGGCGCGACGATATCGCGTCAGGACATGGCGAACTGGATGATGAACGTGCACGCGCGCTGGCTGGCGAAGGTCCATGAGAGAATGAAGGTCGAGCTGCTGTCGCATGTCAGGATTCATGCCGATGAGACCACGGTTCAGGTCCTGAAAGAGCCGAACCGCGAGGCGAAGAAGAAATCGAGGATGTGGCTGTTCTGCTCGGCGCGCTGCAACGTGCCCGTGTATGTATTCGAATACCACGAGACCCGCAGGAAGGGCGTTGCCCAGGAGTTTCTTGCGGGCTGGTCCGGCACGCTTACCGCCAACGGCTACAAACCCTACTTCAATCTCGGCAACCCCAACATCGCCAACACGGCGTGCCTCGTCCACGTGCGCCGCTACTTCGCCCAAATCGTGAAGATCGCCGGCGGCGACGCCAAGGCGGCGTCTGCGGCCAGCGTTGCGCTCGAGGCAAGGCGCAGGATCGACGCCATGTTCAAGGTCGACTCCAAGTTCGACGACATGGAGCCGGGCGGCAGGAAGGCCGCCCGCGACGCGGAGCTCCGCCCGCTCATGGAGGACTTCGGGGGATGGGCGCGGGCCCAGCTTCCCCTAGCCTCGCCGAAGCTGGCGCCGCACCGTGCGCTGCAGTACGCCGTGGAGTTCTGGCCCTACGTCATGAACGTGCTCGAAGACGGGCACCTGGAGCTCTCGAACAACGTCGCCGAGCAGGCCCAGCGAATCTTCGTCGTAGGGCGCAAGAACTGGCTCTTCAGCGATGCGCCACGCGGCGCGCGGGCGTCTGCGGCGATATACAGCGTCACCACCACGGCCAAGGCCAACGGGCTCAATCCCAGGCTTTACGTCGAGTGGCTGCTGACCGAGATGCCCAACGCCGGCGAGCTCACCGATGAGGTTGTGGACTCGTTCCTGCCATGGTCGGATAGGGTACCTGAGTCCTGCAAGCTCGACCCAGCCGCTGCCGAGAAGGCCAAAGAGATGCCTGACGACTTCATAATTAACATCGACCCCGATGCGTTCGACGACGAGATGGCGAACAACGCCGAGGAGGGCCTGTAGCGACATAGCGGCCTAAGGCATACCGCAACGCAAAGATGGAAACGTCCAGGACTTTTCCATCCGTATGCCGGAATGGCCCTGGACGTTTCCTGCTACGCGGTCATTTTGACGCTTACGCTCTAATGCCTCCACCGCTTGTCGCGGGCGGGGTAGACGATCCAGGCGGATGCGTAGCTTGCGATAAGGCAGACAATGACGCAGACGATGCTTGTCTGGAACCCGAATGAGTCATTGATAACGCCCCAGATTACGCTTGCGAAGCCAATGCCGATGTCATTGGCGAGCAGGAACAGGGCGTTTGCGGCGCCCCAGCGCTCTGGCGGGGTGTTCTTTACCGCTACGCTTTGATTAAGTGGCAGGCTTATGCCAGTGGCGAGACCATAGAAGATTCCGGACGCCAGGAAGACAGGTTCCCCGTACGGTGCGGCAAGTAGCATAAGGCAGCAGAGGATGCCGCACGCGACGGCTCCGGTCATTGTTTTGATTGCAGGTACGGTGTCCATGAAATGCTTTGAAATCATGCGAATGATAATCATGCTTACCGCGCTGATGGTGTAGAAGAGACCGGCGTGGGTATAGCCGAGAGTAGTACCGTACAGACCGGCAAAGAAGACGCCAAAGCCAAAAGTGGGGCACATGATCATCTGTGGGATGGCGCCAGGCAATGCGCGCGGCTCGAAGATGTTGAATGAGTCACGCAGGGTTCTCTTGGACACCTGGTCGCCTTCAGGATACTTTTCACTGTTAATTGTTTCGGATGTAGTTACTGTGGTGGAGCTGGGTGCCTGCCCGTCTTTTGAGTCGAGTTCGAGCCGGGTTTCCATTTTGATTCGGTATGCGCTGGAGCTTGGCAGAGTTTGCCATTTACTTTCATAGCGTGCGTTGAGGGCGATTACAAGCCCTGCAAACCCAACCAGGGCAAGGCCGACATAGAGGTTCGTTGAGGGATCGGTTCCTACTAGGTAAAGTGCGAAGGCTGGGCCGATGCTCATGGCGATAGCCTGTCCGAGGCCGTGGTATCCAATGCCTTCGCCGAGCCGTTCTTGCGGTAAGACGCTTGCTGCGGCGGTCGAGGCTGCTGTTGTTGCTGCGCCAAAGCCCACGCCTTGCAGCAAACGGCTGATTGTGAAGAGGGGATGCCCTGAACGACAGCGGACAGTGCTGTTCCTGCTATGAGGATAGCGATGCCGGCGATGATAACGAGTGAGCACTTGCCGTTGTCGATAACAGGGCCGACGAACAGTCGTGCTAACGCGGCGGCAATGGAGAAGACGAGTGCAAGTACGCCGGCAAGGCTCGCACCGTAACCTTGGCCTGCCAGGAAGACGCTGGTTCCACTGTTGAGTCCTTGGCCCATGACGAAGCAACAGAAGGTCAGCGCGATGATAAGCACGAAAATAAGCGACCACAGCTTCGGATGGTCGTCCTTACCGATATTTGGCATGAGAACCCTCCTATGATTCCAATACCCGTATTCTACGTCTGCAAAAAGTGAGATGTAAGCGCCAAAATGACCGCGTCTTAACAACCCGCTGGGCTTGAGGCAGAATCATCGCATCGACTTATCCTGGAGACTGCCTGACGAAGGCGACAGGATGCTTGTCGGCAAGGCGGCAAATCTTAACGAGAGCCAAATCCAAGAGCTTGCAAAGCTTCAGCGAGGCGTTGCAGCAATATATCAGAACGAATGGATCGAACCTGTCCTCTGTCACATCGAACCGCATGAACGCGGACTAGAGTACTCGCCGACACAGAGCAAGCACAGCGCGAAGGACAAGGTTTCTTCTGAAGGGCTTCGCTATCTCAACTCTTGTGTGCTTAATCCGTTCAAGCTCGATGAGCCAAGGGAATACAACTTCTGCGACTGTGTGCACAAGATGGACATACCTGACTCCATGAAGGCACGCTTGATTGAGATGGCAAGGACTCCTCTGTCCTCGAGGAAGCCACTGTTCGAATGGTGTGCTTATAGGTATTTCAATATTGGACGCATCCTCGACGACGCCAGGGATTTATCTGCCGACAGCCTCAAAGAGAGGCTTTGCTCCCATCTGCTTTCAAGCTGGAAATTCGAAGATGACTCCTCACCCGAAAGCTGGGGACCAATCCAATACCTGTTCATTCAGTCGATGCTTAACGCTCATCTCAACGAGCTGAGAAAGAGGGGTACCGGCATCGAGACAACGGAAAAGGCCTCAGCACTCGCCGAAGTATCAGCGGTCTTATCTCAAACAAGGCCGGTGATCTAAATGGCGTTTGAAAATATAGAGCAATTAATGCCGGATACGACCGAAACGAGATTGGCCTTTGAGGAGGCGCAACGCACCGTTGCTGATTGTGCAGATGCCGCATGGCGGGATATTTCTTCCGGCGATGTCCTAACCGCGAGCATTTCAACAGTTCAAGAAGCCGCAGATGACGCCTGGAAAGCATGCGAGCCAACACTCAACGCTGCAGGCGAAACTGTCCGCGATGGCGTAAGGAACGGAGCTTATCTTGGCGGCAGGTTCGTACTTGGAGTTGCCGACGTTGGAGAAAACGCATATGTCGGTGTTGAATCGAATATTGAACTACTGGCCGAAGACGAAGAAGCAGCGGTGAAAACCGCGCAAACACACGCTGTTGACGATGCAGCCAACGCCTGGGGCGACTTCATGGAAGCCGATGAGCAGATACGGGAAATCGGAGACTATGTCGAAACTGGAGGCGAAATCGCCACTGAAGTTGCGCTTGGTGCCGTAGCCGTCACCGCTTCTGCCCCTGCAGCACTCACTGCTGGGTCTGTACTCGTTCTTGACGAAATGGGAAAGAGCTTGGAAGCCGGCGCTGAAGACGGTGAGATATCTCAGGAGGATATCGTCGGAGAAGTCGTTGCGGGAACTGTTACGGCAGCAACGCTTCTTGCCGGACGAGGTCTAAATAACTTTCTTGCCTCAAAGGCAGCAGAATCGGGCGCAAGCTCACGAATTCTGGATGATGCCGGAAAGGCAATTTACGAAGGCGACCGACTGCTTCCCAATAACGAGTTTGCGATCGACGGCGTGAAGTGTGCAACCGACGATTTCGGGCAACTTTACCGCGTTGGCGACGACCTCGTTCCGAACATGAGCTATGAGATCAATGGGTATAAATACGTTACCGATGCAATGGGTAGGGCCGAATCGGCCGAAGGCTTCTTACAACTAAAGACCCACGAAGGTCGTTTGACCATCAAGGACACTATCCAGTCAATCGGAAAAGGGTTTGAAGAGCTTTTTGATCAAAGAGACCATCTGATTGCCGACCGATTCAATGGATCAAATGGCCTTGAGAATATTGTCGCCATGGGCGGCGAGGTTAACCAAAAAGCCTATGCAGCAATCGAGCAAAAATGCGCCGATGCTTTGGCTGATGGCGCTGAAGTGTTTTTCAAGGTTGAGCCACTTTATGAGGGCGGGTCATTCAGGCCTAGCTCGTTTGCTATCACGGACATTATTGACGGCGAAGAGACGGTTACGTTTCTTCTTAACACTGCAAAGGAAATGTAATGAGTGAAAAGAAGATGCTACAAGGGATAGCTTCAATTCTTGAGGAAACCCTCCCCGAAGACTGGAGCAAGGTCGTGTTTTACGCCGAGTACGCCGAGGGTGCGTTCTCTATTGAGTATTACGTTGCTGGCAGCGGAAAAGACGACTTCGTTAAATGCTTTGACCAAAAAGGCGTTTCGAGGGCATCCTTGATGAAAAACTTTATGGCTATCAACAAGTTCATTGAACCTGAAAGGGCCGCGCTTAAGCCCGAAAAGAGATGGGGATCGATGACGCTTATTCTCCATTCCAACGGCAAGTTCAAAGTTGATTACGACTACTCCGACATGGCAGAAAACGCTTACGCCCGAAAGAAGGCCTGGAAAAAGAAATATCTCGCCTAGCAACGAACGGTCGGGGAAATCACCGCAAAGCCACCCGTGCATACTCTTCGAGCGCACGCGTCGTCGGCAACGTTTCAACCAGCGCGTTTTTGGGAGCCATGCAAACCCCTGTTCAACATTCCTCGGGAGTGATTGCTCTCTATGACGAATGGGATTCTCCATCGGGGAATCCCATTTTTTGTTGCCGACGACGTCCGGTATAATTTTTCCGTTTACGACGTCGTTCGGAAAGGGATGCCGACCTCTATGCGCCAGGGATTCGACAACGAAAAATACATCGAGCTGCAAGCCGCCAACATCAGAAAGCGCATCGCGCAATTCGGCGGCAAACTCTATCTGGAATTCGGAGGCAAGCTCTTCGACGACTACCACGCCTCGCGCGTGCTGCCCGGCTTCGAGCCGGACACCAAGTTCCGCATGTTGGAAAGTCTGGTGGACGATGTGGAAATCGTCATCGCCATCAACGCCAACCATATCGAAAAAGGCAAGACCCGCGGCGATCTCGGCATCCCGTATGACGAAGACGTACTGCGACTCATCGACGTGTTCCGTTCCCGCGGCTTCCTCGTCGGCTCCGTAGTGCTCACCCAATACGCCAATCAACCCGCCGCCGACGCCTACCGCCACCGCCTCGAGCAACTCGGCGTCACCTGCCGCCTGCACTACCCGATCGCCGGATACCCGCACGACATCGAACACATCGTTTCAGACGACGGATACGGCAAGAACGACTACATCGAGACCACCCGACCGCTCGTCGTGGTCACCGCGCCCGGCCCTGGCTCCGGCAAACTCGCCACGTGCCTGTCTCAGCTGTACCACGAGCACCAGCGCGGCATCGACGCCGGCTATGCCAAATACGAGACATTCCCCATCTGGAATCTTCCGCTGAACCATCCCGTGAACATCGCGTACGAGGCTGCCACCGTCGACCTCGACGATGCCAATATCATCGACCCCTTCCATCTGGAGGCGTACGGCGAGACCACCGTCAACTACAACCGCGACGTCGAAGCATTCCCCGTGCTCAAGGCCATGATGGAGCGCATCATGGGCGAAAGCCCCTATCAGAGCCCCACCGATATGGGCGTCAACATGGCCGGATACGCCATTGTGGACGACGATGCCTGCCGCGATGCCGCGCGTCTGGAAATCGTGCGCCGCTACTTCGCCGCCGCCGTGCACTTGAAGCGCACCGGCACTGGCGAGGAACAGGTGGAGCGGCTGCGCTCCATCATGAACCGGGCCGGCGTGACCCCCGATCTTTCTCCCGCCCGCGCCGTGGCCCTTGAGAAGGAAGCCGCCACCGGTGCCCCGGCTGGTGCCATGGTGCTGCCCGATGGCCATGTGGTCACCGGCAAAACCGGCGACCTGTTGGGCGCGGCCAGCGCGCTGCTGATGCACGCGCTCAAGGCCGTCACCGGTGTTGACGAAACCATTCCGGTAATCGACGATGCCGCCATCGAACCCATCTGTCGGCTGAAAACCGAGCATCTCAACAGCGTGAACCGACGCTTGCACTCGGATGAGACGCTGATTGCATTGTCAATCACCAGCGCCACCAGTCCTGTGGCCGCTCGCGTCATCGACGGGCTCAAACAGTTGCGGGGCTGCGACGCCTTCTTCTCCGTTATCATCTCATCCACGGACGAGGCGCTGTATCGCAAACTCGGCATCAACGTGTGCTGCGAACCGAAGTACGAACGGGTGAGTCTGTATCACCGGTAAGCGCCACCGATAAGCGCGGTATGCCGCGAATCGTCAAGCCGGTAATCATGCAGCATGCGGCCTGACGATTCGCTGCTGTCGCATTGTCTCTCCCCTCGGCCATGCTGGGCTTGTTTTCCGTTTGTTGGAGAGAACGGGGAATGCCATCAGCACTACGGAAAGAGAAGGATTATCCGTGAAGCGGTTCGTGGGTTTAGACGGTATTAAAGGACTAGCGCTGATAGCCATTGTGCTGTACCACTGCATGCAGCAACGGCTGCCAGGCGGATTCTACGGAGTCGACGTGTTCTTCACCGTCTCTGGATTCCTGATTGCCGTCAGTTTGATTCGTTCTCTGGCGAAAACCGGATCGCTGAATCTCGTGCGATATATTCCCAAGCGTGCAGTACGTCTCTATCCGGCGCTGTTTCTGCTGATTCCGGTCATCGTCTCCGTCGGCTGGCTGTTCGATCACGACATTCTAGTTTCCATCCGCGACCAAGTCATCACCGTGCTGCTGGGCTGCTACAACTGGTACGCCATTGCCGGAGGCCAAAGCTATTTCGACCAAATGAACCCGCAGGTGTTTCGCCATCTGTGGTTCATTGGCGTGCTCATGCAGTTCTACGTCATCGTGCCGTTCATCGTCTGGCTGATGTGGAAGCTCCGCCAGACGAAACTGTCTTCACTCATCCCACTGGGACTCGCGGCGTTCAGCAGTATCGCCATGTGGGTGATGTATGTGCCCAAAGGCGACCCCACCCGCGTCTACTTCGGCACCGATACCCACAGCATGGGCCTGATGCTGGGTGTGGCTCTCGCCTGGTGGGTCACCGCTCCTCAGTTGGGCCACGCTCGCCAGAGGGCTGTGCCGATGCCCCGCACCATTAGCTCGAGCGCTTCGGCAGCCGCACATCGGGCTCCGTTACCTCGGATTCCCGTGGAGCATCGCATCTGGAATGCGGCGGCACCGGTATTGGCGTTCCTCAGCCTGATTGCCTTGGTCACCATGGCGGTTATCGGCAAACAGGATGCATTCGCCTTCCGCGGTGGCATCATATTGTCCAGCTTGTTGTCCGTGCTGCTGATTGCCGGTACCATCTCCGACGATTCCTGGATGCAAAGCCTCATGGTGTTCAAGCCATTGGCCTCCCTCGGCAAGTATTCGTACGGCATCTACCTGTGGCACTGGCCGTTGTGGATTCTTTCCAGCGCCCTTGCCCCGAAGATCTTCAAGGCAGTAGGGCCTTGGCCTCTCATCATGACCGCGTTGCTCACCGCCATTGCGGTGATGATTTCCTGGCTGATGGTGGAGAAACCGGCGGCAACGCACTCGGCGGTATCCGTCGTGGTGCCCCTTCGCACGAACAAGAAGAATCATGTGGCCCGGGTTATTGCCGTTGACGTTATCCTGGTGCTGTCGTTGGCCGGCTGCGTGCAGGGCATTGCTCATGCACCTGCGAAAACCGCCATGCAGATCCAGCTGGAGCAACAGGCCGCACAACTGGAACGTATGCAGAAAACCGAACACGTGCTGCTGCGCCATGCCGTGCCGGCACCGCCCAAGCCCAAGCATGAGATGCCCACCGGCGATCAGATTACCGCCATAGGCGATTCGGTGATGCTGGCCTCATCACAGGGCCTTTCGGAAGTCTTCCCCGGCATTCAGACCGACGCGAGCGTTTCCCGCTCCATCATGGTCGCCCCCGAACTCATCGGCAACGCTCTGTCCGCCGGCAGTCTGCGGCAGTGGGTGTTGATCGGCCTTGGCACCAATTCGGCAATCACCCCCGATCAGTTGGACCAGATTCGTAATATGATCGGCCCCGACCGCGTGCTGGTACTGGTCAATGCCCACGGAGACCGTACGTGGATTCCACCTACCAACCAGGTGCTTGCCGACTATGCGGCCGCACATCCGGACAATGTGGTGGTGGATTGGGATGCCACAGCCAACGCGAACGCGCAGGTGCTCGGCTCCGACGGCATCCACCCGAGCATGGATAGCGATATCTATGCAAAGGCGGTCAGACAGACCATCGAACAATGGATCGCAAGCGGCAGGTGAACGGCAGGCAACGCTGAGTTGTCCAACCGGTCGTGAAGAACGGCTATGCTGAAGACTGCATCAACGAGACCACACGTTGGGAGACATGGTGAGCGCAATCCTTGAAGGAAAGCCCGATAAGAATCTTATTCTCGTTACGGGAAGGATTCATCCGAAGTTGGCTGAGGATGTCGCCGAGCAGCTCGGCATCGACGTCCTTGAAACCACCGCATACGATTTCGCCAACGGCGAGATGTACGTGCGCTACACTGAATCGGTGCGTGGCGCCGATGTGTTCGTGCTGCAAAGCCACTACAAGCCCATCAACAAGGCGATCATGGAGCAGCTCATCATGATCGACGCATTGAAGCGCGCCTCGGCCCGTTCCATTACTGCGGTCTGCCCGTTGCTCGGCTACTCCCGTCAGGACAAGAAGCACCGCGGCCGCGAGCCCATCTCCTGCCGTCTGGTGTTCGACCTGCTGAAGACCGCCGGTGCCGACCGCATCATGTCGGTCGATCTGCATGCCGCGCAGTCCCAAGGCTTCTTCGACGGCCCGGTCGATCATCTGGTGGCCATGCCAGTGCTGGTCGACTACATCCGTGATCGTTTCCAGGGCCATCTCGACAACGTCGCCGTCGTCTCCCCCGACGCCGGCCGCATTCGCGTGGCCGAGCAGTGGGCGCAGCGTCTCGGCGGCGGTCCGCTCGCTTTCGTGCACAAGACGCGCGACATCACCCGCCCGAACCAGGCGGTCGCCAACCGTGTGGTCGGCGACGTTGCCGGCAAGGACTGCGTGCTTGTCGATGACCTGATCGACACCGCCGGTACCATCGCGGGCGCATGCCACGTGCTGCAGGACGCGGGAGCCAAGTCGGTGACCGTGGTCGCCACGCATGGCGTGCTCTCCGGCCCGGCCGTCGAGCGACTCAAGAACTGCGGTGCGCGCGAGGTCGTGCTGACCGACACCGTGCCGATTCCCGAGGAAAAGCGCTGGGATGGCTTGACCGTCCTGTCGATCGCCCCGCTGCTGGCCAGCGCCATCCGCGCCGTATTCGAGGACGGCTCGGTCGCCGAACTGTTCGACACCTACCCCGAGCACCACGGTCAAGGCTTCCTGTTCGCCTGATCACGTGCGTGTTTGTTCGTGGAAAGCACACGATGCGAGACGCGACATGGCGTAGTCTTTCGGTAAATACCGACAATATGGTATAAATGAACACTTGTGGGCCGAAAGCCCACGACTCCCCCATGGTGTAATGGCAGCACACGGGTCTTTGGAACCCTTTGTCTTGGTTCGAGTCCAGGTGGGGGAACGGCTGACGGCCGCTCGACATCCGGGCGGCCGTCTATTGTTTTGAGGTGTTTCCACCCTCAATAGACATTCCGATCGAAGGGAATACGTCAGTTATGGCATTATCCGCAGCCATCGTCCTCGCAGCCGGCGAGGGTACCCGCATGCGTTCCAACAAGCCGAAGGTGCTGCATGCTTTTGCAGGCAAGACCTTCCTGAACAGGGTCATGGATTCGGTGGCCGCCCTGAATCCCGACACGCTGGCCGTGGTCGTGCACTTCCATGCCGAGCGCGTCGCCGAAGCCGCCCGCTCCTATGACGAGCAGGTCACCATTGTGAACCAGGACGACATTCCCGGTACCGGCCGCGCCGTGCAGTGCGCAATGGCGCAGCTCACCGAGGCTGGCAAGGTCGATGGCCCGGTGCTGATCGCCGCCTCCGACATGCCGCTGCTCGACAGCGAGACGCTGCACCGTCTGGTCGAATTCCACACCGCCTCCGGCAACGGCGCCACTGTGCTCACCACCATCCTCGATGACCCGACCGGCTACGGCCGCATCATCCGCGATCGCGAAGGCAACGTGCTGCGCATCGTCGAGCAGAAAGACGCCAACCGCAGCGAACTCGCCGTGCAGGAAGTGAACACCTCAGTCTACGTGTTCGAGGCTTCCGTGCTTACCGAGGCAATCGCCGGACTGAAGTCGAACAACGCGCAGGGCGAGTTCTATCTGACCGACGCGCTGGAAACCGCCAAGGCCGCTGGCAAAGTCGGCGCGTTCGCTGCTCCGGATCCGCTCACCGTCGAAGGCGTGAACGACCGCGTGCAGCTGGCCGCGCTGTCCAAGACCTACAACCGCCGCGTCTGCGAGCGCTGGATGCGCGACGGCGTGACCATTCTTGACCCGGAAACCACTTGGATCGAGGACGATGTCCAGATCGGCCGCGACGCCACCATCCTGCCCGGCTCCTTCCTGCAAGGCCACACGGTGGTCGGCGAGGACGCCATCGTCGGCCCGTACACCACCCTGATCGACGCAACCGTGGACGAAGGTGCCGTGGTCGAGCGTTCCCGCGTACAGGAATCGCACATCGGCGCACGCACGAACATCGGCCCGTGGACCTACCTGCGCCCGGGCAACGAGTTCGGCGAGGATGCCAAGGCCGGCGCGTTCGTCGAAATGAAGAAGGCGCACATCGGCAACGGCACCAAGGTGCCGCACCTGAGCTACGTGGGCGACGCCCAGCTTGGCGACCACACCAACATCGGCGGCGGCACCATTACCGCCAACTATGACGGCGTGCACAAGAACCGCACCACCATCGGCTCCGGCTGCCACGTGGGTGCCGGCAACCTGTTCGTGGCCCCGGTTGAAGTGGGCGACAACGTGACCACCGGCGCCGGTTCCGTGGTGCGCCACGCCGTGCCGAGCGACACGATGGTCTACTCCGAGAATACGCAACACAACGTCGAGGGCTGGAAGCCCGCCTGGGAGCGCTGAACCATGCCCGCACTTCAGGATTCCATCAACGCCGTCCGCGTGGCCGCCGAGGCCGCGGACCGTATCAAAGCCACCGACATCGTGGCCTTCGACGTAGCCGACCTGCTCGGCATCACCGACATCATGATGATCGCCGGCGCCTCCAACGAGCGTCAGGTACTGGCCGTGGCCGAGGAAATCGAAAAGGACCTGTTCCTTAAGTGCTCCGGCCGACAGCCGCGCTCGCGCGAGGGCCTGACCGAGGGCCAGTGGGTGCTGCTTGACTACGGTGATTTCGTGGTTCATGTCATGCACGAGGAATCGCGCGAATTCTACGGGCTCGAACGACTCTGGCGCGACTGCCCGGCCATCGATCTTGAACTCGCACACCCGGAAACGGCGGAGCATGCGGAAGATGCTGCCGTCACCACCGCGTAACGTGCGAATCGCGTAACGCTGATACTTGCTGATATTCGCTGATATTCGCTGATATTCGCGTGTCGGGCTGCCTGTTGCCGAACGTCATTGACGGCACCAGGCAGCCCTCCCTTTTTCCTGTTTCCTCACTGGAACCGAAAGGATCGTCACTATGACCAATCATGTTCGTTCCGTTTTCCTTATCCGTCATGGACGTACCTCCTACAACGCCGCTCACAAGCTCCAAGGCCAGGTCGACATTCCGCTGGACGCCGTGGGTGAATGGCAGGTCAAGCAGACCGCCGCGGCCTTGAAAAGCCTGTACGTCGATCGTCGGCCGGAAATCAACCACCGGTTCATTGTCTGCTCCGATTTGAAGCGTGCGCACGCCACCGCGCAAGCTTTCGCCGACGTATTGGGTGGAATCGAGCCCGTCGATGATCGTCGCGTCCGTGAACGCAGCTTCGGTGATTGGGATGGCCATGCCGTGGCCGAACTGGCCGAACGCTACCCCGAGGACTTCCGTTCCTGGATGGAGTCTCGGGGCGGCGAGCTGAAGTATGGTGCCGAGCCCAAGGAAGCTGTGGGCAAGCGCGGCGTAGAGGCTCTTGAGGACTGGTCCACGCGTGCCGGAGACGACACGGACCTGTTCGTGTTCTCGCACGGCGCATGGATTGCGCAGACATTGCAGACCCTGTTGGGCATTTCTGCAATCGATCCGACCTTTTCCACGGTGGTTTCATTGCGTAATGCGCACTGGGTGCGCTTGGTGCCGATGGACAATCCCGATGGCACTGTGCGCTGGCGTCTGCTGGACTACAATCACGGTCCGGCCATCGCCGACACCGACGAGTGGGAACGCGAACGCTGATCGTGTCACGGCTCCCCTGCTGAGCCAACAGGTTCAGTGTATTCGAAAAACCGTTCAAGCAGTAATTGAATAACCCAATGCCTGAATAATGGCGGAGACAAGCCAAAAAGTGTCGCCAAATCCCACTTTTGCCATTTGGCGACACGCCGGCTTTTGCCAGAATCGACATCTCGTCGTAATGTATACAAGGTCCAAACAACGGGCCAACAATTGAAAGCGGGGCTATAGCGCAGCTGGTAGCGCATCTCCATGGCATGGAGAGGGTCGGGGGTTCGAATCCCCCTAGCTCCACAATCAAGGCCGGTGCTTCATGCACCGGCCTTTCTCGTTTTCTGGCCTATCGGCCGACTTTTGCGCAACATTCCCCGGAAAGCGTCGCCAAGGGGACGCTCTTCCGATTGGCGCGACACCGGCGTGAGCGATAACAGTAATCGCCACTACAATGAGGTGTGGTCCCTATCGTGTTGATTATCAAAGGAGACAAAAACATCGTGACCGTCACCCGTGTATATATCGCCAGCCCTGAAGGCGCCAATGGCCGCAACGTCGTCGCTTACGGCATGCTCAACGCATTGACTTCCAAGTACAAGACCATGGTGTTCCGCCCTGCTGTGTCCAACCATGACGAATTCACCCCGATCCTGCTCGCCGCCTCCAATGCCGGACTCGGCGTGGCCCTGTCCACCGGCCTCGATGTGCACAAGGTGCGCGAGGATAAGGACACCGCCCGTGGCGATATCGTCGGCGCGTTCAACGATGCCATGGACGTTTCCCGCGCGGACGCCGCCCTGATCGTGGGCACCGACAAGTCCCACGTCAACGATCCGACCAGCTATGAATTCGACGCGAATGTCGCCGCTGATCTGAAGGCCGGCGTGTTCCTAGCCGTGTGCACCATCGACCGTTGGCCGCACGAGCTCGACGAGACCGTCAAGCTGTCCATCGAGGGCATGGAGGCCGCTGGCAACAAGGTGCTCGGCATCTTCGTGACCGGATGCGAGCCGCGCCACGCTTTCTCCGTTAAGGAGACCCTCGCCAAGTACGGCCTGCCGGTCTGGACTCTGCCGCAGGTGCCGTTCACCGATGAATCCACCAAGGATCTGGCGCTGGAGACCTTCCGTAAGAACGCTCCCACCGATGAAGTGCTCGCCGCGCTCGATGTGGACGTCACCGCGCCCATCACCCCGTACGCCTTCCAGTTCGGCCTGCTCGGCAAGGCCAAGAGCAACAAGAAGACCATCGTGCTGCCCGAAGGCGAGGAGGACCGCATCATCAAGGCGGCCGACTACCTGCTTGAGCGCGAGATCGTGAACCTCATCATCGTGGGCAACAAGGACGCCATTCTGGCTCGCGGCAAGGAACTGGGCCTGAACTACTTGGAGCGCGCCCGCTTCCAGGCTATGGACGACGAGAACGTGTTGAAGCCCATGGTCGCCAAGCTGTGCGAGTTGCGTGCCAAGAAGGGCATGACCGAGGAGCAGGCCCGCAAGCAGCTGGCCGACGCCAGCTACTTCGGCACCATGCTCGTGGTGCTCGGCTACGCCGACGGCCTGGTCTCCGGCTCCGTGAACTCCACCGCCAACACCGTGCGCCCGGCCCTGCAGGTCATCAAGACCAAGCCCGGCCAGAAGCTGGTCTCCGGCGCATTTCTCATGTGCTTCAAGGACCATGTGGCCGTGTTCTCCGACTGCGCCATCAACCTCAACCCGGATGCCGAGCAGCTTTCCGA
>ERZ1026978.639-NODE-639-length-15272-cov-5.245646_pt1 | contig 15272 bp, 14 predicted proteins | sample MGYA00519560_ERZ1026978 | MGnify/ENA primary metagenome ERZ1026978 (study PRJEB26926, sample SAMN06164401) | human gut metagenome | biome: ENVO:00009003; feature: ENVO:2100002; material: ENVO:00002003 | host: Homo sapiens | place: USA | collected 2012 ... | reverse complement strand
AATTACGACTGGACCGCGCAGATGTCCGTCATCGACTTCCTGCGTGACGTCGGCAAGAACTTCCGACTCGGCACCATGCTGGCCAAGGACACGGTCGCGCGTCGTCTGAACTCCGAGGAGGGCATCTCCTTCACGGAATTCAGCTACCAGGTGCTGCAGGGCAACGACTTCCTTCACCTGTTCGACGAGTACGGCTGCACGCTGGAAATCGGCGGATCCGACCAGTGGGGCAACCTGACCTCCGGCATGGACCTGATTCGCAAGGTGCGCGGCGTCACGGTGAACGTGTTCACCAGCCCGATCATCACCGACGCCACCGGCAAGAAATTCGGCAAATCCGAAGGCAACGCGGTGTGGCTCGATGCCACCATGCTCAGCCCGTACCGGTTCTACCAGTTCTGGTTCAACCGCCCCGACGTCGAGATGGAAGGCCTGCTCAAGGCGTTCACGTTCCTGCCAAAGGCCGAGATCGAACGACTCGCCGAAGAATCGCGCACCAATCCCGGCGCACGCGAAGCCCAGCGCACCCTCGCATGGGAAGTGACCAGTTTCGTGCATGGCGAGGCCGCGACGCAGGCGGCGATCGACGCGTCCGCAGCCCTGTTCGGGCGCGGCGGCGACCTTGCCTCCATCGACGAGGACACGCTTGAAGCCGCCATCGACGGACTCAAGATAGAGGACGAGTCCGGTGCCAAGACGTTCGCGTCCGTCGGCATCGACGACCGCATCACCGAGGCCGGGGTGAAGGCAGGCCTGTTCAAGTCTATTTCCGAGGCCCGCAAGACTATCAAGTCCGGTGGCGTGTATCTGAACAACAACCGTGTGACCGACGAAGAGCAGACGTTGGGCCAGGACGATTTCCTGCACGGTCGTTTCGCGCTCATCCGCCGCGGCAAGAAGGCGCTCGGCGTCGTCGAGAAGCACTGATTCATTCCTGCTCCCCCTGGCGGGGAGCTGCCGGCCAGGGCCGGCTGGGGTGGTTGCGCCGGCATGGAGACCATCCCGCTCATCGTGGCATCGCATCGCAACAACAGACTTTGTATTAAGAAAGGCATACACGTATGGCAGAAGAACAGGGTCGCTCCGGCGGCAAATCATACGGCAACCGCGGTTACGGCTCCGGACGTTCCGGCGGTTACCGCAAGTCGGGCGGTTACCGCAAGGACGGCGACCGCGGCGGATTCCGGCGCGACGGCGAGCATGGCGGATACCGCGGCAAGGGCGGTTTCCACAAGGATGGGGAGCGCCGTGACTTCCACAAGGGTGGTTTCCGCAAGGATGGTGATCGTGGTGGTTTCCGTCGCGATGATCGCCGCGGCGGCGACAACCCGCGTTACCGTCGCGATGACCGCCGTGACTTCCATCGTGATGGCGATCGCCCGCGCTATCAGCGCGATGACCGCCGCGACGGCGAGCGTCGCGAGTTCTCCGCCGAGGAGAAGCGCGAATATCGGGAGCAGAAGCGTCAGGACTATATGAACGGTCCCCGTCGCAATTCCGACGGCACGGTAAGCTACCCTTCGCAGAACCCCTATACGGATCGTCGTCCGAACGAGCCGAAGATGCCCAAGGGCATGGAATGGTCCATGCTGTCCAAGGAAGAGCGTGAACGCCTGCGCGGCCTGTCCAAGGAGCACGCCGAGAACATCGGCCTGCACATCCTCGCCGCCTATGCGCTGGAGGAGAAGGATCCCGAACTGGCCCTCGCCCACGCCAAGTGGGCTGCTCATCAGGCGTCGCGCATCGATTTCTCCCGTGAGACGCTTGCCTTCATCGCATACCGTCAGGGCGATTACAAGCTCGCCCTGCGTGAGTTCCGCACCGCGTACCGCATGAACGGCTTCCTCGACTACCTGCCGTTCATCGCCGACTGCGAACGCGGCAACGGCGATCCCAAGAAGGCCATCGAAGTGGTGCGCTCCGACGATGCCAAGGCGTTGCATGGCGAGGCGAAGGCCGAGATGTTCCTGGTCTATGCCGGTGCCCTCGCCGACCTCAAGATGTGGGACAAGGCCATCGAGATCGTCCACACGCTCGGACGTTCCAAAGGGCTGCCGGGCGAATACCGCATGCGTGCCGTGCAGGCCGAGCAGTACTTCCTCGACGAGTGCGGCCGTACCGAGGAGGCCGCCGCATTGGACGACCTGCTCGACCGTCTCGAAACCCAGTACGCCGAAGCCGATGAGGACGAGACCGTGGACGACGTGATTATCGATCACGACATGGAGCACTTCACCGATGACGAGCTCGACATGCTCGGCATCAGCGAGGACGACGCCCAGTTCGCGCCCGACGACTACGACGACATGTACGGCGGCTCCGAAGACGGATACGGCGACGAGTCGGACGATGCCGAATCGGATGACTCCGATGCCGAAGCCGGCCAGAACCCCGATGCCGAAGACGAGGCGTCCCTTGACGGCCCGCTGGCCGACGAGGAGGAGCTGCCGGCCAAGGAGACCGAAGAAGGCGCCGAATCCTTCACCGACCCCGCCGACCAGAACGCCGATGACACCGGCGAAGCCGCTGATGAAGCCGAGGACGCGGAACCCGCCGAAGCCGACGATGCGCAGACGGCCGAAGCGGAAGCTTTGGATGCCGCTGGCTCGGGCGCCGCCGAACCGGCTGCGGAAGCGCAGGACGAGTGACGCGCATGAACGCCATGCTCAAATCCACCGACCGTCCCATATCTCAGACGTACCGGCTGGCGCTGCTCGATCTGGACGGCGTCGTCTACCGGGGCAAGAACCCGGTGGAACACGCCGCCGATTCCATCAGGGCGGCGCAGCGTGCGGGAATGCAGGTGGAATACACCACCAACAACTCCTCCCGTTTCCAGCGCGTCGTCGCCGAGCAGCTTCGAGGCTTCGGCCTTGACGTCGAACCGCGGCAGGTCATCACCTCGTCCGTGGTGGCCGCCCGCATGGTGGCCCGGCACGTTCCGGCCGGAGCGCGCATCCTCGTGCTGGGTGCCGAGCATCTGCGCGAGGAAGTGGCCGGTCAGGGACTCACCGTGGTGGACCATGCCGAGGACACCCCGGAGGCGGTCATCCAGGGATGGTATCCGGACATGACGTGGCAGCAGATGGCGGAGGTCTCGTACGCGGTGGAGCGGGGCGCGCTGTATCTCGTCACCAACCGCGACCTGACCATTCCCCGCGAGCTCGGCATCGCGCCGGGATGCGGTTCCATGATCCAGGCGGTCATCAACGCGACCGGCGTCGAGCCGATCGCATCCGCGGGCAAGCCCGAGTCTGCCATGTACGACGAGGCCCGACTGCTGGCCGCGGGAAACGAGACGGAGCCGGTCAGTCGTGAATCGTGCCTGGCGATAGGCGACCGTCTCGATACGGACATCGAGGCCGGCAACCGCGGCGGATACGATTCCCTCGCGGTGCTGACCGGCGTCACCAACCCGCATGAGCTGATGACGGCGCCGGCGCATCTGCGCCCGTCCTATATCGTCCGCGACCTGCGCGGACTGCAGGAGGCCCAGCCATCCACCGATGCGAGCGACGGCAACGTCTGGACGTGCGCCGACGCGACCGCCCGGCTGGAAGACGGCTCACTGACGGTGAGCGACGCGACCGACATCAACGCCCTGCGCGCGGCCTGCGCCGCTGCATGGACGTACGCCGACAACGGCGGGGACATCGGTTCGGTCTCATTGCCGGAATTCTCACTGTGATCATCGCCGCCCGCCGCAAGGCCGGCGGCGTTTTCCGTGACGTGCAGGGGCACATGAAACACTGGGCGTAAGGAGCGGCCATGCCGGACGATATTACCGAACGTTACCCACAGCTCGCCGACCTTGACGGCAAAGACGACGACCAGCGCATCGAGGTCTTCCGCGACGTGCTCGGCCAACTGCAGCGCGAGCTCGACGAGAACCACTGAAAGACAAGACCGCTGGCAGGGAAACCACCGGATGTGAAAGGTGCAGGAATGGAACGTCTTGATGCGCTCATCGTCGGTCTGGGATTGGTGCCGAGCCGCTCCAAGGCACAGCGGCTGATCCGTGACGGCCATGTGCTGGTCGACGGGGTCGCCGTCACCAAACCGGCCGCGAACGTGGCCACCGCGTCCTCGATCACCGTCGACAAGGGCGACGACTACGTGTCTCGCGGCGCGTACAAGCTGATTGGCGCCTTCGACGAGTTCTCCGGTCGAGGCCTGCCTTCGCCGCGCGGCCTGCGCTGCCTGGACATCGGCGCCTCGACCGGCGGCTTCTGCGACGTGCTGCTGCGCAGGGGAGCCGCTCAGGTCATCGCCCTGGATGTGGGGCATGGTCAGCTCGATAGTCGTATCGCGCGCGACCCGCGCATCATCGAGATGAGCGGGGTCAACATCCGCGACGTGACCGCCGCGAATCTGCCGTATCGGCCGGACATGATCGTGTCGGACGTGTCCTTCATCTCCCTGACATACGTCATCCCGGTCATTGCGCGCATCGCCGCGCCCGGAGCCTCAGTGGTGCTGCTCGTCAAACCGCAGTTCGAAGTGGGCAAGGGCAATCTCGGTAAGGGCGGTATCGTGGAGGACCGGCATCTGCGCGATCAGGCGCTGGAGACGGTCGTCGATTGCGCGAACCAGCATGGGTTGACGGTTGCGGGAACCGCCCCGTCACCGATCGAGGGCACTCACGGGAACACGGAGTTCCTGCTGTTCGCCCGCATGGATGACATCGCCGCAAAGGCCGACTGAAAAACGCCGCATCGCGCGCGGATTCGTCGTTCGTGTCACGTATTGCGCAGATACACACGCTTGGCGGCGCCGGATACCAGCAATACGCTGGACGTGCTGTCCATGGCGAGCTTCGTGATGCACGAGGCGCGTTCCACATGCGATTCGTCAGTCAACCGTATGAAGACGCCCTGCATCAGGGTGCAGATGAGCCTGCTGACACGCAAATCGCCGCCGATGATTCGTCCGGCGTTGCTCGTCCGGGTGAATTCCGTCATGCCGCTGCGCCCGAACATGGCGCTTGACAGGGGAGTCATCCGCAGCCGTTCGGTGCGCAGCTCGTCCGCGTCCAACGTGCCCTGCATATCCAGGTATCTCGTGACGATGCATGAACGGTTGCGCAGCAGTCCGCGAACGGTCATGCCGCCAGGGCACATGACATCGCCCTGCACGATGATCTTGCCGGTGAAATCCAGAGCGGAGCAACGCAGGTCGCCTCCGACATGCAGTTCGCCATGCCCGCTGATTCTGTTGACATGCATGTCGCCGCGGCAGACCAGACGCCCCTCGCAATGCACGTTCCCGCCGTCGAGCCTCATCGCATCGAACGAGCCGCGGGCACGCAAACCGTTGAATCGCATGCCGGCATCGCAGGAGCAGCTTCCATTCGTCGTCACGTTTTGATACGAGCCGTCGGGCACATGCCCGTCAACCATCGTGATATTGCCCATTGCGCCACCCTCGCCGCCGCCATGTCGTTACGTTGCGACGACTGTGCCGCAACATCTTTTTGACTGTACCAATTGGATGCCGCTGCGGCACGTGCCTGCGTTCAGTATGTGGTCATACGGGGGTATGGAGGGGGTGCCTGGCGTCGGTCAGCCGCGAATGAACTTGTCGATGTTGTCCTGCTTGCCCATGATGACGAGTTCGTCGTTGCGGTGCATGACCAGGTCCTTGGAACCGTACTGGAACTCGCTGTCGGGCGCCTTGATGCCGACGACGGTGACGCCGTAGCGTTCGTTGACCTTCGCGTCCGCGATGGAATAGCCGACCACGTGCGAAGGCGTGTGGATCTTGACGACGGTGTGCGAGCCCTCGATCTCGATGTAATCCAGATAGTTTCCGGACACCAGATGCCCGACGCGCTTGCCTGCATCCGTTTCGGCGTTGATGATGTGACGCGCTCCGATGCGCTGCAGGATGCGCGCGTGCTCCTTCGACACCGATTTCGCCCAGATGTCGCTGATGCCGGCGTCCAGCAGGTTTCCAGCGGTGATCACCGATGCCTCGACGCTGTCTCCAATGGCGACGACGGCGGTGTCGAAATCGGACGCGTTGAGCTGCTCGACGGCGAGCACGTCGGTCATGTCGGCCTGAACGGTGGGAACCTGCGCGGACCACCTGTTGACCAGTTCGGGATCCTTGTCGACGGCGAGCACGTCCTGCCCCATGGAATCCAACGTGGTCGCCACCGAACTGCCGAATCGTCCCAGTCCGACGACCAGAATGCTCCTGTTGTTGCGTGCCATGCCATCATCCTTTCCGCCGCCGTGCGCGGCGATGCGCCGGTGCCGCCGTCATGGACGCCGCCGATTCTCCGGGCGGCGGTGAACGGTACCGCTTCTACGTCATGATATGGCCATCCCTGCCCGTCCGACAAAGGCGGAGTCGGCGGCATCCGTCGGATGCAGACGGTATCGGCGGCGCCCTCAGCCGACCACGATGGGCTCGTTGGGGTATCGTATCGATTCCAAGGCGCGGGGCCTGTTGATCGCGTATGCGATCGTCATCGGACCGAGACGACCCACCACCATCGCCGTGGCGAGGATGAACAACGCCGCCGGATTGTCCTCGCGCGCCACGCCGACCGAATAGCCGCCGAGCCCGAACGACGAACAGGCGTCGAACAGGGCATCGGTGAGCGAGCAGTCCGAGGCGAGCATCAACGCCAGCGAAGCGCTCAGTACTAGGAACAGGCAGGCGGCGGTGATGCTCACCGCGGTCATCGCCACGCGCGTCGGAATCCGGCGCCGGAAGGCGTTGATGTCGGTGTGTCCGGTGAACGCGGCACGGCAGATCAGTAGGATGACCGCGAACGTCGTGACGCGGATGCCGCCGGCCGTGGAGGTGCTGCCGCCGCCGATGAACATGATGACGCTCATGAACACCTTCGTCGGCTCGCTCACCTGCGGCACCCAGCTCAGGTCGAAGCCGGAGCTGCGCGGCATTACCGCCGCGACGACCCCGTAACGCAGCCGCGTCTCCACGTCGGCGCCCTTGAACAGGAACGGGTTGTCCCATTCCACCAGCAGGAACCACGCCAGCGACAGCAGCACCAGCGAGAACGTCGTCACCAAGGTGATCTTGGTGTGCAGGCTCCAACGGCGTGGGGGAGTGCGGTGGCGGGCGCAGCGCATGAGGTTGAGCAGCACGGGAAATCCCAGCGTGCCGCAGAACGCGCTGGCCATGATCGGCATGCCGACCGCCCAGTTGTTGACGTGCAGGCCGGCGCCGTCCGGCGTGAAGCCGGCGTTGTTGTATGACATGACCGCGAAGAACAGCGCCTCCCGGGCGGTATGGCGGACATTGCCCCTGTTGATGCCGTACAGGCCGGGGAACAGGGCGAGGAACGTGACGGACTCGATGATGAACGTGGTGGTGATGACCACGGTGAGCACGCCGCGGATCTCGTTGAGTTTCGTGGTGCCGAGCTCGTTGGCGGTGAGCAGCCTCTGCGTGGCTTTCATGTGATGGTTGGCGGCCAGGGCGATCAGCGATGCGAACGTCATGACGCCCAAGCCGCCCATCTGCACCGACACCAGCAGCACCACCTGGCCGAACGTGGTCCAGTGCGTGGTCGCGTTCACGATGGAGATGCCGCATGTCGACAGTGCGGACACGGCGGTGAAGAACGCGGTGGAGAAGCTGGTCGGCTCCTCTTCGTGTGAGGAGACCGGCAGTAGCAACAGACTGGTGGACAGAGCCACCAGCAGCAGGAAGTAGATGATGGTCAGACGGCCGGGATGCGAGGTGAGATGGTGAATGAAGCTGCGTTTCCTGCGGGTGCGCTCCTCGGCGGGGGCCTTCTCGAACGTGTCGCCGGAGAACCACCACGCGTAGCCGTGCGATGCCTCGCGGTTCGCTGAGGACTCGTCAAAAACGAGATTTGACATGGTCCCCGCTCCTTCGTATGCGTCGGCGCGCGTCAAGCGCGGCAACAGACTGGTTGCACTCGCCATTTTAGTATTCTTTGGCGCTGATGCCGCCGTCGTCCGCATCGCGGGCGCGGGCCCGCCCGGCCCCGGATCGGTCTTCATGGACGCGCCGCCGGCGGCGCTTGCGTTTCGTTTTCGGCGGATAAACGGTTCGTGGCGCCTTATGGGATATTGTGGATGACAGTACGTGGTCGTTTCGGATGATGATGAGGTGTGCGATGGTCTGCGCTCGGCATGCAGTGGTGGTGACGCATTCGCGTCTGCGTGAAAGCGGCACGGTGGTGTCTGAGGCGGTCGACCGGCTGCGCAACGTCGGGTTCGAGGTGTCGATCATCGACAACGTCGAGGCGCCGCAGTTCGGCGGCGTGACCCACAAGGTCGACGAGGACACCGAGATCGTCGTGGTGCTTGGCGGCGATGGCACGATACTGCGGGCCGCTGAACTGGTGCATTGCACGCAGGTGCCGATTCTCGGCGTGAACATGGGTCATGTCGGTTTTCTGGCCGAATTCGAGAGTTTCCAGATGAGCGAGGCGATCCGGCGCGTCGCCGACCATGACTATTCGATTGACGAGCGCATGATCGCCCATGTAGATGTGTGGCTGCCGGGTGCGCATGAGCCGCTGCAGGACTGGGCGCTGAACGACATCACCTTGGAGCGCGCCGACCGTGGCAAGATGGTCGAGCTGTCGGTCCGGGTGGACGATGTGGAGATGAGTTCGTTCGGCTGTGACGGCGTCATCGTGTCGACGCCGACCGGATCCACCGCATACGCGTTCTCCGCGGGAGGGCCGATCATGTGGCCGAACGTCAAGGCGCTGCAGCTGGTGCCGCTGGCGGCGCATGCTCTGTTCGCCCGCCCGCTGATCATCGGCGCCGGCTCGACGTTCACTCTGGACATCCTCGACGATTCGTCATCCGAAGGCTGGATCTGTTGCGACGGACGACGGCAGTGCGCCCTGCCGAAGGGGACCCGCGTCGAGGTGCGCGAGTCGAAGAGCACGTTGCGGCTGGCCCGGCTGTCCGGTGTGCCGTTCACAAACCGTCTGGTCACCAAATTCGATCTGCCGGTGGTCGGATGGCGCGAGCACGCGAGGAACGGTGGTTCCTCGGCGCAGCGCACGCGTGCAAGGGGTGCGGCGGACACGGCCGCGGTGCCTTCTTCCGGCGAGCAGGGGGTCGACCATGCTTGAGGAGCTGGAAATTCATGACCTCGGCCCGATTCATCGTGCCCTGCTCACGCCGGCCGGGGGAATGACCGCGATCACCGGCGAGACCGGAGCGGGCAAGTCCATGCTGTTGAGTGCCATCCGGCTGATTTCCGGCGGACCGGCCAGCAGCGGGCGCGTGTCCCCGGGCGCTTCGGAGGCGTGGGCGCAAGGCGTGTTCGCCGTGGATGACCGCGGCGGCGTGGCGCAGGAGGCCCGCGATGCCGGGGCCGTGCTGGAGGACGGGGAGTTGTACTTGTCGCGCACGGTGCCGGTGTCGGGCCGGTCCCGTGCCGTGCTGAACGGCAAGAGCGCCCCCCGCTCGGTCTTGGAATCACTGGCGTCGCAGTTGGTGACGATTCACGGGCAGGCCGACCAGTTGCGCATCGCCGCCGCATCCAGGCAGCGGGAGTTCCTTGACATGGTCGCCGGCGATGATGATCTGCTGGCGCGGTACCGTCATTCATGGGATGCTCTGCGCGATCTTGATGACCGTCTGGAACGACTGCGCCATCAGGAGTCGTCCGCCAGACAGCGTGCGGACTATCTGCGCGAATCCATCCAGCGCATCAACCGCGCCGACCCCCAGCCCGGCGAGGACGAGGAGCTCAAAGGCCGTCGCGCCCGCATCGAGAACGCCGCCGATATCGCGCAGGGTGTCAGCCGGGCGCTTGCGGCGCTTGACGCCTCCCAGGTGGATGTCGACGCCGATTCATCGAGCGCGTCTGATCTGCTGAATCAGGCGATCTCCTCATTGCGCGACATCCGTGTCGACGGTGATTTCGGCGAATTGGCTGACCGTCTGGAATCCCTGAACGCGGATCTGTCGGACATCGTGTTCTCGCTGTCGCGTGAGCTTGACGGCGAGGAGAGCGTCGAGGACCTGGATGCCATCAACGCGCGCATCCACGAGCTGGGCGAGCTGACCCGGCGCTGGGGGCCGACGCTGCAGGACGTGATTGCATGGCGCGACAAGGCGACGTTCGAGGTCGAGGATCTGGACGCGTCTCCTGAGAAGGTCGCCCAGCTGCAGGACGAGCGCGAAGCCGCATTCGACCGGGCCCTGCAGGATGCCGGGGCGCTGAGCGAGGCGCGACGGGCCGCGGCGCAGTCGCTGGCCGCCACCGTCACCGACGAGCTGTCGTCGCTGGCCATGGCCGGGGCGCGGCTCGATATCCGCGTCACGGATCGCGGGGAAGAGGCGGTACCCGTATCCGATTCCGCCGGCGAGGCCTCGACATGGCCGCTGGACGCGAACGGCCGCGATGACATCGAATTCCTGTTCACGCCGTTCCCTGGATCCCCGCAGCTGCCGATGGGCAAAAGCGCTTCCGGCGGTGAGCTGAGCCGTCTGATGCTCGCATTGGAGCTCGCCGCCGCGGATCGGCGTTCGAGTGCGGCTCCCGCGGGCGAGGGCGGGCCGATGACGTTCATCTTCGACGAGGTCGACGCCGGTGTCGGCGGCAAGGCCGCAGTGGAGCTGGGGCGGCGTCTCGCCCGTCTCGCGCGGACCTCGCAGGTCATCGTTGTCACGCACCTGGCTCAGGTGGCCTCATGGGCGGACGCGCAGTTCGTCGTGACCAAGGGCGCCTCGGACGGCGGGCAGTCCGCGGTGACGACCACGGTCGCCGAGGTGCGCGGCGACGCGCGCGCCCATGAGATCGCCCGGATGCTGTCCGGCAGCGAATCCGAGGCGTCGCTCGACCACGCACGCGAGCTGTTGGCGTCATCGTCGCTGACATAGCCGGGACGGCCAGCGCGCACATACGGACCGGATAACCGGCAATAGCGGAAGGAACATCATGGACGACAACCACGGCAAGGCGGCAATCTTCGATCTTGACGGAACGTTGCTGGATTCCATGGGCGTATGGGATCAGGTCGACATCGATTTCCTCGCCAAACGGGGCATCGAGGTCCCTGCCGACTACATGGGCAAGGTGGCGGCGATGCAGTTCCGGCAGATCGCCGAATACACGATCGCCCGGTTCGGCCTGCCCGACACGCCCGAGGCGCTGATGCAGGAGTGGGATGACATGGCGCGCGTCGCCTATTCGACGGTGGTGGAGGCCAAGCCGCATGCGGTCGAATACCTGTCGTATCTCAAGCGGTCGGGCGCGAAGCTGGCCGTCGCCACGTCCCTGCCGCCGGCGTTGCGCGAGCCGGCGATGAAGCACGTCGGCATTTTCGACTATTTCGACCAGATTGTCAGCGTCGACGATGCGAACGATGTCGGCAAGGACTGTCCCGACGTGTTCCTTCTGGCCGCCGGCCGTCTGGGCGTGGTGCCGGAGCAGTGCACGGTGTTCGAGGATCTGCTGGTGGCGATGCGGTCCGCCAAGTCCGTCGGCATGCGGGTATGGGCGATCCATGATGATTCTTCTGACGGGGACTGGCCGGATATCTGCGGTCTCGCCGACGGCGTGCTGTTTGATTTCAGCGAGGCGCCGCGCAGTCTGTGAACCGACGCGCAACTGTTATGCTCTCGACCTTGACAGTTGTCCATAAGTGTTCTACTGTTATATGTAACAGTAGAACAGTAATCCGGCTGTGATACTGGAGACACATGGAAAGGGGCATAGATGAAACTGATCATCTCATCCGTGTCCGGAGAACCCATCTACGAGCAAATCAAGAACCAGATTCGCAGCGCCGTGATGAGCGGCGAGCTTGAGGCAGGGGAGGCCTTGCCCTCGCTGCGCAAACTCGCCAAGGAACTGCGCGTCTCCGTGCTCACCGTCACCAAGGCGTACAACGAACTGGCCGATGAGGGCGTGGTGCAGAACCTCCAAGGCAAAGGCACCTTCGTGATGGACAAGGGCAACGAGCTGATGCGACGTCAGCTCGAAACCCAGGTCCGCGAAAACCTGGCCGAGGCGATACGCGCGGCCAAAGCCGCCGACATCGCGCTGAGTGAACTGGGCCGCATGCTCGAAGACGAGTACCGCAAGCAGTGAGTGCCGGCATTGGCCGGCAACCTGCGAACACCGTGGCGTCGCTGTAATACGCGAGGCCACGGGACGAGAGAGTTTCCCAAGAAAGGACTATGTCCATGACCGCCATATCCGAACCCGACACGATGGCCCTTGCGGTCACCGGTGTCACCAAGCACTACGACTCCGGCTTCGTGCTGGACGACGTGACCTTCGACCTGCCCAAGGGCTACATCATGGGGCTGATTGGCCCGAACGGCGCCGGAAAATCCACGCTGATCAAGCTGATCCTCAACATGATCCGACGGGACCACGGCAGCATCCAGGTGCTCGGCCTCGACAACATCATTGACGAGGAGGCCGTCAAGGAACGGCTGGGCGTCGTGTTCGACTCCAGCTACCTGTACGAACAGTGGAAGGTCTCGAAGGTCGAGCGCATCGTCGCCCCGCTCTACCCGGCATGGAACGGGGAGCGGTATCGGCGGTACCTGGACGATTTCGGTCTCGGGGGAGCTCAGAACGGCAAGAAGAAGATCAAGGACCTTTCGAGGGGCATGCAGATGAAGCTGATGCTCGCCATCGCGTTGAGCCATGACGCCAAACTGCTCATCCTCGACGAGCCGACCAGCGGACTCGACGTGCTCGCCCGCGACGAACTCATGGACATGCTGCATGCCTACATCGAGGACGGCGAGCATTCGGTGCTGTTCAGCACCCATATCACCGTCGACCTCGAACGTGCGGCCGACTTCATCGCCTACATCACTGGTGGAAGGCTCTACTACACCGGGCCGAAGGACGAATTCGAGGAATCGTTCCGTATAGTCAAGGGCGGGCCGGGCGAGTTGGCCCAGCTGCCTGCCGGCGTGGTGCTTGGCTCGCACACATACCAGACCGGTTTCGATGCACTGGTGCGCTCCGACAGCCTCGGCATCGTCAGCGCAGCCGTCGCCGATATCGTCGTCGAGCCGGCCTCCATCGACGATATCATCCGCCTGACCAACGTCCGTGATTCCGTCGCGTCTTCGCCCGAGGCCGCGTCTGCACTCAAGGAGGTCGGCCATGGGAACGTTGACTGAGACCGTGCCATCCCGTGCCGTACGGGCACGGCGGGGAAATCGTGGGCTGGCGACCGCATTGCATCTGGACCTGGCGTATCTGCTGGGCGACGGCGCCATGCAATCATTCGCCTCGGTGCTGCTCGCACCGGTGTTTTCGATCATGTTCAACGGCGGGGCGTTCGTCGACGGCTTCGGTTTCCGGTTGGGCGTCGTCATGGCGGTGTTCTCGCCCGCCATGATGGTGCTGACCGTGCCGCTCATCGACATGCAGAGCGGGTATCGGCTGCGCGGGTTGGCGCCCGCATCGCGGCGGAACCAGATGGCCTCGCGGTACTTGATGGGACTGGCTCTGGCCGTGTACGGGGCCGTGGTGATTGCATTGATCGATGGGGTGCAGCCGCTTGTCCGCCGTGATTGGTCATTCACGGGCAATCTGTGGGTGGCCGGCGTGGGCGGTCTGGCCATCGTGCTGATTATTGCGGTGATCATGCCCGTTTCCTGTTTGTGGGACAAGATCATCGGACTGCAGATCACGGTGTGGGTGTTCTATGTCGTCACGTTGATCGGGGCGTTCATCCCGTCAGTCCTCCCCGTATCGATGATCGCCAAGGTGATGGGCGTGGTGGACGCCGTCGTCTCGCATCGTTTCTGGCTGTCCGCGATGCTGGTCGCGGTCTCCGCCGCGGCGTATGCGGTCTCGTATGCGATCGCCGTGCGCGTGTACAAGGCAAAGGAGTGGTGAGATGCGCTGGAGTTCCGTAGTGAGGCAGTGCAGGTTCGATTGCGTGCGAGTGGATTTGTTCGGGTTGTCCAACATGCTGTTCATGTTGCTGTTTCCCGTGCTGTCCTGCGTGGCCGCGCTGGTGCTGACCGTGACCGGCGCACCCGGACAGGTCGCCGTCAGCGTCTACGGCGGCGTATGCGGCATGGCTGCGGTGATGTCGTGGATGTCCGCCTTGAGCGTGAATGTTGCGGAGGAGAGCGGCGGTCATCGGGCCATGAACGGGATGATTCCCATCGCCCGTACGTCGCAGGTGGCCGGACGGTTCCTGTTTCTGCTGGTGACCTGCGTGATGTGGACCGTGGACGTGATGGCATGCAGCGTCTTCTTCGCCTTCGGCGACATGATGGATTCCGGCTGGGCCGGTGCCATGATACCGAGCGCCGTCATCTTCGCGTTCTCCCTGATCGTCGGATCGATTCTGATGGCGTTTTCGTACCGGTTCACGTTCCGGGCGATGATGCGGATATTCGTTGTGGTCATAGTCGGGCTGTATGCACTCGTCGCGTTGCTGTCCAGATTGCCGTTTGATTGGCAGGGCTTGCTGCAAGGCGTCGCGGATTTCATGAGCGTATGGTGGCGTGCCGCTCTGATTGCCGTCGTGCTGTGCGTGGGCGTCTACTGCATCTCCGCCGCTCTGGCCATCCGCTTCTACCGCGCCAAAGAGCTGTAAGCCCCTTTATGCCCCTGCTGGCGGGCTGAGCCGTCGAGTAAACAGCAGAGCTGTTTACAGCGCCTGGGCGGCCTTTTCGACGTAATCCTCCATGCCGTCGATGGGCACGACGTCCTTGAAACGTACATCGGCGGTCTCAAGTCCACGCAGGGCGGCCGGAGCGGTGGTGCCGGTCTCGCGAGACAGCACATCCATGCATTCGAAATCGGTGCCGTCAGCATCCAGGCCCAGTGCCTCGTTGACCACGCGCGGGAACTTGTAGGGGCTCGCAGTCGACAGGATCACGCGCGGGGTCAACGGGTCGCGCGGCATTTGCTGAGCCACGAAGTACGCGCACGCCGTGTGCGGGTCGATCACGTAGCGGTTCTTCTTCCAGCAGTCGGCGATCATCTCACGCACCTGGTTCTCGTCGGCCCAGCCGCAGCCGAACAGCTGGCGGATCTTCGCGAGCAGCGGCTCCGGAACCTCGTACGTGCCCCACTGGCTGAGGTCATTCATCAGCATGGAGATCAGACGGGTGTCGCCCTCGGACATGTAGTACAGCATGCGCTCCAGGTTCGAGGAGATGAGGATGTCCATCGACGGGCTGATCGTCTGGAAGAACGGACGCTGACGGTTGTACGTGCCGGTGGTCAGGAAGTCGAACAGCACGTTGTTCTTGTCGGAGGCGACCACGAGGTGCTTGACCGGCAGACCGAGCATCTTCGCGTAGAAG
>ERZ1026978.634-NODE-634-length-15373-cov-3.916373_pt1 | contig 15373 bp, 10 predicted proteins | sample MGYA00519560_ERZ1026978 | MGnify/ENA primary metagenome ERZ1026978 (study PRJEB26926, sample SAMN06164401) | human gut metagenome | biome: ENVO:00009003; feature: ENVO:2100002; material: ENVO:00002003 | host: Homo sapiens | place: USA | collected 2012 ... | reverse complement strand
ATCGTGTATTACGACACACCTTCAATGGAGATACCACCGACTGGTTAAATTACCACCAAATTTGAAGAAGAACCAAAAAACTTTTCTAGTAACAGAAGACAGAAATTACTCCAAACGAATTTAAAGCAACTTCTGTCCTTAGAATATTAATGAGTCAAATTAAAGCTCCTATTCTTTCCGATCAGTCTGAATCAAAGATAATAGTTTGTCTACCGCCTCTTCTTCAGGAATATTCTTTTCCACGCAAACCTTACCTTTATACAGGCTGATTTTGCCTCGTCCCGCACCGACATAGCCGTAATCGGCATCCGCCATTTCGCCGGGGCCATTCACAATGCATCCCATTATACCGATCTTCAACCCTTTCAAGTGTGAAGTGGCAGCTTTGATGCGAGCGATTGTTTTCTCCAAATCGTAGAGCGTACGTCCACAGCCGGGACAAGAAATATATTCCGTTTTGGAAGTACGGGTACGGCCGGCCTGCAAGATTCCGAAAGCGGTTGCATCAACGACAGCATGGCTCAGGCCCCCTTGATTGAACAAGAAAATTCCGTCGCATAGACCGTCGAAAATCAGCGCCCCCATATCGGCAGCAGACTTTATCTGTAAATCTTCGGCATTATCCTCCGCATAATGCTGGAAGAAAACAACCGGATTCTGCAATCCTTCCGTCATAAGTTGATGTACCAGGGCACGATGTTCACCCAAACGGTTCGGGTGATTGCTTTGGGAAACAACTACAACTTCCGGATGCTGTTTCAAGCAGGCAATCACTTCATCCGTCTGTGCCATATAGGGCATAAACAGGAATTTAAGTTCTGCATTGCAGCCGCCCATTAACGGCAGTTGTGCGTGATTGTAAGCAGGCCATGTTCCGGATTCTCCCACCCACACATCGGCATCGAGGATATATTCCACACCCGTTTCACGTTGTTCGGGCAGTGCTCTTCCGGCATAAATATAGTCCGGTGTGAATTGCGGGTTTACCTCTGTCTTCCCGTCCATGCGGTCGGCAATGACTACCGGCACGTGTTCGCCTCCTATATTGCGGACAGCCTTTGTCTGACGACGCAAGGGAGACAGATAATCAAACTCCGGTGCCTCCAGTCCTGGGATATACGGATGCTCCTGCCTCAACAGGATGTAATCCACCAGTTTACGGGCAACCGGGATTTCGGCTTCGGGAGCCTCGCTCAAAGATACACGAATGGTATCTCCCAAACCGTCGGACAGCAATGCGCCGATACCCAAGGCGGATTTGATACGTCCGTCTTCACCGTCTCCGGCTTCCGTCACTCCGAGATGCAGAGGGAAAGCCATGCCTTCCTTTTCCATGACAGCGACCAACAACCGGACAGTCTTTACCATTACGACCGTATTGGAGGCCTTTATCGAAATGACAACATCCGTGAAATGTTCTTCAACACAGATACGAAGAAATTCCATGCAGGATTCTACCATTCCTTCCGGAGTATCGCCGTAGCGCGACATGATACGGTCGGACAACGATCCGTGGTTCACCCCGATACGGATAGCAGTATGATTCTCTTTGCAGATATTCAGGAACGGGACAAAGCGGTCACGGATTTTCTGTATTTCCTGCGCATACTCTTCGTCTGTATATTCCAGTTTCTTAAAAGTACGCGCAGCATCTACGTAGTTGCCCGGATTAATCCGCACCTTCTCGGCATATTGAGCCGCCACATCAGCTACCTTGGGATTGAAATGCACATCGGCAACCAACGGCACCATGTACCCCTGACTGCGCAGGCCGATATTGATGTTCATCAGATTTTCGGCCTCCTTGATGCCTTGCGTTGTCAGGCGGACATACTCGCCACCCGCATCCACAATTCGCTTGGCCTGGTCCACACAAGCCTGTGTATCCTGCGTAGACGTGTTGGTCATCGACTGGATACGAATAGAATTGGGGCCGCCCAACGGTACAGCCCCAATATTTACTTCTGTGGTTTCTCTTCGAAAATAATTGAATAGATCAACCATTTTGATTTATGATTTATGATTTATGATTTGATGACTGAAAACACTTTCTGCGCAATATGCAAAGACAATGCGCAAAGACAACATACGATTCACGAAGATATTTCAATCGTCAATCGTAAATTGTCAAATCGTAAATCACATTAGTTCGTTTTATATTCAAACTTCACTTCTTTCAGTTCTTCGTTTGCTTTTACGATTTTCTTTTTCAGTCCTTCCTTGTAAGCAGCAAAAGTTTCCGCCAACTTTTCATCACTCAATGCAAGCATCTGGATAGCCAGGATAGCAGCATTCATTGCTCCGTTAATAGCCACAGTAGCCACTGGGATTCCCGGAGGCATCTGAATAATCGAATAGAGGGCATCTACACCGTCAAGCACGGAACCTTTAACGGGCACTCCGATCACCGGAAGTGTAGTGTTGGCCGCAATCACACCGGGAAGGGCGGCAGCCATTCCGGCAGCAGCGATAATTACTTTAATGCCACGGTTGCGGGCATTCTTCGCAAACTCTTCCACAGCCTCCGGCGTGCGGTGAGCAGAAAGGGCGTTCATTTCGAACGGTACATGCATATCATTCAGCAGTTGCGCAGCCTTCTCCATAACAGGAAGGTCGGACGTGCTACCCATGATGATACTTACAATTGGAGTCATTTTCATCTAATCTAAAAGTTATTACATACATTCATTTACCTACCACCTCCCCCTACGGGGAGAGGCAGAAGTACTGCTTATTCAAATTCAGCCGTTGACCACTGCCTTGTATGCTTCGGCATCGAGCAGGTCTTCCGCAGCACTGGCATCAGCAGGCTTCATCTTGATCAGCCAGCCTTCGCCGTAAGGGTCTTTGTTTACCAGCTCCGGATTTTCTTCCAAAGCTTCGTTCTGTTCGAGTATCTCGCCTGCCAACGGTAAGAAAAGATCGGAAATGGTCTTTACCACTTCAATCGTTCCGAAAGTTTCTCCGGCTTCCAACGTTTCTCCTACGGTAGGAATATCAACGAATACAATATCGCCCAGTTGTTCCTGTGCGTAATCTGTGATACCTACGTAAGCGATGTCTCCTTCTACGCGAATCCACTCGTGTTCATTCGTGTACTTCAAGTTCTGTGCAAAGTTCATAATAATTAGTTTTTAGGATTTATACTGTTTTAAAATAAAAATACTCGAAATAAGATGTTACTCACCGGATGAAGTACCAAAAGGGCACATATCAGACCGACAGCAAAACCGGAAAGCACCTCACCCAGTGTGTGATGTCCCAGAACAATGCGTGCAGAGCCCAATATACCGGCAATCAAAATAAACAGGCATAACCATCCGACCGGATTGTAACCGAACAAGGCGCTGAAAGAAATCAAGCCTCCGATCACCCCGCCCATTCCTGCCATGTGTTCGCTCAACTTCCATTTCAGGTTTACTGCAATGCAAATGATAGACACTACCAGGGAAGCAAGAATGATACCAGTCATATACCACGGGATATTCAACCTACGCATCATCAGCAGGCAGAACACATACGAGATGATGGTCAGCAGAATAGGTACATAACGCTTCTTACGTTCACTCAACTCCTGACGGGCAAACCCATTGATTTTACGAAACAAGAAAATTGTAATAGTAGGTGTCAGTATGGTGAAGCAGTAAACGATTCCCAACACAATTCCCTTATAAAGTATCGGCATGATACGGAGATAAGAAAACAGGAATAACACCAAAAACGCCAGAAACGGTATAGAAAATGGAGTAAACACGATGGAGGTGATCCGTGCCACCCGCAACATTGTTTTATCCGCTATGATATGCTCTTTTTCTTTATCCATCAGCACCTAATACTTAATACTTTATAGTTAATACTTTAAACTCACTTTCTCAGTCTTGCCACCGGTATATTCAACTGCTGACGGTATTTCGCCACCGTACGGCGGGCGATAGGATAGCCTTTTTCCTTCAGGATATCCGCCAGTTCGTCATCTGTCAGCGGTTTCTTTTTGTCTTCTCCGTCAATGCATTCTTTCAGAATCTTACGTATCTCGCGTACGGACATTTCCTCTCCGTCTTCCGTCGTATAGCCATCGCTGAAGAAGAATTTAAGCGGATAGATGCCGAAGTTGGTCTGTACGTATTTGCTGTTGCTGACACGGGAAATCGTAGAGATATCCAGTCCGGTACGTTCTGCCACATCTTTGAGAATCATCGGTTTCAGCAATGACTCGTCGCCTTCGAGGAAGAAAGGACGTTGCAAGTCGATAATCGCCTGCATGGTAGTCATCAATGTATTCTGCCGCTGCTTCACCGCATCGATAAATCCTTGTGCCGCATCCATCTTCTGTTTCAGGAACATCATGGCTTCTTTCGACTCTTTGGACTGGTTCGCCTTATTTTTGGTATGCTCCTCCACCATCTCGGTAAAGTCGCGGCTCATCCGGAGTTCGGGAACATTGCGGTTATTCAGGCTTACGTTAATCGTTCCGTCATCGTAGGTATCCACCAGAAAATCGGGAACAATCTGCTGTAGGTTTCTTCCGATGGTCTCTCCGAGCGAAGCGCCCGGACGGGGATTCAACTTGGTTATTTCGGCAATCGCCTCATTGAAAGTCTCTTCTCTGACATCCAGTTTCTTAATGATTTTCTCCCAGTGCTTCCGGGTAAATTCTTCATAACAGTCACTGATGATGCGCTCTTCCAGGTTCAATATCGGCGACGGCTTCTTCTCTTCGCTCTTCTTGCGGAGAATCTGTATCATCAGACATTCCTGAAGGTTGCGTGCTCCGATACCTGCCGGGTCAAAGTCCTGCAGGATGCACAGAGCCTCTTCCAGTTCTTCTTCCGTAGATTCGATACCGGCGTAGATAGCCAGTTCGTCACAGATACTTTCCAGCGATTTACGGAGCAGTCCGTCATCGTCCAGCGAACCGATCAGATATTCCACCAGTTCGCATTGGTGTTCGGTCAGGTTACGTTCACGGAGTTGTTCTTTCAGGATTTCATAAAAAGAGGTGGCGTCGGAGAAAGGAATATCTTCCGCCTGCTCGTCCCGCGAGCGGTTGTTCTCCTGCAATTTATAGTCGGGGATATCGTCTTCGGTGAGATAATCACTTAAAGAATCATAATCATTGGCATCGTTATCCATGCCTTCTTCCGGACTGACGCCACCGGCATATTCATCTGTAGCAGCGTCTTCTTTGCCTTCTTCAAGCGCCGGATTTTCCAATAGTTCAGCATGGATACGGTCTTCCAGCTCAACTGCGGGAAGCTCCAACAACTTCACGACCAGAATCTGCTGTGGCGATAGCGTTTGTATCTGCTGTTGCGCCTGCGATTGTATTTGACGGGAACCTTGTGCCATATTCGTTTTTGCTTTCTACTGTTTCTCGCTACAAAAGTAACTTTTTAACGAGAGATTACACAGATTAGTGGGATTATTTTTAATCCTATAACACAAAATTCTTTATCTTTGTTGCACGAACTTAAAAATTAGGACAGTATGTTTGCCAAAGAGACGTATATGCAGCGCAGAGCCCTGCTGAAAAAGAATTTAGGCTCCGGAGTTTTGTTATTTCTGGGAAATGACGAGTGCGGGCTGAATTATGAGGATAACACGTTCCGTTATCGTCAGGACTCCACTTTTCTTTATTATTTCGGTCTTTCGTGTGCCGGACTTTCGGCCATCATCGATATTGACGAAGACAAAGAAATTATTTTCGGTGACGAATTATCCATCGATGCCATCGTATGGATGGGCTCGCAGCCTACGTTACGCGAAAAATGCGAACGCGTCGGCATCAGGGAAATGATGGCTTCCGCCGATATCGTCGGCTATCTGCACAAATGCGTCCAGAGTGGAAAAGCAATTCATTATCTTCCTCCCTACCGCCCCGAACATAAACTGAAACTGATGGACTGGCTGGGTATACCACCTGCACGTCAGGAAGGTTCCGTACCTTTCATCCGTGCCGTCATAGCTCAGCGCAATTACAAGTCGGCGGAAGAAATCGTAGAAATAGAAAAAGCCTGTGACGTGACTGCCGATATGCACATCACCGCCATGAAGGTGCTTCGTCCGGGAATGTACGAATATGAAGTAGTAGCGGAAATGAACCGCGTGGCAGAGTCCAACAACTGCGAACTGTCGTTTGCAACGATCGCCACCATCAACGGGCAGACGCTGCACAACCATTATCACGGAAATAAAGTGAAACCGGGCGATCTGTTCCTGATTGACGCAGGCGCGGAAGTCGAGTCGGGTTATGCAGGCGATATGTCGTCCACGATTCCTGCGGATAAGAAATTTACAACTCGCCAGCGCGAAGTTTACGAAATTCAGAATGCGATGCATCTGGAATCTGTCAAGGCGCTTCGTCCGGGCATTCCTTATATGGATGTATACGAACTGTCCGCCCGTGTCATGGTAGACGGAATGAAAAATCTAGGACTAATGAAAGGAAATACGGAAGATGCTGTCCGCGAAGGCGCGCATGCCCTGTTCTATCCGCACGGATTAGGACACATGATGGGACTGGATGTTCACGATATGGAAAATCTGGGTGAGATATGGGTAGGATACAACGGTCAGCCGAAGAGCACGCAGTTCGGACGCAAGTCACAACGCCTCGCCATTCCACTGGAACCGGGATTCGTACATACCGTAGAACCGGGCATTTACTTCATCCCCGAACTGATTGATATGTGGAGAGCAGAAAAGAAGTTCACCGATTTTATCAATTACGACAAAGTGGAAACTTACAAAGACTTCGGCGGTATCCGTAACGAAGAAGATTATCTCATCACGGAGACAGGTGCCCGCCGACTCGGCAAGAAAATTCCGCTGACACCCGAAGAAGTGGAAGCTTTAAGATAACCCCTGCTTTAAAGGATAAGGCACCGGAATTCACATAAAACGATAAATGCCTGTACTACAACAAGTATAGGCATTTATTATTTCAAGGGGACGGTCATATTTTTAAGTATTAGTGTCAAAATTCTTATGTCTATGCAGGACAATAAGCACTATATTTGCAAGTATCCCCCATCATAACAAACTATTAATACTTTAAACTAATGGCACGAACTACTTTGTTACTTTTATCTATTCTTTTTCTGCTACCCACGAATGCAGCAATCAAAAAACTACAGGTTGAATATCTGACCAATCCGATCGGGCTGGACATAACAGCTCCCCGATTCAGTTGGCAACTAGCGTCAGCGGAAAGAGGAGTCAGACAAACAGCCTATCAAATCACGGTAGCGACCGATGCAGCCTGTCTAAATCCGGTCTGGACTTCCGGAAAGGTGGCATCTGACGAATCATTGCACATCTGTTATGCAGGACCGGCTCTCACCCCTTCCACCCGCTATTATTGGAAAGTAACCGTGTGGAACAACAAAACCGGAGAAGAGACTTCGACGGAAAAGGCTTTCTTCGAAACAGGACTACTGTCCGACGGATGGTCGGGAGCGCAATGGATCAAGGCGACTCAAATAAACAAGAATTCCAAAATCAATCCGGAAGACAAGAAACAGACAAAGGCACGAATGCTGCTGGAAATGGATGTCACCCTGACTTCCGGTAACGCATCCGTTCTTTTCGGCGCACGCGATGCTTCCAACGTGTTCATGTGGTCTGTCAATACGCTGGACAATGAAAAAGAACCTTTGATCAGAAGACATATTTATGACGGAGGACGCTTGCAAAGTTCGGATACTCCGATTGGCAAATTCTTCACCAAATCCGACTTGCTGAATAAAGAACACCATCTGGCAATCGAAGCAAAAGATGGAGTGGTCAAGACTTATATTGACAAGGTACTGGTGGATACCTATACCGACACCGATTCCAAACTATCGAACGGATATATCGGCTTCCGGGCATTCAGAGGGAATAACACCAACGAAACGGCCATGTTTGACAATATCGTACTGACAGAGTACGAACAGAAAGGCGACAAGGAAGAAGCCAAAGTTGTTCTGAAAGAGGATTTCGAAAAACCTCAGTCCACCTTTGAAGAAGGAGAAATCGTAACTGTGGGAGGTAATCGTAAACTGAATATGGTTTCCACTTCCGGCGACTATCGGGTATTGCAGGCTTCTATGAGCAGAGTACCCATGTTCCGTAAAGAATTCAAGGCAAAAAAGAAGATAGCATCCGCCCGCATCTACAGTTCGGCTCTGGGCGTCTATGATTTGTTTATCAACGGACAACGGGTAGGAAACAAGATGGAAGACGGCAGCATACGCTATGACGAATTGAAGCCGGAATGGACGGATTTCAGCAAAACAGCCCACTATCAGACGTATGACATCACCGATTTGCTCCGGAAAGGAGAAAACGCAGTCGGCGCCCAGGTATCCTCCGGCTGGTGGAACAGTGATGTCGCTCATGGAGAGTATGGCGCCAACGAAGTAGGATTCATCGCAAAGATTTTACTGAAATATACGGACGGCACTTCGGAAACGGTAGTAACGGACCTTTCCTGGCTGTCATCCATGGACGGTGCCATACGAATGGGAGACATCTACCACGGAGAAACCTATGACGCCCGAAAAGAAAGTGTATGGACGAAGCCCGGATATAATACCGCCAACTGGAACAAGACGGCTGTCAACCCTCACTTCAAAGGAGAGTTAATCGCCTTTGCCGGCCCCACCGTTCAGGTACGTCCGCATCTGAGCCGTATCCCTTTGTCTACTACCGTTTACCAAGGTGAAAAAGATGGTAAAATCAATGTACTGAGTGTTACGGACAAACCGACTCCTATCCGCTTAAAGAAAGGTGAAACGGCCGTCTACAACTTAGGTCAGAACATGGTCGGCTGGGTTCGGTTCAAAGTAAAAGGTGTATCGGGAACGGAGATGAAACTCCGTTTCGGCGAGATGCTGAACGACACGGGAGATAAATCGCGCGGAGACGACGGTCCTGCCGGAAGTATATATACCGCCAACCTCAGAAGTGCAAAAGCAACATTGAAGTATATCCTGAAAGGAAGCAAGGAAGGCGAATCATTCCATCCGTCCATGACCTTCTTCGGTTTTCAGTATTGTGAGATAACGGCAAGTGAAGACATCGAGGTACTTTCCCTGATAGGGGAAGTTGTCGGTTCCGCTACCGAAGAGGGAGCTTCGTTTGTCACCAGCAGCCGGTCAATCAATCAGTTATACAGCAATGTCATGTGGGGACAAAGAGGCAACTATCTGAGCATCCCTACCGACTGCCCGCAAAGAGACGAACGTCTGGGCTGGACCGGAGACACGCAAGTGTTCTGCCGTGCCGCTTCTTATAATGCGAATGTATCCGCCTTCTTCGAAAAATGGATGAGAGATATGCGTGACGGTCAGCGAAGCGACGGCGCCTATCCGGATGTAGCCCCGCACTCATGGGTAGGCTACGGACAGGCAGCCTGGGCTGATGCCGGTATCATCGTTCCCTGGACTATCTATCTGATGTACGACAACAAAAAGATATTGCAGGACAATTATGCATCTATGGAGAAATACATGGAGTTCCTGTCCCGTCAAAAAGGAGACGGTTATAACTATAACGGTGCCGGAACAAATTATGGCGACTGGCTATCGTACGAAGATACCGAACGCCGCTATGTCAGTGTATGCTACTACGCATATACGGCACAATTGATGGCCAAAATTTCGGAAGCATTGAAAACGGACGACTGTGATGCCTACGCTTCCAAAGCAAAGGCTTACAGAAAGCTGGCACAGGAAATCAAGAAAGAATTCCAGACACGCTACATCGATGCAGACGGAGATTTGAAACAAAAGAGCCAGACGGCCTATCTGCTTGCCTTGAAACTGGATTTATTCCCGACAGAAGAAGCACGGAAGAAAGGAGTGGAAACACTGGTCCGCAAGATTGCCGGCAACGGTAACCGCCTGAGCACAGGATTCGTGGGTACAGCCATCCTGAATCAGACATTAAGCCAGTTCGGAGAATCAAATACGGCTTACGATCTACTGCTGCAACGGAACAACCCTTCCTGGCTGTATAGTATAGACCAGGGAGCAACCACTATCTGGGAACGCTGGGATTCGTATACCAAAGAGAAAGGTTTTGGCCCCGTATCGATGAACTCGTTCAATCATTACTCGTATGGAGCAGTCTCCGAATGGATGTACCGCACAATGGGCGGTATAGATATCGACGAAACACGTCCGGGATTCAAGTACATCGTATTACAGCCGGTTCCGGACAACCGTCCGGAAGCTGCCGCCGGTCAGGAACGGATTGACTGGGTAAATGCTTCGTTCCCTTCCTGTTATGGAGATATCAAGAGCAGCTGGAAAAAAGAAAATGACGGAACAGTTTCTTACCAAGTGACAATACCTGCCAACACCACCGCCACTCTTCACTTGCTATTGCCTACTCTCGACTATGTAGTAGAAGAAAGCGGAAAAGCTGCCGTGAAAGCGGAAGGAGTTTCTTCGGTTACTTTCATGAATGGAAAGGCAGTATTAGAACTACAGTCCGGTACATATCAGTTTGTGGTTAAAAAGGAAAACAAATAGACAGAATGAAAAAAATATATTTAGTGACTGCACTTGCATGTTGTGCACTGCAACCCACCCTTGCACAAAAGCAAGAAGAATGCAAGCCCGTGAACCTTCATTGCGACCACCTGATCAATCCGCTGGGTATCGACAATGCCAACCCCAGATTGTCGTGGATGCTGGACGATGCCCGACAAGGAGCCCGGCAGACTGCTTATCAGATAATAGTCAGCACAGACTCACTGAAAGCAAACAACGAACACGGGGAAATATGGAACTCGGGGAAAAAAGAATCGGATCAAATCCTTGTCACCTATCCGGAAAAGAATCTTCAACCCTTTACCAAATATTACTGGAAAGTGAATGTATGGGATAAGGACGGCAAAAAGGCTACTTCGGACATCAACAGCTTCGAGACCGGAATGATGGGAATGGAGAACTGGCAGGGTGCGTGGATTGGCGACAACAGAGACATCAACTATAAGCCCGCCCCCTATTTCAGAAAAACATTCGACACCCAAAAGAAAGTCAAATCCGCCAGAGCGTACATCGCCGTCGCCGGTTTATACGAATTATACATCAACGGAGAGAAAATCGGAAACCATCGGCTAGACCCGCTGTATACCCGTTTCGACAGACGGAATTTCTATGTGACTTATGATGTGACCAACCAACTTCAGAAAGGTAAAAACGCGATTGGCGTACTGCTGGGGAATGGCTGGTACAACCATCAGTCAAAAGCAGTCTGGGACTTTGACCGCGCACCGTGGCGCAACCGCCCCGCTTTTTGCATGGACCTGAGAATTACCTACGAAGACGGCACTACAGAAGTAATCCGCTCCGAAAGAGACTGGAAGACTTCTTCGGGGGCCTTGATCTTCAACAGCATCTATACAGCGGAACATTATGACGCCCGCCTGGAACAGAAAGGCTGGAATACGGCAGATTTTGACGATTCGAAATGGAAGGAAGCAGGTTACAGAGCCGTCCCTTCTCAAAACGTCGTATCCCAGCAGGTACAACCGATTCGTATCGTAGAAACAATACCGGCAAAAGCGCTTAAGAAAGTGAACGACACAACGTATGTATTCGACTTTGCCAGAAATATGTCCGGAGTGACCCGCATCAAGGTATCCGGAGAAGAAGGAACGGTAGTAAGGCTCAAACACGGCGAACGCCTCTATGACAACGGACGGGTGAATATGTCAAACATTGACGTATACCATCGTCCGGTAGATGACAAAGACCCATTCCAGACGGATATTCTCATCCTGAGCGGAAAGGGAGAAGACGAGTTTATGGCACGGTTCAACTACAAAGGCTTCAGGTACGTAGAAGTGACAAGCAACAAGCCTGTCGCACTCAATCAAAACAGTCTGACTGCTTATTTCGTTCACAGCGACGTTCCGCAAAAAGGAGAAATCAACACGTCAAACCCACTCGTGAACCGATTGTGGTGGGCTACCAACAACGCTTACCTGTCCAATCTGATGGGGTATCCCACCGATTGCCCCCAACGGGAGAAAAACGGATGGACGGGAGACGGACATTTTGCGATAGAAACAGCACTATATAATTATGACGGCATCACAGTCTACGAAAAATGGCTAGCCGACCACCGTGACGAACAGCAACCCAACGGAGTATTACCCGACATCATTCCGACCGGAGGATGGGGATACGGCACGGACAACGGTCTGGACTGGACGAGTACAATCGCCATTATTCCCTGGAATATTTATCTGTTCTACGGAGACAGCAAATTATTAGCCGACTGCTACGAAAACATCAAACGATATGTAGACTACGTAGACCGTACCAGCCCAAGCGGACTGACTTCATGGGGAAGAGGAGACTGGGTTCCTGTGAAATCGCATTCGTCCAAAGAACTGACCTCATCGGTATACTTCTACGTAGATACTAAAATACTGGCCAATGCCGCAAAGCTGTTCAACAAGCAGGAAGATTACAAACATTATCAGGCGCTTGCGGAAAAGATCAGGCAAGCGATCAATGACAAATATCTGAACAGGGAAACCGGTATATACGCCAGCGGCGTTCAGACGGAACTGAGCGTACCACTGATGTGGGGTATTGTCCCCAAGGATATGAAAGCAAAAGTAGCCCGCAACCTGGCGAAGAAGGTGGAAGAAGCCGGTTTCCATCTGGATGTGGGTGTATTGGGAGCCAAAGCCATACTGAACGCCTTGAGTGAAAACGGAGAAGCCGAAACCGCTTATAAAGTAGCCGCACAAGACACCTACCCGTCATGGGGCTGCTGGATTGCCAACGGAGCCACCACCCTGCTCGAAAACTGGGATTTAAATGCTACACGTGACATTTCGGACAACCACATGATGTTCGGAGAAATCGGAGGATGGTTCTATAAAGGCTTGGGCGGTATCTTCCCCGACCCGCAGCAGCCGGGTTTTAAACATATCCTCCTGCGCCCCAACTTCCCCAGTGATTTAAAGCAGTTTGAGGCCAGACACCGTTCTCCGTACGGAGAGATTCAGTCCCAATGGGAACGTAAGAAAAAAAGTGTTGTGTACAGCGTGACGATCCCTGCCAACAGCAGCGCCACTTTATACGTGACCGATACTGTGAAAGGAGAACGTGTCATAGAGTTAGAAGCCGGAAAACATACATTCGAGTGGAAGTTGCTCTAAATTTACACTTAATAGAACATTTTATCGACCTCTGTTTTTCTAATCTTTCCTAATATTGCGGCGTAATTAACAAACCGATCAGATGGAAAATAGAATGAGAAGACGAATGACAGTTATATTGAACAGTAAAATGAATATGAGAAGATTTTGCGTATCAGCAGCGTTGTTACTGACAACGCTGCTCGCAGTTGCCGAAAATAATCCCTACCGGAGTGACGTATTCTGGGTAACCGTACCCGATCATGCCGACTGGCTTTACAAAACTGGAGAACAGGCAAATGTAGAAGTACAGTTTTACAAATACGGCATTCCGGGAGATAACATAGCGATTAATTTCGAAATAGGCGGAGAAATGATGCCTGCCGATACCAAAGGAACAGTCATCATGAGAAAAGGAAAGGCAACAATCCCCGTAGGCACCATGAAGAAACCGGGCTTCCGAGACTGCCGCCTGACCACCACCGTAGACGGAAAGAAATACTCCCATCACGTCAAAGTGGGCTTCTCGCCGGAAAAGCTCCGTCCGTATACCACCATGCCTGCCGACTTTCAGCAATTCTGGGAGAACCAAAAGGCGGAACTGGCCAAATTTCCGCTGACATACACCAAAGAGCACGTAAAGAAATACTCGACCGACCAAATAGACTGCTATCTTATCAAATTGCAGGTGAACCAACGCGGACAAAGTATCTACGGCTACCTGTTCTATCCGAAGAAAGAAGGCAAATACCCTGTCGTACTATGTCCTCCGGGCGCAGGAATCAAGACAATCAAGGAACCTTTGCGACATAAGTATTACGCCGAACAAGGCTGCATCCGTTTTGAAATAGAGATTCACGGGCTGAACCCGGAAATGAGCGAAGAAGAATTCAAAGAAATCAGTGCCGCTTTCAACGGCAGAGAAAACGGATACCTGTCCAACGGTCTGGACAGCCGCGACAACTATTACATGAAACGGGTATATCTGGCCTGTGTCCGCAGCATCGACCTGCTGACCTCACTGCCGGAATGGGACGGAAAGAATGTAGTCGTTCAAGGCGGCAGCCAGGGAGGAGCATTAGCACTCGTCACCGCCGGACTGGATCAGCGGGTAACGGCCTGCGTAGCCAATCATCCGGCTCTAAGCGATATGGCAGGTTACAAAGCCGGTCGTGCCGGAGGTTACCCCCATTTCTTCCGAAACACCGTAGACATGGATACTCCCGAAAAGATCAGAACAATGGCTTATTATGATGTGGTAAACTTTGCCCAATTAATCAGGGCGGACACTTATATGACATGGGGATTCAATGATAACGTTTGCCCACCGACTACCAGCTACATTGTATATAATGTATTGAATTGCCCGAAAGAAGCATTGATCACTCCTATTAATGAACATTGGACCTCCAGTGACACAGAGTACGGACACCTGCTTTGGATAAAGAAACATCTGAAATAAAAGCAGTAGAAAAAGAAAAACCGCCGAAAGCGGAAGTAACTGTTATCATATCATTATTCAGGCACGGCTTACAGAGTTTTTACGGTTCTGTTTTAATCGAAACCATATTAATCTGTGTAAACCGTGCCTGAATAAATTCGCAAGAGAGTTTTAGCGTCTCTCTATTCTTTTAGTCTTCCCATTCCGATTTCGGGAAGGTTTTCTTCCCATACCATTTCATCCAGGCATAGGATTTTCTTTTTCTCATATAAACGGCATCACCACAATAGGTCAATGCCTCCCAGTTAAAAACCGAATGAGAACTAATTGCTTTTTCAAACCAGTAAAGCAAGTGATATGTCATGAACGGAAGCACCATCCACCACCATGAGAACCATAGTGATAAACCCAATGCTGGGATTAAAGTCAATAAAAAACACTCCCAGAATTGCCGTGCATGTATTCTTAACTCCATTTCTTCCCAAACTTCCAAATACTTGTACCGAGTAAAGAATAACCCTCCTATCATAAAATAATGCTTCTTTTTCCCTAGAAAGCATTTTGCTAGTAAATTGTTATAAAATATCATATACCCCTTTTTTGTTGTGTAATAACATAAACGGAAAGAACGTACAAATGTTCATTATTTAAGCCTAATCTTACAGTTATTTCCTTTCCCTGGAATACAACAACATATTGCCACGCTTGTTTTTTGCGGCGCGAAGTTACGAACTTATATTTATACCTGTCTCTTATACACATCTGACGCTGCCGACGACTAG
>ERZ1026978.624-NODE-624-length-15611-cov-15.328619_pt1 | contig 15611 bp, 10 predicted proteins | sample MGYA00519560_ERZ1026978 | MGnify/ENA primary metagenome ERZ1026978 (study PRJEB26926, sample SAMN06164401) | human gut metagenome | biome: ENVO:00009003; feature: ENVO:2100002; material: ENVO:00002003 | host: Homo sapiens | place: USA | collected 2012 ... | reverse complement strand
CGCGCTCGTCTGGCCAAGGCCGTCGCCACCCGCGAAGAGGCTGTTGCCGCCAAGGAAATCATCGAGGGTTCCACCGTCGAAATCGCTGCCAAGGTCTCCGAGTCCGGCAAGCTGTTCGGCGGCATCTCCGCAGAGAAGATCGCCATCGCGCTCTCCTCCAAGGTTGAGGTCAACCCGAAGAACATCACCGTTGAGCCGATCAAGACCACCGGTGACTTCCCGGCAACCGTCGCCCTGCACCCGGAAATCACCGCCAACTTCTTCGTGAAGGTCGTCGCTGAGTGATTTCGCCCCATTCACCGCTCGACGTCCTTACGGACCGGCGGTGAATGACTTCAGGCTGAAACACGTCTGAGCTTAAGCATCGAAAATCCCCCGTACCGATTGGTGCGGGGGATTTTCCTATATCCGCTCTTTAGCCGGCATCAGTCCTCATCGTCAATCGTGACGCTGAGCTTGCCATCCCTGATGCTGAAGCTGCCGTTGACGGTGAAGTGGGTGCTGTCGTCCTGAGACTCCCACGAATCGTCGAAATTCTTCTCTTCATACGTGCACTTCGCCTTGCCCTGCCGGGTGGAGAACGTGCCGTAATCGAGATCGATGTCGGACAGCTTCGGATAGACGCTGATGGACCACGCGAAGTTGCGGTAGTAGTCCTCGTCGTACAGGTCGAAGCCGAACGGGCAGCCTTCCGGTGCGTAGTCGGTGGACTTCGCGCATTCGTCCAGCTTGGCGTTCACGGCCTTGCTCAAGTCCTCCTTAAGCTTGGCCGTAGGCATGATCTTGAGATCGGCGGCATCGGAGTCCGTGTTCGTGCGCACCATGGTGATGCCGCTGGTGACATACCCTGACTTGCCGATCGACACCTTGTACGAACCCGGGTAGACGCGCAACGTCCACGTGCCGCTGTCCGACTTCTCCGCATTCTTCGCGGTCACGTCAACACCGTTGACGGACAACGATTCCACGGCATTGGGCACCGACACGGTGATGGTCTTGAGCAGTGGGCTCGAGATCTTCCAATTCGGGAACAGCAGGAACTTCGACCCGTCCTTGTTGATGGTGAGCGAATCGTTGACGTTCTTGCCGTTCAGCGAATACGTCACGTTGACCTTGGCCACGCCTTCGACGGTTTTGACACTATCGATATGCGGGTTGGCGATCGTGGCGTTGTCGGCCTTCGCCACGGCGTCGGACAGCAGCTTGAGCTGGTCCTTGCCCACCTGCGGATCGGCGATGCCATTGGCTTTGCCATACTTGCCGTCGGCAATCGCCGTCAGATAGCTCTGCGCCACGGATTTCGCGCTGAAGACGGTCGAGTTGAGTACACCGTAGACAATGCCCAACACAATCAGGGCACCGATCACGATGCCGCCGATAAGGATCGTCTTCTTAGTTTTTGGGTCGAGCGGCTGACCTGCCCCCGGAGCTGCGACCGGCATAGAAGCCGTGCCTGCTGGCGATTGCGGCAGCGGCACCGCACCCGTTGCCGTGTTGCCCGTTGTCGTATTGGGCATGGACGTCGGGGCGACCGGTTGTGGAACGGCCTGTGAAACAGGCGTTGCGGTGGGCGCGGGCATTGGCGCAGCCGGCGTCGCGGGCTGGGGGACCGATGCGGCCGGAGCTGCCGGAGTAGTTGGATTGGCCGGCTGTGCGGCAGCCGAAGCCGTCGGCATGGTCGCTGTTGCGGTCGTGCCGCTCGCCGTGGCAGAGGTCTTCTTCATGCCGTAGGACGGATCGCAGGACTTGACGTAATCGACCACGTTCTGCGGGGTCTGCTGCACGGTGCCACCGACGATGATCCGCCACATGCCCGGCAGGGACGCCACCAGCGTCGGGCCGAACGTCATCGCGGCCACCTCGATCAGGAACGCCCAGATGCCGGCGACGAGGAAATACCACATCGGGGTCGTCATCGACATGCTGGACGAGGCGTATCCCGCCGCGAAATAAGTGAACAGGAACTCCGCGGCCAGCCAGAACACCATCGCGGCCACCGGAGCCTTCCACGTATGCTGCCAGCCCGCGTAATACGGGTCGTACATATTGCGCGCGGTCTCACGCAGCGCGATATAGAACGTGGCAAGCAGGAACAGCACGAAGCAGATCCACAGAATCCAGCCATAGTGGCTGAGGGAGGACACGTTGAACAACGTGATCGTATGGACGCTGTAGCTGGACGTCGAGAAGGCGATGCCGCCGAACGAGGACAGCGAAATCAGCATAAGCGGCAGAGCCGGGAACAGCAGCGGAACCAGCAGCAGACCGCCTGCGCCGAGATGGTTCGCGGCGGACATGGCGATCGTCGCCACCAGGCCAAGCACCAGGAACAGCACGCCGTAGATCGCAAACGATTCGACCAGCGTGCGCACGAAGCCACGAGCGCGATGCGCCCAACGCCAAGCGGCGGAGAAGACGTTACCCGAATCGCCCGCATACTGTGCCAACGCGTAGCCGGCCAGCGCACCGGCCGTCGACAGCAGGAACGCCATGCAGAACGTGCGGAAGGACACGCCGGAAAGCGACGCGGAAGCGGAATAGTCGCTGTAGGAACCACCCACCGTCACCGGGAAGATGGCGGCGAAGACCAGCAGCACCAGGCCGGACAGCACGCCGACGATCAGCGAGCTGATGACGCCCGTCCACTTGAAACGAAGCGCGAACCTGCGTGCCAGCATGTATGCGCCGAACGCGGCGCCGATCGCCAATGCCACGCCGGGCAGTCCGACCGGCAGCGTCACGCTGACGTGCGAGGCGTCAATGCCGAGATTGCTCAGCGAGAAGCCCTGGGAGCTGGTTTTGAGATTCAGCGAACCGCCAACGCCGAGCGTCATCACGGTGAAGAGAATCTGGAAGAAATTCGGGCCGGAGCCGGACACACCGTTGTTGCCCAGGAAGGAGGCGGTGTCGGAAAAGCCCGGAATGCCGGCAAGCCCGTTGCTGGCCGCGGCATTGCCCATGAAGAAGACGATCGATGCGAGCAGCGCGAACACCACGCTCGCGCCGAGACCGATGCCGAGGCTGGCGCCCATGGTCTTCATGGACTGCGGTGTGGTCAGCGCGGTGATGGTGGGATCGGCCGCCGGACGGGCGATTTGCTGGGTCGGCTGGCTTGGCTGCGGCGCTGCTGCCGGCTGCGGGGCCGGGGACGGCGCATACTGGAACTGCTGCGTCGGCGCGGCCTGTGGTGCCACCGTTTGCGTTGCCTGCGCCTGAGCGGTCGGCTGTGCTTGCGCCGCCGGTTGCGGTGTGGTGGGCTGCGGGACGGTGGTTTGCGGAGCTGCCGGTGCGGCGCTATTGGGCAGTGGGACGGCAGCGGTCGGCATCTGCGGGGCCGGTGCCATGTGCGGCGCGGAAGACAGCATGGTGCCGTCATCGGATTCCGCCGCGGCCGGCGCTTGCGGTGCCGCCGCGGTCGTTTGGATGAGCGGTGAGCCGCACGAGGCGCAGAATTTAGCGCCTTCGATGGTCGGCTGACCGCAATTTGGGCATGCCATAGGTAAGCCTTTCTCCTTCTTGATGCGCGTCATATACTCCTGTGACGCGCCATGGTCCTTATTATAAAGGGCCTCTGGCGCGTCGACGGGCTCGACGATGATGCGTGCTATTCGGCTCGCCGCGGTGGAAATGTGTGATGGAAAAGTTCGTGCCGTTGACTGTCGGAGTGGTTGCATTGCGCCAGAATGTGAAGAAAATGTGATTACTTGGATTCTAGGGCGCCATCGCGCCGCATTTTTCGTCGTATGACGCGATGTGCACCATAGATGGCGATTTGCTGAAAACGTTGGAAAATAGCGGTTTTATGATTGCGACACGCCGAAGGTTGCGTTCTTTCCGATTCTGAGTATATTTACTCCATGTGCTCAGCGAGAACAAAAACCTCGCCAAGACCAACGCCCCTTTAGCTCAGTTGGTTAGAGCAGCTGACTCTTAATCAGCGTGTCCAGGGTTCGAATCCCTGAGGGGGCACAGACAAGACCCAAGCCAATGGTTTGGGTCTTTTTCGTATTTCGGACATGTGTCCACCCAAAGCCGCGTTACTTCCTCCGTACGGAGTAAGGTAGTGCGCTGTTGTCCGCCCAGAGCGGAATCGCAATTCATCTCGAATCGCACGAATCGTAAGAATCGTTAGAGAAGAAGCAATAGAGGAAACTGCAGTGGAATACACACTCTTCACCAAGCTTGCCGCGGAATTCGTCGGCACCGCCGTGCTGATGGTCTTCGGCAACGGCGCTGTCGCCAACGCGGAACTGAAAAACACCAAGGGCTACCATGCCGGCTGGCTGAACATCGCCATGGGCTACGGCTTCGGCGTCATGTTCCCGGTCCTGATGTTCGGCGGCGTCTCCGGCGCCCACATCAACCCGGCCATGACCCTCGCGCAGGCCGTCAACGGCATGTTCCCGTGGAACGAGGTCCTGCCGTACATCATCGCCCAGCTGCTCGGCGCAGTGGCGGGCCAGCTCATCGTGTACGTCACCTACCTGCCGCACTACAAGGACACCGACGATGCCGAAGCCATCCTCGGCACCTTCTGCACCACCGACGCGCACAACGACCGCGTGAACTACTTCCTCAACGAGTTCTTCGGCACCTTCATGCTGGTGCTCGGCGCCCTGTGCTGCCTGTCCCTGCCGTGGGGCAAGGCGAACCCGGCCGCCGCATCCATCGTCGTCGGCTTCATCGTGTGGGGCCTCGTGACCTCCATGGGCGGCCCGACCGGCCCTGGTCTGAACCCTGCCCGCGACCTCATGCCGCGCCTCCTGCACGCCATCCTGCCGATTCCGAACAAGGGCGATTCCCGCTGGGGCGAGGCCTGGATTCCGGTCGTGGCCCCGATCGCAGGCGCTATCGTCGGCGCGTTCCTGTTCAAGGTGCTGTTCGCCTGAGCGTTACTTTGACGATTGCCGGCATTCGTCTGGCATGCTGGTAAGGCCCGTGATTCCCTCCGGAATCGCGGGCCTTACGCATAGGTGGTATGCATGGCGGTCGGCGGCTTCGGCATGTTGACTGAGACTGGTACTGTTGCCGAAGAGAGAAACATCACCATATCGGGAGGCTGGATTGAAGCGGATTCGTCGTATCATACGTGCGCTCGATCCGAAAGCCGACGCCACAATGGGCCAACGGGAACGGCTTGAGGCGTTTCGCATCCGCAGGGCCGCCGTGCTGGTGCTCGTGCTGTTCCTGCTGATCGCATCGATGACGTCCTGCAGCGTGCACGCACTGCTGGTCCGCATGACGCCGAACACGCAGACGACGGCACAAGCCACGCATTCGACGTCGGCCAAGAAGCCAGCCAAGAAAACAGCCAAAACCAATCAGCATAAGACGGCCAAAAAAACTAAACCGGAAACCAAACAATCGCAGGAAGAGCAGGCCGTCGCCAAAGCGGTGAGCGCGCAATCGGCGGCACTGGGCGACGACGAGAAAACCGCGATTCTGAACAAAGCGCAGGAAACCGCGCAAAACAGCGGCAAACCGGTAACGCAATACCATTACTGCATCGCAACCAAAGGAAACGTCGGTTCGGCCGACGAATTCGGCAACGCGGCGTTCCGCATCCTCAACGACGAACACGGATGGCCACGCGCCGGAGCCATATTCGACCAATCCACGGACGGCAACTGCGATTTCAATCTCGTGCTGTCCCAAGCGTCGGAAATGACGTCGTTCTCGCCATCATGCTCGGTGGAATACAGCTGCAGGGTCGACAACAACGTGATCGTCAACGACGACCGTTGGAACGGCGGCACGCAACAATGGCTCGCCGCCGGCGGCAACCTGGCGCGATACCGCACGATGGTGATCAACCACGAGGTCGGACACCGGCTGGGGCACGTCGACAACGAAACGACCTGCGCCGGCGAAGGCCAGTCGGCGCCGCTGATGCAGGAGCAATCCATGCATTTGGACGGCTGCAAGGTCAACGAATATCCGCTTGACTCGGAGCTGTGGATCGGCTGAACGTCGACTGCTTCCCGTTATTTTCTGCTGCTTTCTGCTGTTTTCCGGACTGACCGGGTCGTCTCGGCAATTCGGCGATACCCGGCCAGCCGTTGTCACAAGCCGAAATACGCGTCGAAATCGTCTTGGCTGATACTGCGGTCGGCCGTATCGGCCCGTACCTTACCCCAATCGAACTCCTGCAACGCCTCGACGGCGCTCATCGGCTGCGGACTGGTATGCGCGGAATCGCCCTGCAAACCAAGCAGCCACGCGCAATAGCCGACAACCTGTTCCGCGGTGACGCCATGCGCGCGCAGCGCCCCCATATCCAAAGAGCGCTCGCGTTTGGCGAGCCTGCGGCCGGCCGCGTTGTCGATAAGCGGCAGATGCGCGTACCGTGGGTTTTCGGGGTTATATGGGGTGTATTGCGATTGTGGTGCGTGCTGCGATGGTGCAGAAGCCTGCGTTTTCGCCTTGCGGAATCCCGCCTTGATAAGTGCTCGGCGAATGGCGATTTGCAGGGCGTTCGATCGGAGCAGGTCGCGGCCGCGCACGATGTCGTCGACGCCCATGTCAAGATCGTCCACGACCACCACCAGCTGGTAGGAGAACAGGCCGTCGGCGCGGCGCACGATGGTGTCGCCGACGTCGTGCGCCAGATTGAATTCCTGATGGCCGAACACTGCGTCATCGAATTGTACGGTTGCGTGCGGGTTTGTGTCGGCGGGCATGGCGATGCGCAGCGAATGGCGGTCGCCGTTGGCCAGCCGCCGCCGGACGGTATCCGGATCGCTGGCGATAAGCCGGCGGCACGTGCCGGGATACACCATGAAATGGTCGCCTTCCTGCGGTGCGGAGGCTGCGCGGATGTCGGCGCGCGAGCAGAAGCAAGGGTAAATCAGCGGGGTTGTGCCAGCGATTGCGTTGTTGGCTGCGCTGCCGACTGCGGGGGTGTGGTCGTTGCGCGCGTCAAACGGCGAATCGTATGCGTCGTCAATCGTCAGGTTTTCCAAGCAATGCAGCGCCTCACGGTACAGGTCGTGCCGGGCGGATTGGAACACCGGATCGCCGTCCCAATCCAATCCAAGCCAATGCAGATCGTCCATCATCAGTTCGGCCGCGCCGGGCACCACGCGCGGTTCGTCGATGTCTTCGATGCGCAGCAGCATGCCGTCGCCGCGGCTGCGCGCGGACAGCCATGCTCCGAGCATCGCATAGATGTTGCCGATGTGCATGCGGCCTGATGGGGTGGGTGCGAAACGACCTGGCACGGGGTTCCTTCCTGTCGTTGGCGGGCGGTTCGGTGTTGCCGATGCGGAGACCGGTTGCGCCGATGCTTGCAACTGTACCTGCATCGGCGGCCGGAACGGCGGGTTTCGTGGGACGCGATTGTGGAATGCGTTGCTGGACGTGCCGTGACGTGCCATGCCGAGGTTGCAGCGTGCTCCGAAAACGTGCCGTCGCTGTGAGATATCTCACAGTGTGAGAAGGATATTTAGCGCATGGTGATACGGGCCGCGCGTTTCGTTTGGGGTGTGCGTAAGGTGGTGTGCGTCATCCGGTATTCTGGGTGGTGATTTCGGCAATTCGGTCTATGCGTTATCGGTATGGCCGGTCAAAAGGGGATTTACAAGGGGCGAATATGACGAAGCGACAGTTCAGTAGAGCGGAAATCGAATACCTGCGTACATTGCCGTCGATCGACGCGGTGACGGACAGCAGAATCACGTATGCGAGGGAATTCCAAATCGACTGCATGAGGCGGTATCTGCAGGGGGAGAAGCCAACTGCGATCTTCATTTCCGCGGGATTGAGCCCATCGGTCATCGGGCACAAGCGCATCGAACGCAATATCGCACGCTGGAAGCGTGACGAGGACATCATGCGCAAGGCGGCCGAAGAGCCGGAACCGCATGATACGGCTGTGGACAGCCACAATGCGATGTCGGAAGTGCCGTTGGGCAAGATTCAATCGCTGGTATGCCAGGTGATGGTGTTGAGCGATCGCGTCGATAAATTGGAGCGTTTGGTGGAGGGGCTGCGCAAGGGGGATAAAATCTGAAAAAAAGTTTTCAGATTTATTGGTTTTTTCCGGCGGTTTGCGCGCATTTATCTGATACATTAAATGCGTAGACGGAGTCTTTGAAGTCCCCCTTCTACTGCCGTCTGGTTTTATAGCCCGCGCGAATTTATGACCGCTTTATCGCTTCACTTCAGGTCATCGCGCGGGCTTCTTTATACGTTGTCGGCGGTTTTCTGGTAACACTGGTATCGAAATATCAGCCGACATGCCGGAAACGGTGGTGCCGGCCGCGGACCGGCGGTCGAATGAACTTGCGAGAGGTGGACGATGACTGCATACATGGATCACAAGAACCTCGCCAACGAGGTGATCGACGATGCGCGCGCACGTGAGATCACGGACGGCGTGCATCGTGTGCTCGACCGCATCGCGGCAGCTGAGGAACAAGCCGGACGCGAAGCCGGCTCCGTGCGCCTGCTGGCCGCCACGAAGACGCGCGACATCGGCGAAATCATGGCTGCGATTGATGCCGGCGTGCGCATGATCGGCGAGAACCGTCCGCAGGAAGTGACGGCGAAGGCCGAAGGGCTGGCACGGCGATGCGCGGAACGCGGGTTTTCGCTGGGCGTCGCAGGCGCCGCGCCGGATGCTGCGGCGGAGCATATTCCATTCCACCTGATCGGCCAGCTGCAAAGCAATAAAATCGGCAAAGTGCTGCCGGTGGTCGACACTATCGAATCGGTCGATTCAATCGATTTGGCAGAAAAAATTTCACGTAGAGCCGTGGCTCGCGGTATTACTGTCGGCGTGCTGCTGGAAGTCAACGAATCCGGCGAGGAATCGAAATCCGGTTGCGATCCGGCGCACGCCATCCGCATCGCGCAGAAAATCGGCACGTTGGACGGCATCGAATTGCAGGGACTGATGACGATCGGCGCGCATGTGCACGACGAAACGGTGATTCGCCGCGGTTTCTCGCACCTGCGCAAGACCCGCGACCTCATCCTCGCATCCGGCGAACCGGGCACGGACCGTTGCCGGGAACTGTCGATGGGCATGACCGGCGACATGGAACTGGCCATCGCCGAAGGTTCCACCATCGTGCGCGTCGGCACTGCGATTTTCGGTGAGCGTGCGTTCATCTGAGCGCTTTCTTTGACTTTTTCTGTTTTTTTAAGGATTTGCGGGGCTCGTCCGCCTGGATTGCATTCGTCTGGCTTACATTCGTCTGACTTGCATTCCTCTGAAAAACGGCTTGTCTGAGCTGCGTTCCGCCGGTAGGTGGGGTGCTGCGCGGTTTGGTGCCATAATTGCCGGTTTCGTGCCTGAAACCGTTGTCTTTCTAGGGGTAAGCCCTCCTATAGGGGGCAAGGGCTTTCGTATGGCGGGTGTGAACATGGGTGTGTTCGAAGGAGAAACCCATGTTTTGGTCTGCCTCTCGATTGATGAGTAAACCCGTCCGTCTGCTCGCCCGCAGGACGGATTCCTACGTGCATGCGCATGCGGTGCTGCGTTCGCCCATGCGGCTGTTCGGTGCCGTGGCGGGCGCCTCGGCTGATTCCTATGATGCCGGTGATGATAACGATGGCATCGGCAATGGCGCCGGAGTCGGATCTGATGCCGGTGCAGCTGCCGACAGTGGTCATGCCGGAACTGTTGCGTTCGCTGGAACGTCTGCTGGAACGTTCGCTGGAACGCCGTCGTTTTACGAGGCGATTGACATTGCCGATGTGGTTCGTGCGCGCAGGCTGCGGCGGATTCGTTTCATATTGGTGCGGTGCGTGTCCGTGCTGCTGATCGTGGGCGCGGTGGTGGTCGCGTCGTTGCCGTTCGCCATGCAGGCGCATTCCGCGCGGCGCTTGGCCGAGACATCCGATTCGGCGGCTCGCACGGTTGCCGGATGGCCGTATCCGATGGCGATGGAGGAGTTGGAACGGGCGCGCGCATACAATCGGCGGCTTGCCGTGGAAGGACAGCCGGTATTGGGCGAGGCGGCCGATCCGTTCACTACCAGACCGGCTGGCACTGCCGGAGATGCTGATACCGCCGACGATTCGGCGCCTTCCGGCGGTTCCGGGCTTTCCGCGGCGGACACGGACGCGAACTATCAGGGCCTGCTGGATTCTGGCGCAGGCATCATGGGCACGGTATTGGTGCCCAAAATCGGCGTGGAACTGCCGATTCGGCATGGTACGTCCGAACCGGTACTCGCCGTCGGTGCCGGGCATCTGTACGGCACCAGCCTGCCGGTCGGCGGCACTGACTCGCATACGGTGGTCACTGGGCATCGCGGCCTGGTCAAATCGTTGATGTTCACACGGCTCGACGAACTGCACGACGGCGATTTCATGTACATCAAAGTGATGGACGAGACGCTGGGATACGAAGTGGACCGAATCAGCGTGATCGAACCGGACGACGTCTCACGGTTGAAAATCGTGCCCGGCGAAGACCGGCTGACGTTGATGACCTGCACGCCATACGGCATCAACACGCATCGGCTGCTAGTCTCCGGGCATCGCGTCGCAATACCGCTGCCCGCGCCAGATCCGGCCGACGTGCGCGACGAACGTGCGACCGAACTGGGCGCGCTCGCCATGACCATCGTTTGCACGATGGGCGGCATGCTGTTGTGCTGCATGGTCGTGCGGTCGATGCGGCCCCGACACCGAATCATGCGGCACGCTTCCGCCTGGCCGCGTAAAGGATAAGGGGGAAGGCCGCGATTTTCGCGGGTCCGTACGTTCCCCGAACCCATCAATGGAGGGGACGGGTTTCAAAACGTTCATCCATAAGGTTCAAGGCATGGAGGCGCATAGGCAATTCGCCGCAGCGCCATGAGAGATGGACATGTCATGAAGTGGATGAAGGACCCGCTTGCCGGCTTCATAAGCCGGTGTGGCGCGCGGATGGGAAAATTCACCGCATTGCTTGTCACGATTGCGATGCTGGCCGGCACCACGGGAGCCGGCGCGACCGCGTTCGCCGACGAAACGGTGACGGATGGCGGCAACGTGGCCGCCGAATCCGCAGCGAGCCAGCCGGAATCGACACAACAATCCGATGCTGAAAACGCAGTCGGATCGGACGTTGCCGACATTGCCGGGCAAGATGTTGCCGGACAGTCCGCAACGGACGATGACGACGCACAATGCCTTACGGACGACGGCGAATCGCAGCAGCCATCGAACGAACAAGCGCAATCGCAACTGCAGTCGCAATCGCAACCGGAACAACCGTCGGAGACGATGCCGGAACAGCGGCAGCCGTGCGATAAGACGGAACAGCCGAATGAGCAGAAGGAGCAGGAACGGCAGGCGGTTAGGCAGCCGACGGCTGAGAACGCTGACGTACCTGCAAATGGTGCTGCACCGGCTCAAGACGGCGATCGAAACGACCATGCCGGCGAAAATCGCACGGATGCTGTGGCGAATGGCGATGCGGGCGCGACAGCCGATGACGGCAAAACCGGCGATGCGGACGATGCTGACAACGATGGCAACACTGCTGAAGATGCCGACGATGCCGAACACATCATGCGCGATCGCTTCACCTTCAATCGCAAAACCGTGATGCGTGCCGCGCGTAACGTCGCCGTGCCGCAGCCGGACTGGCGCTCGTGCTGCGCTTCCGCGAATCGGATACGCCGATGGCGGTCTGAGCGGGCCAGCAGACAGGCAACGGGGCTTGTTCGGGCGGGTGAGTCGTTGAGCGATCAACGGTTCACCCGCTTTTGTTGTGACGAATACGGGCGATTTAGGGTTTAGTACCGCCTGAAATGGTTGGAAAAACGCCATTCGTACCGGTATGATGGAACACGAAGCGAACAACGAATCGGATTGCGGCCTTGCATCGCAAACACGTATCGCAAGCGCGCATCGCAAACCGAATCGCAAGCCGAACAGGGGAATGGCATGACGGAGGCCATTCGACTGCCGTGCGGTGGAAGGGGGCCGCCGCACGCCAAGCCGAAAGGGAACATCATGTGCAACGGTGGGGGAGCGTTCAGTCCGGAAGAAGTCGAATATCTGCGCTCGCTGCCGGTGGTGGCCGAAGCGACGTCGCGACGCATCACCTACACGGAATCGTTCAAACACAACTGCATGCGCCGGTACCATGCGGGCGAATCGCCGGTCGAACTGTTCCGTGAAGCCGGACTCGACCCATCGCTGATCGGCTATAAGCGCATCGAACGTTGTTTCGCGCGCTGGCGCAAGATTGCCTGCCGTATGGGCACGGACCGGCTGGTATCGGTTGATGGGAATGGTGGAGTGGTGCCATCGGCGTCGGCGGATGTGGCGCCGTCGGCGGAATCTGCGGAGGTTGCTCGATCTGAGGTATCGCAGCCGGTGCAGCCAACGCAACCGGCGGAAACGCAAAGCAATGCGACGCTGCCCGCGCCGCGCAACGCAGCCGAAGTCCCGATTCTGTCGGGAGGTGACGTGCGCGACCTGCTCATCGCCCAGCAGGTGCGCCGCATCGACGAGCTGGAACGCGAGGTGGCGGCGTTGCGGGCGGAACTGCATCGCGAATAATCGCAAAAATCGTAAAAAATGCGAGCAATCGGCATCGTCCGCAAAGCGACGCATGTCGAGAACGGCGGGCGTGGCGAGCGGGTAGACTTGCGGGTATGAGAATCGCACGTTTTACGCATAATGATGTACCGCAGTACGCCTTCGTTCAGACCGACAAGAACGACGGCAAGGACTATCTCGTGGCCTTGAACGGCTATCCGCTGTCCGGCCAGGCCGTCGAGCCGACCGGCGAGCGCTATCCGGTGGATGGTGACGGCATTCGTCTGCTGGCTCCGGTGATTCCGTCGAAGGTGTACGGTTTGGCGAAGAATTATGAGGCGCATGCGCAGTTCATGCATGAGGCCGGTCATTCCGATATCAAGCATGCGCCGGAGGATATGGTGATTTTCACCAAGCCGAGCACGTCGGTGATTGGTCCGGATGATCCGATTGTGATTCCGCTGTGTTCGAATGATATGAATTTCGAGCCGGAGTTGGCTGTGGTGATGGGTCGTATCGCCAAGAATGTGCTGGTGGAGCAGGCCATGGATTATGTGCTGGGTTTCACGTGCGTGAATGATGTGACGTTGCGTGATCTGCAGGGTCTTGATCCGACGTGGACGCGTGCGAAGGGTTTTGATACGGCGTGCCCGTTGGGTCCGTGGATTGTGACGCGTGACGATGTGGATTGGAAGGATGCGAAGATTTCCTTCACGCTCAACGGTGAGGATGTGCCGATGGCGTCGGGTACCACGGCGAATCTGATTCACGGCATTCCTGAGCAGATCGCGGCGATTACGAGTTTCACCACGCTGCTGCCGGGCGATGTGATTATGACGGGTACGCCGAACGCGTCGGGTCATCTGGATCCGGGTGACGAGGCGATCGTGCACGTCGAGGGCATCGGCGATCTGCGCAACGTGGTGGTGCGCGGCTGATTTTCGGCTTGCTGGCGGACTTTGGATTAGGCGGGTTTGCAACGTTTCGTGATTTCGTTACGTTGCTGCCCGCCTTTTTCGTATGTATTGCGATTGCCGGTGAGCGCTGGTGATTGTCGGTGACTGCCGTCCTGTGTCGAAAGACGGTTTTGAGAAACGCAAAAAGTTGAGTGTGTGGGACTCAAGTTTTGGGAATATAATGGCGATGAAGTCGGTTGAGCATATCAGACAACGACATATGCGTCCGAACGCCGGCCCGGTAGCGAAGGCCGGGCGGCCGGGCGCGAACCATGGAGGATGATATGGAACAGAAGTTCACGCAGATGGCGCAGGAAGCGCTTTCGGACGCCGTTCAGAACGCGGCGGCGCTGGGCAATCCGCAGGTAGACACCCTGCACCTGCTGGACGCGATGCTGCGTCAGGAAAACAGCATGGCCCGCGCGCTCATCGAAGCGGCAGGCGGCAACGCGCAAAACGTGAGCGCCGAAGTGCATCAGGCGATGCAATCGCTGCCGAGCGCCAGCGGATCGACCACAACGCAGCCGGACGTCAGCAGGCAGCTGTCGGCGGTGCTATCGCAAGCCGAAAAAGAAATGCAACGGAGGGGAGACGAGTACGTCACCGTCGACCTCATGCTGGTCGCAATCGCGGCCGCGAAACCTAATCAAAGCGCGGACATCTTGGAAAAGAACGGTCTTACCGCGGATAAGCTGCGTAACGCCCTGACCGCCGCGCGCGGCAGCGACCGCAAGGTGACCAGCGCCGACGCGGAAGGCTCGTATAAAGCTTTGGAGAAGTACTCCACCGATTTGACGGCCGCCGCGAAGGAAGGCAAGCTCGACCCGGTGATCGGCCGCGACCAGGAAATCCGCCGCGTCATCCAGATCCTGTCCCGCCGTACCAAGAACAATCCTGTGCTGATCGGCGAGCCTGGCGTCGGCAAAACCGCCGTCGTCGAAGGCCTGGCGCAGCGCATCGTCGCCGGCGACGTGCCGACCACCCTGCAGAACAAGAAGCTTATCTCGCTTGACCTGGGCTCCATGGTGGCTGGTTCCAAGTACCGTGGCGAATTCGAGGAACGTCTGAAGAGCGTGCTTGAGGAGATCAAGAAGGCCGACGGGCAGATCATCACCTTCATCGACGAGATCCACACCATCGTCGGCGCGGGCGCGGCCGAAGGCTCCATGGACGCGGGCAATATGCTCAAGCCCATGCTGGCCCGTGGCGAACTGCGCCTGATCGGCGCCACCACACTGGACGAATACCGTGAGAACATCGAAAAGGATCCGGCGCTCGAACGTCGTTTCCAGCAGGTGTTCGTCGGCGAGCCGAGCGTGGAGGACACCGTCGCCATCCTGCGCGGCATCGCGCCGAAGTATGAGGCCCACCACAAGGTGACCATCGGCGACGACGCGCTGGTCGCGGCGGCAACCCTGTCGAACCGCTACATTTCCGGACGCCAGCTGCCGGACAAGGCCATCGATCTGGTGGACGAGGCCGCAGCGCACCTGCGCATGGAACTCGACTCCTCGCCTGAGGAAATCGACGAACTGCGCCGCCAGGTGGACCGTCTCAAGATGGAGAAGTCGTACCTGCTGGGCAATCCGAAGAACGACAAGGCCGCGGAAAAGGCCGAAGCGGAACTGGACGACAGCGCCAAGGACCGTCTCGCCGATTTGAACCAGGAAATCGCCGACAAAAGCGAAAAGCTCAACGGGCTGAAAGCGCGTTGGGACGCCGAAAAGAACGGCCACAACCGTATCGGCGACCTGCGCAAGAAGCTCGACGAGCTGCGTACGCAAGCCGAAAAGTACGAGCGCGAAGGCGACCTGGCGAAATCGTCAGCCATCAACTACGGCGAAATCCCGGCCATCCAGAAGGAAATCGCCCAAGCCGAGAAGAACGAGGCGGAATCGGGCGGAGCCGACAATGCCAACGCCGACGTGCCGATGGTCCCCGACCGCGTCGACGCCGACTCCATCGCCGAAATCGTCTCCGACTGGACCGGCATCCCCGTGGGCCGTCTTATGCAGGGCGAAAACGAGAAGCTCCTGCACATGGAGGAGTACCTCGGCAAGCGCGTGATCGGCCAGAAGGAAGCCATCCAAGCGGTTTCCGACGCCGTGCGTCGCTCGCGTGCCGGCATCTCCGACCCGAACCGTCCGACCGGATCGTTCCTGTTCCTCG
>ERZ1026978.600-NODE-600-length-16101-cov-15.428892_pt1 | contig 16101 bp, 13 predicted proteins | sample MGYA00519560_ERZ1026978 | MGnify/ENA primary metagenome ERZ1026978 (study PRJEB26926, sample SAMN06164401) | human gut metagenome | biome: ENVO:00009003; feature: ENVO:2100002; material: ENVO:00002003 | host: Homo sapiens | place: USA | collected 2012 ... | reverse complement strand
AGATGTCTTAGGGTCTCGTGGGCTCGGAGATGTGTATAAGAGACAGGTCTTTGGCAGGACATAATACTTGCACCCATTCATACCTATGGACGGCAAACAAGGATGTATCCTCGTCAAGGGATAAGAACCATTTGAGTGCAGTCGAGGCTGCCCGACAGAAACAGTTAATCTCTGGAATGAAGAGATAGTTTATGTTTTTGCATTTTTGCAGAAGTGAATAGCCCTATTGGAGAGTTTTATATAAATTTGCATCATAAAAAGTATACTCATATGGAGAATATAAGCATCATAACAATCTCGGATATTCATTTTAACAAAAATGAAGCAGAAAATCAAGGCATGGTTCTATCAGAATTCTTTAATGATCTTAAAGGAAGAGTCGGTCATATTCATACAAGCAATTTATATTGTATCATTGCGGGGGATTTAGTCCAATCTGGCAATGTTAATAAACCTTATAACGATTTTTATAATGCGTTCATAAAGAAACTTCGTGTATATGTTCCATTTGATCACATCTATGTCACTCCTGGTAATCATGATCTGAACCGCAATCTCCTGAAAGAAGACAAATGGAAAAAGAAGCATGACAATCTTATTGCATGGAATAGCAATGAGACTGAATTTAATGAAGCCATCAAAGAGCATGACTCTGTCATTTGCAAAAAATTTCAATCCTTCAATGAGTTTTGCACAAAGACCCTTCAGATTGAGAATTATGACCTATTTGGATATTCTGTCAATCTTATACCAGAAATAAGTGTATTCCTGCTAAACTCGGCTTTGCTATCAAGTGGAGGCTTAGATGGATTTCCCAAAGATGAAGGCCTTCTTAGAATTGAAACATCTGGTTTATATAATTGGGTACAGACCAACGAAGGACGTAAAAAGATTCTCGTGATGCATCATCCTATCCATCACTTAACAGAATATGCACAAAAAGAACTGACAACTCTGATTAAAAAGGATATCGATATACTAATTACCGGTCATCTTCACGATCAAGATTATCAAGATTATTTAAGAGGTCAAGGAGATTCATTCAAGAAATGCTCCTCACCACAATTATTCAGCGACAAACATGATAACAACGGATATTCCATCCTTCATTTTGAGGGAGATCATCTTATGTCTATTGAATACCGCAAGTGGTCATCAATACAAAGAACTTTCTGCATAGGAATGGAGTTTTCCAATACAGATGACGGCTATGTCAGGTTTTCTCAGACAACCAAGGCAGATGAAGACCTTTATACGAAAGATCTTGAGTTGGAATTGCAGAAAAGCCTAACGATCTATAATTATCATCCTCAATGGGTGAACAGAGTTTTATCGAACATCCCTCCAAAGTACAGTAATCAGGAGGATAACGAGATCAGGTGGGATCATATCAACGTCATCAATTCAGATGAGAACATTCGTTTAATTAGTGGGGGACAATTCGGCTCAACTACTTTCGCACGTAAATTATTACTTGAGGCATGGAAGCTCAAGCGTGAATACTGGTTATATATTGATGCAAAAAATCTTAGGCTTAGTCAGCTGAACAATATTATTGAAGATTTTGTCAAAAGATACAACATTACAAATGATAGGATAAAGACCGTCATTTGGGATAATTGGAAACAGGATGACGAATTACAGAAACTACAGGATAAAATCCTGAAATTAATCCCCGCATCCAGAAACATAGTACTGGATAAGATGGATGATTATTCCATCGTTTCAAATACTACCCCCAACGAATCTACTAACAATTATAAGAGATTATATTTACGTGAACTTACGCGAACCGCAATCAGACAGATTACTACGGAATTTATGAGAAGTTTCGATTTTAATCTGGCATCAGAGGATGTGCTTCTGGAAAGATTAATCATAGAACTTATGGACTTGAATGTTCATAGGACTCCGGTCAATTGCATACAGATATTAATGGGATTTAAGCAGAATTACGAAGCTCGTCCTGTGAACAGAGCCAAAGTTTTGTCTGCAATCCTTCAATTCTTCTTTATGAAACCTGATTCGTTCTTTTATACAAAAGATATAGATGAAGAAGAGTGTTGCCAAATTATGGGTGCCCTGTGTGAGCAACTTGCACGAAAGGATTCCAATAATTCTTATACAAGACAGTTCTGCCGGGAATTCTATACCAATGCAACTCAAAACCTACAAGATAGATACACGAAAACTCTCATCGATAAGTTGTTCAAATCAATGCTTGAGGCGCAAATCTTAGTGGAAAACAACGAACTCTATGAATTTAGATTCGGCTATTGGCAATGCTATTTCACTGCATACCAAATGTATGTATCTGATGAATTCTATGCATATATGGTAGATACCCAGAAGTGTTATTATATGCCAGACATCGTTGAGTTTTATACTGGAATTAATCACAAGTGTTCTGAATTCATCAATGAAATAATCACACAATTGAATGGCATTACAGAAAATGTAAACAGTTCAATAGGCATTAAGATCATTAATCCATACGCAAGTCTCAAATGGGAGCACAATCCTAATGCAGAAAGCAAGACTAGGGAGCAGCTTGATTCTGACATCCAGGAATCCAGATTGCCTAGTGAGATTAAAGATGCAGTTCTTGATAGTACAGCTGAAATTGGCAAGCCATATTTTCAGGCAATAGAAAGAGTTTTTGACAAATACAATGTTCGTAATATGATGAGTTTGGCTAGATCTGCATCCAGGGCACTAAGAAACAGCAATTTTATTACAGATACGACTAGAAGACAGTTGTTTAATGCAGTCAATGCCTCTTGGGTTACTTTGACCAATGTTCTACTCCTCCTGACACCTGCATTAGTTAGAGTCGGACATGGAGAAATGGGTGGTGCTTCATTTCGATTATCTGGAAAATTCCCTGAAGATGATGCGCAGAAAGTGATAGCTATCATCACAGCTATACCACAGAATATAGTCCAATGGTATCTGAATGATGTCTTCTCTGATAAACGTTTATTTGTATATAAGGAGTCTATAAGTAATGACGAGCTACATCCTATAGCCAGACACATTAATGCTCTTATGCTCGCAGATGCCCGACCAAGTGGCTGGAAAAACATCCTATCTGGATATATCGAAAATATAGGAAAGAACTCTTATTATCTCGGTGATATAACCCAAGCATTAAGGACAAACTATGCTTTAGCAACAATGTCTGATACCGACCTTAGGCATACCAGACTCTTAATACAAGACGCTTATGAAAAGCATAAGAAAGGTAGCTATAATCTTTTAGAGATGAAGGCCAACAATAACTTATACAGGGAGAATAATCTATAGATTGAGAATAATGACACACATAAATCCCATCTTAAGACCATTAATCCCGAAGGTGGGATTTCCCATATTTATGCTTACAGGACTATCCGTTTCTTGCTGCGTGATACTTTTCAAGTAGTGTGTCTGAAACAGTATCTAGGGATTGTCGGAAAATGCCCAAAAAGTTTTTCAACTTTCATAACGAATTAATTGATAAAGTGATAGGAATTTTGCAACTTTGAAAAATAGAAAAGAATTCCCCCAACTACCGTCGAATGTAAGAAATTGGGGAAATCGCAAAATTAACCTGCACGTCATAAGTACGAAATTTTCTGAAATAGCACCAAACATTGCGTTTCCAGAGTTCAATTTTCACGAGTTCTACTGTTCAACTTTGCGAAAAAACCTCCATCTGCATGTTGCGTATTACAGCATCCACACGGCAAACGTGGTTCAGCTGGCGGACAGGATAGAACAAAGGGCCCGTTTGGCGACTGCCTGGCACTGAAACTTGCAGTCAATGCGAAGCTCATGTGGGGGAACTGTATCCTCGCCATGAAAAAATAGACAAAAATCCAGTCGAAACGACCGGAAACAGATATATAATTGTAATTTAGTTGAGCCGAATGCAGAAATTGAAGGGATTGGCCGCTGCTTCGCTCAGATTGAAAACATTAAACGACAATCCCAAATTCAATGTTAACCAATTCGACAAATAAAAAGCGAATAGCAAAGAACACTTTTATGCTCTACATCAGGATGCTTTTCTTGATGATAGTAAATTTATATACATCACGAGTCATACTTCAAGCTCTAGGAGTAGAAGATTACGGAGTCTACAATGCCATTGCTGGCTTTATTGCTATGTTCTCCATGGTCTCGTCCGCCATTGCTGGCGCTATCAGTCGCTTTATAACGTTTGTTCTTGGCCAAGGAGACAAAGACAAATTAAAAAAAGTATTTAGCACAGCTATCATCATACAGCTAACTCTTGCCGCAATTGTAGTTGTTCTTGTCGAAGTTGTGGGAGTTTGGTTTCTCAATACCCATATGACTATTCCAGATGGAAGAGAAGTTGCAGCCAATTGGGTGCTTCAATTTGCATTAGTTACATTTGTTCTAAACCTATGGAGCACACCTTATAATGCAGCACTTATTGCGCATGAAAAAATGGCAGCATTTGCATATATTGGAATTTTTGAAGGCGTTGCAAATTTAATAATTGCATTTATGGTGATGTACTCTCCATTTGATAGACTCGTCGTATATGGCGCTTTCATCTGTCTAATAGCTCTCATTACACGAATGATTTATAATGGTTATTGTAAAAAACATTTCGACGAGTGCATATTCAATTGGACATTTGACTATAAGCTCTTTAGAGAGATGTTTAGCTTTGCAGGATGGAATTTTATTGGTAGTATCTCTGGCCTTCTTCGCGATCAAGGAATAAACATCCTGTTTAATGTTTTTTGCGGCCCTATCATTAACGCCGCAAGAGGATTAGCAATACAAGTTCAGACGGCAGTATTTAAGTTCTCCAGCAACTTTTACGTAGCTGTACAACCTCAAATAACAAAATCGTACGCAAGCGACAATGTCGACGAATCTCATGATTTAGTGTTAAGGAGTAGTCGTTTTGCTTTTCTACTATTGACTGCGATGATAGTCCCATTGATAACAGAAACAGATTTCATATTACGACTTTGGCTCAAAGAGGTACCGGCTCATACAACAGCTTTTGTTCAGATTATACTATTATATACACTCATAGATTCTCTTTCTACGCCTCTTATCTACCTTATGTTAGCAACGGGAAACATTAAGCGATATCAGATTGTAGTTGGTTTGTTCAATTTTTTAAATTTCCCCGTAGCTTGGATTATTTTATATTGTGGAGGAAGTCCAGAGCTATCGCAGTTATCTATCCTCTTTTTCTCACTTGGGGCACTTATCTTGAGGATTTCGATGCTTCGGCCAATGACACATTTTCCCGTCCGTGAATTCATGCTAAACACAGTGTCTAGATGTTTGTTCATTGTAACAATATGCTTTATCGTTTCATTCACTATTTCACGATGTCTGGACAATGGATTTTCAAGATTTATTCTTAATTTCAGCGTTACTGAATTAACCTTAGGTATATTACTATTAACAATAGGTCTCAATCCGGGTGAAAAAAAATTTATCCGCGAAAAAGTTAACTCTTTTAAGAATAAGACGTCATGAAATAATTGTCGTTGAAAGTCTTGTCGTTTTGGGATTATTCAATTTTGCGTAGTGTCGTTTTTAACATTCTTTACCTTCCCCTTTCCGACAAGAAGGGAGATCACTTGAATCTTGTTGCGTGCACGGCGGCAATCCAATTGAAATAATATCGCGGGATGTAATGCTCGACTATAATCACTATATGATTGATAATTATGCCAACTAAATGATATCAATTGACAATAAATTAAATTGCTGTGGCTGTACTGCTTGCTCTAGCATTTGTTCGCATGGAGCTATCACTATGGTACCTGACAGTCTAGGTTTTTTATATCCGAAAACTAATGCTGAATTATGCATGAATTGCGGATTATGTGATAGAGTATGCCAATTTCATGAAAAATATGAAAGATATGATAACTACGATACGCCTTACGCTTTTCAGTTTCGTCTTTTACAAGAAGACCAACTTAAAAAGAGTCAAAGCGGAGGTGCTTTTTTTGCTATTGCTGATAGATTTATTGCCTCTGGAGGCATTGTCTATGGTGCGGCTTTTACAAATACTTGGAGAGTGACACATCAAAAAGCTGTAGACAATCAATCTCTCTCAACACTTCGAATGTCCAAGTACGTCCAGAGTGACGTAAGAGGCATTTTTTCTCAGATAAAAGAAGAACTTACAAATGGAAACAGCGTTTTATTTTCAGGAACAGCATGCCAGGTTGCCGGGTTAAAGTCCTCTGTCCCTAAACGACTACATGAAAAGCTCTTCTGTATTGACATCATATGTCATGGGGTTCCATCGCCCAAGATATGGGAAGATTATCTTGCCTATCTTCAAGATTTAAGAGGTTCTCATATCGTAAGAGCGTGTTTTAGAGATAAACGTTTCGGATGGCATGGTGCAAGAGAGAGTTTTCTCTATGAAAATGGTAAGGAAGATTTTCGTAAAACAAACAATTATTTATATTTTTCCGGCCTATCAATGCGAGAAAGTTGCTCACATTGCCATTTCACTAACCTCAAACGTGTTGGTGACATTTCTGTTGGAGATCAATGGGGGTTATCAAAGGATTCTCCATACGAGGATAATAAAGGACTATCACTTGTCTTAGTTAATTCTGAAAAAGGAAAACAAATTTTCGAATGTATCGAAAAAAACGCTCAAAAGATATCTTTACAAGATTGTATACAACCGCAGCTTTGCCATCCGTCAAGCCTAAATCCTGCTCATCAAAAATTTGTTAGAGACTATGAGACTAAAGGATTTCTTTATGTTGCTAAAAAGTATGGAGACCTAGGATGGAGATACGAATGGAAATGTTTTATATCGCGAATAAAAGATATTATTAGACCACTGATAAGAAAATAACATATGAAGATTGCATTACTTACAATATGGCATGAGTGTAATTACGGAGCGGAATTACAGGCATACGCAACGGTAAAGATTCTTCAGAATCTTGGACATAAAGTGGAGATGATAGACATTAGATTAAGTGACTGTCGGAAGGGGAATATCAATCAAAAAATTTTTAATATAGTTTGTGGAATCACACCTGGTTATAGAAAGTTCATTAATTTCTGGAAGAAATATATCCCGGTCACACGTAGATATAATAGTATTGATAAATTACAAAAAAGGCCACCCGTAGCAGACGTATATTTGGTTGGTTCAGATCAAGTATGGAATCCGGAACTCACTAAAGAGTTCTCCCTATTGTATTTTCTTAATTTTGGTGACAATAATATAAAAAGGGTTAGTTTTGCGTCAAGTTTTGGCACAACGACATGGAAATATCCAGAATTAAGGAATCAAATACAACAGTTACTCAATAGATTTAGTTATATAACTTGTCGGGAAATGTCTGGTGTAACATTATTAAAAGAAGTATTTGATATACATTCGACGAATGTTGCAGATCCAACACTTGTCCTAGGAGATTATGTTGATTTAGTAGCTAGCTATAAACAAAAGAGTACTCTTGTTTACTATCCTCTTGGAACGGATGAATCATTAGAAATCTTTGCCATGAAATTGGCCAAAGAATTGTCGTTGACTCCCATAAAAAATAATGCTAGAACCATTCTACCAGGGGGCTTAGAGTGGAATCGCACAGGAATTGAAGAATGGGTTCGAAACATTGCAGAGGCTAAGTTTGTCGTTACGCGCAGTTTTCACGGACTTGTTTTCTCGATATTATTTCATCGCCAATTTGCTATTGTTGCAAGTCCCAATGGAAGGAATAGTAGAATAACCGATCTTCTTCAGCTATTAGGTCTTTCCGAACGTTTCTATAATAATTTTGAAACTCTATATAGTGCTAAACCATGGGAAGAACAGATTATATATGATGAAGTGGACAAGAAAGTGGCACAGCTTAGAGCATATTCAATATCAGAATTAAAACTAGCATTAAACTCATGAACATCTTGTTTTTGGCATATTTTCCTATGGAACCATCTGTTGGTGGTATTCAGAGGGTTACAGATATTTTAGTCAAAGAATTAGTGCGCAGAGGGCATGATGTAAGTTGTCTGAGCCTACAATTAGGTCCTGAAGCTACAGATGTGCCAATAGCTCCACAGTATTATATTAATGTGGAGCAGGACACTAATTGGAAAAAGCATTTTGAGGAGCTTATTAATGAGCGAAAAATTGAATATATTATTAACCAATCGCCTAATACTTTGACAAATCGCGTGTTGAAGTTATTAAAAACAAAAGCTAAAATAGTAAGTGTATTTCATACACAACCTTTCTTGAACGATGACATTACTAGACGTCAAATTCTTAACACTCGCACTTATAATTTTAAGCAGTTTTCATTTAAATATTTGTCTTTTTTATTTCCTCATATAAGGTCATTAGTCTTTGGATTATATGAAAAGCAAACTATTCTTAACACATTGACAGTGTCTGATAAAGTCTGTTTTATATCAGAACGTTTTTTCTCAAGAGTCTTACATCATATTCCAGATTTTCCGAAGGAGAAACTTGCGGCTATCAACAATCCAAACACATTCGTTCCTAATGAATCTGAATCAAAAAAAGAGAATTTGATTGTTTGGGTAGGCAGAGTCGAAAATGGAATAAAAAACACCATTGACTTTGTTAAAATATGGGAAAGACTATACAATACTCATCCTTCTTGGAACGCTATAGTTGCAGGAGATGGTAATGATTTAGATGTAGTGAAAAAGTATGCATATAAGCACCACATAGCAAATATTCAGTTTATTGGCAGATGTTCTGACGTGAAGTCATTGTATCAACGAGCAAAAATAGTTGTCGTTACATCTTTCTCCGAAAGTTGGTGCATGGTGCTCACAGAAGGCCTTGCCCATGGGTGCGTAGTTTGTGCATATGATACTTATGAAACTGTACATGATATAATTAATGATAGTAATGGATTTGTTTCTATTCCAAATCCTAACGTAATGGCCGCAAAACTTGATTTGTTAATGAACAAACCGAGCAAATTGGAAAAAATGTCTAAGGCAACGTATAATTCTATAAAAAAGTATAATGTTGAAAGTATCGTAAATCAATGGGAACAATTATTGAAATCATTATAACGTATGAAAGAAACTTTTAACTCACGATGGCAATGTTATCCAAAAGAGAATAAAGAATCCGCGGTTTCAAAAATTCTTTTTTATTTGATATGGCCTTTTGGGGCTTGGTTATATAGTCTTAGACGTCCTCAATACAAATCGTCGTACGTAATCTTTTTTCTGTTCAGTTTATTGTTATGCTGGCATATGTCACCTATAGCGAATAGTGGTTACGATGATTTCATAGGAATTAAAGATAGATTTGAATCTGCCAGTATTACAACCTCAAGTTTACTATATAAACTCCATGCTTTTTTTACAATGGCAGACGATTCGCCAAAAGAGATATATGAAGACATCCTGACCTGGTTCGTTAAATCTTTTACTAATAATTACCATTTTTTCTTTCTTCTTGCTGCGATACCTATAGCCCTTTGCCAATTAAAATCCATGAAACGAATAACTGGCGACACAAATTTCAAACCGACAATATGGGGCATCTGTATTGTAATTATGTTAATTTTTCCTAGAGATATAATAACAACACAAAATCCTCGCTTTGCAACTGGCTTTTGGATATGTGTCGTGTCGGCGCTATATTTTTATGGAAGTAGATGCAGAAATTGGTGGTATTTGTTATTAGTCCTAATGGCGCCACTTTGCCATGCAGGGTTAATACCATTTGTATTATTGTTGTTTATATCCGTATTTATACCTAGAGATCTAAAAATATTAAAGTATGTTGCATTAGCTTCTATACCATTTTGTTTTTTTGATGCTGGAATATTTGCCAACATCTCTTTTGATTTTTTACCAAGCACACTAAATCGATGGGTAACCAGATATATGAGCGACGAGGCCTATGCTCGATTTATACTTAAAGAAGGAAAAGCCGGCTTTTGGTGGGTAGATGCGGGATTCCAAATGCTAATGAAGTTCGCATACATCTGGATGACACTTCAAATCGTCAAACACTGGGATAAAGTTGAGGATTACTCTGAATCATCCAACATCATTTCTTTTTATCTTTTACTATTTACTTTTGTCAATTTCACACAGTTCGTACCAGAATTTAGTACAAGATACTATAACTTTCTCAGAGTTTTTTGTGTGTATGTCTGGTTTAAGACATTTGGCTTAAATACAAAATACTTATATTCTATTAAATTTCTAATGTTAGCAAGTTCATGGTTCTTCTTTAATAGATACGGATATGTTATAGGTGGCGCTTTGTCTGTTAACACCCCAATCGATATATTTTTCATGCCTCTACCTTATTTAATTGGTAAGGGGCTATTATGGTAACTTAATTTTTTTGTTTTTACTAGTAATGACTACTCAAATAACAAGAAAAGTGGTTAAACTTTTCAGAAACCCAACTATCGTTGGAAAAATAGCACTAGATGTTCTATCTCCACTTCTCCCTGACAAATTGTATCTAAGGATATTTCATCGTTTATATTTAGGATACAGGTTAAATCTAAAACACCCCAAAACATACCAAGAGAAACTACAGTGGCTCAAGTTATATAATCGTAATCCGGAATACACAATTATGGCTGATAAGGTAAAAGCAAAAGAATGGGTTGCAAGTAAAATTGGATGGGAGCATATAATTCCAACAATAGGCGTTTGGAAAACACCTGACGAAATCGACTTTAATGCTTTGCCTGATAAGTTTGTTATTAAGTGTAACCATAACTCTGGTCTAGGCATGTGTATTTGTAAAGATAAGAGAAATCTTAACATTAAAGAAGTAAAAAAGAAATTAAGAAAAGGTGTAAAACAAAATTACTTCCTACATGCGCGCGAATGGCCTTATAAGGATATACCACATCTAATCTTCGCTGAAAAATTCATGACAGATGGACTTAACCCGGACCTCACTGACTATAAATTCTTTTGTTTCGATGGAGAACCTTTTATGATGTATGTTTCTCAAGATAATGCAGAGCATGCAACTACTGATTTTTTTGACATGAACTTCAATAGGCTTCCCATAAGAATGAAAGACCCGAATAGTGACACGCCTCCGTCTAAGCCGGAAAAATTTGAAGAAATGAAAGACCTTGCCCGTATTCTTTCCAAAGGAATACCGCATGTAAGAGTTGATTTCTATATTATAAACCATACGGTTTATTTTGGAGAAATGACATTCTTTCACAATGCCGCAAGCACTAAAATATATCCAGATGACTGGAATTACAAATTAGGAGATTTGATAAAGTTGCCGATAGAACATAAATTATAAGTTCCCATAAGAAATGAGCACCTCAAATCGAATCCTACTAATCACCGAAAACCTAGGCTCTGGAGGAGCCGAACGTCAAATTTGCGGACTTGCAGCATTGCTGACAAAAGCGGGATATCCTTGTAGACTGATTACATACGTTGAAAATCAGTTCTATGAGCCATATCTTCGCCAAAATGGTGTCGACTATCAGTTTGTGCCAGAGCTCTGGAATAAGAATACACGCATATTCAAAGCTGCTAAATATGTCAGACAATACAAGCCTGATGTGGTTATATCTTTCCTATCATCTGTAAACAAAACCATGAGTTTGGCAAAACTATTCTTCAAGGCCAAGCTGATTGTGTCGGAAAGGAATAACAACACTTGCATAACTCTAGGGGACAAGATACAATTCAACCTCTACCGTCTGGCGGATGCTATCGTGCCTAACTCCAATAGCCAAGGCAACTTTATCCGCAAGAACTTTCCATTCCTTGCTAACAAAGTTCATCCGATAATCAACTTTGTGGACATCAACCGTTTTACTCCAGCTGAACATCCTGTGCAGAATGATATGCTGAAAATAGTGACAGTGGCAAGATATACGGAACAAAAGAATGTTTTGACTTACATGAAAGCTATCCGTCTAGTAAAGGATATGGGGCTGAAAGTTCATTTCGACTGGTTCGGAGACAAGAATCATCACCCTGCCTACTACTCAGAGATAGAGAAACTATATCTACAACTTGACATATCAGACTATCTCACTCTGCATGAACCGAATCAATCTATTGAAGTAGAATATCGCAAAGCGGATATTTTCTGTTTACCAAGCTTATACGAAGGGTACCCAAACGTGGTGGCAGAAGCGATGTCCTGCGGGTTGCCGATACTCTGCAGCAACGTATACGAGAATCCATATATCGTCAAAGAAGGAGTCAATGGCTTTCTGTTCAATCCGGAACACCCTGAAGATATCACTAACGCTATCAAGAAGATGATGAACTTAACCCAAACGGAAAGACAAGAAATGGGCATTCGTAATCGTAAGCTCTGCCTGGAACGCAATACAGAAGAAGCGTTCTTGAAATTGTATGTAAAACTAATTGATAAATTGAAAATTAACTCAAATGACATTTCAGACTCTTGAATATCTTATATTCTTTTCGATAGTGTTCATTCTATATTGGACATTGTGTCGTAAGTGCAAAGATTGTCAAAACGGGCTAATAGTAGCTGCAAGTCTGGTTTTCTATGGCTGGTGGGACTGGCGGTTTCTTGGACTACTATTAATCACAGCGTTGACCACTTTTTTGTCAGGGCTATGCATAGGTAATACTAACAACATAAGGAAGCGGAAGTTCATATTGATTGGAACAATTCTTATCAATATAGGGATTCTTTTCTTCTTCAAATACTTCAACTTTTTTGTACAAGCATTTGTAGACGCATTCTCGCTTATGGGAATGAGTGTAAATGTGACAACACTACATATACTTTTGCCTGTAGGCATTAGTTTCTACACATTTACAGCTTTGAGTTATACCATTGACGTTTATCAGCATAAGGTAGAATCGACCAATGACGCACTCGCATACTTCGCTTATGTCATGTTCTTTCCGAGCATATTGAGTGGACCTATCAGTCGTGCCCAAAAACAATTACCCCAATATTTCAGCAAACGTAGTTTTGATTATGATAAATCAATAAGTGCATGTAAATTATTATTATGGGGGGGGGGTAATGAAATTATGCCTTGCCGACAGATTAGGCATCTACGTGGATACTATTTATGCCAATATCTCACAACATAATGGAACGACGTTATTACTAACAAGTATCCTCTATACTATCCAGATTTATGCGGATTTCGCAGGTTACTCGTTGATGGCTATAGGTTTTGGGAAACTATTAGGCATCGATTTGCAGACGAACTTTATCCGTCCGTATTTTGCGAAGACTGTAACAGACTTTTGGCGTAGGTGGCATATATCACTGACAACTTGGTTTCGAGATTATATATATTTCCCTCTGGGAGGCAACCGCTGTAGTAAGTCTCGCTGGATTCTAAACACAATGATAGTGTTTACGATATCTGGACTATGGCATGGAGCGGCATACACTTTCATCATCTGGGGCGCGATGCATGGAGCATGCATGGTAATTGAACGATTGATATATGGCGAAAAGATTAAAAAGATCTCTGATAAGATCTCAGTGGCAAACATTATTAGACTGATTATCACATTTACAATCGTCAATTTCGCTTGGATATTCTTCCGTATTAATGACATTGGCGATGTAATGCAAATCTTCAAAAAGATATTTACTGAACCAGGAAAACCATTCCTTGACACAAATACTCTCCTGATGGGCTTTGTCGCTATAGCTATAGTCTTCATCTATGACCTCGTCAACGAAAAGCATCTGAACATGCACTTGCTAAGTTCTCGATTTATGGTAGTTCGATATTTAACTGCTATTATGTTGATAGTCTATATACTTGCCTTTGGTGTCCTGAACGGCGGTTCTTTTATTTACTTCCAATTCTAATATTGTCATGAAGAAAGGTTTATCTAGATTTTGCATCACAGTCCTAATAATCTTAATATCGGTAGCAGTTGTAGATAATGTTATAGGAAAAGTAATGGATTGGATGCTTCCTCAAATAAGCAATCAGGGGGATACTGGAAAAACATACTTCTCACTATATGACGTAGAATCGCCTATTGTGGTAGTAGGGTCCTCACGAGCTTCTCATCATTATGTTACACAGATAATAGAAGATACATTGGGAGTTCCGGCATATAATGTAGCTCGTGATGGTTGTTTCTTCAGTTATAACTGTTGTGTGGTGAACTCTATACTTGACAGGTATTCCCCAAAAATGATCATTTGGGAAAATGGCACTGATTATTTATTTGAAGGCTTCGATGACCCTTTGGAGAATCTTTACCCGTATTATAAACGTAACAAGTGGGTAACGTCTGCCATTCAAGAAGAATTACCTTGGACCGAATATGCCAGACTGTCTAGCCGCATATATCAATACAATTCTGCGATTCATCGTATATTGATGCGCTATCATGGAAAAAATTCGTTCAAGGATGAGACAGAGAAGGGTTATCTGCCTCTACAGCCGAAAACGTTGAGAAAAGCTCTTGAACTGAGGCCGACAGCATACAACTATACGGGACTGAGCCTTACAAAAATTGATCGTTTCAGTGCCACTCTTTCACGTGCAAAAGAAAAAGGAGTTAAGGTCGTAGTCGTAGATTCGCCAATGTATCGGATATGTGATGAGAATAATGAACCCGCAGTAGAGATGCGTGAAATATGTAAGAAGCATGGAGCATTATTCTTTAATAACTCTCAACTGCCAGAATTCATTAAACATCCAGAATATTTTAACGACGCGACTCATATGAATACTATCGGGGCTATCCCATATACTATATTTGTTTTGAAACAGATAAAAGAATATTTAAACAATGAGTAACTTTCAAGAGCTCTACAATGCGGATATCGCTCGATATGGTGGTAATCCTGAGTTGTATATAAAAATATTTCTCTTCTTTTATCGCAAGGCCGCAACAGCTTCGTTCGCGCCAGTGAAATTATTATACAAGGCCATATTCCGATTCTGGGCCAATCGAAGAGGCCTAGAAATAGCTGCTAATCAGCAAATTAGTGGGGGGGGGCTATATTTGGGACACGCATATAATATCACAATCAATAGTAAGGCAAAAATAGGTCGAAATTGCAATATACATAAGGGTGTGGTAATCGGTCAAGCAAATCGTGGTCCACGCAAGGGATATCCAACTATAGGAGATCGTGTATGGATAGGTATTAATGCGGCAATAGTTGGGAACGTTACCATTGGCGATGATGTTATGATTGCTCCGAATAGTTTTGTAAATATAGATATCCCTTCTCATTCAATTGTATTTGGAAATCCATGTATCATTAAGCATAGGGATTGGGCAACAGAGGAATATGTAAATAATATCGTAGAATAAAAGTATGAAAATCAAGAAATTCTTATGCCTGGTCGCATACTACGGCTTTGCAAGATTTTTACCGGCATCAACAAGTCCGTTGACACATTGGACAAGAGGAATTAGGCGTTTCATATGCTATCCGATTTTTGATCATTGTGGCAAGAATGTGAACATCGAACGCGGTGCAAATTTTTCAATGGGGGGGGGGTATCTCAATAGGCTCCGGCAGTGGTCTTGGCGTTAATTGCGCAGTACATGGACCTCTCAAAATCGGTGATAACGTAATGATGGGACCGGATGTGAGCATTCTCACTCATACGCATAATATTGAACGAACCGATATTCCAATGGGACAACAAGGGATGCGAGTATCTGAAGTTGTCATTGGAAATGATGTTTGGATAGGAATGCGAGTGATTATCATGCCTGGCGTAAAAATTGGCAACGGTGTCGTAATCGGAGCTGGAGCAGTCGTGACTAGGGACGTTCCAGATTATTCAATAGTTGGTGGGGTACCCGCTAGGATAATAAAGTTTAGAAAATGAAAAAAGTATTAGTACTTGGATATTTTGGAAAACAAAGCCATATACAAGAAGGACAGTCGGTTAAGACTAGAAATATGAGTAGACTTTTTAAAGAAATGGGGTGCACTGTGGATGAATTTGACACAGAATCATTTCGCTATGATAAGTTGGCATTCTTTAAAATGATTCGACAATTGTTCAAATGCGAGAAACTCTGTCTTCTACCTGCCTATAATAATTTAAAGTATTTTTTTCCTATATTTTTTATTTTCTCTAAATTATTTAGGTA
>ERZ1026978.595-NODE-595-length-16240-cov-16.882854_pt1 | contig 16240 bp, 10 predicted proteins | sample MGYA00519560_ERZ1026978 | MGnify/ENA primary metagenome ERZ1026978 (study PRJEB26926, sample SAMN06164401) | human gut metagenome | biome: ENVO:00009003; feature: ENVO:2100002; material: ENVO:00002003 | host: Homo sapiens | place: USA | collected 2012 ... | reverse complement strand
TACACGGGCAAGCAGTGGCAGACCGATCCGAAGGACCTGCCCGCGGGCATCATCAACCGCCTGCCGGTGCGCTTCAACTACGACAACCGGTATTTCAGGGACACGTGGGAGGGCCTGCCCACGGACGGCTACACCGCGTGGATGGAGCGCATGATCGACGATCCGCGCATCCACGTGACCCTCAGGACCGACTTCTTCGACGAGTCCCAGCCGTACAACAGGAAGGCCTTGGCCGCGGCGGGCGTGCCGGTGGTGTACACGGGTCCGGTGGACCGCTACTTCGACTACTCGCTCGGCGAGCTGAAGTGGCGCACGGTGGACTTCAGGGAGGTGCGTTACGACGAGGGCGACCATTTCGGCTGTCCGGTGATGAACTTCTCCGACGCGGACGTGCCGTACACGCGGGCGATCGAGTTCAAGAACTTCAACCCGGAGCGCAGGGCTTCGCAGAACCCGGACAAAACGGTGGTGTGGGAGGAGTACAGCCGTTTCGCCGAGCGTGGCGACGAGCCGTATTATCCGATCAACACGGAGGCCGACAAGGCGTTGTACGCGAGGTACGAGGAGCTCGCGAAGGCCGAGCCGCTCACGGTGTTCGGCGGCCGTCTGGGCACGTATAAGTACTACGACATGCACAATGTGATCGACACCGCGTTGACCGCGTACGAGCAGCAGGTCGAACCACTCCTCAAAAAGTGACGCGATATACATTGCGCAACATATGATTCCCCGTTCGTGCTGCTGCGGTGTACGACCATTGGCCACCACCGCCGCAGCGTTCCGGGACAACAAAAATCCCTATGGCATTACCCCAGGCCATAGGGATTTTCATTATATGCTGATTCTGCCTACGAATCAGGCGAGTGGGTCGAGACCTACGAGATGGTTGCCATTGCCATCGCGGGTCTGCCGTCAGCAACGCACGCTATGCGCGCCACACATCCTTGCCGGCGGCCTTCGCGGCCGCCACATCGGCGTCAAGCTGCTCTTCGGTGCCTTCGACCTCACCCTTGATGAATTCCTCCACCAAGCGGCGAGCCTCGCCATCCTCGTGCTGCACAGCCGGGGACTTCATGAAGTAGGAGCTCGGAGCCAGCACCGGACCGGCCAGGTGGCGGTCGAGCGCAATCTTGGCCGCACGCACGGCGTCGATCACAATACCGGCGGAATTCGGGGAATCCCACACCTCGAGCTTGTATTCCAGATTCAGCGGCACATCGCCGAATGTGGTGCCCTCAAGACGCACGAAGGCGAACTTGCGGTCGTCAAGCCAAGCCACGTAATCGGACGGGCCGATATGCACGTTGTGCGGATCCATCTCGTGCGGCACCACGGAAGTGACGGCGCGGGTTTTGGAAATCTTCTTGGATTCCAGGCGGGAACGCTGCAGCATGTTCATGAAGTCCATGTTGCCGCCGACGTTAAGCTGGTACGTACGATCCAGACGCACGCCGCGATCCTCGAACAGACGGGCCAGCACGCGGTGCGTGATGGTGGCGCCGACCTGCGACTTGATATCGTCGCCGACGATCGGCACACCAGCGTCACGGAACTTCTGCGCCCACTCCGGATCGGAGGCGATGAACACCGGCAGGCAGTTCACGAACGCACAGCCAGCGTCCATAGCGGCCTGAGCGTAAGCCTTGTCCGCCTTCTCGGAACCAACCGGCAGGTAGGAAACCAGCACGTCGACCTTCTTGTCACGCAGCACCTGCGCCACATCCACCGGCTCGGCGTCCGACTCCGTAATCATCTGACGGTAGTACTCGCCCAAACCGTCGTTGGTCGGGCCACGCAGCACCTCCACACCCAGATTCGGCACGTCCGCGAACTTGATGGTGTTGTTCTGGGAGGCTCCGATCGCCTCGGACAGGTCCTTGCCCACCTTCAGCGCATCGACGTCGAACGCGGTGACGAATTCGATGTCACGCACGCGGTAGCCACCGAAATTGTTGTGCATCAGGCCGGGAATCTTATCCTCGTCCTTGGTGTCCTTGTAATACTCAACGCCCTGCACCAGCGACGAGGCGCAATTGCCCACGCCGGCGATAGCCACTCGAATGCTCATCTGAAAACGACTCCTCTGTTATGCATTTCGCAGGTATACCAATCCCCAAGCATACCCACAACCGCATTGTAAACTGAAAAATCACTGAAAAACGGCCATATTACGGCAGTCGTCAACAGATTGTCGATTTGTAAAAAAGCTGCGCAAAAACATGTTTTTCCAGTCGGACAGCACCATCTACACCCTTGTTTTTCAGGTCGTTCGGCTACGGTGGAAACCATGGTTTCACGAACACGAAGTGTCAGCTCACGCTCAAAAAGCGCCCGCAGCGGCAGCGCAACGTCCACGACGCCACGGGTGGGCACCACCTACGGGGTCCATGGAGAAGTGCTGAGCAAGCCGCCCCAGGGGCCGAAGCACACTTCGCATCGCGCACCCAAAAAGACCAGAAAACACAAGCATCTCGTACTCAAATGGGTGCTCGGCATCTTCGCGGCGCTCATCGCGGCAGGTATCGGCCTGTTCGCCTACATGTACACCACCACGGAAATCCCGCAGCCGGAAAAGTTCGCGCTGGCCGAGAAGACGACCGTGTACTACAACGACGGCACCACGCCGATCGGCAGCTATGCGGAGCAGAATCGCGAAATCATCAGCTGCGCAGACCTGCCCGACTACGTCGGCAACGCGATTGTGGCTTCGGAAGACCGCTCCTTCTATACCAATAAGGGCATCGATCCGATCGGCATCGCACGCGCGTTCTACAACAACCTGACCACCGGTAGCAGGCAGGGCGGTTCCACCATCACCCAGCAGTATGCGGAACGCTATTATCTGGGCGAAACCACCTCGTACGTGGGCAAACTGCGTGAGGCGTTCCTGGCGGTCAAAATCGCCCAAGCACAGGACAAGAGCCAGGTGTTGTGCAACTACATGAACACCATCTATCTCGGCCGTGGCGCATACGGCATCCAGGCAGCGGCCAAAGCGTACTTCGGCAAGGACGCGAAGGATCTGACGCTCTCCGAAGCGGCCATGCTTGCCGGCATCATTCCCGCGCCGAGCGTATGGACCCCCGACGTGAATCCCAAGCAAGCTGAAAAACGTTACAAGCGCGTGCTGAACATCATGGACGAAGACGGCTACATCACGCCGGACGAGAAGAAAGCCGCGAAATTCCCGCAAACCATCGAAATCCAACAGAACAACCAGATGTCCGGACCGAACGGATACCTGTTGACGATGGTGCAGAACGAACTCGTCAACACCAAGGCGTTCAGCAAGCAGGACCTGGAAACCGGCGGCTACAAAATCGTCACCACCATTGACAAATCGAAGCAGGACCTGATGTTCTCCACCATCAGTCCCTCCCAAAACGGCATGCAAGGCATCGTGCCCGACGGCATGCAGTTCGGCGCGCTGTCGGTGAACCCCAAGGACGGTTCCATCATCTCGCTGTACGCAGGAGACGACTACCTGACCAAGCAGCTCAACAACGTCACCCAGGCAACGTACGAAGTCGGCTCCACCATGAAGCCGTTCGCATTGCTGGCCGCCGTCAACGAAGGCGTCAGCCTCAACACGTACTTCAACGGCAACTCGTACCGGACGTTCCCGGGCATCACCGAAACGGTGAGCAACTACGGCGGCGAGAATCTGGGATACGTGAACCTGTACACGGCGACGGAACAATCCTCGAACACCGTGTACATGGATCTGCAAACCAAGCTCGGCGCGCAGAAAATCGCCGAAACCGCACGGCAGGCCGGCGTTGACGATTCGTCTTTGGACGGTTCCAACCCGTTCACCGTGCTCGGCAACAACGGCCTGACCCTCAAGGACATGACGCAGGGATACGCCACACTGGCCAACCAAGGCAACAAGCCGACGCTGCATATCGTTGCCCAAGTGCAGACGGCGAACGGCACCGACCTGTACAACGCGCCGACCTCGGCGGAGCAGACGTTCGAAGCGAACAACGCGAATCTCGTGACGAAGGCGCTTACCGGCGTGGTCCAGCGAGGCACCGCCACCGAGGCGCGTGCCACTGGGCACACCATTGCCGGCAAGTCAGGCACCGCAAACGATTCCAACGCAGCGAGCTTCATCGGCTACACGCCGTCCATGCTGACTTCTGTGGCGATGTGGTATCCGGACGCCAACGGCAATCCGCAGCAGATCCCTTCGTTCGGCCGATGGACCGGCGGCAGCGACTACCCCGTGCATCTGTTCACCGAATACATGAAGCAGGCCCTTGCCGACACTCCGAACGAAACGTTCCCCGACGCCACCGATAACGGCAAGGTCGGCGGACCGGACGGTACGTGGGGCACCGGCGCGCAGAAGACCTGGACTAGAAAGCAGCAGACCACCGTGACTCCGCGCACCGAGGAGAACACCCAACAGACCACGCCGAATCAGACCGAGGAAACGCAGAATACCGGTCAGGGCGGTGGCGACGGCGGTAATAGTGGCGGTATCCCCGCTAACGGCGACGGTAACGACACCAACGGTGGCAATGGCGGAGGAACCAATGGCGATAATCCCGGTGATAACGGCGCCAATGGCGATACATCGCAGCAATAGCAGTCGCTGACTGCGATTGCCGTCGCGGTCAGCGAACACGCAAAGGGGGCTTCCCGGTTATTCCGGGAAGCCCCTTGGCTTTGCCGCGCGCTCGCGCGGCGCAATCATCAACGTCGTTCGTCAGAATGCATGCACATGCTGGGCAAGACGGTCGTATTCGGCGCGCGTCAGCGAGGCGACGCCACCGTGCTTCGTATGCGCGGTGAGGAAGTAATCGTCCGCCTGCAACGGCATCCAGCCCTGATCGAGATCGCGGCTGACCATCGGACGGTATCCGATCGACGGAATCACGTCCACGAACAAGTACCATTCGTCGTCCGGTCCACCGTTGTTGTGGTGGTTGGCGAACACCGCAGGACCTTCCACGCCGCCGGGGTTGCCGTCCGGCACGTAGCCTGCGCCAATCCGGTCCTGCACCTTGGTCCAGACCGTCCCCGGCTCCCACCAGCGCTTCGCGTCGGTGCGGTCCATCCAGATGCCGGTGCCATGCGCGTTGTCCTTGGTGATGCGGTACGTGCGTACACTGCCGTCCGGCAACGGACGTTGGATCATCGTGGTGTCGATGGCGTCGCCGTGGTTGTCGATGAATACGCCGCCATATTCGAATGTGTCCTGCGTGAAATCGGTGGTGGCGCCCCACAGCACGGTGCAGTAGACGTTCTTGTCGTCGTGCGTCCTATTCTCGTCGTCGAACACGGTGCTGGACCAATACATGACGAATGCGCCGCGACCGCCATGATGACCTTGCGGATAGTAGTCCGGCACCCAAAGGCATTCGCAGGCCCAGGCCATGCCGAGCTCCAGATGGGAGCCGTCCGGCTTGCGGGACACGTCAAGCATGCGCGGCTCGCTCCAATGCAGCAGATCGTCGGATTCCCAGATGATGAGATTCGTGCTGGCGCGATGGCTCCACTCGTACCAGCCGCCGTCATCGCCTCCGAACACGCGCAGGTCGGTGGCGATGATATACCACGTGCCGGTGTCGGGATTGCGGATGATATGCGGGTCGCGCACCCCTGTGGTGCCAAGATGCGAAGCCAGCACAGGCTTTCCATCGTTGAGCGGCATCCAACGGTGCGGATTGTCACCGTCGGATATATCCATGTAAATCTTCTCGGCGTAGCCGTCCGGATCCTCGATGAAGTGGACGAGCAGGTAACCGTAGTCGTCGGTTGTGTCGGTCATGGTCCCACCTTGTGGTTGTGAATGAATGAATTGGATAAGTGAATTGCGTGTTCGATAACGTACCGCGTCAATATGCGCGGATACGAAGAAAGCCGCCGCCACGAGAGCGACAGCTTTCTTCGGGAAGGAGGATTAGCCCTGATGCGTGCGGGCCCATGTGCGGATCACATCCTGCTGCGCCGCGATGGCCTTGTTGCGGGCCAGATAGATGACCAAGGTGATGGAATACAGTGCAAGGCCGATGAGGTCCATCGTGCCCAGGGAGAAGACCACCACGATTGCCAGCCAGATGATCACCCACCGGCTGGTGGTGCCGGGAGCGAGACACCGCATGGACATGATGAAGCTGACGATGCCGATAATCAGCACCAGCAGCGCGTAGATGCCCACCACCGTCGAGGCGTTGTCCACCGCGGAATAGTCCGTTTTCAGCAAACCGTTATGTTCCAGCAGATCGTAGGCTTGGCCTTTGAACCAGCTGGTGAACATGAACAGTGTGATGGACGCCATGATCACGTTGTAGGCGGCGGCGATGGTCATCAGCACTCGTTCCGCCTTGCGAGCCAATGGTGCCGGCGGCTGCATGGTGTTGCCTTGCGGATTCATATCGGTCCTTTCCGTGGTGTGGCCTCATCCGATGTGCGATGCGCAGCTCGGGAAAGATAAAATCACAGGCCCGTCCGTTTGGGGACGGACCTGTGCATTATCTCACTCGGCCGGTATCAGCCCTTGAGGCCGGAGGTGATGTTCAGGGACTGCAGGAAGTACTTCTGCGCGAACAGGAACAGCAGCAGGGTCGGGATGATGGCCATGCAGGTGGCCGCCATCAGGGAGCCCATCTGGTTGTACTGGCCCATCTGGTTGCTCAGCAGCTGCAGACCAGCGGTGACCGGCATCTTGTTGATGTCGTTGAACACCAAGGTCGGCCACAGGAAGTCGTTCCAAGCGCCGGTGAAGCTGAACAGGAAGATGACGATCAGAATCGGGCGGATGGCCGGCAGCATGATGCGGGTGAAGATCTGGAAATCAGTGGCGCCGTCGATTTCGGCCGCCTCGTCCAGTTCCTTCGGGATGCCCTTCATGAAGTTGCGCACCAGGAAGATGTTCGCCACGTTGCCCAGGCCAGGGATGATGCAGGCCCAGTAGGTGTTGACCCAGCCGAGGGAGGCGATGATGCGGTACTGCGGGATCATGTTGACCACGGCAGGGAACATCGAGATGAGCAGCAGGACGAAGAACAGCGTATCGCGGTACTTGAAGTTCAGACGGGAATAGCCGAAGCCTGCGAGCGCGACAATGCACACGGACAGCACTGCGAACACGGTCGAGATAATCAGCGAGTTGCCCAGCCAGTTCAGGACCGGGTAGCTGGCGGATGCCTCGATCAGCGTCATGTAGTTGTCAAGCACCCACTTCGCGGGCAGGAAGTTGAACGCGTTGGAGGTGAATTCGGCCACCGACTTGAACGAAGTCGTCACGGTGTAGATCACCGGAAGCAGCCAGACGACTGCCAGCACGACGAGCACCACATAGACGGCGATCAGCGACGGGGAGACCTTTTTGGTTTTGTTTTCAGGAATTGCCGCGCTTGCGACATTGACTGTGGTTGCAGCGGACATCTTCAGTCCTCCTTATTCATGAAGATCAGCTGGATCGCGGCGATGGCCATCAGGATGATGCCCAGCAGCAATGCCATTGCGGAAGCCATGCCGGCGGCCGCAGGGCCGGCGGGGAACGCGAGGTTCCTGATATCCATCAGCAGCACCTGGGTCTGGTAGTTCGGTCCGCCGTTGGTCAGCATGACCGGCTGGCCCCACACGTTGAAGGCGCCCGTGGTGGTCATGATGGTGGTGTAGAACAACGGCAGCTTGATTTCCGGCAGGGTGATGGAGAAGAAGATCCTGACCGGACCGGCTCCGTCGACCTTCGCGGCTTCGTAGAGGCTCTCGTCCACGCCGGAGAGCGCGGAACGGTAGATGACGAGGTTGCCGCCGATACCGGCCCACAGCACGAGTACGAAGATGGTGATCCATGCGTACGGGTTCTTGCCGAGCCAGTTGATGTCGGTGTGGAAGGTGGTGTTCAGCAGACCGAACTGGGAGTTGAAGACCATACGCCAGACCAGTGCACCGGCGGCGATGGAGATCAAACCTGGGATGTAGAAGATCGCCTGGAACAGACCAGCGCCCTTGAGTCCCTTCTTGCTGAGCGCCACGGCGAGCAGCAGCGGCACGATGATGGTCAGCGGCACGCTGACCAGCACGAAGAGCAGAGTGTGGCCGAGATCACGCCAGAAGATCGAGTAGAAATAGGTGCTGGGGTCGAAGATCTTCGCGAAGTTCTGCAGGCCGACGAACTTCGGCGCACCGACCATGTTCCAGCGGGTGAACGCCAGTCCAATGCCGAAGATAATCGGGATGATGCCGAAGACGGCGAAGATGATGAAGTGCGGAGCGATGTACGGCAGCGCGTGCCAGATGGAGTTCTTGCGCTTCATGGATGATTTTGCGGATCCGATCGTAGATGTCTTGCTCATCACGATTCCTCCTGAATCTCGATTTGACCCTGGGCCATGAGGTCGAGGGTCTTCAGACCTTCTTCAAGACCAACATTGCCGTAGACGATGTCGTTGTATGTGCCCCAACCAGCGGTCGCATAGCCTCCGTAGAGGTAGTTGGAGGTCTTGATGTAGTCGCGTTCCTTCTTGCTGTTGGTGAAGGACGCCTGGATCAGCTTCTGGTACTCCGGGTTGTTCAGATCGCGGTATGCCGGCGAGATGGAACCGACCTCAGACCAATCCATCCAGTGCTCGTACACGTACTTGACGAAGTCGGCGGCGGCTGCGGATTTCGCCGCGGAGCGGTGCGGATCCTTCAACTGCATCCAGTTGCACTGGTAGAAGAAGTTCACCGGATTGTCGGCGCTGTACTGCAGGGTGTTGGCTTCCGCGATCTTGTCGGCGCCCAAGGTGTTGGACATATTGCCCTGCGCCCACGTGCCAAGCTGCGCGAACACGGCCTTGCCGGAACCGAACGCCTGCTCGCCGTCGACGTCCATCGGGGCGATCACACCGGCGTCGTACGCTTCCTTGAGCTTCTCCATGGGCTTGTGCCACACGTCCTTGGTCAGGTCGTCCATATCGTTCTCAAGCGTGCCGCCCGCGCCGTACAGCAGGGACATGAAGGCCCACGGCAGATTGCCGTAAGTCAGCGCGTAGGTGCCCTTGGGTAGCTTGCCCTTGAGGTCCTTGATCTCGTCGATGGTGACAAATCCGTCGTCGAGGATGTACTGCAGGTTGTACTTCTTGACCAGGTCCTTGTTGTAGTAGATGGCCATCTGGTACAGATACAGCGGAATGCCGTAGGCCTTGCCATTGACGGTGACGCCCTTCCAAGTGGCGGGCAGGAAGCTGCTCTCCTTGAGGTCCGGGGCGACCTTCTGCCAATCGTCCATGGTGTCGAGCAGACCTTGGGACTGCAGAACGGCGGTCTGGAACTGGTCGCCGATGATGATGTCGGGGATGTTCTTGCCGGTCTGCATCACGGAATAGATCTTCGTGGTCAGATCGCCGCCGTTCATCGGCTGGAAAACGACCTTGTAATCGCTCTGGGCGTTGTATTCCTTGACGATGCGCTGCATTGCAGGACCGTCATCGCCCACCAGATTGTTCCAGAAGTAAATGGTCTTGCTTTCACCCGAAGAGGCACCACAGCCTCCGGCGGCAAGCACAAGTCCAAGTGACGCACACACGGCTACGGCAGCCTTGGCAAAGCGCCGCAACCCGGTAAGATGCCTGGATGTAGACATTGTTTCCTTCCTTTTCCTCAACGGACCATCGCTGGACCGCTCCTCGTTGCAATCCGAATGGGAAGAATCCTTTTCGATTGAGCCTCCCTGCTCATTTGCAACGTTGTAATTTTGATTATACAGCTATTTTCATCGTTGTACAAACGGTAACACGCCGACGACAACAGACAGCTTTATGGATGGGGTTATAGACGGGGTGACCCCTCCGGCCACGCCCCTCAGTGGCCTACGGCCGGAGTTCCCGCAAGCGGGCCACCATCAGCGGGCAACACGTCCGTGGTAGTGGGGGTCCACAGATTATCAAGTTCCGGCACGCCGAAATCCGGACCGTCGGCGGTCCACTTGACCACACCGACGCGCGCGTGGCGATTCGGGTCGAACAGCGGATCGCCCTTGATTTCCGTGTAGTTGCGGCAGTGGTAAATCATCAGGTCCTCGGTGCCGTCCTCGGACTTGGTGAACGAATTGTGGCCCGGACCATACTGACCGTTCTCGGCGCAGGTCTTGAACACCGGCACCGGGCTCTTAGTCCAGGAGGCCTTGTCCAGCAGATCGCTGCCGCGCTCGGCGGTCAACAGTCCCACGGCGTACGGAACGCCGGTGCCGGAGGCGGAATACGTGATGTAGATCTTGTTCTCATGGAACAGGAAGGCCGGTCCTTCGTTGACCAGGAAGTCGATGCATTCCCAGTCGTACTCCGGCTTGGTCAGCATGACGGGCTCGCTGCCCAGCGTCCACGGATTGGCCATCTTGGCGATATACAGATTGGAGTTGCCTTCGATGGCGGGATCCTTCTGCGCCCATACCAAGTACTGCACGCCATCGATCACTTCGGTGGTGGCGTCAAGTGCGAAGGAGTCGATCGGGGTGATGATCTGGCCCTTCTCCACCCAGTTGTCGGAGGTCGGGTCGTCGTCGGTGTTCTCCAGCACGAACATGCGGTGCGTCGGCAGGCCGGATGCTTCGAAATCCGTTGCGGCGCCTGCGAAGTAGATATACCATGCGCCATTGATGCGGTGTAGTTCGGGGGCCCAGATGTAGATGCTTGCCGGGCCGGATTCGTGCTTGCGCCACACCACCGTCTCCGGAGCTTTCTGCAGATCGTTGATGCTCGATGCGTGCCGGATGGCGATGCAGTTGTATTCCGGATCGGAGGCGGTGAAATAATACTCGCCGTCAACCTTGAGCACCCAGGGGTCTGCGCGCTGAAGCACGATCGGATTGTTGTAAACAACCATGTTTAGTCCTTCTCAATCCGTTGTTCCAGTATTTACAACGTTGAATATATCATTCTTACATCGTTGTAACAACTTGGGCGCGTCATTGTCGGAAGATGCTTGGATGCGGTGCTGCCGCTGGGCATGGGCGTCCATCGTTTGCGCCATTCATGCCAATGTCGGTGCCGCCGCCGGGCATGGGTGCTCGACACACTCAAGGCCGTTCGGCCAAGCTTACGGTCGAGCGCCCATGCCCGGCGGCGGCACCTTGGGGGAAGAGCCAACCGATGGGTACGGCAACGAGGGCCGGACGGAAAGTATCCCGGTACGCCAGGAAATTTGCCGCAGGCAGACGAACGCTTAGAGAACGAGGGAATCGGCGGGGAGTTTGGTGGATTGGCGCACGACCAGCGACGACGAGACCTTGCGGAAGATCTTCTCCCCCGGCTTGTCGACATTCGGGTCACGGCCGTCGATGCGTTCCTTGAGCACCTTCACCGACAGACGGGCGACCGCCTCAAGTCCCGGCGCGATCGACGTCAAAGCAGGCGACAGGTACTGCGAATCGTCGGAATTATCGAAGCCGACCACGGAAATATCATCGGGAATGCGCAGGCCACGCATCTGAATGGCATGCATCACGCCGGAAGCCAGCATGTCGTTCAATGCGACGACGCCATCGACCTCGACGCCGGAATCCAGCAACGTGTTCATGGCCCTCACACCGTCGCTACGATGCCACATGCCCGATTCGACGACCAGCCGATCGTCGAATTCGACGCCGGCCTCCTCCAGAGCCTCAAGATACCCCTGATAGCGCAGCGCGGCGGAACCGACCTTCTCGCCACGATGCACGCCAACCACCGCCACATGCCGGCAGCCGGTCGTCAGCAGATACTGCGTGGCCCGCTTCGCACCTTCGACGTTCTCCGTGGCGATATGGTCCACCTGGTCGGTAAAGATGCGTTCACCGACCAGCACGAGAGGATAATCGACCTTCAGCTGATCGACATCATCCTGCCCAAGCTCCAAAGGGCTGTAAATCAGGCCGTCGATCATCGTCTGCTGGGCGCCGTGCAACGCCTCCAGCTCACCGTCACGCGAATACTGCGTCGGCTCCACGATCACGCGCAGGCCGACCTTCTTCGCCTCCTCGATGACGAGCGACGACAGTTGCGCGAAGTACGGCATCTGCAGGTCGGGAATGGCCAGGCCGATGATGCCGGTCTGCCCTCGGCGCAGGTTGCGTGCCGACACGTTCACCGTGTATCCCAGTTCCGCGATGGCTTTGTTGACCTTGTCGCGCGTGGCCTGCGAGACGAATTCGTAATCGTTGACAACGTTGGAAACCGTTTTTATCGATACGCCGGCCGCTTTGGCCACCTCGCGCATGGTCACGACATGCTCGCCGCTTCCCCCAGTTCGCTTCGGCATATATACCCCTCTACCCCTTCTGGCATTCAGCGAGCCCAGTCGCCCTCGCGACCGACCTCCATAGTCACCCTAGCATAGTCGGGGTCAAGCTCTTCCGCCGTCTGCATATCCAAAATGGGCATACCCTCCTTGGACCAGTGCACGCGGCGCACCTGGGCGTCACGGCCGCCATAGCGCCCGTTCTCGCACTCGGCATTGTGGAACACGTAGATGAGGTTGCCGTCCTCGTCATGAGACCACATGCCATGTCCCGTGCCAAGCTGCCACCGCCCGTTGTACATGCCGGACTTCTGCAACGGATAATCGAGCTTCGTCCATGCGCTGGCATCGGTCAAATCGACGCCCCGCCCCGCCGGCGCGGTGACCAGACCGGTCGTGTAGTCGATGCCGACCAGCGAGCCCGAGTAGATCAGGAAAATCGTTCCGTCATGCACGATGGCGTTCGGCCCTTCGGCGATCATGTTGTCCCACGCGAATTCCGGCACGACGATCTGCTTTGGCTTGCTGGCGAGCTTCGCCGGACGATCCGGGTCGAAGCTGGCGATCCAGATGCTACCGACCTGCTGCCATGCGTAGTACCAGCGGCCTGAATCGCACAGCACGGTCATGTCAAGCGAAATGCGCTGGATCGGGTTGAGGGCCTCGCCATCCGGGTCGAGGATGGGCTCGGGCACCGTCCAGTTCTCCGGCTCGCGCGGATCGAAATCCGTGCCGTCGGAATGCTGCTTGAGCTGCATGATGTGGCAGCTGCCGGTCCACATGTCCGGTTTGCCGGCACGATCATTGGGGGTGCCGTCGGGATTGACGCGCGGCCCGTCGAAGCAGGGCATGAACAGAACCGACAGCTTGCCGCCGATCACATGCAGTTCCGGCGCCCAGAAGCAGCCGGTCATCGGCCGATCTTCGCTATTGAGATCGCCGCATGCGAGCAGATCGATCTCCCTGGCCCGTCCACCCGCGGCGTCGGAAAGCGCCTCGATGGAGTCGGCGATGCGCAGCGGCATATGGGTTCTACCGTCGTTCGGATCCACGCAATTGCCGTCGGTGTCATCGGTGGCGATGAACATGAACATCGGCTTGCCATTGAAATCCCACGCGAACACCGATGGATCGGCGCGCTCCACCGCGAACGGCACCGGATAGACGCTCTGGCGGATCACACCTTCGACGGTACGGGTCTGGCCGGCCTTGAACGTTCCCTCGGAGGCCTCCTGGCCGATGGCCTCAAGCTGGGCCATGTTCCAATCCACCGCGCGCGTGGCCTGCGAACCGTCGCTGTATGACAGTTCCGCACGGGTTGCGGCCAAGGCCAGAACCGCATTCCGGGCATCCTCACCATGCAGGCCCGCATCGATTCGCTGGGCGGGCACGGACGTTCCGGTATTGCGGATGCGGCCGAAGCGCTCGATCAGGCGCTCGGCCTCCGGCTCACTGATGGCGATGCTGTTGCCGACGACGGCGTTCGGAATGCCGCAATCCCCGGTCTGACGCAACGGCTGCGACGACGCCGATTCCACGACATCAAGCGGCCTGCCCGAACCGGCGGCGGCTACGATATCGGCCGTCCGCGCGGTGCGTGCCTTGCCATCGTCACCGGTCCAGGAGACGACGTAGCACGCGTCCGCGGCGTCGAAAGAGACGGACGGGCGATTGACCCCACCGGTGGTGCGCAACAGCACCAGCCCCCGCTGGTCGAACGCCGTCAGATCATCGCTGATGGCGAGCAGGAATGCCGACCGTTCGGAACCATCCGGTTCACCGCCGCGGGCGGTACGGGTCGCGGCGATGGCGAATCGTCCGTCCGCGAGACGGAACAGGAACGGGTTCTTCAGCGATTTCAGCGTGATATCCATACCGGGCATGACCACGCCATGGGCGACGGCGTCGGTGGCGGGGCGAGGCGCGTCGAACGGGTCGGCGGCGAAGCGCGCCGCGGCCGTGCACGCACGGCGGGACTCCGCGGTCGCAGCGGCGATCGGTACACCGGCCGCGAAGAAGATGCCATAGTTTTCGTTCAGCGGCTGCCACTCGGCGTCATCGCCGGAACGTAGCGCCAAATGCATGCTGTAGGCGATGTCCTCGTTGTTCGCCTCTTCGCGTCCGGTGGCTTCGCGTGTATAACACAGCAGGGAATAATTGGCCGACATGGAAGATCCTTCAGTAAGCAGATACAGGTTTTATAACGATGTACTATACCGTGTTTTACATCGTTGTACAACTTGGTGTGGCGGCCTTGTGACACCCTTCATCCGCGGAGGGGGAAGCGTCACGGAACGCGCTCGTCATACTTGTGAGCGGGCGCATCGCATGGCACATGACAACGACGAGGGGCTTCCCGGTTACCCAGAAAGCCCCTCGAATCATATCCGGCGCGTTTGCTCAACGCGTCCGTGCAATCAGCGCAATCAGCGCTCGGAACGGTTGATGGCCGAGATGATGGCCTTCAGCGAGCTGGTGACGATGGAGGTATCGATGCCGACGCCCCACACGATGCTCGTGTTGTCTTCCTCGCCGATCTGGCATTCCACATAGGAAGCGGCCATGGCATCGGTGCCGACGGACATGGTGTGCTCCACGTAATCCATCACCGAAGCCTCGATGCCAAAGTTGCTCACGGCGTTGAGGAAGGCGGCGATCGGACCGTTGCCGATGCCGGAGACCTCACGCTCCACCGGCTCGTCGACACCAACGTTCACGCCGCGGTCGAGAATCCTGGCCTTGAGCACGGTGTCGGAACCATCCTCGCCGGAGGAGACGGACACCTTCAGCAGTTTCAGACGGCCCCACTGCTTCAGGGTCTCGTCCTTGCTGTCGCCGACCACGACACCGGCCGCGGTGGCGCCGGATTCCTCGACCGGCAGGTACTCGTCCTTGAACAGACGCCAGATGTCCTCGTCCTTGACTTCCTTCTTGGTCTCATCGGCGTAGTTCTGCACGACCTTCTCGAACTCGACCTGCAGACGCTTCGGCAGATCAAGGTTGTGGTTGGTCTTCAGCAGGTAGGCCATGCCGCCCTTGCCAGACTGGGAGTTCACGCGGATGATGGCCTCGTAGGAACGGCCGATGTCCTTCGGGTCGATCGGCAGGTACGGCACGAGCCACACGAAGCTGTCCAGATCGGCGCCAGCACGGTCGGCGGCCACCTGACGGGCCTCAAGACCCTTCTTGATGGCGTCCTGGTGGGAGCCGGAGAACGCGGTGAACACGAAGTTGCCCGCATACGGATGGCGTTCGGAGATCTTGATCTGGTTGCAGTATTCGACGGTCTTGCGGATTTCCGGAACGTTGGAGTAGTCGATCTGCGGATCGATGCCCTGGGTCAGGAAGTTCAGACCAAGGGTGACCAGGTCGACGTTGCCGGTACGCTCGCCGTTGCCCAGCAGGCAGCCTTCCACGCGGTCGGCACCGGCCAGCACCGCCAGCTCGGTGGCGGCAACGCCCATGCCCTCATCGTTGTGCGGATGCAGGGAGAGCACCACGGCGTCACGCGGCACGAGGTGGTTGGACACATACTCGACCTCGTCGGCGAAGACGTTCGGCGTGGTCATTTCCACGGTTGCCGGCAGGTTGATGATCATCGGATGTTCCGGCGTCGGCTTGATGACGTCGATCACCGCGTTGCACACCTCGACTGCGTACTCCGGCTCGGTGCCGGTGAAGGATTCCGGAGAATACTCGTAGTACAGGTCGATGCCCTTGGCTTCGCCCTCGAGCTCCTTGCACAGGGTGGCCGCGTCGGTGGCGAGCTTCTTGATGCCGGCCTTGTCCTTGCGGAACACGACCTCGCGCTGCAGCACGGACACGGAATTGTAGAAGTGCACGACGGCGCGCTTGGCGCCCTTCAGGCACTCGTAGGTCTTGCGGATCAGGTGCTCACGGGCCTGGGTGAGCACGACGATGGTGACGTCATCCGGAATGAGCTCGCGCTCGATCAGCATGCGGATGAAGTCGTAATCGGTTTCGGAAGCCGACGGGAAGCCGACCTCGATCTCCTTGAAGCCCA
>ERZ1026978.587-NODE-587-length-16438-cov-34.636391_pt1 | contig 16438 bp, 16 predicted proteins | sample MGYA00519560_ERZ1026978 | MGnify/ENA primary metagenome ERZ1026978 (study PRJEB26926, sample SAMN06164401) | human gut metagenome | biome: ENVO:00009003; feature: ENVO:2100002; material: ENVO:00002003 | host: Homo sapiens | place: USA | collected 2012 ... | reverse complement strand
GAATGATGATGGTGCGAACAATGTCAGAGTCGATGATGCGCCGGGTCGCGGGCCGCTGCGGGGCGCACCGTCTACAGGCCCCATCGGGAGCACGGTTCCACGGGTCTGCGGCTCCACGGTTCCACGGGTTCACGGGTTCCGGGCATGGAAAAGGCCCTCCGCCGGGGGAGAGGCTGGCGAAGGGCCTAGGGGTTCACACGCCGTCCGGGGCACGGGATTCGGAAAGCTTTATGCCCCTTTCCGGCATGTGAAGTCAATGGAGGGCGTTCCGGCCGTCATCGGACGACGAGGCCGGAGCGCCACGGGGTCACTTGCCCGCGTTCACGGCCGTGTGGCGGCCGGAACCCTGTGCGTAGTGGCGCTTGCGGAACACGAGCAGGGAGCCGCCCGCGAGCAGCACCGCCAGAGCGCCGCCGGCAAGGCCGAGCACGGCCACGCCGGTGGAGGCCAACGGCTTGGCACGGTATCCGTTCCAGTCGTCGGTGTTGCTGGTGGTCTGGGTGTCGGCGCACAGCTGCTTGCCGTCGATCTCGGTCACGTCGCCGGTGGAGTATTCCGGATCGGTGTCTTCGCCGCCGTCGGTCTTGTCGTTGAACGGGTCGCCGTTGGACGGCGCGCATTCCACGAGCGGGGTGCCGGTGACGATGGCGCGGTCCGTGTGGGTATCGCCTTCCTTGACGCCCTTGAGCGTGCCGGTCACGCTGACCGATTCGCCCGGCTTGAGCACCAGGGTGTCCCAGTTGTCGGGGTAGGTGAGCGAATCCATGTCCACGTGCGCGTCGCCGACGATGGTGGAGTCGGCGAGGTTCAGGTCGCTTGCCTTGTACCATGCGCCGTCGCCGGTGGCCGGGTCGGTCTTGGAGGTGTTGGTGATGATGAACGTGATGCCGATGTTGTCGGCGTCCATCTTCAGCGCCTGCTTCGGGTCGTCGCGGTCCGCCTGCTCCTGGCCGTCCTGCTTGAGGGTCGGGGTATCGACCTTCTCCAGGTGGATGCTCGGGGTCATGTCCGGGGTCTTGGTGACGACCTTGTTGGATTCGCGCGGCTGGCCGTTGATGGTCTCGGTCCACGTGTTGGGCACCTCGTCGGCCACGGCGATGCGCTTGCACTGGAGGTAGAGCACCCAGCCGGCCTCGTGCTCGTTGTCGGCGCTCACGAGGTCGAGGTAGGTCTGGGTCGCGTCGGCCGTGACCTTGCCGTTGTCGTCGGCGTCCACGGTGAACAGGTTGCCGCCGAACTTCGAGGAGTCGAAGCCGCTGCCCGCGATCTTCTCGCCCTTGGCCGCGAGCATCTGGCCGTCCCTGTACAAATCACGCGAGGCGTAGACGGCCCAGTTGCCCAGGTACTGGTCGTACTCGGTGTTCAGCTGGTCCGTGCCGCCCCAGTCCGTGACGGTCTGGTAGGCGCGGTCCGGGGGCAGGATGCTGGAATCCAGTCGGTAGAGGAACGTGTGGTTCAAATACACGCTCTTGCCGTCGATGCTGTCGCCGCCGACCTTCACGGTCACGTCCTTGGTCGGGTTGATCTCCTTCAGCGGGTTGGTGACGGTGTTGGTCTTGTCGCGCCTGTCGTTCGTGACCTGCGTGGCGGTGTTCTCCACCGTGTGGCCGTCCTTGACCTTGGTGACGGTCATCGGCATGACCACCTGGTAGGTGTGGCCCAGCAGCGACTGGTCGATGCTCGGGTCCTTCAGCGGGTCGTAATCCTTGTCGGTTTTCTCGCTGTAGGCCTTCAGGTCGTCGGGTTGCGGGTCGCCGGGCACGGTCTCGCCGGTCGCGGGGATCTGGGTGTCCACGGTTTTGGCGAAGGCGTAGAGCACGCCGTCCTTGTCCTGGATGTTGAACTCGCCGGTGCGGTCCCTGCCGGTCTCGTCAAGGATCTCCACGTGCTTCGCGTCGAGGGTCAGGTACTCCTGGTCGTAGTCGTCCGTCATGCCCAAGCGCCATACCTTGTAGGCGGTGTCGGTGAGCCTGGAGGCGTCGATGTTGACGCGGTAGTACACCTTGTCGCCCAGCAGCGCGGTCTTGCCGTCGATGTTGATGGTCGGGTCCTTCTGCGTGTCCTGCTTGGAGGGCTTGATGACCGGCGGCTCGTTCTCGACTTTGTTGGACGGGGTGACGCCGTTGTTGACGGTCAGCGCGGCCTTGTTGTCGACGGTCTTGTCGGTGGGCGCGTCCTCGTTCACCTTGGCCTCGAAGCGCAGCAGCACGCGCGGGTTGGAGCCGGCCTTCCAGTTGGCGGCAACCCAGTCCCTGGCGAACGTGGCCTCGAACGAGTGGGCCTTCTCGTCCCACTGCACCTTGTAGGCGCTCTTCGGGATGATGCCGCCGGTTCCCAGGTCGGTGATCTCCAGGGTCTGCTTGTTCGCGGTGGTGTACTCGGAATAGGTGTCGCTCAGCTTGATGGCGGTCACCGAATATGCCTGGTCCGCAGGGATCTGCGGGTCCACGCGCACGGTGTATTCCACGGTCTGGCCGGGGAACACGGTCTGAGTGTCGATGCTGGACTGGTCGCCGCCCTGGGAGGATTCGGCGATGACCTGCTTGTGGATCGGGGGCACGGTCACGCAGATCTTCGGCGTGTTGGTGTCCACCGTGCTGCCGCCGACCGTCTGGCCGCCCTTGTTGTCGAGGTCGTCGCCCTTCGGGTCCGCGCACGTGTTGAGCTCGTCGCCCTCCGCCTTGCCGTAGGATTCGAGCAGCTTCACGGTGTCGAAGTTCACGTCGAACGGGATCACGACGCTGATCTGCTTCGCGGTCTTCAGGTCCTTCTGCGCGGCCTCGTAGGAGTCCTTCGCGCTGACCGTGACCTTGGTGCCCTCGGCGGTGATGTCGAACTGGTCGGTCACGTCCCTGCCGGTCTTGTTCAGGTCGTTGACGCCGGCGTTGGCCTCGTCGGTGGTGTCCTGCTCGTAGACCTTGATGTTGGAGGTGTCCTTCAGGTCGAGGATGCTATCGACGTTGGCGAAGTCGTCGGTCCACGCGATCTCGGGCACGCGGCCCAATCCGGTGGGCAGGGTGCCGGAGATGACCGCCGCCACCTCGTCGCCGAGACGGTAGTACTTGTCGTCGCCGCCCACCTTGTCGCTCTTGGTCGGATCGACGGTCAGCTGCCACTTGCCGCCGACCTTCATGGCCCACGCCTTGTTGGGGTTGGGCGTCCACACGAACACCGGCGGCTCGTTGGTCGGTCGGGTCTCGTTGTTCCACTTCTCGTACGCCTTGTTGGTCAGCTGGATCTTCCTGCCCTCGGTGGCACCCTTTTTGATGGTGCCCGTCAGGTAGAACCTGACCTTGCTCGCGCTGTTCCTGAACATCGTCTTCGCGATGTAGGCGGACTTCGCGGTCGCGGTCGCGGTCCCGGCCTTCCGGTCGATCGCGATGGTGAAGTTCGCGGTCTCGTCCTTGCCGTCGACGAACACCTTGCCGGACTTCCAGTCGATCCACTGGTTCGAACCGGTCAGATCATCGGTGATGGAATAGGATGCCAGCGGGTTGAGCAGGTGCGCGGGGATGCTGCCGTTGACGACCACGCCCACCTGGTCGCCCACGAGGAACGTCTTCTGATCGACGCCCTGCTGGTTGGTCCATTGCTTGTCCTCGGCCACGAGAGCGCCGGACTCGTCCAGCACCCACACCTTGTCCGGGGTCGGCGTGACCTTGCCCACGCTGTCGCTGTTGCCGGTCTGGCAGTCGGCCAGGCTGCCGGTGCCGTTGTCTCCGTTCCAGCACGCCACGGAACCGTCGTTGATCTCGTAGTCGCCGCCGGTGGGTTTGGCCGACTGTGGCACGTTCAGCGTGTAGAGGCCGGAATGCGGGGCGGTGGCGTGCGCCTTGACCACGCGCTTGCCATCGATGGAATCGTCGATGGAAATGTCCGCCGGCACGATGTTGCCGTTCGCGTCGGTCACGGTCACCTTGCTCACGTCGTCCTGCTCGGTGCCGCCGATCACCACGTCCCTGGTGTCGATCGTGTCGTAGATCCAGAACTTGCCGGAGGCGTTGGAATGCGCCTTGATGTGCGCCGTGTACAGCGAACCGGACGCGATGGAGTCGTTGCCGTCCTGCACCGTCTGGCCGGCCCCGTTGGTCAGCCATTTCTCGGGCGGGGTGGTGGTCTTCTCGCCGGACTCCTTGCCGTCGTTCTCTCCCTTGTGGGAGACCGCCTCGGCCATGTTGCCCTGCTTCGCCACGTCAACGTCCCACCAGCGCTTGCCCGCAGGCCACGACTCCCACGAGGCGTCCATTTCCTTGAAGGACGCGCTCACTGTGGCGCTGCCCTTGTTGGATGCGGTGAACCGCTTCGCCACCGTCTTCTCGGTGCCGTCAATGCCACGCCAGTGCAGGGTCGCGGTGCCGTTCACGTTCTCGGTCTTCGACCCGTCGCTGGACAGGGTGATCGTGTCCGAAGCATCCTTGGTGTCGCCCGACTGGCCCGACATCTCCGCAGCCTGCGTGCTGATGCCCAGATGATATGAGGGCGGCGCGGGCTGGTACTTGTCCAAAACGATCACCACGATCGACGGCTTCGAGGAAACCTCCACATTACGACGCATGATCGCATCCACGCTGTTCGACGGATCATCCGAGAAACCATCAGATGTGCGGTAGCTCTGAGTGCCCGCATAGTTATATGTGTTTGGCGCAACGTAGGTGTTCCAGTTGTCCAACCATATACTCACGTCGGCGATGCCGGATCCGTTCCATACGCTGGTGGTGGACCCGTTGCCGGAGACCGCGCCGACCGCGACGACGCGGCAGTCGCCGTCGCCCTCGCCCGGATGGCGCTGGTGGAAACCGGCGACGCACTGGCTGTTCGCGTCGGCCAGCGCGGCGGCGGCCTTGCCGGACGAGTCGTCCATCCTCACGCCTGCGGTGGCCATGGCGCGGCTCACGCTGTTGATGTCGGTCGCCGGACCCCATGAACCGGACGCGTCGTCCTTGTACTGCCAGAACTGCGTTGCCGCGCCGCTGCCGCCGGTGCCGGGCCTGTTGCCGCCGCCACCGCCCGCGAACGCGGTCGATGCGACGACGCCGCCGGCACCAAGCGTGGCGATCGCAGCCACCGCCGCGACACCGGCCTTCATCATCTTCCTGCCAAAGTTCATAAATGAACCTCCGTTAACCTTGTCTGTTCATCCCCTCCCCTCAAACTTTCCGGTCATGGCCCCGCCGCCTTTTTTCAAGGGGTGGCGGGGCTTCCGACCGCAGGAATAACGGGAGGTAGCCGCCGGTTGGCCCGGCAGCCACCAACAAGCCTCACAGACGACACGCCGAACCACGGAGCATGGCGTCTACAAAATTCCGGAAGTATTTCCCGGCAACACGGGCACACGGGAATGCGGGGACACGGGTTCACGGGGAAATGGGTTTCCTTTGCGGAATCCATGGAAAAGGCCCGTACCGGTTTCCCGATACGAGCCATAATCAGCCAATCGTCAATCAGTGATGAATCAAACCATCACTGGACGGCGGAGGGCAGCTATTGCCGCACCCGTGGCCTCCACTGAGCGGGCCGGAGCCGGACGTGGAGCCGGAGCCGGACGTGGAGCCGGAGCCGGTGCCGCCCGATGTGGTGCCACGGTATGTGTTGGAGCCGGAAGTGGAGCCTTCCGTGCGCCTGTACGCGCCACCGGAGTAGGAGGAGCCGCCGTTGTAGGCGGATTGGGCCTGCGCCTGAGCCTGGGCGGCCGCTGCGGCGGCTTGCGCATCCGCGTCCGTCTTTGCCTGGACGCTCGCGTTCACGCCTTTGATGGCATCCTCCACCGTCTTGCGCGCCCCGTCGATCTTCGCCGGATCGTTCCCGTCCTTCAGCCCGTTCGCCGCGTCGATGGCGTTCGACAATGCGTCGCGGGTGGCGTTGTCCGCGACCTTGCCGTCCGAATCCGCGAGCAGCCTCGACGCCTCGTCCAGCTTCGCCGTCAGATTCGTTTTCGCGGTTTCCAGGGCCTTCGCTGCCTTGGATTCGATGACGGCCCTCACCGCCTTCGACAGGCTCTTCTCGTGGGTCCCGTACCAGTCGGCCTGTTCGTTGAGCTTCACGGTGGCGGCATCCAGTCCTTGCGCGTCTTCGGCCACGCAGCCCTCGTATTCGGGTGCCATGGCCTTGAGCTCCTTGCCCAAGGATTCGACGGTCTTCGAGTCCTCGACCTGTTCGGCCTTGACGGCGGCGGCATCGGCGGCATCGCCGTTGAGCAGCGCGTTGTATTCGTTGGCATTGCTGCGCACGGTGTCGGCGGCGGCGGCGCACGCCTCCCTTGCCTCGGCGAGCTTCGCGCCGCTGTAAGCGTTCCAGCCGATGATGCCGGCCGCGACCAGAATCACCGCGCAGACGGCCGCGACCAGGGGCGGCAGCCACTTCGGACGCCTGCTTCCATCCTTGCTTGGCTCTGTGATGTTCTCGGCGGGTGTTTCGACGGGTTCGAGGATTTCCGTCTTGTCGTTCTCGTTCATCATTGTTCTCCTTGCATTGATAACGCTTTATTGATCTGCCGGGATACCCGCGTTGGATTGCAGCGTTTCCCGCGCGATGTCGAGTAGCCGCTCGTCGCGGCCGGGTTGGGCGTCCGCTGTGTGGGGGAGCCAGTCCTGATCGACGTCGAGGGTCAGGTCATCGAAGGCCTGTTGCCCGTCATCGCGGCCCAGCAGGCCGCGTAGCCTGAACGTCTCGTTCATGTGCTGTCCGTCCCATTCGATGCGCCGGGCGTACAGCAGGAAATCCAGAGTAAGGAACCCCGGCCCGGCCTTGTCCACCTGCACGTACCGGGAGCGCGTCGGTGTGAATCTCACCTGCGGCACGCCTTTCAGCCGTTCGTGCAACGGGCTGTCCGGCACGATGTAGCGTTTGACCAGGTTCTGTCCGCCGGCCGCGAAGAACAGCATCTGCGGCAGATTGCCGTAGGTCGCGTCGTAGTAGCGCCATCCTTGGTCGTCCCGCCATTTGCGAAGCATGTCACGGGCGGCCCCCGGCCCCAGATGGATGCCGGAGAACCGTTCCCACGCCAGCGACACCCGGTCGAACTCACCGCGCATGAGACCATACAGGGCCCGCCCGGTCTGGTCCTTCGGATGACGTCTCGCTCGGGTGTCCGTCCGATGGTTCGGATCCGCATACGGGCAGTGCAGGTAGGCGTCCTCGTCGTAGCGGCACAGGCCCGGCACGTCGCCCCGGTGGTGTCGCCCGTAGGGCCGGCGCGCACGGCTTTCCTCCTGCCGGCGGAACAGGCCGACGATCTGGATGGGATTGTCGCACAGCGGGCACACCGCGTAGTAGGACGGCCCCTTGTCGCCGTCACGACGCCACGGGGCCACGCCGCCGGTGCACCCCATGTATGACTCCTGGCTGATCACGATGCTTTCCGCCCTTCCCGGCCATGCCTTGAACGCATCCATAGTCGGCCCCCCTCGCCGCGCATCGTCGTCATCGATACCTCCTGTTGATTCTAACCCACCAATCCGCCGGCAGCTCGGGCACCGCGCCCTCGCGTTCGGCGAACGCGAGGCACGCGAGCACCGTGCGCAATCCCAACGGGAACTCCCGCCGTCCCTGACGCATCAGGAACGTCCAGTCCTCCGTGCACTCCTCGCAATCCGAATGGTCCATGATCCCGCGACGGGCCAGTGCGGCCCGCTCCTCGATGTCATCCGTCATCATCCACTCCTTCTTCCGTCTTGCTTCGCCTCGGCCCTTGCATCCGCCGCGTCGAGGGGAGGGCAGTCGCGTTCGATCCATGCCGTGAGCATGTCGCGGATGGTGGTGCCGCGTCGCACGGCCTCGGCCTTGAACCGTTTCTTGAGCATGGGGTCGAGCTCCACCGTGATCTTGGGCAGCTTGACCGGTTTCTTGTAGTCGGTGAGGGTCGATGCCAGCATGTTCTTCGTGGTCATCGGCTTGTTGATCTCCATGATGTTGTTCCTTTCCGTGTCCCCGTGTCCACGGGTTTGCGTGGACACGGGTTTTCGGTTCTGCGGGTGTCAGGCGTTGAATGCGTCGCTGAGTTCCTTGGCGATAAGCCCGTAGCCCGAGGCGGACGGGAACCGGCCCTCGTCCGGCGCGAGACGCATGGCCTCCTTGTACGGGATGGTCTCCCTGCAATGGGCCAGTCCGTTCTCGGCCAGGAACTCCTCGGCGTGCCTGAGGCTGCGCGTGCCGTAGCGGGTCTGGGTCAGCAGCACCGAGGAGGGCTTGTTGATCTGCCGGATGGTCTCCAGCATGCGTTCCAGGTCGATGGGGCCGGTGGTGGTGACGAGCAGCACGAGGTCGGCCGCGTCCACCGCCGCCTCCACCAGATCGGTCTGCAAGGGAGGCGTGTCGATCAGCACCCATTCCTCCTCGGCGGGCGCGGCGACGGTGAACCGGTTGACGACCTCCACCCCGAAGGGCAGTGGGCGGCCGGCCGATAGGGCCTTGTGCGCCCACAGGGTCGCCGCGCCGGACGGGTCGGCGTCGCGCACCGTCACGGTATGGCCCAGTCGGGCGAGTGCTTCGGCGGTGCCGATGGCGCTGGTGGTCTTGCCGACCCCGCCCTTGAGGTTGACGAAGGCCACCGTTTTCGTGTTCGTGGTCATTGGGATTGTTCCTTTCATTCGGGTTTCCGGCTTCCCGTGTCCACGGGTGCACGGTTCCACGGTTTGCCGCGTATACGGGTTTCCGGAATGGTTCGTCCTTATGGGGCCGGACCGGTTATCTGTATCGGATTGTCTTCAGAAGAGGGTGTCCTGCAAGGGCGGGGTGTGTGTGGCGGCGGCCGGGGCCTTCGCCTTGCCGGTCGAGCGTGTGGTGGCGCGCCATCGTTGCTGGCGTGCGTTGCGCTGCTCGGTCTTGCGGCGTTTGCATTCGCGTTCGCGTGCCGCCGCCACGATCTCGGGGTTCGCGCGGATGTACCGGGCGAGCCGCCGTTCGGCGGTCGGGTCGTCGGGGTCGAACCGGAATCCGGCCTCCTGCGCGGTCTTCAGCACCTGGCGTCGGGCCCTCAACGGCAGTCCGCCGTAGATGCCGTACTGGTCCCGGACCATGATGCCGAACGCGAGGCATTCGGCCCTGACCGGGCAGGCCTCGCAGATCCGCACCGCCGCGCGGCGCAGCTCGTATTGGGTTCGCTGGTTGGGCAGGTCGTCGGGCCCCCACATGCGGTCCGACCACGAGTCGGGGAAATCCGCGCATTCGCCTTTCAGGAACATGCCGGCACCTCCTTCGGCCCACGGCCGCCGATGAAGCCGAAACGGACGGATGCCGGCCCGGTCTCGGCCGGCTTCCGCTGCCCGAAGCCGTCGTCCTTCTCCCTGGATTCCGCGTCCAGGAAGGCGCGGCCCGCCCGCAATGCCTCCAGCACGGCATTGCGTTCGCCTTCTGCGTCGTTCGCGGGGACGCGCTTCAACAGCCGGCGCAGGGTGCGCGGTGCCTCGAACCCGTCGTTGCCCGCATCGAAGTCGTAGGGGGCGAGCAGTCGCCTCGTCCGGCGGTCCAGGTTGTCGGGGATGCCGTAGTTCGGCACCTTCGGCGTGGATTCCGCGCTCGGCGGCTGCGCCGTTTCGCCCTTGTCGGCGAGGATGCCGTGTCCGGCGAGCAGGCGACGCCCGTGGGGGTCGTCGGCCATCTGGAGGCATACCTGGTCCCAGTGCCGTGCGAGGGAGCGGGGGCCGGTGAGCGTGCGACGCCAGAAACCGTCATACGGTTTGCCGGAACGTTTCCCCGCGCCGGCCTTGGGAGGCATCGACGCCCATTCGGCGACCGCGAGCACCACTGCCATGCCGTGGCGGGCGATCAGCCGTCGGGCGGCGTCGAGTTCGCGTTTGCCGGGCCGGGCCAACGGTTCGGGAACCGGCATCGGCGGCAAGGCTCTCAGCCCGTCCGCCATCGTGCGGCACACCGCCTCCGCGTCGGAACCGGCCCCGGCGGATTCGCTGCTTGGGGGTTCGGCTCCGGCGGCGTCGGCCCATGAACCGTCCTCGCGGATTCCGTCATCGTCCGGGGAGGTCTCTCCGCTTGCGGGGAGATGCCCCGTAGGGGCAGAGGGGTTATTACGTACTAGGGACGTACTGTAGCTCACCAGGTGAGCTGGGGGTGGGGTCACAGCTGTGAACCGTGGTTCACCCGTGAGCTGGGGTTTTCCCGTGTCCCCGTCGCCATAACCACGGTCCACATGTGACCCGTGGTTATCATCAGATTCCGTGTCGGAACCAGGGTTCACGTGTGGGCCGGGGCTTTCCGTTGCGGGCCGTCCTCCTCGGGTCGCGTCGATGTCGTTCGAGTCGAAGAAGTCGGGGTCGAGCTCCAGACGGTTCCCCAGGCACAGATCCCACACGACGGGCCGGTGCCACTCGCTGAAATGTCCGGCCTGGCGTTGGTCGCCGCGACGGATCAGCCCGTTCGCTTCCAGCCATGACAGGTGGCGTTTGACCGTGCTCACGCTGCACTTGCACCACGCGGCCAGCTTCCTGTGCGTCGGATGCGCGTTGCGCCCCTCGTCGTCGGCCACGTTCGCCAGACACATCAGCACGCGAGCGGCACCGTTGTGCCTGGCGTCCACGGGCGCGAACCTGAGCGCCCAATCGACCGCGTTCACGCTCATGCGGCACCCCCTCGGCGGGAGTCTTGCAGACGTGCGCGCAGCATGGGCACGCGCGGCACGGGAACGTCGAGCATCATCGACAGGTAGAAGTCGTGGCTGCCGTCCGACGGGCAGGCCGCCAACAGGCCCGACGCGGACCCATGGGGCGGGAAGCCGCCATGACGCCCGGCACGCTCAAGCGTTTCATGCGCTCTCATGGCTCTCCTCACTCACGGAACCGGCCCGCTCCTCACGCCAACGGGCCTCAAGCATGTCGCGGCGCGTGGCCGCGCGGCACAGGGCGAACGTCAGCAGATAGGACGCGGCGAGAATGATGACGACGGCGATCACGAGTATGAGGTGCATCATCGGCCCGCCTCCATCGATCGCGCGAGGGAGGCCAGCAGACGGACCGCGAGAAGCACGATGCCGACGGCCAGACGCAGGAACGGCAGCAGCAGGCCGAAACAGGCCACCGCGAGCACCACGAACAGCAGGATCACCAATTCCACCACTCATCACCCCCGCTCACCGAAGGATGCCTGAGCATCGAGAACACCGCGTCATCGCCGCTGAGGGCCTCCACGTCGCGCATCAACGCGTCGATCTCGTCGGACACCATGCCCGCACCGGCCTCGTAGCCGCGGTTGAACACGCAATCCGACGGACCGCCATGGATCAGGCCACGGTTCACCGTCCGCGCGGGCGACGAAGCGTTCCGCACGTCACGAAGCGCGTCATGCCGGCCGATCAGATAGGCGACCGCCATGACCTCCCTCACGGTCATCGACGCATCCACGGACAGGGACAACAGGGACATGTAGTCCCGGAAATTCGAGCGCTCCTCGTTATCGAGGGAACGCGCGCCAACGGTCATGGTCATTGCCTCACCTCCGCGTGAAGGGACCAGAAAGCGAAATCCCAGGCATCGCGCGAGTTACGGTCGCACCAGCAACCCACACAAGCCAGGCCGCAGGCCACCGGCACCAAAGCGAATCCCGGCAGAAGCAGATTCCTCGCGGCAAGCAGAATCGCCAGAAAAACCACGCACGACAACGCGGCCAGCGTCCAAGCGGCAAGACCCGCCAGCTCGTAGCGCCGGGCAGAACGTCGCCAATACAGGGATTCGGAAAATGTAGACGCCATGTCCCGCGAACCATTCACGGGGGCGTTACCATCAAAATCAGAAGTCGGCACAGCGACTTCGGTTACACTAGACATTTGTGCAGCCTCCATAATCTAAAAGGCAATGCGAACGATTCAAAAGTTTGGCGACTCGGGAATCGTTCAACATTGGATGTGTTGCATACGCCCGGTTTCGATGCTCCAAATCGAGACTGGGCTTTTCCTTTATCAGACAGACACCTCCTCGTGATCACGAACAGATTCAGCAAACTTGGCTTCATAGGGAACCAAGTCCTGAACAAAATCTGACGAGAGACCGTAAACATCTCGTAGACGGCGACAATCGTCGAATTGCCAGCAGGTCTTCAGGTTGACCTTCTGGCTGATGCTTGGCTGAGATTGATTCAGCTGCTTAGCGAGCTGGGCATACGATATGCCATGCTCTCTGAGCCATCGCTTCATATTCGACATATTAGCTTCCTTCAACTGCTTAGCTTATCTAAGCAGAACCATACTACTTAGCTTGACTAAGCGCAAACGAAGCCCTATACTGCGTGTTAAGACTATTATCCTTAGCAATTTAAGGGAGAATATTATGACGATGGTTGACCCCGTACTCGTCGCCAGCCAGTTTGACGAGGATGAAGCAGAGGCAATTCTGCGATACAACATCCGCAAGTATTTAAAGGCAAATCGAGTATCCCAGAACTCCCTTATGGATGTGCTCAACATCACATCAGGAGCTGTCTCTCAGCTCATGACAGGCCGCACGCATTTCAAATATGGACAAGTTGCAGCAATTGCCAACTATTTGCATGTGTCTATGGACGATCTTTCAAACGCGACACAGTTCAATGAGGATAGAAACTTCCTTGAGCGCATGAAGAAAGAATACTCAGACAGCAAAAAGGCCTCGAATCAATCCGAGGCCTTCAATGAGCTCCTGCGGCTGGGCTTGAACCAGCGACCGTCCGATTAACAGTCGGATGCTCTGCCAACTGAGCTACGCAGGAATGTCTGCTGTGTTTGAGATTTCTCTCGCGCACAAGTCACATATCTTACATGCCTGCCACGAAAAAGCAAATTACATGCGTGTAGGGCATGTCGCGCTGAATTCCGCAGAATCGGACTCATCGGATACTATCTCATACAGCCAAAAACCGAACGCGGATATACACTAGCGACTAACGGTAGAGGAGCTGGTGTCTGCTTGGCAAATACTGGAATCGGTGAAACGGAACAACCGTCTGAGTATGCGAACCCAGTGGGAACAATCACAAGAGTTCTGATGTTCCGCTGTCACTGCATGGCAGCGGTTGTGACATGGATCGGCCGCGGCTGAAGGTCGAACAACATGACGATGCGGCGATACTGTCACGCGAAATTTCATTGTGGATAACTTCGGAAGCTAGAACCACATAGGTCGTTTTGGCTGGACATCCTGTTTCGGACCCCTCAAGGTGGGTATCACCGGCAAAGAAGCCGGAATCACATCACACTCACACTATGGGGAGGAATCTCATGAATGCACCACTGTTGTTTGATTGGCGTCGCGACGAAGCCCGACGTGCCAGCCGGCGGCGTCAGCAGGCGCGTCAGCGGGCTCAGGAACGGCAACGGCGTATGGATGCCATAATCGCGTTGGCCGCCGTTATCGGCCTGCTGCTTGCCTTGGGAGTAGGGCTGGCATCCACGCCTCAGCATGTTGCGCATGCGGATACTGCGGTGACCGGAGATGCGGCATACACGGTGGAGGATTTCACCGATATGTCTGATTTGGCGTGGCGCAATGGCAATCAGTGCGAATCCCGATTCGACTGGCCGGTCGACGATCCACAGGTCGAACAACAGTTCGAGCGGCCGATCAACCCGTGGGCACCAGGTCATCGTGGAGTGGATCTTGTTGCGGAGCAAGGTACCGTAATTCTGTCACCGCAGGCAGGGACCGTGAGTTTTGCTGGCAAAGTAGCTGGCAAAGATGTGGTGAGTGTACGGCATCGTGGAGGTGTCACGTCGACATTCGAACCGGCCGTTACCGAGCTCTCAGTGGGGGATACGATCTCCCGCAGACAGCCCGTAGGCATCGTTGAAGGCAGCTCGGACCATTGCGAAGACCGTTGCCTGCATTGGGGCCTCAAGCGAGGAACGGCCGATTATCTTGATCCACAGCAATATGCGGGGAGTCGAAAAATCGTACTGAAACCGTCATGATTTAACGGTGATTGTCGGCCGGAACAGGGCCGTACGGAAGAGACATCGCAGGCGGCTAGCGGCGTGACGAGTATGAATCACAGACCGGCATCGGCCAAGGAAATATATCCGGGGTCGATCAGCGCGGACTTGAGATTGCTGGCGCTGACAGCCAGCAACGGTTCGCTGATGGTCGGGATCTTCTTCACGCCGCCTACCTCGGAGTTCCTGATTGAAGGCATGGAATTCAGCGCTTCGTCCTTGTTGAGCTTGGCGCAGGCCTGAGCGATATCCGTGGCGATGGTCTGTCTGTCTTCCATGCCGGTCATCCATTGCTTGCCATTGACGATGGATGGGATGTTCGAGACATACGCGCCGTATCCGGTTACTAGAGGCCACTGCGAGTCACGGTCCTTGTCGGAAGCGGAGGTGTCCTTGTCCGCATCGTCATCGGAACTGGATGAGTCGTTTGCGTTGTCGTTTTCAGGGGATTTGATCGGGTCCGGCACGGCGTCGCGGCTGAGATCCTTCTTGCCGGTGATATTGCCGACAATGCCCGAGATGGTGATCTGCGGATTGATATCGGCGGCAGAGCCGGTGTATCCCAGATCGTCCAATTCCTTGACGACCTCGGAGGCGATGTAGTCGTTCATCGTGATGATGCCGTCAATACGGGTGAGTGTGGACTGTCCGTCGGTTTTTGCCAGACGCTTGTCAAGCACTTTCGCAGTAGAGCCTTCCTTAGCGGCATCGTAGGCCACGGCTTGCCAATCGTTTTCCGTGGATTTGCCGTCCAAGGTGCCTGAAGGGCTTTCCACAACGCCCTTCTGATAGTAGGAGCCCAGTACCTGCCAGATACCACGGAACGCCTCTTGGGCGAACGTGGAATCGTTGGCGTTGCCTTTTTCGTCCATGGCGGTGTATGGCAGCAGCACCTCAATGTATTTGGGGTTGTCTTTACTGGCCTTATCCAACTTGAGTTTGGACACCATCTTTTCCGCCTGTAGCTTGCCGATGGTCTGGGCGTCCGAGAACTTGACGAAGGCGTCCGGCTTATATCCCTCGATACTGTTGCCGAGCAATACCACATGCATGCCGGATTCCTTGGCCAGCTTGAGCGATGAGACCAGCCGGTCCACGGCCTGCGCCTGCTCGTCCGATGCAGTGCTGTCGCTCTCAGTGTTGGACGAGTCGTCTTTGGACGAGTCGTCTTCGGAAGATTCACCGTCAGAAGTAGCTCCCTCATCCGTGACATCGTTGGTGCTCAGGTTCTGGCTCACGTAATCGCCGTATTGGCGAGTGGAAGCGTCGGCCTCGACTACTGGAGCCACGAGCAATGTCATGTTGTCGGGCGCGATGGCAATGCCGGAATCGTCCGTGGTGTTATTCGAAAGATGATCGACCACAAAGTCTTGGATGGCGCGGCTTTGCTTATCCAACGAGTCGGACGTCGTATGATTGATATCGCCTTTCTTGAAACCGGCGTCGACCAGAGCCTTGGTCAGGTCAGGCACCAGCTTCGCCCACTTGTTCAGTGGCGTCTGCTGGTTCAGCGTGATGCCGTCCGAAGGTGTGAACACGGCCACGCCGCCGGCAGAATTGGACGTCACCGTGGTCTGACCATCTACAACGGTCTTATTGTCTGAGGTGCACGCGGTCAGTGACAGCACCATCGCGCAGGATGCGATAATGGCGGCGAGCAGGGTGGTTGAGCGGCGTGCGAACACCATAAGCGGCGAAACCTCCTCAAGCGGGCGTGAAAACAAGCTGAATCACGATTCTAGTAGGCCGTATACGAAAAAGTCCCGGACCAGTGGACAAATCGCCACATATCCGGGAACAATTAGAGGTATTACGTGCGTGCATCGAACAACTGTCATGATTATCGTGCTGAGGAACATTCCAGATGAAGCACGACAATCATGACAGTTTGCGACATGACATGGCCCATGTAGGTCCGCACGATGTGTTCGATGATTTACTCGGCCAGAGCCTTGGCCAGGTTCTCGTCCAGCGCGTTCATGAAGCCGTCGGTGTCGAGCCACGGTTCGTCCGGGCCGATGAGCATGGCCAGATCCTTGGTCATCTGACCGCCTTCAACGGTGTCGACGATGACCTTCTCCAGCGTCTTGGCGAAGTGACGGACTTCGGGCGTGCCGTCCAGATCGGCGCGGTGCTTAAGGCCGCCGGTCCACGCGAAGATGGAGGCGATCGGGTTGGTGGAGGTCTTCTCGCCCTTCTGCCAGCGGCGGTAGTGACGGGTCACGGTGCCGTGCGCCGCTTCGGCCTCGACGGTCTGGCCGTCCGGGGTCATGAGCACGGAGGTCATGAGGCCCAGCGAACCGAAGCCCTGGGCCACGGAGTCGGACTGCACATCGCCATCGTAGTTCTTGCAGGCCCAGATGTAACCGCCGTGCCACTTCAGGGAGCTGGCCACCATGTCGTCGATCAGGCGGTGCTCGTAAGTCAGGCCGGCCTCGGCGTACTTGTCCTTGTATTCGGTCTCGAACACCTCGGCAAAGATGTCCTTGAACTGGCCGTCGTAGGCCTTCAAAATCGTGTTCTTGGTGGACA
>ERZ1026978.551-NODE-551-length-17732-cov-6.395203_pt1 | contig 17732 bp, 8 predicted proteins | sample MGYA00519560_ERZ1026978 | MGnify/ENA primary metagenome ERZ1026978 (study PRJEB26926, sample SAMN06164401) | human gut metagenome | biome: ENVO:00009003; feature: ENVO:2100002; material: ENVO:00002003 | host: Homo sapiens | place: USA | collected 2012 ... | reverse complement strand
TGCGGCCGGAGCCCCACGGGCCCAGCTCGCCGATGGAGACGATGACGATCTCGTCCTCGGGCTTGGCGGTGACGTTCTGCCAGTCGGCCAGGTCGACCGGCGCCTGCTGCGGCACGTGCGGGCTGGGCAGCGCCTTGATGCTCAGGCCGGATGCGGCGGTCTTCGCGGAGGTGGAGTCGTCGTCCGACTGCTGTGCGGAAGCCGCGGCCTTCTCTGCGTCGGCCATCGCCTCGGCGCGCAGCGCCTTGATATCGATCGGGGCGTTGCCGAGCCCACCGGTCAGGTCCACGTCGAGCGGATGCTCGACTGCTTCCGCGCGGGATTCCGCGGTGCACAGGTCGAGCAGCTTCACGGCGATCTGTTCGGTGGAGTACGTGTGGATGCCGTGGCGTTCGACGACCTCGACCAGCGGGTCGTTGCCGCCCATCAGGCCGGTGCCGCGCACCCAGCCAATCTTCGGGTGGGCGAAGGTGACACGAGACGACCATACCTTTTCGGCATGGGCGCGGTTGACGATCGCGTCAAACGCGCTCTTGACCTCGCCGTACGCGCCGTCGCCGCCAAAGATGCCGCGGTTCGGGGAGCCGGGCAGCACCACATGCAGCTTGTGCTGCACGTCGGTGTCGGCGCCGATGGCGGATAGGCCGGCGATCGCGCGTTCCACGCCCCACAGCATCAGTCGCGCCTGGGACTCGAACAGTTCGCCAGAGTCGGTCAACGTGCCGTGCACCGGCGGGGCGGCGAACGGGAAGAACAGCGTCGGCTCGTATGCGGGCTTCAGGATCGTGGTGGTCGCGCCGGAGGTCTTCTTCTGCACGTTGCCGATCCACTGGACCAGTTCGTCCACGTCGCGGTAGCTGGACAGGTTCGCGGGAACCAGCCACAGCTTGGCGCCGCCCACCGCGTGCTCGCGGTAGGTTTGCTTCGCCCACGCCTTGACGGACGGACGGAAGCTGTGCGAGGTGGCGATGACGGTCGCGCCGCCGGCCAGCAGGCCGTTGACGACCTGCGCGGCGATCGAGTTCGGAGCCACGCCGGTCACCACTGCGATGTCGTTCGCGAAGCGGGATGCGTCAGGCACGTCGGCGACCGATTCGAGGGCCTCGGTGGCGATGCGGTCGAAGGTGTCGGCGAGCTGTCCATGGCTCTTGGACGCGAACCACTTGGCCTGGTCGGCGACGTCCTTGCCGGCGCCGACAAAGCTCAGGGACTCGACAGACTGGTCGCCGTTGTAGAACAGGCGAGCCAGGTCTTCGCGCGCGGATGCCCAGCGGTCATCGAAGAGGATGGCCTTGCGGGAGTCGAAGCGCGGCTCGACCTGCTTGGGCCAGTCGGAGCCGAGCTCGGCGTCGACGGCGGCCACGACGGCCGCGTTCTCGTCCTCGCCGGGTTCGGCGGTCGGAGCCGTCACGCCCAGTTCGTTGAGCACGTAACGGGCGGTGGAGGCGAGCACGCCGTTGGCACCGGTGACCTTCTCCGCGAAGGCGTCGAGCGCCGCGGAATCCACCACGGCACCGCCGGCTGCGCCGCCGGCGCTCGGCTTGGAGACAGCCACGCCCTTGGTCTGCCCGACCAGGGCCACCGCATCGTCGATGAGCTGATCGGCGGCGGCCGCATTGGCGGCGGCGCCGGTGGGCAGCTTGGCCAGATCACCGCCACGCGAGCTGGCACCCTCGCGGGTGTCGAGCAGCAGGGCCGCGGTCACGGCGGCAACCCAGCCTTCGCCGAGCTGCCACACGTTGGTCACGCGTTCGCGGATGTGCGCGGGCTTGACGCCGGCGGCACCGAACAGCGCGCGCAGGCGGTCACGGATCGCATCAGACAGTACCGGGCCGAACGCCTTGTAGTTCGGGGCGACCTTGTTGACGAGCTGTGCAAGCTGGGTGAGAGTCGCCTCTGCGGCGCCATCCACGCTGGCCACACCCAGCTCGGAGCTGATATCCATCAGCAGCTGGTTGCGGCGGGACGACACGCCATTGGTCAGCGTGTCGGTCGTGTCGTTCGCGCCGATTTGGTCGAGGCGGATCTTTGTGGAGTAAGCCATGAGCACACCGATGGCGTCGGACGCCTTGAACGGTAGGTCGTCGACCGGGCCGCTGACGGCGGAACCGAGTTCGGCGACGGCGGAACCGACCTGAGCGGCGGACGGCGCGGCGACGACTGCCGGAGCCGCGGCGGGCGCGGCGGCAGCGGGCGCAGCCGGAGCCAGAGCAGCAGCGGGCGCCGCGGTCTCGGTCTCCTCCGGCTCATCGTCCGGCACCAGCGAATCAGAGTCGGTCATGTACACACGGCCCTCATCGCGGCCGACGTTGTACACGGTCACGTCACAACCCGAGAAATCGGGCAGCCGCAGCGTCTTGGAGCCGAGATTGGCGAGCGTCGGCGAGTTGCCGAGACCAACCTCCACGTACTCCTCCACGCCGAGACCACCGCGGTTGGCGGGGTTGAACAGCAGCGCCTGGGTCTCGATCCAGCGCACGGGGGACGCGAACTGCCACGACAGCAGTTCGGTGAGCAGCAGACGGCCGAGCTTCTGGTCGTCGGCGGCGTAGGAGTCCCACACTGCCGGGTCGTCCAGAGCGGCCTTGATGCGCTCAGACGGCACGACTTCGAGGATCTTGGCGGCGAATTCCTTCGTCATCTCGAACGGGGACGCCACCAGATTCGGGATGTAGCGGTCGACCAGACGGCCACGGTAGTCGATGTACTGCGGCAGTAGCGCGTCGAGCTTGTCGCGGAACTCCGGCACGCCCTTGCGAAGCAACGTGGAGTGGAACGGAACGTCGATGCCCGGCACCAGCATGAACGGCGGCTTGCCGCCATATTCCTTGGCGCGGCGGGACGCGTCGGCCTGCAGGTACTTCAGGCCGGCGATCGTGCCGGCGATCGCGTACTGCTGGCCGGCGAGGTTGTAGTTCACGATCTCCAGAAACTCGCCGGACGCCTTGGCGACGGACTCGACGTATTCCTTGACGTGCGCGTCGTTGACGCCGAACTGGTTCGGACGCAGCGCGCCCATGCGGTAGTTCGAGCGGCCCTGGGCGTCGCGCTCGATCAGGTGGTGCATGGTGGAGCCGCGGTGGAACACCAGTTCCAGCTCGGTTTCCAGCGGGATGATGTCGGCGAACGCGGACAGCGCGTTGTACTCGCCGAGCGAGTGGCCCGCGAAGTACGCCGGCCAGATGTCGGAGCCGGCCTCGCGCAGACGCGCGGTCTGGGCGTAGGCCACCGTGGCGAGCGCTACCTGCGTGAACTGGGTGAGGTTGAGCAGGCCGTCCGGGTGACGGTAGGTCACGCCGTTGGCGGTGAGCTCCTTCGGGTTGTCGCGCACGACCGCGAGGATCGAGAAGCCCAGCTTGGAGCGGGTCAGCTTGTCGGCGCGCTCCCACACGCTGCGGGCGGCGGGTGACTTGGCACGCTCGTCAAGCACCATGCCCTGTTTCTGGATGCCCTGGCCGGGGTAGACGAACGCGGACTTCGGCGCGCGGACCAGCGCAGTGCCGCGCGAGACCAGCTGACCGTCGATGCGGCAGGTCACTTCGAATGCCATGCCGCCGTGCTCGACCTTGCCGACGCGCTCGATGGAGATCTCCACCTTGTCGTCGAGCTGCACCATGCCGTACATGTTGTAGGTCCAGCCTGCGATCTCGTAGTGAGCACCCTTGTCGTCCAGCGCCTGGACGGCGTGCTGGGCGGTGGCGGACAGCCACATGCCGTGCACCAGCGGGGCGGCGAGCCCGGAGATGCGGGCGCCGCGCGTGGAGGTGTGGATCGGATTGAAGTCGCCGGAGGTACGCGCGAATGCAGTCATGTCATCGGGCGCGGTGACGGTGACGCGGCGCAGCAGACGGCGAGGTGTGGCCTGCACCGTGGCTGCGGCGGAGCCGTCCTCCTGCTTGACTTCAAGGGCGCCACCGTATTCGGGGGCGTCGGCCGGCAGCGCGTCGGAGTAGACGCGGCCGCGAATGGCGAAGCGCTCGGTCTCGCGGGCGAGCACGGTGCCGTCGGCGGCGGTGTGCAGCACGTGGATGGTCACGACGCGGCCGGACGCGGACTCGAAGTAGTCCTCGGCCCAGCTGGTGAGCGTGATGGTCTCGTCGACGCGCTTCAGCAGCTCGTCCTCGGTCTCCTCAAGCTCGATGAGGTGGTCGAGATGCACCGCGTTGAGCAGTCCCTCGATGACCGGGTAGCCCTTGACGTACACGGAGCCGAGTGCCGCGTAGATCGCCGGCCATGCCGGGCCGACCAGCGCGTCGGGGGCGATGCGCGAGGGCGCGAGATCCTGCGGCAGTGCGCCGCCGGTGGCCGCCTCGTGGTCGTAGCCGAGGTTGGCGGACAGCGTGTAGGTGGCCGACGCGGTGCCGAACGGGTAAGCGGCCTTGTCGTCGGACGAGGTGATCTTCGGCATGTCGGTCAGCTTGTCGCCGGTGATGGCGGTGTTGCCGATGCCTGCGGTGGCGGCGAGCATCGCGTAGACGTTGCCGACCAGGCGCTCGCGGTTGACGACCGGCAGCAGGCCGGTTTCGGTGCCGCGCAGCGTCAACGGGATGACGATGTCGCGCACGGCGTGCTTGGAGACGCCACCGTCCGGATCGTTGTCCCAGTACGTGTCGAGATGGATGTCGAGGTCGTATTCCTCGCCCTGCTCGGAAGCGCCGCGGTCGATGATCTCATAGTTGGCGTCGCCGACCTGCGTGCCGTATGCCGGGTTCGTGGTCAGGTGGCCGACCCAGGAGATATTCGGGCAGGTGCGGATGAACGCTTCGGCGCTCTCGGCGCCGCCGAGCTCGCTGTAGGCGTCGGTGGAGGCACCGGACTGCAGTTCGCGGGTGCGCTCCAGGGCCGCGGCCTCGAAACGGCCGAGGATGTGGGCGACGGGCTCGTCGACGGTGGTGATGCCGGCCACGGAGATCGGGCCGGGAATCACGCGCACGGAATCGGCGGAATAGCGGGCGTCCTCGGACTGCCACAGCTGATCCTGGCCCCACCGGCGCAGCAGGTCATTGTCGATGACCGGCACGAACGGCATGGGCTTGGGATATTCGCTCACGAGTACCGGGAACCAAGCCACATCGGCCGGGGTCACGTGGATTTCGGCAACCTGCGGGTAGGCGGCTTCCAGCTTGGCGATGGCGGCCTTCGGATCGGAGGCGACATCGTCCACGCCGGCGAACAGCGAGGTGAACTCGCCGGATTCCTGACCGCACACACGGGCTTCGATGCGCTGCAGCAGGTGCAGGAAGCGCAGCGAATACGTCGGGTCGACCACGGGGAACACCAGGTCGACGAAACGCTCGGCCCACTCGACGTAGGTCATCGAGGCGAGGTCGCCGAAGTACGGCTTGGCGGTGGCGTCGAGCGCCTTGATGATCTCGTCGCGGCGGCTTTCCAGCTCTTCGGGGTGCTTCATGACGCGCACCAGCAGACGACCGCAGGCGGCGGAGGCGTTCTCGACCTCGTAGATGTCGGCGTGAAGGTGGCTCAGGCCGGAGGAGACTCCGCCGACCGACTTGCCGGACGGCACCCACTTCTCGCCGGCGGGCGCGAACGGGTCGGCGTCGGCCGACGTGTCGGTGATGCCGGGTGTCTTGACGAGCAGCTGCTTGACCGCAGGGCTGGTGTGGGCCTCCTTGGCGGTCATGACGGCGGTGCCGATGAGCACGCCGTCGACCGGCATGTCGGGCAGGTCGTAGGCGCGCGCCCACTGGCCGGAGATGTAGTCGGCCGCGCGCTCCGGCGTACCGATGCCGCCGCCGGCGACCAGCACGAGGTTGCTGCATGCGCGCACCTCGGCGTAGGTGGAGGTCAGCAGGTCGTCCAGCGACTCCCAGGAGTGGTGGCCGCCGGCCGAACCGCCTTCGACCTGCATCAGGATCGTCGTGGGGGCCACGGCCTTGGCAATCGCCACGACCTGGCGGATCTGCGCGACGGTGCCGGGCTTGAAGCCGACGTAGGGCAGGCCGTCCGCCTGCAGGGAGGCGACGAGCGCCTTGGCCTCGTCGAGCTCGGGGATGCCGGCCGAGACGATCACGCCGTCGATCGGCGTGCCGGACGCGCGCTTCTTCGGCACGATGCCGGAGGGGCCGAACTGCAGGTTCCAAAGGTAGCGATCCATGAACATCGCGTTGAATTCGACCGTGCGGCCTTCTTCGAGCAGGTTCTCCAGCTCGGCGACATGACGGTCGAACACGTCGGCGGTCACCTGGCCGCCGCCGCCGATCTCGGCCCAATAGCCGGCGTTCGCGGCCGCGGCCACGATCTCGGGATCCACGGTGGTCGGGGTCATGCCAGGCAGCAGCACCGGCGGCTTGCCGGTCAGGTCGGTGAACTTGGTGCGGATCTTGTCGCCGGCGGGAGTGTGCAACACCTTCGGCGCGAACGTCTTCCAGTTCTGGGTGCGGACGGGCTCGTCCTCCATGGTGGACAGCGCGGAACGCTCGGCCATCGTGGCGGCTTCGACCACGCCGACGCCGGTGCCCTGGATCAGGTTGCCGATGAGCTTGCCGAGCGTGTTGCCCGGGCCGAAGTCGACGATCCACAGCTTGGACGGATCGCAGGATTCCAGCATCGCCTTGACGCGGGCCGCCCAATCGACGTGGTTGAGCAGCACTTCGGCGGCCAGCTCGCGCGTACGGGTCTCCTTGAAGCCGCAGGCGTGCGCCCAGGCCACGGCCTGCTCGACGGCATCGGCCATCAGCGGCGAATGGAACGGCAGCGTGACCTCCAGGTATTCGAGGACGGGCCCGAACACCGCGCCGCCGCGGACCTTCTCGTCACGCAGTGTCTGCTGGTGCTTGTGCTCCTTGCCGGCCTCGACCTCGAAGGCGGCAAGGTCCTCCGGGTAGCCGGAGAGCACGTGGTTGTTGCTGGAGTTGGTGACGGCGATGCTGATCGGGCCGCGCGGGTTCGGCACGCGGGATGCGAGCACCTCGACCTGGCGCTTGGTGGCGCCGCGCACAGACAGCATCGGAGTGGCGCCGGCGTGCTGCGCGGTGAGCGCGAGCTCACGCGCCTTGCGGGTGCCGGCCACGCCGATCAGCTCGGCGATGGCCAGGATCTCGTCGATCTGCTGGCCCGCGGCCTCGATGGAGCCGGCCTTGCGGATGACGTTGACCATGTGCGCGCCGAGCACGCCCTGCGAATGGCCGAGCACGGCGACGGGGGCGGTGTTCGCCACGTCAAGGCCGAGACCGGCGGCGTCGATCAGCGCGCCGAGCTGGGTGAGCGCGATGCCTTCGACGCTGACGGTCGCCGCGGCGGCGGCACCGAGCCGTGCCGGGTTCGGCTTGAAGCCGAACAGGTCGACGGCGCGTCCGGTGGTGGCAAGCAGGTCAGCGGCCACGGGGGCGAGCATCGTGTTCGCCGCGGCGACATGGTCGCGCAGCGTGGCTTCGAGCGCCGGATCATTGGTCAGATCAGCGAGCGCAACCGGCCAGGGTGTGGACTGTCCGCCGAAAGCGAGCGCATGAGGTTCGCCGTTGAGCCGACCGAGAAAGAAATTGGGGTCTGACATGGGTTGGTGTTCCTTCTTTTATTTGGACATTGTGCGGAGCCGCCGTTGCCGGTATCGGCTCAAAATCTGTTGTGCCGCGGCGTGGCCGCCGCGGCGGGATGGACTACAGCGGCTGGTTGCCGTGATGCTTGGTGGTGCGGCGCACGCGCTTCTTGCCGGCGAGCAGTCGCAGCGATTCGGCGATGGCCTGACGGGTCTGCTCGGGATCGATCATCGCGTCGATCTCGCCCATTTCGAGCGACAGGTTCGCGTTGACGGTGGCGCGCTCGTATTCGGCGGCGAGCTTGGCCCGCAGCGCGTCGACGTCCTCGCCGGCCTCCTTGGCCTTGACGAAGTCCTTGCGGTGGATGATGTTCACCGCGCCGGTGGCGCCGAGCACCGCGATCTGCGAGCTGGGCCACGCGAAGTTCATGTCCGCGCCGATCGCCTTGGATCCCATCACGATGTACGCGCCGCCGAACGCCTTGCGCAGCACGACGGTGACCATCGGCACCTGCGCGTTCGCGTAAGCGTAGATCACCTTGGCGCCACGACGGATGATGCCGGCGTGCTCCTGATCGGCGCCCGGCTTGTATCCGGGGGTGTCCACGAGCGTGATGACCGGCAGGTTGAACGAGTCGCACAGACGCACGAACCGCGCCACCTTTTCGGAGGCGTCCACGTCGAGGATGCCGGCGCGAACGTTCGGCTGGTTGGCGACCACGCCGATCGGCCGGCCGTCGATGCAGGCGAATCCGACGACGGCGGACGTGGCGAACAGCTCGTGCACCTGCACGAATTCGCCGTAGTCGACGATGCAGCGGATCACGTCGAGCACGTCATACGGCTGGCGGTCGTTGTCCGGCACGATGTCGGTAAGGCGTTTCGCGGTCTCGCGGTCCGCGCGAGTCGCCGCATAGGCGTACATCGGGGGCTGGGCGTCACTGTTCGACGGCAGGTAGGCAAGCACCGTGCGCGCGTAGTCGATCGCGTCGGCCTCGTCCTCGCCGAGGTAGTGCGCCACGCCGGATTTCGTGCTGTGCACGAGTCCGCCGCCGAGGTCGTTCATGCTGATCGTCTCACCGGTGGCCGCCTTGACGACGTCCGGGCCGGTGACGAACATGTCGGAGTTCTCCTTGGTCATGACGATCAGGTCGGTCAGCGCCGGGCAGTACACGGCGCCGCCGGCGCACGGACCCAGAATCAGCGAGATCTGCGGGACGAAGCCGCTGGCGTCGCAGGTCTTGCGGAAGATGTGGCCGTACTGCGTCAGCGCGGCGACGCCTTCCTGGATGCGGGCGCCGCCGGAGTCGACGATCGCGACGATCGGCACCTTCAGGTCCAGCGCCATGTCCATCAGGTGGCAGATCTTCTCGCCTTCGGCACGACCCAGCGTGCCTCCCCTGACGGAGAAGTCCTGCGCGTAGACGGCGATCTTGCGGCCGTACACGTCACCGAATCCGGTGATGACGGCCGAACCGGCCTTGCCGCCGTTGATGTCGCCGCCGCGGAACCGGCCGATCTCCTCGAATGAGCCGGTGTCGAGCAGCAGTCCGAGCCGCTCGCGGGCGGTCATCTTGCCCTTGGCGTGCTGGCGGGTGCGCGCGTTGGATTCAGCGTCACGCGCGAGTTCCGCCGCGCGTACCACCGCTGCGCGGATCGGCTGCTCGCCCTGCGCCTGTGCGGCGCCGTCCGCCGAGACGTGCCCAGGTTGTTTCATGACCTGTTTCACGGCCGGCGAGTTCATGATATCGGTCATCACTTGCCCTCCTTGCCGCTCTTCGCGGTGCTTGCGGATTTGCCGCCGTCATCCACCGCGCCGGACTTGTCGCGCGCCTTGGCGCCGTCGACGTCCATCGCGACCAGCGTCTCGCCGGCCTCGACGCCGGTGGCGGGCGCGACGAAGATCTTCGCGACCGTGCCGTTGACCGGCGCGTACACGTAGTTCTCCATCTTCATCGACTCCAGCACCACCAGCAGGTCGCCCTTGGTGACGGACTGGCCTTCCGCGACGTTGATGCGCGTGACCACCGCCTGCATGGGCGAGGCGATGACGCCGGACTTGCCGTCGTTGTGCTCCTTCTTCTCCGCGATGGCGTGCAGCCCCTGGCCTCGCAGCGGCTGCGACGGGCGCTTGGCTCCGCGCGAGCGCCCCGCTCCCATGAGGTTGTTGACGATGTCGGTCGGCACGGTGAGCTTGACGCGGCGGTCGTCGACCTCGATGACGAAGCTCTCGCTCGTCGGGGCCTTCGCGCCGGCGTCCTGGCCTTCGCCGCTGAGCGACGCCGGCTGTCCCGAGCGCACGGTCTGCGGCTCATGGTTGAGGTACTTGCGCTCCAGCCACTTCGTGCTCACGTCGAAGAGATGACCATGCTCGGCGGTGAACTCATCGTCGTTGAAGATCTGCTTGAACAGGCTGGCCGGGGTCGGCACGCCCTCGATCACGAGTTCGTCGAGCGCGCGGCGCACGCGGGCGACAGCCGCCTCACGGCTCTGCGCGGTGATCACGACCTTGCCCATCATCGAATCGAACTTCGGCGAGACCGTGTCTCCCTGCTCCACGCCGGTATCGATGCGCAGGCCGGGGCCGGACGGCCAGACGATGCGCTCCAGCGTGCCGGAGGACGGCGTCAGGTTCGTCGCCGGATCCTCGCTGGTGATGCGCAGCTCGAAGCTGTGGCCGCGCGGCGCGGGGGCCGGTGTCAGGTGGCCGCCGTCGGCGATATCGATCTGCTCGCGCACCAGGTCGAGCCCGCACACCTCCTCGCTGACCGTGTGCTCGACCTGCAGACGCGGGTTGACCTCCAGGAAGTACACCTTTCGATGCGGGGTCACCATGAACTCGCACGTGCCCAGACCGATGTAGTCGACCTTGTTGAACAGGCTGCGCGAATACGTCTCCAGCTGGTTGATGACCTCGTCCGGCAGGAACGGAGCGGGGGCCTCCTCGACGAGCTTCTGGTTGCGCCGCTGCACAGAGCAGTCACGCGTCGAGTACACGGTGAAGTCGCCGAAACGGTCGCGGCCGCACTGGGTCTCCACGTGGCGGGCCTTGTCGATGAACTTCTCGATGAAGTACTCGTCCAGGTCGCCGCCCTGCATCGCGTCATGGTTCATGTAGAAGCGACGCATCTCGTCATCGTCGTGCACGACGGTGATGCCTCGGCCGCCACCGCCGTCGGTGCGCTTCATCATCACCGGGTAGCCGTACGTGTGCGAGAAGTCCAGCAGCGTGCGCAGCTCGCGCACCGGCTCGCTGATGCCCGGCACCGGCGGCACCTGCGCGGACTTCGCCACGCGACGCGCGGTGATCTTGTCGCCGAGGTCGATCAGCGCCTGCGGATGCGGTCCCACCCAGATCGCGCCCGCTTTCTCGACCTTGTCGGCGAAGCTCGGCACCTCGGAGAGGAATCCGTAGCCGGGGTGCACGGCGTTCGCGCCGGACCGGTGCAGGATGCCGATCAACAGGTCCTCGTTGAGGTATGTGCTCGCGTATGTGTCACCCGACAGCAGGTACGACTCGTCGGCCAGCTGGACGTACTGGGCGTTGCGGTCCTGTTCGGAGTACACCGCCACCGTGGAAATCCCCATCTCCCGGGCGGTTCTCACCACGCGCAGCGCGATCTCGCCGCGGTTGGCGACGAGTATTTTTTTGACGATATTTCCCATATATTCCACTATCGCCGTATGCGCGCGAGTGCGGAGTCAAGTTTTCGACAAAAACGGCGGCGATATTTTGTAGAGCGAAGACAAACGGCCACGTAAGTTCCGGCACCGTAACCGGCGAACATCCACAAAAGGCCGTCTCGACTTTTGTATGTTCCCGACAGGCCGTCTAAGGCGAGGGCTTTCTATCATTGGCGACAACGGGGGGACACTCGCCGTCCGTTCTTTCATCATCGAGAGGGGTTATTCATGTCCGAACGTACTGTTTCCACCGCCCAGCGCGGCCGTATGCTGGCTTCGACCATCGGCAAGCCGGTGCTGTTCGCCGTCCTCATGTGGCTCGCTTCGGCAGCTGGTGAGATTTCGATCCCTGGCACCCCGGTGCCGATCACGCTGCAGACCTTCGTCATGATGCTGGCAGGTCTGATGCTCAGCTGGCGTCAGGCAGGCAGCGCGGTGGCGCTGTATCTGGCCGCCGGCGCGGCCGGACTGCCGGTGTTCGCCGGCGGCGCCTCCACCGCCGCCCTGTTCGGCCCGAGCGCGGGCTTCCTGATCGGCTTCCTGCCGGCCGTAATCGTCACCGCCCTGCTGCGCGGCAAGGCGCGTCTTGACTCGGCTCCGCACGCCGCGCTGACCGCCGTCCGCTACTTCGGCGCCTCACTGGCCGGCAACCTGGTGGTGCTGTACCTGTTCGGCATCACGATTCAGTCCATGGTCATGCATGTTCCGTTCACGACCGTGGCGATTGCGTCGATGGGCTTCGTGATCGGCGATGTCATCAAGGCCGTCGTCGCGTCGCTCGCGGCGACCGGTCTGGCCAAGCTGTTCTGATTCGCGTCGCTGTTGTCGCAGCGAACGGTTCTCAATAGCGTTTGTGCGAGGATTTCTAACATTCCCGCACAAATGCTCACATGGAAGAAGCCCGGAATTCCGGGCTTCTTCCATATTTTTTGTTCATTTCGGACGGATGCAGGCTCACACCTTTCTTATTGAGAACCGTTCGCTGCGACTACAGCGGCAATACGCCGACGTCGGCCGTGTGCACGACATGGTTTTCGCCCGCATCGTCACGCACGCTCAGCGACGCGTCGGCGTTCAGCGCCGTCGCCGTACCGGTCAGCACCGAACCATCGGTGAAGCGCGCCTCAACACGACGTCCCAGCGTCCAGCACACGCGGGAGGTCTCCTCGCGCAGCCGCTCGGCGGCGGCATGCGGGTCTGCCACGAAACCGCTCAGTCGGGAACTCAGCGACCGCACGATATGCGCGGCGATCATATCACGCAGTGTCCGGGCATCGGGCAGCCCTTGCACATGCAGTTGCAGTGACGTGGACTGCTCCGTGGGCAACTGGTCGGCCGGTATCGCGAGGTTGATGCCGATGCCGATCACCAGCGCCGCGCTGTCATCGCGCCCGGGCAGCGGCACCATCTCGGTGAGGATGCCACCCAGCTTGCGTCCCTGGCAGAACAGGTCATTCGGCCACTTGAGCCGCAGACCGCAATCTTCACTGGCCACCCCACATTCAGCGAGCGCGCCCCGCAGCGCATCCAGCGCGGCAAACCCGGCGATCACCGTCAGCCAGCCGTTTACACTGCCGTCGGCGATCACGCCCGCCGGCAGCGTGGCGATGTACGAGCAGGTCATCGATTCGCCGGGAGCACTCACCCATGTGCGTTCCAGCCGGCCGCGGCCCGCGCTCTGCACATCAGTGGCCACCACGGCCACACCGGCACCCCCGTCGGCCGGAGGAGCCATGGTGCCGTCGCGCAGCATCTGCCGCGCCAGCGTATTGGTCGATGCGGTTTCCACCACCGCAATCACATTGTCAGCCACCTCGGTGGTGCGTGGCATGTTTGGAATGATTCCCCTTGTTGTTTCCGACATGCCTTCAGATTATGCCCGATATCGTCCTACGGCAAATGCCGGCAATGGCACGATCGCCGCCGTTCAAGGCGCATCGGTAGAATACCGTGACATGACCACAGCTCACATCACGGATCACTCCGCCGCCACCCCGGCCCGCGGCGGGCGCGGAGGCAGCGGCGGCAGGTCACGACGCGCCACCGGCACCGCCCTCGCGCGTCTCGCGGCCGTGGCGCGATGGACGCTGGCCGTCGCGGCCTGCCTGTGGATCGCCTTGTGCGTGGCGGTGGGGCCGCTCTACTGGGCAGACTCCTCGATCGCGGATTTCGGCGCGTTGAACTGGTTGTTTGCCGTTGTCGGATTCCTTGTGCCATTCGCCGCCGTGGTCGCGATGACTCGCTGGGCGAACGGCATACCGGTGTTCGGCTGGTCCAGCGGCAAGAACGGCCTGCATCCACGGCGCCTGATTCCGGCGGGCGCACGTCGCGCGGCCGCGCGGCTCCTGGCATCCGCTCCCGGCTCGTGGGTCAGCCGGACCGGACGGTTCCTCGCCCGGATATGCGTACGTGCCACCGACCGGTGGTGGAAAATCGCACTGATCCTGTTCATCGGCTGGCTTTGGGTGCCGACGACACTGCTGTCCGCGTTCGGCGCCGACATCCGCTCTCAGGCTCGCGAGTTCAGCTGGGCCTGGAACCAATGGACCGGCCTGGATCAGCCGTATATCGGATTCTTCTCATTCGTGCCGATGGACATCTATCCGACCGCGCACTACATATGGCCGTCGAATCCGACGTACCTGACCGATCAGCACAACATCGTGCTGACGGTACTGTATGGTGCCGTGCTGTCGGTCTCCCGGTATTTCACCGATTCCAACGACGTCGGATTCGTGGTGCTGTCATCCGCGCAGTTCCTGTTCGCCGCGTTCTGCTGCGCCGCCACCGCCAACCGGTTCCTCAACCTGCCGTGGCTGCCGCGCCGCGCCGGCATTGACTTCACGCATCCCGAACGCGGGCCGATGGCACTGGTCATGCTTGATTTCGCGCATCCGGAGCGCGGGTACGCCTCCCCCGGCTTCGCGGCGCGGGCATGTGCCGGGAACGGACGCCTGCCCGAAGGCGCCTCGGGATGGTTCTCGCGTCTGGTGATTATCCTGTTCTTCCTATGCTGTCCGCTCGCGGTGTTCTCGACGATCTCGCTGACGAAATCGCCTCTGTTCGCGTTCTCGTTCGTGTGGGCGTTCGGCGTGTGGTACGAGCTGTTCCGTACGTGGCGAGGCAAGGGCGACAAGGTGGTCAGGCTGCGCCGTCGCAGCCTTATCGCATTGATCCTGGCCTGCGTGGTGATGCTGGCGAGCGCGAAGTACGCTTGGTACATCATCGTGCTGCAGCTGATTCTTGCGCTGCTTTCCGACCATCGCCGCTGGAAGGCGTACGTCGTCGCGTTGCTGCTGCCGGTCATCGTGCTGCATGGCGGTGTCGTGATGCTGACCCGCACCGGTGCGATCATCAGCGGCGATCCGATCGAAAGCCACGGCGTCCAGCTGCAGCAGATCGCCCGCATCGTCAAGCGCAATCCGGGCAGCATACCGCAGTCCGCCAGGGAGGAGATCGCGCCGATCTTCAATCTCGATCAGATGGCCGACGCCTACCAGCCGCAGGATGCCGACCCGGTGAAGTCGTCCGGCATCCAGTCGAAGAAGGTGAGCTACCGCTGGCGGTCGGTCACGCAGGAGGACATGGCCCGGTTCAATAGCGCCTGGTGGCAGATCGTCAAGGCCGATCCCGTCACCGCCATCGACGCGCTGCTGGCGAAGTGCTTCGGCTATTTCAACCCGATGGATCAGCCGTACGTGTCGATGGATTACTACGTGAACAGCGATTATGTGACAGACCAGACCACGTGGATCAAATACTGGTGCAGCGAGTGGCGGCAGTCCATCGCCGAGGGCGCAAAGCAGTTCGGTGAGATTCCGGTGCTGGGATGGGTGGCTCACGGCAACCTGTATGTGATGATGACGCTGCTGATCGGCGCGGCCGAAGTGGTGCTTCGCCGGTGGCGCACACTGGTCATGCATCTGCCGCTGCTGCTGCTCATGGGCGTGATGATCACCGCGCCCGCGAACAATTTCGAGCGGCATATGCTGCCGGTGGCGTTCGTGTTCGGATTCGTGGTGCTCACGTTCTGGCGGGAGTCGCAGCGGGCGCGGCGCAACGCGGACATCCGGTGACGACTGGTGACGCTTGCAGACGGTTCGGCTATGCTGGACGGTATGACCGATTTCGACACGGAGCATGGTCCCGTTGACTTTCTTGACCTGCTGAGCAGTGGTTCCGCTCAGGATGACGCCGATTCCCGACTGGAATCGGTGGCGTTCGCGTGTCTGGTCAATGGGTTGGCGGATGAGCGTACCGCGGCGATTCTGGGGATTCTTGATTTTTCGGATGATTTTCTGTGCTTTGCCATCGGTGGCAAGCCGTTGCACACGATGGCGGGCACAAGGGCCGCGATCCGCAGGACCGTGCATGATCTGGGCGGCGGACCGTGCGTGACGGGGACGACGAACGGTCTGTGCGTGGCGCTGATCATGCCGCGTGCGGCGGCGACGCCCGATGTGACGTGTACCAATACACTGTCGGCGTTCTCGACGAAGGCGCCGGTGTGCCTGGGACCTTTGCGCCGCGGTGTCGAGGGTGCCTGCCGCACGGTGCAGGCGGTCCGTTCGGCGATTGCGGCGGCTCCCGCATTGCCGCAGGTTCCGCGCCCGATGCGTGCCGATGACGTGCTTCCTGAGCGGGCGCTGCTGGGGGATCAGGATGCCGTGGACGAGCTGGTGAATACGGTATATGCCAGTCTGCAGACGGCGGGGCCGGACGATCCTACTTTGGAGACCGTGTCCACGTTCCTGCGCAACGGCGGCTCGTTGGAGACCACGGCCAAGGAATTGAGCGTACACCCGAACACGGTGCGGTACCGTTTGAAGCGGGCCGCCGAAACCACCGGCTGGGACGCCGCCGACGCGCGCGAGGCCTATGTGTTACGCACCGCCATCGCCCTGGGCCGCATGCATACCGCCTGAGCGCACCGCGACTGAGGAGCAACGCCGGCAACGCGCCACCACACAACACACCCCTGAACACGCCGCGATGCGCGCGGTACCAAGACGCACCGAAGGAAGCGGTACAAAGGTACCGCGACTGAGACGCAACGCAGGTAACGCACCATCGCGGTGTGTTCAGGCGTGTTCAGAAGAGGCGAAGGGAATCATCTTCCCTACCCTTCATCTCGTCATAATCGAGGATGAGGCATTCGAAACCGCGGTCCTGGGCGAGGACGCGGGCCTGAGGGGTGATGGTCTGGGCGGCGAAGATGCCGTGGACGGGGGCGAGGAGGGGGTCGCGGTTGAGGAGCTCGCAGTAGCGGGTGAGCTGCTCGACGCCGTCGATGCCGCCGTGGCGTTTGATCTCGATGGCGACGTGCTCACCGTCGGCGTTGAGGGCCATGATGTCGACGGGGCCGATGGCGGTGGGGTATTCGCGGCGGATGAGCTTGGAGCCGGGGCCGATGCGGTCGATCTGTTCGGAGAGATAACGCTGGAGGTGGTCTTCGACGCCGTCCTTGATGAGGCCTGGATCGATGCCGAGGTCATAGGTGGTGTCGGAGTAGACGTGGTACAGGGAGACTTCCAAGACGTCGCTGGTCTTGTCGGCGCAGACGCGAAGGATATGCTCGGGGGCAGGCCCGTCCGCGGCCTCAACAGAGTCCGGGGTGATGTCCTTCAAAGTGCAGGGCGCAGCCATCCAGTTGAGCGGCTTGCATGAGCCGAGTTCGGAGAAGATCAGCAGACTGTTGTCGGCCTTTATGAGCAGAACGCGCTTCGCGGGAGGAAGCGACGCACTGAGGCGACCGGAATATTCAGCAGAGCAATCAGCAACAATAACGCGCACGTCACACCAGTGTACAGTACGCGCGGAAGGGAGGGAGCGCCTCTCGGACCAGTAACAGGCACGAACCGTACGGCCGCGCCGACAGCGCGAGCGTATCGAACGCCAAAATACGGGTTGAAATCGCCGTTTTGAACAATTCCCCGTGTGAAATCGCCGTTTCAGGATCCAAAAACGGCGATTTCACACGGGGAATTGCGGATTTCGGCTATTTCAACCCGTATTTTGGTGGGAATGGTGGAGTGCGCCGGGCATTGACGTGGGGGATAACACCGAGTAGATAGCGCAAAAAGGGCGCCGCCTGCGGGATGCAGACGACGCCCAGTGCGAGCTCTTCGGCACAGCCGCTGCCGTGCCGAAGAGCTCGCTATTCGATACCGGGTCCTTCAGTGCGGACCACATCACGGCCGCGTTCGACGGCAACCGTGAGCTTGTTGAAATCGAAGGAGATGAATCCGTCACTGACCTCGAACGCATGGCGCTCGCCTGCGGGATCCACGACCGAAACCGTGCCTCCCTTGATCACCGTGAGCACCGGCTCGTGGTCGGCCAGAATACCCATCTCGCCTTCGGAGGCGGGGATGGTGACGGACTTCGCCGTGCCGTGCCACACCGGGTGATCGGCGGCGACGATGTTGACCTGCATCAGGGCCTTTGACGATTCAGCCATCACTCACCAAGTTCCTTCTGCAGATCGTGCCACTTCTTTTCGAGGTCGTCGATGCCGCCGATGCCGGAGAACGCCTGCTCCGGGACGTCGTCG
>ERZ1026978.534-NODE-534-length-18589-cov-4.640013_pt1 | contig 18589 bp, 17 predicted proteins | sample MGYA00519560_ERZ1026978 | MGnify/ENA primary metagenome ERZ1026978 (study PRJEB26926, sample SAMN06164401) | human gut metagenome | biome: ENVO:00009003; feature: ENVO:2100002; material: ENVO:00002003 | host: Homo sapiens | place: USA | collected 2012 ... | reverse complement strand
CTACACTCGACTAGTCGTCGGCAGCGTCAGATGTGTATAAGAGACAGGTTTTCTCCACTGTAATCGTTGTCGGATCCCGTGCCTTCCCCTTTAATGGTGATCTTGGAGCCTAATTTATTGGTCTGTACGCCGCCAACATTAGCATCAAACTGCAAGCCTTTGTTAATCACATCATCCAATTTGGATTTGGACGCAATATCCTTTAATTTTACAGTTTCCTTCTGGCCTGCATGATTTTTATCTTCTACGGTCAGATCAATATCGCCGTTGGTATCGACCGTATAAGACCCGTCTGCACTGGATGCATTTTGTACCAGCCGATAATCGGTGGCGTTAGCGCCTTGTTTCTTCACTTCATCGCTGACGACCTTCAACTGGTCTTCCGTGGCACCACGGCCGGATACGATGTTGGGATTTTGAATATTCCAAGTCTTATTATCAAGACCTGTTACATAATTACCGCTTTCATTAGCTCCGGCTGCATTAGCTACTGTTTGACCTCCCATCGTCACACCGCCGGCTTTCACCGTATCCGTAGCGGTTACTGTCTTCACATGAATGTCTTTGTTGAGTTTTACGCCAATTTTCGTATCGTCACCGGTTTGGGTGATTTCTGTCGTAATGTTATTATCGCCGTTAACGGTGACTTTAGAGCCTAATTTGTTCGTTTTTTCGCTGTTATTATCCGCGTCGAACCGAAGGCCTTTATTGATCACTTCATTTTTAGCGTCATGCAATTGGCCGCCGTTTACCGCGTCTTTGGATCCGGCTGCCACCTGACCATCAGCAACATTGGTTACTTTTTGGTTATTCGCATTGAGGCCATTATTCGTCACATAGGTCTTTCCGCCTACGGTCAGACCGTTATTATTGATCACCGTATTGCCCGTTGTGACGCTGTCCACTTTCACATCTTTGGCCAGTTTGATATTCAGCGCACCGTTTCCGGATACTACACCGATGTTCCCGTCTGACAGTTTTGATGCATCAGCGCCGCCTTTGATATCCAGCTGCTCGCCCAGTTTCTTATTGATAACTGTTGCGTCATCACCCTTAAAGTTCAGGCCTTTGGCAATGGTATTGTTAATGTTTGTAATATTTGTTGTATTCGTATTCTGCTGCGCTTTGGATGCGATGTCTGTCAAGGTAACCTGTTTCTTTTCGCCTTTTTCGTTCGCTACGGTCAGCACCATATTTCCGTTGCTGTCCGCTTTGTACTTGCCCTGGCTTCCTGCTTCCGGATTTGCTACCAGATGGTAATCTTCCTTTGCCACCTCGGTGAATATTTTGCTCAGGTCTACATTGACTTTGCCCGTATCATTCCGTTCCAATGTCAGGGTTTTACCGTCATTGGAAACGCTGCCGCTTGTGACATAGTTGTTTTTGAGTCCCGTCACATTGGCGGAAAGGCCATTCGTACCGGTCAAGGTTGCCGTGCCGTCACCGTTTGTCTGGTAGGTTGCCTTACCTTTCGTTATATACTTGTCTTTCGCTGTCACAATACGGTTGATGTCGCCGATATTGGCCGCGTTCGTTACTACATCTCCGCCGCTGGCTACATTGGTGATCTGTTTATTCCCCGCGTTGATACCGTCTTTATTGATATAGGTATTTCCGTTGATGGTCAGGCTGCCGTCCGTTCCCAGGTTGACATCTTTTTTCAAGTTGTATTTTACGGCCGTTACCTTTCCGGACGCATCTTTTGTCACGGAAGCCGTTGTATTTGTTCCATCGGCAAAGTTGACTTTACTGCCATTCTTCACTGCATTCACATCACTGCCATTCCCCTGTACTGTCCAGGAAGCATTAGATGTTACCGCTTTCAGCTGGGCCACATTGACGGCATCGGAATCATCCGTGCCGGCCGCCACATTGATGATCTGGCGTTTTACCGTATCCGAGCCGACACTGACGGCACCTGTCGTTCCTTTTGTCGCATTAATGGCATTTACCTGTGCCGTGTCGGCACCGGAAGGGATGTAAGCATTAGATGTCTGCTGACGGTTGGAAACACTGTCAGCGCCGAGTGCCACGCCGCCATCTACTTGGGAATTGGCATTGACACCCATGGCAATGGACTTTTTCCCCTTGCTGCGTGCCAAAGGCCCGATTGCCGTGCTGGCATCGCCTTCCGCCAAAGCATTGAGCCCCATGGCCATAGAAGCGTCACCGGCGGCCTGGCTCATCGCGCCGAGTGCCACGGATGCCGTTCCGATGGAAGCAGTCTTGACATAATAGGGCTTATCATGCAAAGCAGCCGAACCAAGCGTCGCATCACTGGGCGCCTTATTATTCAGATTTTCATTATTCGCCAGTCCCGGCAGAAGGGATTGTAGTTTTGCACGATCCAGCTCGATATCATCCGTACCGATCGCCACGGAAGAGTTTCCGATCGCCCTTGTGTCTGCGCCAACAGCCACCGCCTGCGATCCGTAAGCCTTTGCCACGCTGCCGATAGCCACGCTCTGTGCATCACGCTTTTCCGTCGGACCATTGGTATGATCCACGTTTTTGACCCTTATATTCGTCTCTGCGCCGGAACCGATTGCCACATCGCCCCTGCTTCCGTAAGTATTGCTGTTGCTGCCGATAGCCACCTGTCCGGAACCGGGCAGCTGGTGGTATTTGGAAGCTACGGTTGTTGCCCTGTAGCCGACAGCAATGTCTTCATCAGACTGCACGCTGGATTCCGTACCGATGGCAACCGCGTTATTGACTGCCCGTGTTGATGTCAGCTTGGTAATCCGTTTCGCGCTGCCGGTCAGGGTAACAGAATCTGAATTCCGCGTTTGCTTCAAATCACCGGCTTTGGCGGAAGTACCGAGTGCGATGGAATTATTACCGCTTGCCTTAGCATCATCACCAATAGCCATGACGCCTTTTTTATCCAGATGCTCATCAGTCCCGGTCACAAGCGGATTTGTGCTTGTAGCATTTTCCAATGTCAACGCGCTGGCTTCACGCCCAATGGACAGAGAACCGGCGCCTTCCGCATGGGCATTGTTTCCGATGGCTGTAGTTCTCACATCATTGGCCGTTGCCGCATTGCCGATAGCGACAGAAGACGGTCCGTTGCCGAAGCTGTCATTCCCAACAGAAACAGAAGAGCCCCCGCGAGCTTTGGCCGAATTACCCACCGCTACACCATTATTGGATTCAATAGACGGTATACGGGGATCCTTATTGTTTGCCGTTCCCGATTCCGCATTGTTGCCGATAGCAATGCCGTCTTTGGCATATCCTTTGGCACCCGCGCCTTCCGCGATACTGTTGTTCCCTATCGCGTTCGCCTCTCTGCCGATAGCAAGACTCTGTTTTCCTTTAGCTATGGCTTTATACCCCATAGCCAAGGCATATTCTTCCTCTGCGTCCGCCTCTGTGCCCTGGGCGATTGAATGTTTCTTCATCGCTTTTGCACTATACCCGTAAGCAATGCTGGAATCACCGGAAGTTGTCGCACCGGTTCCTGCATGGATCAGTCCCGGCGCCGCATCCACATCAGCAGGAAGCATACAGCCCGCAACCACCATGGCGCACAAAAGCGCGCGAAGCGGACGGATTCCCATCACAGAGGCTTTATTATCTCTGCCGACCCTCTTCGTGATTTCCGAAACGACTATGTAGCAATTCTTCACCCTGCTCCATATGACCTTGTGTACTTGATTCATAACTTTAACCCCATCCTTTCTCTATTGCAAAAATGTTTTCTCCGATGTATAAAATGCTGACCGTTTTTATCCCTGTTTTCTTTACGATACTTTTTGCCGGAGAAACTGCCTGCGCATGTTTTCCCTAAAACCGCAGCATTGGGCTGTCTCTTTATCCTCTGCCCTGTTTTGTGCATCAGGAAATCATGCTCCCGCAGCAAACACGAAAATCATTTTACCCCATGCCTTAATTTTTTTCAACCATAAATTTTGCAAATACAAAATATCCAGTATTCATGCGGTTTTCTCATTGTTTATAAATTGACCCTAAGACGGTTTATCTTTATTTTCTCCAAGATCCAGCCATCTGCGGAGTCCTCCATCTTACAGACACCGCTTTATGCCTGCCTCTGAAAAACAACCTCGTCAAATCCTGCATTCCTGTAAAAATACGGGAAACTCCACTCGGGCAGGATATTTCCCTAAAAGTCCGTAACCTTCTTCATGACCGCCTCCATTTTCCATCATGCCTCTTCACGCCGGTACCGCTCCGGTTCGAAATTTCTCTCCCCGAATCTCTCTTCACGCCGGCTTTTCAGGCATACAAAAAACGCCCTCGAAAACAGCCGCCTAAGCAGCCGCACAGAGCGCTCTTAAATTCCTGTGTATGTTCCGGACACAGATGTCACATCTACTTCGTGACTTGCCCCGGATATCCCAATAAAACATATCCATTATTAAAACTCCCCCATCATCCCTGCCCCAGTCACTTCAGGGATATCTGCCGTTTTCTGCCATTACTCCGATTACAAAAAGCGGTTCTGCCGGCAAAAACAATCTCACCATCATACTCCCGTGGATGATAAGTATTCTTTCCATGCCGCAGCAGGATTGTATATCAGACTCAACTCTCCCCCATCCGGATCAAAAACGAATAGTATGATTCCGATACATAATCGTTTCGATTATACGACACCCCACCACAAAATGCACATATCAATTCCGCATAGCTGTATTACTTTTTATAATCAATAGGTACATATTTTCTAATCTTTTCATAATGCATCATGTTTCGGCAAACCATGCTGCGTACCGCATTCACGTTTTATACACCCCTATAAATATTTTCTTATTTTTTAACTTTATTTCCTCATTAATCCTTGAACTAAAGTTTATAACATTACATCCCATATCCAGCATTAAGTAAAATACATAGATAATACATCATGCCAAATTGCGCAAATCATGAATTCCACTTCATGAATAATGGTTGCATGCCCCTGCGTGATAAATCTGTCACTTTGATGAGATTTTACGCTTTTCCCCACCACGGTGACAGATTCTTCGCTGGCGCTCAGAATGACGCCTTTCGTTCTCCGTCATTATGACGCTTTCCGTTCCCCATTACTAGTGACGTGCTTTCCCCAAATCGTCATTCTGAACGGTGGCAAGAATGCCTTGTGGGAAAAACGGGAAACGGGACAGTGACACGGAGTGAAGACTCTATTACCCTGATAGCGTCTTACCGTCTTCCTCACTACGGCAGCAGATCCTTCACATTCGTTCAGGATGACGTTTTACCGTCCGTTATCACTCAGAACGGGGGGCAGAAAAAGAATCTTCATTCTATTCTTTTGCGTCGTTCCACCAAGCCAGTATCCTCCGTCCGGCTCCGCCGGCCACCTCCTTATAAATAAGGAGGCTTACCCAATCCCTATTCTTCCCGTCAGAATCCCTTTCCTCAACACTGTAGCAGATCCTTCGCTGGCGCTTTGAATGACGCCTTACCGTATCCCGTCATTCAGAGCGGAAGTAAGAATGCTGTATGAGAATGAGGAAAAATCACAACATGACACAGAGCGAAGAATCTATTACTCTGATGACACCTTACGGTTTTCCCCACCACGGTGACAGATCCTTCACATTCGTTCAGGATGACGACTAACGTTCTCCTCATTATGACGCCTTAACGTCTTATACAAGGATCATGAAGTCGGCCGTCAGAAGGAGCTGTGGCGCACGTAGTGCGATTGAGGATACTTAATCGCCATGATGACTCAAATCGTAAAAGAATATTTAGCTTGCAGCTGACAGCTGACAGCTGACAGCTAATAGTTTACAGCTCACAGCTGATAGCTTTTATCTTCTTACCGCTTTCCTCACCACGGGTACAGATCCTTCACATCCGCTTCGGATGACGTTTAACGTTTCCCTCACTACAACAGCAAATCCCTTGCTGTTGTTTCGTATGACACCTAATGGAAATCATATGCTTCGGCTTTTAACTCACAGCTAACAGCTGATAGCTTTTATCTTCTTAACGTCTTCCCCCAACATAAAAACCGACCCATTATTTGTATGGATCGGTTCTTTTGTTTGGATCAAAGGGTTCCTGTCGTTTTGAGCCGTGTCAGCGCACGCTGGAGAGCGAGTTTGGCACGGTCGACATCGATTTCTTTGCTCTTAGACGCGAGCCTGTCTTCTGCACGTTTCTTCGCGGCTTGGGCACGGGCAATATCGATGGTATCCGCCAGCTCCGCCAGGGGGGCTACGATATTTACCTGATTGTCCTTTATTTCCAGGAAACCGCCAAATACGGCCACCTTTTGTTCCTTTCCGCCTTTAATGATGCGCACGGGGCACATTTCAAGAGCGGCTGCCAGAGGCAGATGGTTTTTCATGACGGCAAATTCGCCGTCTGCTGCACGGGCCACCACCATTTCCACGCCGGTTTCTCGATAAATTGGTCCGTCGGGGCTGATGACTTCCACGTGCATGGGATTCGTAAGGGTATCAGCCATGGCTTATTCCCCTTTCTTCATCTTTTCAGCCTTTTCGATCGCTTCATCAATTGTGCCGACCATGTAGAACGCGCCTTCAGGCATATCATCGTGCTGGCCTGCAAGGATTTCCTTGAAGCCGCGGATGGTTTCCTTCAGGGATACGTATCTGCCGGGGGAGCCTGTAAACTGTTCGGCTACGAAGAAGGGCTGAGACAGGAATCTCTGTACCTTTCTTGCGCGGGCTACGATGACTTTGTCATCATCGGAAAGTTCTTCCATGCCCAGGATGGCGATGATATCCTGCAGTTCTTTGTAGCGCTGCAGAATAGCCTGTACGCCGCGGGCCACTTCGTAATGCTCTTCACCCAAAACATTCGGGTCAAGGATACGGCTGGTGGAGTCCAGCGGGTCTACTGCCGGATAGATGCCCAGTTCCGCGATGGAACGGCTCAGTACGGTGGTAGCGTCCAAGTGTGTAAATACGCCTGCTGGAGCCGGATCCGTCAAGTCATCGGCCGGTACGTATACGGCCTGGATGGATGTGATGGAACCGTCTTTGGTGGAAGTGATGCGTTCCTGCAGTTCGCCGATATCGGTAGCCAGGGTCGGCTGGTAGCCTACGGCGGACGGCATACGCCCGAGCAGCGCGGATACTTCGGAACCTGCCTGTACGAAACGGAAAATATTGTCTACGAAGAGCAGGACGTCCTGTCCCTGTTTGTCGCGGAAATATTCGGCCATGGTCAAACCGGTGAGAGCTACACGCATACGTGCTCCCGGAGGTTCGTTCATCTGGCCGTATACCAGCGCAACTTTGGAAAGAACGCCGGAGTCTTTCATTTCTCCCCAGAGATCGTTCCCTTCACGGGTACGTTCGCCGACGCCGCAGAATACGGAGCAGCCGGAGTGTTCTGTCGCCACGTTATGGATCAATTCCTGGATAAGAACGGTCTTACCTACACCTGCACCGCCGAAGAGCCCGATCTTACCGCCTTTTGCATACGGAGCGATGAGATCGACGACTTTGATGCCGGTTTCAAAAATTTCGGTTGCCGGAGACTGGTCTTTAAAGGCCGGTGCCGGACGATGAATAGGCCAGTAGTCGGATGCCGGTACTTTTGTATCGTCATTGTCGACGGTCTGTCCGAGTACGTTGAAAATACGTCCCAGGCATCCGTCGCCGACCGGTGCTGCAATAGCACGGCCGGTATCTACTGCTTTCATTCCGCGTACCATGCCATCGGTGGAACTCATCGCAACGGTGCGGACTACGCCGTCACCTAAGTGCTGCATGGTTTCACAGATAACATCTACCGGAACAGTGCCTTCTTCATCTTTGACATGAATTGCGTTATAGATGGCAGGAAGTTCCTGATCGTCGGAAAAAGCGATATCGACGACAGCGCCCATGACCTGTACGACCTTGCCTACCTGTCCCTGCTGTTCATTTGCCATGAAGAAGCATTCCTCCTTAATCAAATTAAGCCGGTTTATTCGAGAGCTGCCGCACCGCCGACAATTTCGGAAATTTCATTGGTGACCTGTGCCTGACGCGCTTTGTTGTACGTAAGGTTGAGGTCGGCAATTCTTTCCGTCGCGTTGTCAGTGGCAGCGGACATGGCCGCCATACGGCTGCCCAGCTCGGACGCCGCGGATTGCAGCATCGCATTATAAACCTGTACTTGTATATATTCAGGAAGCAGTTTAGAAAGCACTGCCGCCGCATCGGGAAGGAAAATATAGGGATCTTCCTCGATACGGAGGAAATCCTGTCTTTCTTTTTCCCATTCGCTGGCAGCCGCTTTTGCTGCTTCTTCCGTTTTTCCCTCAGCCGGCGCTTCAATGGGGAGCAGCCGGTCTACCCGGACCTGCTGGCGGAGGGCGGTGATGAATTTGGTATAAATCATATAAACTTCATCGACTTCTTCTTTTGTGAAGTATTCCACCATCTCTTTGGAGAGATCGATGGAATCCTGAGCCGACGGCTTATCAGAAAAGCCGAAATGATAGGTATCGGGATCATACCCGCGGAATTTCAGATAATTCTTCGCCTGTTTCCCGCAGACATATAAAGCGTATGCAGAACGATCCTTTCCGGAGATTTCCTGCAGGGTACGCTTCATCACGTTAGAGTTATAAGCGCCGGCAAGGCCTTTGTCGCCGCAAATGACGAGATATCCGACCTTCTTTACTTCGCCTGTCCTGAAGAGCGGGCTTGTAAATCCGGGTGTCACCGAAGAAGCACGGCGCAGGAGCTCTCCGATCTTTTCCGCATAAGGACGGGAGCCGTTTGCCTTTTCCTCCGCTTTGCGCAGACGGGCGGCGGCTACCATCTTCATGGCTTTCGTGATCTGCTGGATGTTGGTGACGGATTTTATGCGCCCTTTTATATCACGCGTACTTTCCAATCAGATCACCCCTCTACCGTTTCAGACTTTTCTTCTGTTTCGCTTTGTGCCTTGTAACGTTTCTTGAATTCATCAAGAGCTTCTCTGAGTTTCGCTTCATTTTCATCTGTCAGCTTCTTTTTATCCACGATATCAGCGCCGATTTCCGGATGGCTGCTGTGGAGGAAATTCAGAACCTGCTGTTCAAACCCGACAACCTGGTCTACGTCCACGTCATCAAGATACCCCTTGACGGCCGTGTAGATCGCCATAACCTGGTCTTCGACCGGATAAGGGGAATACTGCGGCTGCTTCAGAATTTCCGTCGTCCTCTGGCCGCGGTCGATCTGCGCTTTGGTGGCAGCATCAAGATCGGAACCGAACTGGGCAAATGCTGCCAATTCACGGAACTGTGCCAGATCCAGACGCAGCGTGCCTGCGACCTGTTTCATGGCCTTAATCTGTGCAGAACCGCCTACACGGGATACGGACAGGCCGACATTGATGGCCGGACGGATCCCGGAATAAAAGAGTGCCGTTTCCAGATAAATCTGTCCGTCCGTGATGGAAATGACATTTGTCGGAATGTACGCACCGACATCGCCTGCCAGTGTTTCAATGATCGGCAGCGCGGTGATGGAGCCTCCGCCCAGCGCATCGGACAGACGTGCCGCACGTTCCAGCAGACGGGAATGCAGATAGAATACGTCACCGGGGTAAGCTTCGCGTCCCGGCGGACGGCGGAGCAGAAGGGACATGGCGCGGTAAGCGACGGCATGTTTGGAGAGGTCGTCATAGATAATGAGGACGTCTTTGCCCTGGTGCATGAAGTGTTCCGCAATGGATACACCGGAGTACGGTGCAAGGTACTGCATCGGAGACCCTTCGGAAGCACCGGCGTGTACGATGATGGAGTAATCCATAGCACCGGCAGCTTTCAGACGTTCGTATACACGGACGACATTGGAGTTCTTCTGCCCGATGGAAACATAAATACAAATGACATCCTGTCCCTTCTGGTTCAGAATGGTATCAATAGCGATGGCGGTCTTGCCTGTACCGCGGTCGCCGATGATCAGCTCACGCTGTCCGCGGCCGATCGGGACCATAGAGTCGATACATTTCAGACCGGTCTGCAGCGGGACGTTTACCGGCTGTCTGTCGGCAATGCCCGGAGCTTTGATTTCAATGTCGCGATAAGCGTCAGTCTTGATTTCGCCTCTGCCGTCAATCGGCTGGCCCAGCGCATTGACCACGCGGCCGATGACCGCATTGCCTACGGGAACCTGCATCAGACGGCCCGTTCTCTTTACTACGTCGCCTTCCTTGATGGTTTCCGCATGCCCCAGAAGAACGGCACCTACATTGCTTTCTTCCAGGTTCATGGCCATGCCGTAAACGCCGTTCGGCAGTTCCAGCAATTCACCGGCCATGCAGTTTTCAAGGCCATATACATGGGCGATACCGTCGCCGACTTCAAGAACCGTACCTACTTCATCGACATTGAGGTCTACTTTGTAATTTTCAATCTGTTTTTTAATGACAGATGTGATTTCATCTGAACTGATTTTCATATCCTGTAAGTCACCTCAATCTCTTTGCATCATTTGCGAGCGGAGCGCCGCAAGCTGGCGGGCTATGGATCCGTCAATCAGACGGTCTCCCATCCGGACCGTGAATCCGCCTATCAAAGATGCGTCTACTTTCTGTTTCATGATAATTTTGCTTCCCGTGATTTCCGCAAGTTTGGCTTTCAAAGCGTCCACCTGGGATTTGGTCAATGGAAACGCAGAGGTTACCACGGCTTCCTCCATGCCCATCCCATGATGCGCAAGATTGGCATAGACATCCGCCATGGCAGCAAAATCAGCGATGCGGCCTTTGTCGATAACAATATAGCAGAACTGTAAAACTATCGGCTGCACCTTATCTGCAAATAACTTATTTATAGTATCTTTCTTGACATCCTTAGCAAGCAGAGGATGGTTCAGAATCTCCCCGAGCTCTTTGCTTTTCCCTATGGTATCGGCAATGAGGCGGAGATCTTCTTCCGTTTGTTCCAGGCAGTGCTGCTCTGCGGCAATTTCATAGATGGCTCGTCCGTACTTCTTTGCAAGGATTACGTTCTTATCCATGATTACTTACCTGCCCGCCCGGCATCCAGTCTTGCGATGCTTTCCGCTATGAGCCGGTCATTCGTATCCGGCGTCATATTTTTGCTGATGATCTTCGATGCAATATCACAGGAAAGAGCGGCCACCTGCGCCTTCAGATCCTCCAGGGCATCCTTGCGTTCCCTTTCGATCTGTTTAGCAGCCTGGACTTTTTCCCTCTCAATAGCCGCATGGGCCTCATCGATCTGCGCCTGGGCCTGTACCTTGGCCTCTTTTACGGCCTTGTCCACGATCCCCTGTGCGGCGACCTGGGCATTGGCAAGTTCCGCTTCCAGATCGGATTTGAGCTTGGCCGCCTCCGCGCTGGACCGGGCCGCGCTGTCCAGATCATTCCGGATCTTGTTCCTGCGGTCATCCATAACCTTCAGTACCGGCTTATAGCAGAAATGCGCCAAAACGGCAATGAGAATGATAAAGTTGAGGATTGAAATCAGCAGCGTACCATTTAATTCTACCAATGAAATCCCCTCCTTAGGCTAACAATGAATTGGAATTAGCCGAGGAAAGGATTGGCGAATACGAGGACGAGAGAAATAACGATAGCGATAATCGGAATAGATTCTACCAGGCCGATGCCGACAAGCATGGAAGTGAAGAGCTGCCCCTGAATTTCCGGCTGGCGGGTCATGCCGTCGATAGCGTGAGATGCTACTTTAGAATCGCTGAATGCAGCTGCAAATGCGGCAACTGCGGCAATCAGCGCAGATGCGATAAGGGAATACTGAACAACAATAGTCTGATCCATGGTAATGATTCCTCCTAAAAATGTAATGCCCCGGTTTTTCCGGATATAATGAGTACCGTTTCGCGGGCGGCGCCGGGCATTTTACGGAGTGCCGCTCCCATTCACCTGCACACCTTCACTTACTCCACGCTCTCCTTGAGATAAATGGAAGTGAGCGTAGTGAAAATGTACGCCTGGATCAATCCGACCACAAGGCTGAACACGACCCAGAGCAAAGGTACAAGCACAGGTGCCAACGCGTAGAGGATTTCCATCAGGATTTCCCCTGCCAGAATATTGCCGAATAGACGCATTGCCAGTGTCACCGGCCGGGAAAGTTCTTCTACGATATTGATGATTACGAACGGCGGCATCGGTTCAAAGAAATGTTTCAGCCATTTGCCGAATCCCCTGTTCCTGATATAAACGAAATGAATACATAATGTGCCGGCCAGTGCCAGCCCCAGGGTCGTATTCACATCATTTGTCGGAGACGCCGTCAGATGGGCTGTCGGCAGAAGCCCGATCTCATTGGCCACAAAGATGAACATGAAAAGCGTCAGCAGGAAATAAACAACCTTTTTATAATGCGATCCCATATTCTTCTCAAACTGGGAGCATAGCGGCTCAATGATCATTTCCACCGCATTCTGGATACCGCTTGGAACGAGCGAACGCCCCCGGCTCGCAGCAAAGACGATAATAAATACTATGAGAGCAGTAAGCCATTGTGTAAAAATCGTATCCAGATTGACCGACATTCCGAAAAGCTGTGCAACCACATGTGTACCCGTATGAAGATGCATAGTCTCACCCCCTCTCTGTTTTGGACGTCAGGAAAATATTATTATTCTTATTCCACACTATTGCCTTGCCCAGATAGTAGCAGGGAACAGTGACAATAAGCCCGCCAGAAAGCCGAGAATGGAAAGCGGTGTCCACAAAACCACCGCCACCGCCAGCCCCGCTTCCACAAAAAGCCGGGAGCCGGCAAGCGCGGCGCCCATCTGGCCTATGTAGGCCGCGTCCCGCTCTTCTTTCTCCCAGTGGATGTAACGCTGTTTCATGTACAAGAAAAAAAGAATATGAAATACGACGCCGGCGGCAAATCCTGCCGCTACATTCCATTCCCACTTCAAAAATGCGGCGGCCGCGCCGACAGCGCCTATGGCTGCCAGACGGCTGACCACTCTATCCGCAAAAGCAGGGAATACCGTATCATACTTCATTTCTTACTTTCCTATCATTTTTCTAATTATGGCCCACAATCCGGATATGGCGCCCAAAAGGGATAACCCGATAAGGCCGAAAGGATACGTCCCCAAGTATTCATCACACTTTAGTCCGCCCCAGATACCGAGGCCGATACAGGAAAGAAGGGTCATGCCCGCTCCGCCTGCCACAGCGATACTGCGCATCGGATTGAACTCTTTTCCTTTATCTCCTTGTCCTCCGGCATTCTTCATGGCCATCTCCGGCATGTGCATATCATGAAAAACTGCACGCAAAATACGTACAGCTCTACCCATACAAAGTTATTGTAACATATGCGGATTTACTTAGCTATAAATTTAGACGGTTTTTTATGAGAAATCCCCTCCGCATACAAAAGCGTCTCCACGATGCGCCCGGCGGATCTGCCGTCACCGTAAGGATTCACTGCTTCCGCCATCGCATGATATGCTGCCTCATCGGTCAGCAGCCGGTATGCCGTCTGATAAATCTTCTCTTCCCCGGTGCCCACCAGTTTTACCGTCCCCGCCGCTACCGCTTCGGGGCGCTCTGTCGTATCGCGAAGGACAAGAACGGGTTTCCCCAGACTCGGCGCTTCCTCCTGTATGCCGCCTGAATCGGTCAGCACAAGGGCGGACCGCGCCATCAGATTCGTGAAAGGCTCATACTCCATCGGTTCCACAAGATGGATGCCCGCAGCACCGTCCAGCTCTTCCTCCACCGCTTCACGGACAAGAGGATTCCGATGGACAGGAAATACCACTTCCGTATCTGGTACGGTTTCCACCAGCCGGCGGAGCGCACGGTACACATGATGCATGGGCGCACCTAAATTTTCACGGCGGTGGGTGGTCACAAGGATGACGCGCTTGTGTTCTTCAATCGCCTGTATTTCTTCATCTTCAAAAGTATAATCTTTCTTTACCGTTGAAAGGAGCGCATCAATGACGGTATTTCCCACGACGAAAATATTTTCATTCTTTTTATTTTCACGGAGTAAATTTTCCCGCGCCGTTTCTGTCGGGGCAAAATGAAGACTGGCCAGGACGCCCGTAAGCTGGCGGTTCGCCTCTTCAGGAAAAGGGGACGCCAGATCTCCCGTGCGCAGCCCCGCTTCCACATGTCCGACTTTGATCTGCTTGTAAAAAGCGGCAAGCGACGCGGTAAACGTCGTCGTCGTATCCCCATGGACAAGGATATAATCCGGTTTTTCCTTTTCCAGTACTTCTTCCAGTCCGCGAAGGACGCGGGAAGTGATGTCATACAGGGACTGTCCGCTCCTCATGATATCCAGATCGTAATCGACGGGCAGCTTGAAAAGATCCACCACCTGATCGAGCATTTCCCGATGCTGCGCCGTGAGGCAGACCTTTGTTTCTATTTCGGGATGCGCCAGAAGCGACTGCACGACAGGAGCCATCTTTATCGCTTCAGGCCGCGTGCCGAAAACCGTCATGACTTTCACAGGACTACTCCTTTTCATAAAACAAACTGATACAATGAAATATTTCTGTCAATTCCTTTTTTATTTCTCATCTTTTTCCGACGGCGGAAGAACGACCTCTCTCATGACGCCGAGTTTCTTCGCCCAGAAAATAAACACCCCGAGTGCGAGAAGGATCACCGCCACACCGAGAAATGGATTCAGCCTCACCACAAGGAGCGCCGCCGCCGAGAAAAAAGCGGTCAGCGCGTACATGACCAGCACCACCTGTTTCTGCGACAGGCCTGCCGCCAGAAGACGGTGGTGGAGATGATTCTTGTCCGGTGAAAAAATCGGCACCCCTGACTGCCTGCGCCGCACGATAGCAAGTACCGTATCGGTAATGGGCACGGCCAGCGCCACCAAAGGCACGATAAGGACTGCGGCAGCCGCCGTCTTCATAGATCCCATGACCGACACCGCGGCAATCACATACCCAAGGAACATGGATCCCGTATCGCCCATGAAAATTTTAGCCGGATTGAAATTATACTGCAGAAAGCCGAGACACGCGCCTGTCATGGCCACCATAGCGGCAGCCGATACCCACTGCCCCATCTGGAATGCGAGAAGGGCAATGGCAATAGACGCTATCGTGGCGATCCCCGCAGCAAGCCCGTCAAGGCCGTCAATAAGATTGACCGTATTGATAAATCCGATGATCCAGAAAATAGTAAGCGGTATGGAAATAAAGAGAGGAAATTCAATAATCCCCACATAGGGAAGATCGATCCAATCAATATTCACATCAAAGAATATCACAAGCACGGCGGCGGATAAGATCTGCCCGAGAAGTTTCACCTTGGCGGGAAGAGATACGATATCATCTGCAATCCCCACAAAAACAAGACAGGTCGCGCCGATCATGATCCCTGTCATTTCATAAGTAAAGCCCACCGTAAGGATGACGGATACCATAAACCCCGCGTATATGGCAAGACCGCCCAAACGGGGTACCAGTCCGTGATGCACCTTCCGTGCGTCCGGCTTATCCACGGCGCCGATCTGCACCGCGAAATTTTTTACGGCCGGCGTGAGAATAAACGTCACGGCAAGCGCGGCAAGGAACGTGAACGCGTAAGCGAACAACGAACCACCTCCCCTTTCTATGTATATGGTTATTTTAGCACAACTGATGAAATATTGTTGCCCGCCTGCGGCCTCGAAATAAAGCGGAGCCCAAAAGAAGCGGGAACCGCAAAAGAAAGGCACACGAAACGGAGAACCGTATTTCCGTCCCCATACAGCAAAAACCTCACGGCTGTTTGATTGAAATCATTCTGCCATGAGGTTTTTATACTACTTCGCACGAATCACAACGCAGCGATACGGCGCTTCTCCGTCGCTTTCCGTAGATACCGCGCTGTCATTCTGGAGCGCCAGGTGGATCATGCGGCGGTCACCCGCCGACATCGGTTCGAGGCGGATTTCTTCCCCTGTACGCTTCACCTTATCCGCCAGGCGGTGCGCCAGCGATTCCAGGGTCTGCCTGCGGCGCTGCCGATAGTCCTCCACATCAAGAAGCACGAAGTAATGGTGTCGGAAATTTTTATTTGCCGCCAGATTTGTCAGGTACTGGAGCGCGTCCAGCGTCTGGCCGTGCTTTCCAATAAGGATGCCCAGACCCTCGCCGTGAAGGTTGAAAAGAATGCGTTCTTCATTCACCATCTTTTCAAGCTGCACTTCCATCTTCATTCCTTTGAAAACGCCCGTCAGGAAACGTTTCGCTTCTTCAGCGGCTTCTTCCTGCTCTTCCGCGGAAAACGGAGTTTCCTCACGGCCGCGTTTTTCCTTCTTCGCCGTAAGAACTTCTTCCGTATCGCCGCCCATGACGTTTTCCCCCGGCTCCTCCGCAGCAGAAACGGTTTCTTCCTCTCCGTCTGCAGCCCCGGCAGCAGCCGAAGTCATGTCCCCGGCAGTCTCCGTAACATCTTCCGTTTCCGATCCTGCCGCGCCGACCTCGACAACGGCATCTTTCTTGTTGAACAAACCGAAAAGTCCGCTTGAGGGCTGTTCAATGACACGGATCACTGCTTCTGCGCGGGAAAGCCCCAGCTTCTTCAATCCTTCTTCCACTGCTTCGTCAACGGTTTTTGCGGTAATTCTGACAGTTTCCATAGTTATCCCTCCGCTTTCCCGGAACTATCCCCGGCCTCTGCCGTCTTTTCAGCAGAAGCCGTTTTTTCTTTTTCATCACCGGCCTTCGGTGCTTCATCGGCTGCCGGTTTTTTTGCTACCTTTTTAATAATTTTTCTGCGGATAATCTTTTTCCTCTTTGTCTTAGCCACAGCCTCTTCATCGGCATGGACAGTGACTACGCCTTTTTTCGAAGGCCCGTTTATCATTTCCTTTCCCTTTTCCCCGCGGAACATGATAAGCTGCTGGAAAAACTGGTAAACATTGCTCACCACCCAGTAAATCACCAAACCGCTCGGAAAATGAAGAGACATCCAGCCGATCATAAGAGGCATCATGAAAAGCATCGTCTTTTGGTTGCCCGGCGCGTCTTTCGGCGTCGTCTGCCAGGAAACAAGGAACGTGGACGCGGCGGAAAGAACAGGCAGGATGTACGTGCCGTCTTCCGCTGCCAGACTTTCAATCCAGAGGAAACCCGCGTGGAGAGGGTCATAACTGAACCCCTGAATCGCATAGTACATCGCGATAAGGAAAGGCATCTGTATGAGCAAAGGCAGGCATCCCGCCATGGGGGACGCATTATGCTCTTTGTACAGACGCCCCATTTCCTGCCGCATCATGGCAGGGTCATTTCTGTACTTCTTCTGGATTTTCTGGATCTCCGGCTGTATTGCCTGCATCGCTTTCATGGAACGGATCTGTTTCACCGCGAGGGGAAGCAGCAGCGTCTTGATGAGTATCGTCAAAACGACGATAGCGATGACGTAATTGGGAAATCCGAGACCGGAAGTAAATTCATAACAAATCTGCAGGCCGATGCGCATCAGATCGGCAATCATGCCTACAATAGCCGAGAGTACGGGAATCTGGAACTCAGATCCGCCTCCGCCAAAGCCAAGATTCATAATTTCTCCTTATACGGCCTCTATTTCAGCCGCCTAAATGTTCCTGCTTTCTGAATTTCAAAAGCAGGATGAGACAAAAATGCAGAAACTCTGCAAAATTCATGGCGTGACAGGATAACAAAACGCGAAAGATAAACGAAAGATAAAAAAGCGGCGCCTCATCAAAAGCGCCGTACATTGCCTGTCGGAAAAGCCTTATGGAACAGGGTCATAACCACCCTTATGGAAAGGATGGCACTTCAAGATCCGCTTTAACGCGAGCCATCCGCCTTTCAGCGCGCCGTATTTCTCCACCGCTTCCAGCGCGTAAGTGCTGCAGGTGGGAGTGAAACGGCAGCATGGCGGTTTCAGAGGAGAAACATATTTCCTGTAAAATCGAATAAGAACGATCAGCGCCGTCTTCATCATGCCCCCTCCAGCATGCCCGCTTTACGCCACAGCGCAAGCAAAGCCTTTTCCGCTTCGCTATACGTCGCTGTTGTCAGAAAAGCGGCGGCAAGCAGTATAGCTTCATAATGGGAAGAAAGTTCATGACGATGGAGGCGGTAAACCTCTTTCATCAGGCGCCTTGCCCGGTTGCGCGCCACGGCATTGCCGATGCGCTTCGTCGTCACAAACCCGATCCGGACAGGTTCCCGTTTCGTCCTGACCACGTACATAAGTCCCGCGCGGTTGCTGAAACGCCGGCCGGCCGAGTATATACGCCGGTAATCCCTGTTTTGCCGGATACGGAAATCACGGTGAAGCGGGTACTTCTTCTCCTGCTTCGATTCTGACTCAGGCACTTAATACCTTTCTGCCCTTGGCTCTTCTTCTTTTCAGAACAATACGGCCGGCTTTCGTCTTCATACGGGCGCGGAATCCGTGGGTATGTTTTCTCCAGTGGTTATTAGGCTGGAATGTCATTTTTGCCATCAGTGAACACCTCCTTACTGCGTCCTGTGTATTCACACACCATAACATGCTAATTATAGCTAAACGGCCATCAGATGTCAAACGAAAACACTTCACACACTCCGCTTTTCACGAAGAAATCAGTACCTCACTTTCCCCTCTTGATTCCTGATAAAGAAAAAAGGAAACGGTCTCCCGTCTCCCTTATTTTCCTTTCCGCATC
>ERZ1026978.532-NODE-532-length-18680-cov-4.399141_pt1 | contig 18680 bp, 7 predicted proteins | sample MGYA00519560_ERZ1026978 | MGnify/ENA primary metagenome ERZ1026978 (study PRJEB26926, sample SAMN06164401) | human gut metagenome | biome: ENVO:00009003; feature: ENVO:2100002; material: ENVO:00002003 | host: Homo sapiens | place: USA | collected 2012 ... | reverse complement strand
CTCCAGTAATACCCGCAGTTTGCGTAAATTTACGTTACGGTTGTTGCGGGCAGCCGTCTCTTCCTTATCCGGCCATAGGATTCCCGTTGTTTTGGAGGTCAGGATACCGTTCGGATTCTTTTCCGTATATAATATCAGCAAAATAAGCAAGTGCTTCAGACGGGGAGTGAAATTGGCGGTGATATCATTTCCCTCTTTATCGCGTACGTTGAAGCACCCCAGCAATGAGATGGAAGAACGGCTACGATCGTAGTAGTGGACTATCTCTTTCGGTGCGGGCTCGTTTTCTTGTTCCGGCATTGTCGGAGTAACTTTCTCTTGATTCTCAGAGATAGCTTTTGGAGCCGTAACCGATTGAGGTGTTTCTTTTGAGATTGCGGACGATTGGATTGGCTGACGTTTGCTTCTTGAACGATAGAACAACCAGGCACCGCAACCTAGTATTGCCAGGACACCGATGACATACAGCAGATTCCACCATTTGCCGGAGCCCATTTCATCCACTGACTGCCGGATATCTATCTCGTTGACTAAAGGCATATTGATGGAATAGATCTTAATATCGTGCGTACGATTGTTCAGTATCTTGTCCAATACAAGGAACAGTTTCCTGTGAGTCGGTGAATAGTAAAGGTTAAAATCGCAGTCCTGATAATCCAGTCGGTTATTGATCGGTTTTGAAACTTCTGTATAAACAGGGCTTTTCATGGAAATTTTCCACAGTGTTCCCCCGTTGTCCGTAGATACGGCATAGAAAGAACTGTCTGCCGGCTCGAAGTACATGGAGGAAGCCATGATAGTTTCCTTGTTATCGTCTTTTTTCTCCCAGATGGTGCGGGACTGTTTACTTTTTAAATTGATGGCATACAGGCCGAGGTAGTAGTGGGTACTCAATTCCTGTTTACCATATTTGTTTCCTTTGCCTCCAAAGATATATAGTTCGTCGCCCACTACTGCCATAGCAGCCGAATAGCGGGGATAAAGCGGATGATCATATTTAATTTGCTCCATAATTTCGCTGCCGGACTTCATGCGGAACAGGTCATTACGGTATTTATAGAAGCCATATCCGCCGAAAAAGTAGAATGAGGAGTCGGCGGGATTAAATGCTTTGGCATGGTTATAGTTGTTGGGCTCTTTGGTATTCCGCACTTCGTTGCTCCACATGCCGTCGGCGAACGAAAAGCGGGAGATGATGTTTTCTGTCAGCGAGTAAGATACCAGTGCATTGCTCAGCGTATCATACAGTAGGTGGTTGGGATATTCTACGGCAGGATATCCTCCGCGTACGGCAGTCTCTTGTTTGAGTCTTCCGTCTTCGTCCAGCACTTTCACCGATTCGGGACTGACTACATAGAATAAGGCGCAACGGGCGTCGAATGCTATGCCTACTCTGCTGGAAGTCGTGATCTTATTGATTGTTTTCCATTCGATATGGTTGTCTATCAGCCAGAGAGGCTGGACAGCACGTGCAACGGCTCCCTCTTTTTCGTCATAACAGAGATTGTCGTTATGTTTCCATAATTTCCATTCTCTTGTCAGTTTGCCGTCCTGTATGATGTTGATATCCCTTAAGTTGACAGGGGCTACTTCCGCCTGATAGCCTAACATCTGTCCGAATGTAATCGTTACACTGTTTGTTTCTTGCAGGGGGAAGGTGGACGACATCTTTTTTTTGTCGTATTCTATTTCGATCACATTGTCTTTTTGGCGTAGATTCAGCGAGACATTGATCCATTTTTCCAGTTCTATGGGTTTGTCAATGATGATAATCTCATCATTGAGCATTAAAGCGGGAGCATGGTTTTGCTCGCCTGCAACAAACGAAAAGCGTATTATCTGGCCTTTGTCTGTCTTCAGATGAAGAATGGAGCCATAGTCGGCTTCATTGGCACGTATATATATATGAAAAGAAATGGTTAAGTCGTTTTTTACGGAGAAAGGTTGGTTGTCATCCAAATATAAAGTAGACCTTTCCGGTGCCGGTACGGCATGAGACTTAAGATAAAGTCCGTAATCATATAAAGGAGACGCATCCAGTCTGCCCGCTAGGCAAAGCAGGATAAAAATCAATAATTGCAGTTGATATTTCATAGTACTTCTACTTGAATCTGTTCCTATGTGGCAAAAGTACGAAAAACAATATGATATTCATAAGAATCGGGGACTTATTTTATATAACCAAAGTGTTGGAATACTCGTATATGATAGCTGTCGTCCGAAGAATATGACAAGAGGTATTGTCGAAGAATCAGATGTTATTTCGATGATTCTTCGACAAACCTCTTGCGCTTAATCGCTAGAATATAGCTACTTGATTTCTAATGATGGAGGAACATCCTCTGCTCCGCTGGCCCATGTCTTGTTGGGTTTGTTGCCCATCACCAATACTAGCTTGCCACCGCTCATCAGGTCATCATGGCTGAACCATGATTTGTTCCATTCTTTGCCATTCAGCGTGGCGGACTGGATGTATTTGTTATCAGTGGAAGCGTTCTTAGCTTCGATTTCGAAGACAGCTCCGTTGCTGAGTCTAATCTTTGCATCTGTGAAAAGCGGACTTCCGATAGTGTAGGCCGGCAATCCCGGAGTGACAGGGTAGAAGCCCAGGGAGGAGAAGACCACAAATGAAGTCATACCTCCGCCGTCCTCATCTCCCGGAATACCCATCAGGTCATTGCGGAACCATGTTTTCAGCATTTGACGGATGCGCTTCTGTGTTTTCCACGGCTGTCCGGCGTAGTTATAAAGATAAGGAACGTGCAAAGACGGTTCGTTCGCCATCGAGAATTGGCCTACATTACCCGTGTGGTCGGGCAGTTTCGCGTAGAATGCATATTTGCTCCGTCCCAGCGGTTCGGTGAAAGTACGGTCAAGGTTGGCGATGAACTGCTCGTTTCCTCCCATAAGGCTGATGAGGTCGGCTACATTGTGTGGCACGTCCCAGCGGTAAACCCAGCCGTTGTTTTCTCCATAATACTCACGGGCTCCCATGCCTCCGGGAAAACGGTAGTCGAATGGTTCAATCCATTGTCCTTCCTTATCTTTCGGATGGAAGAAAGCGGTCTCTTTATTGTAGAGATTCCGGTAGTTATACGAACATTTCAGATAGTATTCGGCCTCTTCCTTCTTGTTCAGAGCTTGGGCGATACGGGAGAGACACCACTGGTCGTAGCTGGTTCCCAGAGTGACAGCGACAGGCTGGCGCTTCTCGAAAGGATGTACGTTCGGGTCGTTTTCCGGTTCATCCACACGGAGGGCGGGGATATAACCGTTTTCACGGTAGAAATTGTCCAGCCAGCCGGCCGGTGCTCCCGACCACGGGGCGAGCGTCTTTTCTTCAATCCCTTTCCGGCAAGCTTCGTAGGCTTTTGCCGTGTCTACTTTCAACCCTTTTGCCAGTGCGTCGGCTACCGTGGCAACGGCATGATTGGAGTTCATACGGCGTGTGTCACCTGTTACTTCGGGGAAAGTAGGCATCCACATATTGCCCATTTGTTCCGCCATGCGCAGGTAGGATGCGATGATGTCTTCTTCCTTTTGTTGGTCGATCAGTGTGCGGAGAGGATGTGCGGCACGGTAAGTGTCCCAAATCCAGTCGTCGGTGTAGAAAGGAGTACCGTTGTCTTCGTGTACTTTTCCGTCGAAGGCGCTGAAGTAACGGCCGCCTTCGCTCATGCAGATAGGGCGTTCGAAGGTACGGTAGAAAGAAGAGTAGAATACGGTTTTGTCATCTTCCGTTCCTCCTTCTACTTGGATACGTCCCAACGTTTCGTTCCAGATTTGGCGTCCTGCTTCTGCCAGTGCTTTGATGTTATAGTCTTTTAATTCGCGGTGCAGGTTCTTTTCGGCCTGTTCCTCGCTGATAAAAGAAATACCGTAGCGGAGGTTGACCGTTGTGGTTCCATCGGCAAAGCGCCATGCCGCGCAGGCGTTTGCGCCTTCGGCATTATCCTTACTTGTTTCAATAGTGCCGTTTTCGAGGATGCCGGCGCTTATCGGCTTCTCCTGTGCTTCTATATATACATAGACATTGGTGTTGTCATTTAGTTGCTGGCGGCCGCTGATGAAGTTCTCGTTGGCGTGGATAGAGCCATTGCGGGAGTTTACGATGAGGTAAGCCGGTTTGTCTGCCTCGTACGTTATCCGGTAGATAGCCGACTGGTGGGAAAGCGCATATTCCGCTTTCATACGGTTGTCATCCAGTTCCACATCGAAAGAATAAGGAGTAATGTGCTCGTTGTCATAGTTGTACGTTATGACCGGACGCAGCTTTTCTCCCTGATAGGGACTGAAATTGAATGCGGAACGTTCCCGGTGATTGGTGACAATCAATGGAAGCCCCTTCAGCAGTTCGGAGGTGTAGTCGGCGCGTTCCGGGTAAACACGAAGCATACTGTTGGGTAACTGGATGGTGGGGAACGTGGGAACCAGCAGATGGCTGATGTTGCCGATATACGGGTTGACGTAATCGACCGGTGTCCGATCCGCTGTTTGCAGGCTACCGTTACATGCGCTCAGCGTTGAAATGATAGCCGCCGAGGCTAAAATGTGTGTAAGTTTCATCATATATTTATTTACTATTATTTGGTTTCCGGATTCACGAAAGCTGCTTTCAACAACGGAAGGAAATCTTTCTTGTTATCGCATTTGAAATAGCCGGTGAAGTCGTTCCGGTCTCCGGCTCCTAGTTTGATCACCAGTTTATTCCATCCTTGCAGCAAGGGCAATTCTTTGTAGATGATTTCGTTGCGTCCGTCGTGGGATACAGCCGTATAAGGTTTGTCGTTGATGAGCAGCGCACGTTTCTTTGCTTTCACAAAGAGGGATAGTTTCGGCATGTTCGGCTCTATCAACAGGTCGTCCAGAGGGCGTGGACTGAATACATAAAGTTCCAGTGTCCATTCACCGTCGCTGTCCTTCACCAGTTTCTCTTTGGTGGCTACGGGGAAGTTGATCTGTTCGTCGCGCAGGAAGAAGACCTCGTCGATATTGACTTCCGGCTTTTGGAAGGCTATTCCGGCATTCTTCAGGATAGCGCTCAAAGTGTTGAACCCCTTCTCCGAGTTGGCAAATTCGGTTAATGTGTTCAGATAGAAAGTGGAAGCGTTCTGCTGGCATTTTACAAATACAGGAGTGGCGGCTGTACATTCGTATTCACTGCGGATCGTTCCGGCAGTCTTGATCTCTTCCGGGCGTTTGTTCCACTTTCTCCAGTCGGTCTTACAGGCGTTCAGCAAGACCTCGCCTTCTTCTACGAAAGCTCCTTTCAGCGAGTAGCTGGAAGCGTTGGTCTTCTGAAGTTCGCAGAAGTAGAAGTCGGAATTATTGAGTCCGTGCATCCATGACTTTTGTACGGGCAGGAAAGAAGAACGCTGCAGATTATCCAAGGACACCGGAAGCGGAAGAATTTCATTGTATGCGGCTACCGTTTCCGGTGTGAGTCCCCATATCCATACATCCGCACCTTTGGCGATTTGCTTTTGCATCTCATCTTTGGTAGAAGCATCCAACTTTTGGCTACCGTCTACAATATAGAGCAACAGGGAAGGAGTGTTTGCCTTCTTGGCGAATATGACTCCTTGCGCATCCATCAGCTGCTTTAATTTACTGTTCTGACTACCGATAAAGATGACTTCCTTATACTTTTTGGAAGGAGTTGTTGTTTTGCGATGATCGTACTGTTGTTTGTCGATTACAGCATAAGGAGACCAGGCCGGTTGCCCCGGAGCATTGGCTGCGCGTAGAGCACTGTACATCGGCCATTCCTGATAGAGCGGCAAGGTCGGGTCGTAACCGGGGTTGAACGTCGTACAATAAGGGCCTACCCGTTCGGGCTGCACGCCCGGAACTCCCTCTTTGTAATCACCGAAGAAGACTCCGTCAGCTTCAACGGTGGGAGCTTTGCTTTTGTCTTTCTTGCCGAGTGGAAGCGGTTTCAAGGCATACCATGCCATATTGAAGACTGTGCTGTAAGAGGCTCCCATCTGTCTTTGGTTGACGATGAGGTTGTAACATTCGTTAGCCAGCCCTTCCATACGGCCTTCCTGTGATTCGTAAGCGCGTTCTCCATTATATTTGGCAACCTGTTCCGGGGTGCCGTAATAAGCCATACTGTGTTCACCGATTCCCCAAGGTTTTCCGATTTCGATCCAGCGTTTCATGGAGTTGATGTCTCCGTAGTGGCCTACGGTCACGGGCAATATACCGTCACCGTCATCTTCCCCGTCTGCTGAAATCCACGGGCGGGTAGGGTCGTACTGATGTACAATGTCACGCCATTCTTCCCATGCCTTCTTTTGTACCGGCATCAGTTCGGGGCGATTGTAAACGTGCAGGATAACGGGTTTGTTTTCGTTGCTGATACTCCAGCCGAAAACGGACGCGTGATTTCTGTCGCGCAGGACAAAACGTTTCAGATGTTCTTTGGATGCTTCCCAGAAGAGGTCGGAGTCCAGTTTCGGACCACCGTCGCTGGCCCAGTTGGCTGTTTCATTCAGTACGCAGATCCCCATTTCATCAGCCATATCAAGGTAGAAGCGGGGATAGACTTGCGCGTGCGGACGGACTGCGTTGGCATTCATCCCTTTAATGGCGGTGAACCAGGCCCACGCATAACGGCGGGTCATCTGCGGGATACCCATAAAATGCCAGGAGTCACCATGCAATGCGTAAGGTTCGCCGTTCAGGTATTGTGTAGTACCTTGCAATGTCCATTCACGCCAGCCGAAACGTTCGTATTTGGTATCGACAGTCTGTTTCTGGTTATTGACGGAAAGTAACAGGGCATACAGGTTGGGATGCTCCGGAGTCCAGTATTTTAATATGTCCTTGTCGACAGGTACTTGCAAGGTCACTTTCTGTGAAGCCTTGGCTGGCAGGGACAGTTTCGTAGGAGCGACTTTCAATGCTTCATTACCAAGCGTCCAGTTCGGAACGGGAGCGGAGTTGACGTCTGTTCCTGCGCAGTTCACCCATTCGCAGATATTACCTTGTAGTTGTACATCAGTCTTCTTCTCTGTCCGGTTCTGAAGAGTTACTTCTATTTCCAGTGTATTCTTTGATACCAGCGGTTTTACGTATACGTCTTCCAGATGGATTTTCGGCAAAGCCAACAGATATACATCCTGCCAGATACCGTTGATCTGATACCCCCACATCGATCCGCCCGGAACAATGCGGCGTCCGATGGTCGCATTGTTTTCGAATAACGACTGGCTTCGTACGCCTACCAGTATCTCTATGTTTTCGCCGGCAGTCACTTTATCGGTGATGTCAAAGCTGAACGGTAAGAACAAATCGAAGTTCTCGCCTACCTTTTCTTTATTTACGTAGACTTCAGAATATCCGGCTACGGCCTCAAAGTGAAGTTTGATTTGTTGCCCCGACCAGTCGGCAGGGATGGTGACATTCTTCTTCATCCATGCCATTTTCACTTGTTCCCATTCTTTGGGGTATGAAGGGTAGTTGCGGTGGTCGGGACCTTCCAGGTCGCGGTAAGCAAAAGCATTGATATTCCACGGTGAAGGGATTTTGATACGTGTTTTGCTCCATTCGCTGTCGTTTTCCGGCAGGGGTAGTTCGGGAGCGATACCTTTTCCCTGAACGTATTCTTTCGGCAAGCGGACAGGCTGGAAATCCCAATAACCGTTGATGCAAATCTCTTGTCGATGTTCCTTTTCTGTTTGGTTCACCAGACCTTCGCTGGGGGCAAAGGTGTAGGGATAGACCAGTTTCTGGTCATTAGCCACTGTTTGTGTCTGCGCGTTTACCTTTGTAGATTGCAAGGTAAAGCCGGTCAGCAGACCGCATAGTAAAATTAAACTTCTCTTCATATTCATAATTTAATGAGTTTTTCGGTATTATCAAGGGCAAAGTAAAGGTCGAACCATTAAAAAGAGAGGATAAAGCAAATTAATTCTTCATTAAAATGGAATTAATTGTATCATAAAATGTCTTTTTCTCTCCGGAAAGGATGAAAATGGTCCGGTTACTTGCTTTTTATCCGAATGTAACTCACTTGGGCTTTTCGTATTGTTCTACCGCCCTCCTTAATTTCTTTTCTATTAGCTCCACCAGTGTCTGCGGGTAAAGAACTTGTATTCCGTTGGCATATCCGAAGAATACCCGTTCCAGTTCATGGTTGATGACTACTTCTATTTCAAGAATCACACTTCCGTCTTCCAATGTTTCTATGGTTCGTTGGCTGTGGTGTATCGGTTTGGTCAGGATGTAGGGGGCTTCGTTGGCGGCTACTTTAAAACCGACCTTCTCGGCTTTGCTTCCGGAGTTTTTGGTCACCCCTACCAAGTCGTCAAAGAATGTGTTCGGGTCGAAGAATGTATTCTTTATAAAGGGTTCCCGCGATAACACCTCTAACGAATGGATTCTGTCCAGAGCCAGATTCTGCAATATCCGTCCGCTTTTTCTGACTCCAAATACGAACCAACGGTTGCGATATTCCTTTAATAGATAAGGATAGAAGATGAAGCTGTTTGCCGAACGGGCCTTGAACGAACGGTATTTAAGTTGCAGGGGATGTTCGTTGACGATGGCATGGTAAATGGTATCCAGATAATCCAGCCCTTTCAGAGATTCGTTCTTTTCGAAGTCGATGACCGGAGTCGTCTTCATTCGGGCGGAGGCTACGTGATCTTCCAGCCGGTTCACAATCTCACTCATCTCCGTGAAGTAGGAGAAACCCTTGAACTGCCGCAGAACTTCCACGGCTTCCGACATCGTTTTCAGGTCCTGTTCGTTCAGCGGGGTTTGTGTGATGCTGTATTCCGGGTCTTCGTACTTGTAATACTTGTTTTCGTATACCACAATCGGTGCGTTATAACCCAGCTTCTCGCTGCGCATCATCTGTATATCCATTTGTACGGCACGTTTGCTGATTCCCTTGTCGATTCCTTCATATTCGTAAAGGGCATCCGAGCAGGCATCTACCAAGTCTTCCAGTGTCCAGCGACGATAAGGATTACGCAGACAGTTATCAATCGTTTTATAACGAATCAAGGCATTTCTATTGACCGGCATAGGCGGAAGTATAAAGATTTTCTCCAAAAGTAGAAAAATAATTTGAGGTACGCAAAAAGGCTGCGTACCCACCCCCGTATCTTTGCAAAAGAAAACAAATAAAGAGTATAAATGATGAAGTTTAACTGGATAAATAAAGGAATGAATAAAGTGCTGAACAAAGAATCGGCACCGGCTTACCGGCTGACACCCGAATGGGAATTGTACACATCCGTGGTAACTACTTCATTGAACAACAGTTTCTATGAGCAGGAGGAAGAGAGAATAGAAAGGGTCCGTACGCTCATCGGAAAATGTAACCCTTTGTTTGTGGCGCAACTGGCGGCGTACGCAAGGGAAACGATGAACCTGCGTTCCATCCCTTTGGTGATGGCGGTAGAACTGGCGCGTATCCACCAGGGCGACAATCTGGTGAAGCGGGTAACTGCCCGTACCGTTCGGCGTGCCGATGAAATCACCGAACTGCTGGCCTGTTATCAGCAGGCAAACCGGCGGACGGGGACAAAGAAACTGAACCGTCTTTCCAAACAGTTGCAGGCAGGGCTACAGGATGCATTCAATACATTCGATGCGTACCAGTTTGCCAAGTATAACCGTTCGGCAGAAGTTTGTCTGAAAGATGCCTTGTTTCTTGTGCACCCGAAAGCGAAAGATGAACGGCAACAGGAAATTTTCAATGGAATAGTTAACGATAATCTTCCGGTTCCCTATACTTGGGAGACAGAATTGTCTGCTTTAGGTCAGCGTACCTTTGCTACGGAAGAAGAACGGCGAAAAGCTTTCCGTGCCAAATGGGAAGAATTGATAGACAGTGGTAAACTAGGATACATGGCTTTGCTGCGCAATCTGAGGAATATACTGGAAGCGGAAGTTTCTGCAGACCATATTCTGACAGTAGGGAAGAGGCTGTCTTCCGAAAAGGCGGTTGAAAACTCCAGGCAGTTGCCTTTCCGCTTTTTGGCTGCTTACCGTGAGTTGTCGAAGACTCCTTCGCTCTATGCTACGATGTTGATGACGGCTTTGGAACGTGCCGTGCAGGTATCTGCCCGCAATATTACCGGATTTGATGAATCTACCCGTGTGCTGATAGCCTGTGACGTATCCGGTTCCATGCAGTGTCCGGTTTCGGCAAAGAGTAAAGTATTGTACTATGACATCGGTTTGCTGCTGGGAATGTTGTTGAAGTCACGTTGCAAGCAGGTGATGACGGGTATCTTTGGCGATAGATGGAAGATTATTAATCTGCCCGATACGGGTATCTTGTCCAATGTCGATGCTTTCTATAAAAGGGAAGGTGAAGTGGGATACTCTACAAACGGATATTTGGTTATCAAAGACCTGATAGATCGGAAGGCGCAGATGGATAAGATAATGATGTTCACCGACTGTCAGTTGTGGAATAGCCATAGTGATTTGCAGATAACGGATTTGTGGAGGAAGTACAAGAAAATTTGTCCGGCAGCCAAGTTGTATCTGTTTGACTTAAGCGGATATGGCAACACTCCGCTGGATATCACTCGTGACGATGTATTTCTGATAGCGGGATGGTCGGATAAGATATTTGATATTTTGTCTGCAATCGACAAAGGAAATGATGCGTTGCAGGAGATAAAAAAGATAGTGGTATAACCGGAGTTCTCAGGATTCCGGTTTACGGAAAAAAACAGAACAAGTGTCGTAGAGAAGAGTTACTTCGTTTGGGACGACCATAGGTCGCGGGTTCGACTCCCGCTGCTCTCCTTATTCTTTAAGGAAAAGCATAGCTCAGTTGGATAGAGCAGGGTATAGTCTCTTTTCGTTTGTTACCTTGTTTTTTACTTTGACATAAGCAGAATGTCGTAGAGAAGAGTTACTTCGTCTCATTTTAGGGGAGGAATAGTGAAGTTGTAAAATCAGCAAGACTATCCGGTTCGACTCCGGCATTGACGTGCCCCGTTTCTCTTTTCGCCTGTTACTTCTGCTTTTAAAAAACAGAAAGGGATGCCGTAGTATAGAGATACTTCGCTGTTAACGATTCGGTTGAACGCTTGTCTTTACAGACTTGAGGTACAGGTTCAAATCCTGTCTTGGCGGCTGGTCACACAGTTGGTCATGTAGTTTAAAACAAACTCTGTACGCCTGTAGCTCCCTTTTTTCAATGATGTATCAAAAATGTTACTCTTTGAAACAAAGTTTATAGACGAAGGTGAAGATACCCCCTATCTTTGCCTCCGTCAATTTTTGATTAACACTAGTATAACTCTGAATATCCTGTTACCATGAAAACAACTCCTTGGATAAAACTGTGTAAAGGTGCCGTACTCGCACTGACTGTCTCCTTTGGACTGACCTATTGCCAGTCGACCAAAAGCACGTTCACTCTTGAACAGAAAGGTGATAGCCTTACTATTGTCCATATTACTCATCCTACTAATTATATATTACTCCCCATCGAAGAAGAAGCCGACGAAAGTCAGGTGCGTCTTGATACGGGGAATGCAGCGGATACCGATATGGATATCCGCCTGGCACAGACTAAGGTCGATTATTTCGTTCCTTTTGCTTTGCCGGCTGATACAAAGGTAGCCACTTTACGCATTCAAAAGAAATCGAAAGACGCCCTCTGCTGGGAAGAAATCAAATTATCCGATACGTTTGATACTACCAATACGGATAAATTCCGTCCTGTCTACCATCATACTCCCCTTTATGGCTGGATGAATGATGCAAACGGATTGGTATATAAAGATGGAGAGTATCATTTGTATTATCAGTATAACCCTTATGGCTCCAAATGGGGAAATATGCACTGGGGACATTCGGTCAGCAAAGACCTGATGCATTGGGAACATTTGGCTCCTGCCATTGCCCGTGATACATTAGGGCATATCTTTTCCGGTAGTTCTATTGTCGATCAGGAGAATGTGGCGGGCTACGGAGCAGGTTCCATCCTCGCTTACTATACTTCTGCCAGCGATAAGAACGGACAGATTCAGTGTCTGGCTTATAGCAAAGACAACGGACGGACATTTACTAAATACGAAAAGAATCCTGTTCTGCGTCCTTCCGATGGTCTGAAAGATTTCCGTGACCCGAAAGTCTTCTGGTATGCACCGGAGAGTAAATGGGTGATGATTGTCTCTGCCGATAAGGAAATGCGTTTCTATGACTCCCATAATCTGAAAGACTGGAACTACCTGAGTAGCTTTGGCGAAGGATACGGTGTGCAACCCTGTCAGTTTGAATGTCCGGATATGGTGGAACTTCCTGTAGACGGCGATATCAACTATAAGAAATGGGCATTGATTGTCAATGTAAATCCGGGATGTTACTTCGGAGGGAGTGCTACTCAATATTTTATCGGTGACTTTGACGGCACAAAATTTATTTGTGATAATCAGCCGAATGTCACAAAATGGCTGGACTGGGGGAAAGATCACTATGCTACTGTCTGTTTCTCAAATACGGGAGACCGTGTGGTGGCAGTGCCTTGGATGAGCAACTGGCAGTATTGCAATATCGTTCCGACCCGGCAGTTCCGTAGTGCCAATGCACTGCCCCGTGAATTGGGACTCTATACACAGGACAATGATATTTATCTTTCCGCCGCACCGGTAGCGGAAACTAAGAACTTACGAAAAGAAAGCAAGGATGTTCCGTCCTTCACGGTAGACAAGGATTATCACATCGAATCTTTATTGACTGATAATGAAGGAGCTTATGAGCTTTCTCTGAACATCGAAGCTGGAAAGGCGGAAATTATGGGATTCAGTCTTTTCAATGACAAGGGAGAGAAGGTGGATATTTATTTTAATCTTCCGGAAAAGAAACTGGTGATGGACCGTACGAAAAGCGGCATCGTAGATTTCGGGAAAAACAGCTCTCCGCACGAGATCGAGGCGCACGACCGCCGGAAGACGACTTCTATCAATTATATAGATGATTTCGCATTGGCTACATGGGCACCTATCCAGAAGGAAAATGAATACAAACTGGATGTCTTTGTTGATAAGTGTTCGGTAGAAATATTTCTGGATGGCGGGAAGATAGCGATGACTAATCTGATTTTCCCTACAGAGCCATACAATCGTATGTGTTTTTACAGTAAGGGCGGTACATTCGCAGTCGATTCATTTAGTGTGTATAGATTAGGTTTATAAAAGGATGGATTTATTTTTCAATAGGTATTTATCAAGGATATAATCAATTGTTTATCACTTGTATAATCAGTATTTCATAGATTGGATTTATGAGTTAGTTTTTAAGTTAGGTTTTGTAGATTAGGTGTTTGGCAGCTGCCGTCCGTGAGGTCCGGCAGCTGTTCTGTGTTTCTTCAGTCTATTCGCAGAATAGGCTGTCATTACTTATTCATCGATCTCAATCGTATACCCTCCTCTGAAAGTTTCTTCCGGTTGCAGGTGTTGCATCCAGTCTTTGTCTTTGTATTCGCCTGTGTAATGTGCGCGGTCGCAGCGGCCGTACCACGGTTCAATGCAGACAAAAGGGGCATTCTTTGCAGGCGGAGACCATAGACCGACTACGGGAGCATGAAAGTGCAGGCTTAAATAAGCTTTCTTTTCCTTGGTATAAAGGGTTACTTTATGGATTTGCTCATTCTCTATTATCAAAGCATCTTTATCGAAAGTATGTGTATCCAATGGCAATAACCCGTCTGTAAGTTCCAGAGAATATTCAGTGGAAGGATCTGCACATCCTTTTTCTGAAATGAGGATATACTTCAATCCTTCTTCCTTGTCAAAACCGAAGAAACCACGATTCTGTGTATCTGCATTAAAATCCGGCCAATAGAATGCAGGATGCGCACCGATTTGAAAATACATTTCTTTTTCTCCGGTATTCTTAACTTCCCATATAACCTCGATCTGCTTACCCTGAATACGATAACCTATTTCCAGACAAAACGGGAAAGGAAATTTCCGTAATGTCTCTTCATTACTGACAAGGTGGTATCGTACTTCGTCTTCTTTTTCTGAAACAAGAGTAAATTCCATATCGCGGGCAAAGCCATGTTGACTCAATGTATAAGCGATACCTTCATTACGATACTGGTTTTCCCACACACTTCCTACAATCGGGAAAAGTACAGGAGAGTGGCGTTTCCAAAAAGCAGGGTCGGCTTGCCACAGATACTCTTTCCCATTGGCGAAGATACTGCAAAGTTCGGCTCCATGCGGAGATACCTGAATAGTAAGTTGTTCGTTGGAGATTGTTTTCATATCATTCAGTTTTCTGTTGGTTACTTTGAGTGATTATATGCTTGTTATATGAATAATATCCCTTTTTACAAGGACTTAAATTACTATACAAAGGTAGTATTTTCTATGATTGAGAGAGAATATAATCCCGACTTTCTTATGATGGAGAATTATTCTTATAAAACCCTATAAAATAGCGTTCTATGCAACATATCTTACAGCATTTGAAACATTTTTTTCAGTCGTTTGATATAAATCAACCGTAATTTGCATTATCGATATAGATAAAATTCGTACTTTTAATTTAATAACATCAAACTAATGCATCGTATTATGAAGAACAAAAAACTTCTTTGCAGCGTTTGTTTCCTGTTTGCTTTCATGTCGGCCCTGTGGGGGCAAAACATTACGGTAAAGGGAAACGTTACTTCTAAAACGGATGGGCAACCGATTATCGGTGCTTCTGTCGTTGAAACTACAGCTACAACCAACGGAACAATTACAGACTTCGATGGTAATTTCACTCTTTCAGTTCCGGTCAACTCTACTTTAAAGATTACGTATATTGGTTATAAACCGGTGACCGTAAAAGCGGCTGCTATCGTTAATGTACTACTGGAAGAAGATACCCAGATGGTAGATGAAGTTGTCGTAACAGGTTATACTACACAGCGTAAAGCCGACCTGACAGGTGCTGTTTCTGTAGTAAAAGTAGACGAAATCCAGAAGCAAGGTGAAAACAATCCGGTGAAAGCCCTTCAGGGACGTGTCCCCGGAATGAACATCACCGCCGATGGTAATCCGAGTGGATCGGCTACCGTACGTATCCGCGGTATCGGTACGCTGAACAATAACGACCCGCTTTATATAATCGACGGTGTTCCTACCAAAGCCGGTATGCACGAACTGAATGGTAATGATATTGAATCCATTCAGGTTTTGAAAGATGCCGCATCCGCTTCTATCTACGGTTCGCGTGCAGCGAACGGCGTGATCATCATTACTACCAAACAAGGAAAGAAAGGACAGATCAAAATCAATTTCGACGCTTCTGTTTCCGCCTCCATGTATCAGAGTAAAATGAACGTACTGAACACTGAGCAATACGGACGAGCTATGTGGCAAGCCTACGTGAACGACGGTGAAAATCCGAACGGTAATGCTTTGGGATATGCTTACAATTGGGGATATAATGCCGACGGCAATCCGGTATTATACGGAATGACTCTTTCCAAATACCTGGATTCAAAGAATACAATGCCTGTGGCGGACACAGACTGGTTTGACGAGATCACTCGTACTGGTGTTATTCAGCAATACAATCTTTCCGTCAGCAACGGTTCGGAGAAAGGTTCTTCTTTCTTTTCTCTGGGATATTACAAGAATCTGGGTGTTATCAAAGACACGGACTTCGACCGTTTCTCGGCTCGTATGAACAGCGATTATAAGTTGATTGATGATATCCTGACCATCGGTCAGCATTTTACATTAAATCGCACGTCGGAAGTGCAGGCTCCGGGTGGAATTATTGAAACCGCACTGGACATTCCTTCCGCTATTCCCGTATATGCTTCGGATGGTTCATGGGGCGGACCGGTAGGCGGATGGCCCGACCGTCGTAACCCTCGTGCCGTACTTGAATACAATAAAGACAACCGATACACTTACTGGCGTATGTTCGGTGATGCCTATGTCAATCTGACTCCTTTCAAGGGATTCAATCTACGTTCCACTTTCGGTCTGGACTATGCCAACAAGCAGGCACGTTACTTCACTTATCCTTATCAGGAAGGAACGCAGACAAATAATGGCAAGAGCGCAGTGGAAGCCAAGCAGGAACACTGGACGAAATGGATGTGGAACGCCATTGCTACCTACCAACTGGAAGTAGGCAAACATCGTGGAGATGTAATGATAGGTATGGAGTTGAACCGTGAAGACGACAGCCATTTCTCCGGATACAAAGAAGACTTCTCTATCCTTACCCCCGACTATATGTGGCCCGATGCAGGTAGTGGCACGGCACAAGCATACGGTGCCGGTGAGGGGTATTCACTCGTCTCTTTCTTTGGCAAAATGAACTATTCTTATGCCGATAGATATCTGCTTTCGTTAACTCTCCGTCGGGACGGTTCTTCCCGGTTCGGTAAAAACCACCGTTATGCCACTTTCCCTTCCGTATCTTTGGGATGGCGCATCACACAGGAGAACTTCATGAAAGAACTGACCTGGCTTGATGATCTGAAATTGCGTGCTTCGTGGGGACAGACCGGTAATCAGGAAATCTCCAACCTTGCCCGTTATACTATCTATGCACCTAACTATGGTACAACCGATTCTTTCGGCGGACAGAGCTACGGTACGGCATACGATATCACAGGTTCTAACGGTGGCGGTGTACTTCCTTCCGGTTTCAAACGCAACCAGATCGGTAACGACAATATCAAATGGGAAACAACGACACAGACCAATGTCGGTATCGACTTCAGCCTGTTCAAGCAATCACTGTACGGTTCACTGGAATACTACTACAAGAAAACAACAGATATCCTGACTGAAATGGCAGGTGTGGGAGTATTGGGAGAAGGTGGCAACCGTTGGATTAATTCGGGTGCAATGAAAAACCAGGGTTTTGAATTTAATCTGGGTTATCGTAACAAGACTGCCTTTGGACTGACTTACGACCTGAACGGAAACATATCCACTTATCGGAATGAAATTCTTGAATTGCCGGAAACGGTAGCTGCCAACGGCAAGTTTGGTGGTAATGGTGTGAAGAGTGTAGTCGGACATACTTACGGCGCACAAGTCGGTTACATTGCTGATGGCATTTTTAAGTCGCAGGATGAAGTAGACAACCATGCTACTCAAGAAGGCGCTGCTGTCGGCCGTATCCGTTACCGTGATATTGACCATAACGGTGTGATTGACGAAAGAGATCAGAACTGGATTTATGATCCTACTCCCTCTTTCAGCTACGGATTGAATATTTATCTGGAATATAAGAACTTCGATCTGACAATGTTCTGGCAAGGCGTTCAGGGAGTGGATATAATCAGTGACGTGAAGAAGAAAAGCGATTTTTGGAGTGCTTCCAATGTCGGCTTCCTGAATAAGGGAACCCGTTTGCTTAATGCCTGGTCACCTACGAACCCAAACTCTGATATTCCGGCATTGACCCGCAGTGATACGAACAATGAACAGCGTGTCTCTACTTACTTCGTAGAAAACGGTTCTTTCCTGAAACTGCGCAATATCCAGTTAGGATACACCGTTCCCGCTGTTATCTCCAAAAAAATGAGAATGGACCGCTTGCGTTTCTATTGCAGTGCACAGAACCTGCTGACCATCAAGAGCAAGAATTTTACCGGAGAAGATCCGGAGAACCCGAACTTTTCTTATCCGATCCCTGTGAATATCACGTTCGGACTTAACATCGGATTTTAACTTACTTCATCAATAAAACGAATGATCATGAAAAAGATAATATATATAGCAACAATCGGAATTACCTTGCTGACAACCAGTTGTGACGATTTTTTGGACCGTCAGGTTCCTCAGGGTATTGTGACCGGCGATCAGATCGCTTCTCCCGAATATGTAGATAATCTGGTGATTTCTGCCTACGCCATCTGGGCGACAGGTGATGATATCAACTCTTCCTTCTCTCTCTGGAATTATGATGTACGTTCCGACGATTGCTATAAAGGCGGTTCGGGAACAGAAGACGGCGGTGTGTTCAACGCACTGGAAATATCCAAAGGTATCAATACCACCGACTGGAATATCAATGATATATGGAAAAGACTGTATCAATGCATCACCCGTGCCAATACAGCTCTGCAATCACTCGACCAAATGGATGAAAAGACCTATCCGTTGAAGAACCAGCGCATTGCCGAAATGAGATTCCTGCGCGGACACGCTCACTTCATGTTGAAACAGCTGTTCAAGAAGATCGTTATTGTAAACGATGAAAACATGGAACCGGATGCTTACAATGAACTGTCGAATACCACTTATACCAATGACGAGCAATGGCAAAAGATAGCAGACGACTTCCAGTTTGCCTACGACAACCTGCCGGAAGTACAAATAGAAAAAGGACGCCCTGCACAGGCAGCCGCTGCTGCTTACCTTGCAAAAACTTACCTGTATAAAGCTTACCGCCAGGACGGAGCCGATAATGCCCTTACCGGAATCAACGAAGAAGACCTGAAACAGGTCGTGAAATACACCGATCCCCTGATCATGGCTAAAGGTGGTTACGGACTGGAAACGGACTATAGCATGAACTTCCTGCCGCAATATGAAAACGGTGCAGAGTCTGTATGGGCCATTCAGTATTCTATCAACGACGGTACTTACAACGGTAACCTGAATTGGGGAATGGGACTGACCACTCCGCAGATACTGGGCTGCTGCGACTTCCACAAGCCGAGCCAG
>ERZ1026978.482-NODE-482-length-20551-cov-15.039178_pt1 | contig 20551 bp, 9 predicted proteins | sample MGYA00519560_ERZ1026978 | MGnify/ENA primary metagenome ERZ1026978 (study PRJEB26926, sample SAMN06164401) | human gut metagenome | biome: ENVO:00009003; feature: ENVO:2100002; material: ENVO:00002003 | host: Homo sapiens | place: USA | collected 2012 ... | reverse complement strand
GAGGATTTCGTTGATGCCGTGCGTGCGTTGCAGCGTGCCGGTTTGGCGTCGCCTGCTCGCACGGTGGCCGATGGCGGTTCCGCCGGTGGCCTGTTGATGGGTGCCGTGGCGAATATGGCTCCCGAATGTTTCGCGGGCGTTGAGGCGGATGTGCCTTTTGTGGATGCGTTGACGTCGATTCTTGATCCGTCGTTGCCGTTGACGGTTACGGAGTGGGATGAGTGGGGCGATCCGCTGCATAATGCGGACGTGTACAGGTATATGAAGGAATATACGCCGTATGAGAATGCGCCGTCTGATGCAAATGATGCGCGGGTTGCGGTTTTTCCCAAGATTTTCATTACCACGTCGATGAATGACACTCGTGTGCTGTATGTGGAGCCGATGAAATGGTTGGCCCGACTGCAGCGTGCGGGCGTGGATGCCGTGGCGAAGATTGAGGTTGAGGCTGGTCATGGGGGTACGTCTGGAAGGTACAAGCAGTGGGAGGAGATCTCCTATGAGAATGCTTGGTGTCTTTCGATGATGGGTATCACGCATTGATCCGGTTTGTGGGACCTTTCATGTTCGGATGAGGTCGGTTTCGGAACGGTCTGTTGTTATGTGACGGGGTGCACCGTATGACGCACCCCGTTTTGCAAACGCTTCCATTTGCAGTTTGTTTCATGAAACATTGAAACAGCTCGGGTGATTGTTTTCGGCGTTTCTTGCATAATCCTCCGATTTAGGGGTGTTCCGTCAAACGTTTTTTCCAACTTTTGACGGCATGTTAAACCTTTTATAAGGTCATGCTTGCACCTGTTTTCAGAGTGTTTCATTGTCTGTGTGGGGTGGTCTAGTAGGGTCCAGAGAAATAGCAGGTTTACGGGTAAAACCGACTAGATTGCATTGCGACCAGGGGGGAAGAATGGCAGGCATGCATAAAGCCGTAAGTGAGCGGCATGGAATGACAACGATTGCCGCGTTGGTGGCAATCGTTGCGATGATCTTCGCAAGTGTGATCGCAGCGCCGCAACGCGCGTATGCTGAGGGATACAATATCAGCGATCTCGGTTGGGTTGACAAGGACGACACCTCCTTCGAAATCAGTTCCGACGGAGGCAAGACGTGGAAGCCGTACATTTCCGGCATGCAGGTCAACTACGGTGATCAGATCCGCACCGAACTGCATTGGAAAGTGCCGAACGACGTCAAAATCAACGAGGGCGACACCTTCGTCTACGACCTTCCCAGCAATCTGGAATACAAATCGAACGAGAAATACCCGATCTACAACGGTGGCGACGTGGTCGGCTACTACACCATCGACGGCGACAAAATGGTGGCCACCTACACCCGCGGCGAATCGGCGGGGTCCAACATCGAAGCGTTCGTGACCACTGACGGAACCATCACCTCGAACAAAACCGGTGGTTCGGCTGGCGGCGATACCAGCTTTACCTTCCCCGGATATGGCACCATCACCGTGAACGTGGAGGGCAAACACAGGGTCAACGTGGTCAAACGCCCGGCAATCTCCACTTCCGACGCATCCACCTACGATTTCGTTTTGGAAGTGACCTCTACAGGCACGAACACCGGCGTGACCATAGACGACACCATGGGCGGCCTGCTGACCTTCGTGGACGGATCCGTGCACATCTACACCGACGCCGACTGCAAGAACGAATACACGGGCGCATGGCAATCCTCCAAAACCGACGACCATAATTTCAACGTCACCATCGGCTCCATGGGCGACGGTGAGAAACTATACGTGCGCTACTCGGTGAACGCCGACAAAGACAGCGTCATCAAGGCATGCCGCGAGGCCGGCAATTGCAGCAATGCCACCGAAAACAAAAACAAGGTGACCTACTCCAGCAACGAAGACGTCAACAAGAAGGAAACCAGCAACTCCATCTGGTTCAACTACAGCGACTGGTATGTGAACAAAAGCGCAACCGCAGCAAAAGACGAAAATGGCACGCAAGGCTTCACTTGGAACATCACCATCGGCGCTGGCGAAGGCCAATCCGTCGACGGAGCCACCGTCAAGGATCTGCTCGACAAGAACAACCTCAAGGAGCCGACCGGTGATCTGGTGCTCAGCTGCTACAACAGCGGCGACTGGAAATCCGTGTGTCCGCCCGGTGCGCCCGGTGCATACCAGGGTGGCGACCAGTACAATCCGCAGCATTACATCAAGCTTAGCTGGAGCGATCTCGTAGCAGGCACCGTGACCCTGCCCTCCGGTGGCTACGACCATTTCCAAATCCAGTATTGGACCGAAGCGAAAAACGTGCCGGTCGAAGGAAGCGGCGAACACCAGAAATACAAGAACGAAGTCACCGTAAAACCTCAGGATGGAACCGGCAAAACAGCCACGGCCGAACCTCAACTCGGCACCGACGCGGTCGAACTGAAGAAAACATGCACGTCGTCGGCATCCGAAGCGAAGAACCTGACGTGGGTGACCAGCATGAAAGCCTTGGAAGACCTCACCGACGCCAAACTGACCGACAAGCTGGATGTGGACGACAGCGGCAAGGATCTGGGATCCAAGCAAACCTTGGTGAAAGACAGCATCCAAGTATACACTGATGCGGGACTGACGCAACTCTACACGGGCAGTTACGAGGTCAACGCCACTGATCGGGGCTTTACCATCGTGTTCGCATCCATGGCCAAAGGCGGCGAAGTGTACGTGCAATACCAGTCGAAAGTCAACGACGGTGTGACCGACGAAACCGTGTGGAACCGAGCTTCGGCATTGAACAAAACCTCCACGGCGAAACACCAGCATCGCGGCGACGTGCTCGGCAAGGACTCCGCCAACCAGTATTGGGACGAATACGGGTACGGCTACACCGCCAACTCCAAAGGAGTGATCCGCTGGCGCATCAAAGTGCATGACGTGGTGTCGAACGCCGAAAGCATCATCGTGACCGACGCATTGCCGGCACACACGCGGTATGTCGCGAAATCGTTGAAGATCTTCGACGCTTCCAGCACCACAAAAATGCTGTCCGGAGTGAGCGCCAAAGACAACGGCGACGACACGGTGACCTTCACCATAGCCAAGGGTACCCCGGCGTTCAGCCAGGCGAAGACCTCGGATGGTGTGCTCATCGTGTATGAGACGAGCATCGACCCGGTCACCGCGCCGGATTGGGGAAATTACGAGAACAAGGCGCACATCGACATTGATGGCAGCGCCGGAGGCGACGCTTCCGCCACAGTGGGCGCGAGCAAGCCGAAACTTCTTGACAAAAACGGCAAATACGATGCCACGACCGCGCCGAACGTGAACTACACGGTCAAAGTCAACCCGAATGCGGACACGCTTAACAAAGGCAACAACCTCACTCTGACCGACACCATGGGTCAGGCACTCGACCTCAACGCCAACAGTGTGTCGATCATGGACTCCGACAATGGAACCGCCATCAACGGTGCAACATGGTCATACAATCCGCGGACCCGCGAACTAGTGTTCTCCATTCCCGACGCCCGTGCATGCACCATCACCTACACGGCCGCGGTGCAGCTCAAACCAGGCGAAAGCTTCGGATCGCTGGGTGGCAACAAAATCGTGCTCGCCGGGTATGAGAACAACGGCGGAACATCGCAAAACACGATCACCGGCACCGTGCAGCAAAGCAAAGGCGGTATGAAATACAATCAAAGCACGCTGCAGATTTACAAATACACCGACGGCGATCTCGGCAAGCCGGCGGGCAGCGCCACCTTCAAAGTGGAAAGCGTCACCGGATGCAACTTCGTGTCGTCTACGGCCGATGCCGATGGCACCTGCAATGGTACGGTTGACAAAGAAATCACCAAGCGGCTGACCACAGGAGCATCCAACGGACTGTCCGACCGACTGCAGCTGGACTACGACACCGTATATAAGGTCACCGAGCTGACAGGTCCGGACGGCAAAGTGCCCGGCAGCACTGATTCGCAATACGAGAAATCCGCTCCGCTCTATGTGATATTCCCCGGACATGACGCGCAGACCGCTGCCGGTGCATACGATGGACGATACGACAACAAAACCGTTACCGTAGACGGGCAAAGCGGCAAATTGATCGTCGCCGTAGCCAAAGACAGCAACGGCAACACGATCACATTGGGCAACTACCGTTGGAACTGCAGCAACGACCACAAAGCGAAGTTCAAGGTGCAATTCACAAAGGTGGATGCGGCGAATGCCGGTGTACCCGTCGACGGTGCCACCATGCAGCTGACTCGTGTCGGATCGTCGCAGGTGGAATCCGATTGGACATGGACCACCTCCGGCAGCGAGACGAAAACGCTCGAACTCCTGCCCGGACGGTACAAGCTGACCGAAGCCAACGCACCGGACGGATACCAAGTCATGGATCCGATCATCATTCTGGTCGGCGAAGACGGCACCATCACCGTCGACGGCAAAAATGTGACCGATAGCGACGGCATCGGTCACGTGCAGGCGGAGGACGCACCGAAAACCACGTCGTTGACTGTTACGAAAACATGGAACGACAATAACAACCAGGACGGCAAACGCGCATCCGTCACCTTCGATTTGTACCGCAAGACCGACGGCGATGCCGATTATACGAAAGTCGACGGGCAAAGCCGCATACTCAATCCCGACAAGAGCGATAACGTGCAATGGATGGGACTGCCGGTGAAAGTCGACGGCAAAACCGCGGCCTACAAGGCCGTCGAAACCACGACGCACGGGTACAACTCGCGATGCGCTGACGTGCAATACAACACCGACGGTTCGGCTGCCACCGAACAATGCACCAACACGCACACGCCCGAAACCACGTCGATCGGCGTTGAAAAAGCATGGGACGACGCCGACAACCAGGACCAGAAGCGCCCTGACAGCGTAACCGTGCATCTGTTGAAAAACGGAGAGGAAACCGATCAAAGCGTGACGCTCAATGCGGTTGGAAACTGGCGGAACGACAGCGCGTTCACCAATCTGCCCGTCTACGAGGATGGCAAGAAGATCGTGTATACCATACGCGAAGATACGGTGAGCGGCTACACCACGCACATCACCGGCTCGCAAACCCAAGGTTTCGCCATCACCAACACGCACCACCCCGAAAACGAGGAGGTGTGGTTCTCCAAGCAGGACCTCAAGGGTACGGAGATCGCAGGTGCCACCATGCGCCTCACCGGTACGCTGAATGGTGGCGCCGAATTCGAAGCGCAGACCTGGGTAAGTGAGCGGGATAAGTCGGAGAGCATCAAGCTCAAGCCCGGCACCTACACCTTGACCGAAACCAAGGCGCCGGATGGTTATCTGGTAGCGGATCCGGTCGAATTCAAAGTCGTGAGCGACGCCGTCACCAGCAAGCTCAGCGTGCAGATCAAGCAAACCGATGGCACATATGCCGACGTGCAGGACAATACCATCGTGATGACCGACCAGTACCGGACGCATCAGGTGACCGTCAATAAAAACAGTCTCACCAGTGGCATCACCAATATCGACGGCGCGCAGATGAGCATCACCGGCACCACCTTGGACGGCAAGGCGATCGACGAGATCACCTGGACCAGCAAGGGCGGCGAACCCGGCGAACTCACCCTGCTACCCGGCACCTACACCCTGCGTGAAAAGGTGGCGCCGGACGGCTATGAAACCGCGGATGACATCGTATTCAGCGTCGGGCTCGACGGCAGCGTGACCGTCAACGGCGCCAAGCAGGATTCCAATACCGTCGTCATGAAGGACAAGCCGGGCAAAAGCGGCATCCTGTTCTCCAAAACCAAGGTCGGCGGCGGCAGCGAGCTGGCTGGAGCGGAATTCTCCATAACCGGCAAAACTTTCGAAGGCAAGACGATCGACGAAATCACCTGGACGAGTGGCGGCGGATTGCCGAAACAATTCCAGCTGCAGGACGGCGTCTACAAGCTCACCGAAACTAAAGCGCCGGTCGGGTATGAAAAGGCGAACGCGATCAACTTCACCATCTCCCTCGGTGAAGCATACGTGGACGGCAGACTGGTGGACGACAACACCATTCGTGTGGAAGACCGCGTGGACACCACCATGGTGCGCGTGCGCAAAATCTGGTCCGACCACAACTATTCGGAGCGTCCGACATCGGTGACATTCCACCTGCTGCGCAACTCCAAGCAGCTGCAAGATGCGAAGTACACGGTGACGTTGTACAACAAGAACACCAGCGACTGGACGTACACGTGGACCGATCTGCCCCGATATGATGCGGACGGCAACAGGTACAACTACACGGTTGACGAGGAACTGACCCAAGAGCTCACAGGTAAGGAATACCGCGTTTCCGTGATCAAACGTCCGTACATCGACGGCGCCGAATTCACGGTATTGAACATTCGGGAGCCGGAAACGGCAAGCATCACGGTGAACAAAACGTGGAACGATCAGGATGACAACGATGGCAAACGGCCGAAGACGCTGACCTTCCATATTTGGGGAACCAGCAAACAGCCGAAGAGCGGCAGCGCCGACGAAACGGAAGACGTGACCGAACAATTGGTGGTGCAAACCGTGCGAACCAACGGCAGCAACACGCAATCGTGGACGTTCGAAGGTCTTCCCAAGCAGAACCTGTACAACAATCCGTACACGTATACGGTAACCGAGGAATCCGTAGATGGCTATACGGCAAGCGACGTGACGCTCGCCGGCGGTACGGAAACACGCTGTGCGGTGACGAGCGCGGTCAAATCCTGCGCGTTCGATGTGACCAACACGCATACGCCCGAAACCACGACATTGAGCGTGGACAAGACGTGGGATGACACCGATGCGCCCAGCAAGGTGAAACGGCCGGGCGACAAGGCCACGATCTGGGTGCTTTCCAGCGTGTGGACCGATGCGAAGAACCAGACGCTGCCCGGATGGCCCTCACCGCAACACAACAGCGAGTGCAAGGACACCGGCGCGACGGATGGCACGAATCCATGGGGTGTGAGCTGCATGGTGCTGACCTCGAAGAAAGCCAAAGCGACGCAGGCCACCACGGCCAACGTCAACGGGGCTGACGGAACAAGCGAAGCGACCACTTCGCAAGAGGTGAGCGCGGACACGTGGACCTACACCTTCACGAACCTGCCCAAATACTACAAGGGCAAGGAAATCCAGTATTCGGTGACCGAAGAGGCCGTGAAGAACTACACGCCGACGCTCACCGGAGGCAAAGTCGTTGCGGCTGACGGCGCCGAGGGCAAGGCCAACGAGTCGGGCGAATCCGACAAGGCGGATGAAACAAGCGAAAGCGGTCAGAATGCGGAATCCTGGGCGTACACGCTGGCCAACACCTACACGCCGGGGCATACCAGCCACAGCGTGCATAAAGTGTGGAAGGACTACGGCGACAGCAGCAAACGTCCGAAAGCGGTATATGCGACGTTGTATGCGAACGGCCAACCTACCGGCAAGACGGTGGCGTTGAGCGACGACAACAACTGGCAATACACGTTCACCGACCTAGATGAAAACAAGGTGTACACGGTGAAGGAAACCAACGAAAAGGGCGAAACGATCAGCGGAGTGGACGGCTACTGCCAGCCGGTCATCAACGATGACCAAACAACCGGAATCTCCACCATCACCAACACCATCTCCATCGTGCTTCCCTCCACGGGCGGGCAACGATGGTGCTACGGCACACTTCTCGCGGTAGTGGCGCTCGGCATGATCGGCATGGGCTACGGCATCGCCAAACGTAACAAGACCAACAAGGAAGGAGACGCGCGATGAGGCGTCACGGAGCGAAACAGGGGGATCGGATGGATTACCGCATAGCCCGTCACGCGGCTGCACGACATACCGGCATGCGTTCGGTGCGCCGCATCGCGGCCGCGGCACTTGGCCTGGCGCTTTCCCTCGCGGGACTCAGCGCGCAATCGGTGGCTTTTGGCAATGACGATCCGACCAATCCGGCAGCCACTGACGTGACCATGATCGCATTCCAGCAATCATGGAAGACGATTGGCGACGAATGCACGAAAACCTATGGTCCGGAAGGCGTGAAATACGTGCAGGTCTCCCCGCCGCAGGAATCCATCCAAGGCACGCAATGGTGGACCGTCTACCAGCCGGTCAGCTACAAACTCGACTCGCGTTTCGGTACGGAAGACGAGTTCAAAACCATGATCAGACAATGCAACGCGGCCGGCGTGCAAATCGTGGCCGACATGGTGCTCAACCACACCACCGGACATGACGTGTCATGGGTTGACGACCAGTATGGTGTGGCCGGAACCGAATACAACGGATCATACGGACGATACCCGGGAATCGGCATCTACCAGTATGAGGAAAGCGGCAACAACCACCAATACGGCCTTCCCAGCGGCGACTTCCACACCTGCAAGTCGAACGTGTCAGACAACATCTCCGACTACACCAACGCCGACGAAGTGTGGAACTGCCGACTGTCGACCATGTGGGACATCAACACCGGCAGCGACCGCGTGCAAAACATCCAAGCCGAATACTTGGCGCACCTATGGGAAGACGGCGTACGCGGATTCCGCATCGACTCCGCAAAACATATGGATCCCAACGACATCGCATCCATCAAACGCAAGTTTATGACCAAAGCGGGCATTACGGACGAACAAAGCTTCCCATGGTCGCAGGAAGTCATCTACCATAATGGAGAATCCGAAAAATTCGCGCCGGAACGATACGAAAAGAACGGACAGGTCACCGAATTCTCGTACGCGTACTCATTGTTGAAGGATTTCAACGGATCCATCACCAATTTGAAGAACATCACCAGCGATCTGCTCGACGACGCCGATAATGCCACCGTATTCGTGTCCAACTGGGATACCGCACGCGGTTCGGAAACGCTCAAACCCGTTTCCGGCGCCCGATACGAGCTCGCCAACGCGTTCATGCTCGGGTACGACTACGGGCATCCGAAGATCCTTTCAGACTACGCATTCAATGAAAGCACCCAATATGATGACGGCGTCAAGAATTCGACTGACACCACCGTGCCGACAATCGGCATGGACGACGTGTGCGCCACGCAAAAGGACCCAACGCAGATGGAGTATGGCGATTGGAACTGCCAACAGCGGTGGACGTCAATCCGAGGCATGATCAAATTCCATAATGCCGTGAACGGCACCAGCGTAAGCAACTGGCAGGAATCCGGATCCAACAACATCGCCTTCGAAAGGGTTGACGCCAACGGGGAAAGCAAGGGTCTGCTCGCATTGAACAACACCCTGCAGGAGCATGACGTCGACTATACGACATCGTTGCCGGACGGGGAATACTGCAACGTGTACGCTTCCCGCACCTGCTCGCAAACCGTGACCGTCAGCGGCGGTCACGCCAAAGCGACCATCGGCAAACGAAGCGCCATTGCCATCTATGCCGGTGCGGTCAAGGGCGCGTGGACGGAAACCACGGAACCTAGCGGCACCTACGCTCCGCAATACAAGGATTCGCCGAACAGTTCGCTGATAGGTGACAAAACCCTCACCATCTACTACAAGCCCGACGAATCGTGGGGCGGGCAGGAGGTGTATGTGCGTTACACGTCCGACAACGGCAGCGGTAGCATTGCGATGAGCGCGGTCGATGTGGCCGATTCCACGAATGCGGCAGGCTGGTATAAGGCCGATCTGCCGGAAGGGGCCAACCTAAGCGCGGTGAAATACCATTTCGCATCCACACAATCCGGGGATGCGGACTCCACGGACTGGAACGGGGGTAAGCGGGGAACGGAATATACGGCACAGGTCGGCGCCACTATGATCAACGTCAGCGGGCACCGGCAGCAGACGGGCGTGCCCTACACGCGCAACCATGCGGCGAAAACCAAAGTGACCGTCAACTTCCGTTCCGTCTCCGGCGTCGGTGAGAAAGCATCCGGCGTGAAGGTGTGGAACGGCGACGGCATGGAAGGCGCCACGTATATTCCATTCGAAAGCACGCCAACGCAATACGGCAGGAAAGCCAGCGGCGAACTGGACGGCGATCTGGCAACAGTGCATTTCAGAATCGTGGATGGTGCCGATGCGACTGGAGCGTCAGAGGGAACCGCCGAACAATATGAGGCAAGCGTGTGGAAACTCGCCAAATTCGGTGACGCGCATGTGAGCGGTGCCATCGAAGCGTGGGTGGACGGCGCGCAACCCGATACCGCTTCCGACCGATCCTCGGAAAAAGCGTCTCCCTCGGCGACACCGCAGCCGAATGACATCAAAAATCCGAAAAACCTGACCATCAAACTGCATTATTACCGTCCCGACGGCAATTATCAGGAATACAGCATGGAATCCGACGCGTGGAAAGGCTGGGATCTGTGGTCTTGGTATGCGGAAAGCACCAGCGGCGAATCCCAGGAATTCACCTCCCATGACGAATTCGGCGAGGTCGCGGAATACACGCTGAGCCAGACAGCCAAAGGCGTGCGCAACCCATGGTTCATCATCCGCAACGGCGGCTCATCATGGACCGGCAAGGACTGCGACGACAACGATCGCGAGATTCCGGAATCCGTGATCAGCATGACCGCGGGAAACGTGGAAAACGGCGTCGCGGAATTCTGGATCGTCAGCGGGGATCCGACCGTGTACACGCATCCGGTGAACGTGGCCGGAATAACCTTCGACACCCAAGGCGGCAGCAGCGTTCCCGCACAGGCGGTCGCCATCGGAGGCACTGCGAGCGTTCCCGAAACGCCTACTCGCGACGGCTACGTGTTCTCGAAGTGGACCACGGACGTGGCCGGTGAACATGAGTATGATTTCGCCACCACGGTGAGCGCGACGATAACGTTGTATGCGCAGTGGACGGAAGCGAAAACCGTGACCTTCGACGTCCAAGGCGGCAGCGAGATCGCCGCACAACAGGTGCAAACAGGGAAATTGGCCGTACGACCGGAAAATCCTGAGCGCGTGGGATACGCGTTCGCGGGATGGTATACCAGCGCCGACACTTCGGGTAGCGAATACGATTTCACGGCTGCGGTGAACGATGATGTGACCTTGTATGCGAAGTGGACGCCGAACATGTACGCCGTGACCTTCGACTCGCAAGGCGGCAGCGCGGTCGATGCGCAACAGGTTGCGTACGGTGGTTACGCGACGCAACCTGCCACACCGACCCGTGACGGATACACGTTCGTCGGCTGGACCACGGATGCGGCCGGCACCACGCCGTACGGTTTCGGCATGCCCGTCACCGGCGATATCACGCTGTATGCCAAGTGGGATGATGCGGGCGCGACGTACCATACCGTCACCATTCATTTGAATGACGGCGACGATTATTCGTCGGACCTGCCGCAGGATATGACGTTGTTCGTCAAGGAAGGGGAGAAGCTTACGATCCCCGATTCCGCTCCTTCCCGCGGTGGATATCGTTTCGCAGGATTGACCAGCGACGAACAGCGGAAGACGGACTATGATGCTGGCACCGCCGTAACCGCCGACATGACCTTGTATGCCAAGTGGGTCAAGACATGGACGGTCACCTTCGACACGGCCGGCGGCAGTGCCGTGAACAGCCAGACCGTGGACAATGGAGGAGTGGCCGTTGCGCCTGATCCGTCGCCGACACGCGACGACTGCCGGTTCACCGGCTGGCAGTATGACGGCAAAAGCTACGATTTCGGCTCGAAGGTGACCGGCGACATCACCCTGACCGCGCAGTGGGTGCGCACCGCGCACCAGTGGACCATAACCTTCGATCTGAACGGAGGGCATGCGCCCGCCGGCAAGGATGCGAAGACCCTGTACGCCGAGCGGAAAGTCTACGACGGTGATTCGCTGGTCTCGCCCACGGCGGACATCGCCAACGAGCCTCAGCTTGACGGCTACACCTTCGAAGGGTGGAGCACGGTGAAAGACGACGCGCTCGCAGTCAGCGTGGTCTCCTTTGATTCGTCCGGGAAATCGTTGATGCCCATCGATCGCGACGGCACGCTGTATGCGTTGTGGTCGCGGGAGAACAGGGTAGTGAAGCCGGAATCGTCCGGTTCGACGGGATCTTCGACGAGCTATTCCGGCGCGTATTCCGATTCCTACACGGGATTGAACGGGTTGGCAGCGTTCGATGCCATAGTGAGACAATCGGGCAAATTCTCGGGCACGAATTTCGGTTCCGTCGCCGAGGATTATGTGAAACCCAAGAGCGTTCGCTGAGTGTTGGAATCCAAGGGTGGGGTCGGCCTTCATGTCGGCCCCCTTTTTTTCATGTACGGTGTATGGATTGTTGCGTCCGGATCATTGAATCGTTCGTTGTTCGTGGCGTTTGAAGCCGGGTGAAACCGTATTCGCACATGAACGCGGCAAGGAGTGTCCACTAGTTGAGCGTTACGTGTCCACGTGCTGGTCCGTTGACTAGAGTCGCGTGCTATGAGTGATTCTGCAAAGAAGTACACCATCGCCGTCATTCCGGGTGATGGCATTGGCAAGGAAGTGACTCCGTGGGCCCAGAAGGCTCTGGAGAAGGCGGCCGAAGGCGTCGCCGAATTCGAGTACGAGCATTTCGATCTCGGTGCCGAGCGCTATCTGCGTGACGGCGCGATCCTCCCCGAGGAGGAAGAGGACCGTATCAAGAAGACCGATGCGATTCTGCTGGGCGCCGTCGGCGACCCGCGTATCAAGGCCGGCATCCTGGAACGCGGCCTGCTGCTCAAGCTCCGCTTCGACCTGGACCAGTACGTGAACCTGCGTCCGTCCAAGCTGTACAAGGGTGTCACGTCGCCGCTCGCCAACCCGGGCGACATCGACTTCGTCGTCGTGCGTGAAGGCACCGAAGGCCTGTACTGCGGCGCCGGCGGAGCCGTCCGCCGTGGCACCCCGAACGAAGTCGCCACCGAAGTGTCCATCAACACCGCCTACGGTGTGGAACGCGTGGTGCGTTACGCCTTCCAGCTGGCCATGAAGCGCAAGAAGCACGTGACTCTCGTGCACAAGAAGAACGTGCTGGTCAACGCCGGCGACATGTGGCAGCGCATCGTCAACAAGGTGGCCGAGGAATATCCGGAAGTCTCTCACGATTACCTGCACATCGACGCGACCACCATCTTCATGGTGTCCAACCCGTCCCGCTTCGACGTGATCCTGACCGACAACCTCTTCGGCGACATCATCACCGACGAGGCCGGTGCCGTGGTCGGTGGCGTCGGCTACTCCGCTTCGGGCTGCATCAACGCGTCCAACGAGTATCCGTCCATGTTCGAGCCGATCCACGGTTCCGCTCCGGACATCGCCGGCCAGAACAAGGCCAATCCGACCGCGGCCATCCTGTCCGCCGCCATGCTGCTCGAGCATCTCGGTTTCGACGACGCTGCCAAGAAGATCCATACCGCCGTTGAGGCTGACATCGAGGAACTTGGCTCCACCACGCGCACCACCGACGAGGTGGGACGCGACATCCTGGCCCGCATGTGATTGGCATTCGCTGACATTCCATTTGGATGTTCCATTTGGTGAGACGCCCGCCGAACCAAGGTTTTCCTTGGAACGGTGGGCGTCTTCGCATAATCAGGGGATTTTTCAGGGGTTTTTCGGGGTTCGTGCCAGTGGTAAACGCCCGATGACGGGCAAACCTTGGGATATTGTTGAGGCATGAGTGATAACAACGCCGATTTCAATGGTGCCGGTCAAGTCAACAATCCAACGTCGGATAACGCAGCCCAGGCCGACTACAACCAACCGTACATTCCACAACAGAACGATGCGCAGATGAACCATCCGGAGTCGCAGTCGGAAACCCCCGCATACGATCAGAACTCCGCCGCATACACTCAGCCCGCTCAGCCGGCCGAGCCTGCCGTTCCGGCGTACGATCCGAACGCTTCCGCATACAGCCAGTATGGCCAGACCGCACAGTCGGCCCAGATCGCTCAGCCGTCATACGGTCAGCCGGCGACTCCGGCCTCGGCATACGGTACGGCTCCCGTCTATACCCAGCCGGCTCAGCCGGCCACGCCCGCTGGTCCGGTATATGATCCGAACGCCGCATCGTACAACCAGTACGGTCAGTATGGCCAGCCGTCCCAGCCTGCCCAATCTGCGCAGCCGTCGTACGGTCAGCCGGCAGCCCCGGCGTATGACCCCAACAACGCTTACGCCCAGCCGGATTACAACCAAGCGAACTACGGACAGCAAGGCTACGCGGCCCCGTCTACAACCAATCCGCCTATACCCAGCCTGCCTACGCGCAGCAGCCGGCATACGGCCAGCCCGTCGCACCGGCCGGATACGCCCAGAAGTCGAAACTGGCCGCCGGTCTGCTTGGCATCTTCCTGGGCTGCTTCGGCGTGCACAACTTCTACTTGGGCAACACCGGCAAGGCCGTGGCACAGCTGCTGCTGACCGTCATCGGCTGGATTCTCATCATCGGCCCAGCCGTCGCAGGCATCTGGGGACTGGTGGAAGGCATCCTGATTCTGTGCTCTCACTACGGCTCGCAATGGCACCGTGACGCTCAAGGCGTTGAACTGCAGGATTGATGACTCGAGGACTTTACAAACAGCCGGGCGGCAAACTCGTTGGAGTGACTGTCCGGCTTTCTCATGCCGATCCGGATTGTACCGATTCGGATTACGCCGATTCGGACTATATTGATTCGGCTCATACGAATGCCGTGAAAACGGTTCCATACGCTGGGCCGGCTGCATCATCGACTGTTATCGAATGCCATATCGACGGCGATTTCTTCCTCGACGGGGACGATGCCGGAACGCGGAATCTCTTGCATTCCATGGAATGTGCGCTGGAACAGTGCGCGGCCCGTTGCCTCAGCGGTTCGATGGTTTCCGAACGTGACGTGACCGCCGCCGTCGAACGGACGATGTTGCACCATCCGGACGTGCGCATCGTCGGCATGGGCGCGCGTGGCATCGCCATCGCCTTTCAACGTGCGATTGACGGCATCGATGGCGCCGATGGCATTGCCGGTATCGGCGGTAATGATGTTACGAAAGTGGAACCACGCGACGACCTGCGCATTCGGCGGCATACCAGCCCAATGGAAACCGCAGAAACCGCGGAAATCGCAAAAAACATTGAAAACGCTGGAACCGCGGAAAGCGACGAAAACGCTGGAACCGTTGGAACCGGCGAAATCGCCGAAACCGGCAATTGGGCGGAATACGCGCGACGCTGGCACGCACTCAAACCGAACATCGTGCACGACGACCCCCGCAAACCGCAGGAACAAATGGACCTCGACGTCGAATGGGCACGCGAAGTGGCTGCCGGAACCCGCGAACCCACCCTGCGTTTCTGGGAATGGGCCGAGCCGGCCGTGGTCATCGGCAGATTCCAGTCGCTCGAAGACGAAGTCAACGTGCACACCGCGCAAGACGAAGGATTCCGCATAGTCCGCCGCTGCACCGGCGGGGGAGCGATGTTCATCGAACCAGGCAACACCATCACCTACTCGCTGTACGCGCCACTCGACTTCGCCCACGGCATGAGCGTCGAGGAATCCTACAAACTCTGCGACTACTGGCTCGTCGAAGCGTTACGCGCCCTCGGCCTCAACGTACGATTCGCCGGACTCAACGACATCGCCACACAATACGGCAAACTCGGCGGCGCCGCGCAACGCCGGTTCGCGCCCACCCACGGCGGGCCCGGCGCGATTCTGCACCACGTCACGCTCGCCTACGACATCGACGCGGAAAAGATGACCCGCGTGTTGAACATCTCACGAGAGAAAATGTCCGACAAAGCGGTGAAATCAGCGGCAAAACATGTCGATCCCATGCGCTCTCAAACCGGCATGGGCCGAGACGAGGTAGTGGCGCGACTGGTCGACGCCGCCGTTCGAGTTACAATGTAGCCCGAATGGTCGATGGTGCCCGACTTAACGAGCGTTGGCATGGATGTCGACAACGGAAAACGCAGAAGCACGTCGGAACGGAGGCACGTCGATGGTCACCCCGAATGGAACCAACGGAATCAATGGTTTTGGTGGTTTCGACGATGAGCGTGAGACGTTGCTGCACACCGCGCTGTTCAAGCAGGTTTCGTCCGAAGAAGCCCGGGAACTGCTGCCGTATCTGCAGCATGCCGAATACGACAAGGGCGATTTCATCTTCCGCGAGGGAGACACCGACCATCGCATGTATCTGCTGGAGGAAGGCCGCGTCAAACTGACCAGACAATCCTCCGACAAGCGTGTGCAGCTGCTGAGCATCCACGCGTACGGCGAAGTGCTGGGCGAGATTCCGGTGTTCGATCCGCATGGCGGACCGCGTACCGCTTCGGCGGTGGCGATGACCAACGGCACGCGTGTGGTCTGGCTGGAACATGACGCGCTGTTCGACTGGCTCGACGAACATCCGCGCGTGGCCGTGGACATGCTGCAGGTATTGGCGCACCGCATGCGCAGCAACAACGAACGCATATGCGATCTGGTGTTCATGGACGTTCCCGGACGACTCGCCAAAACACTGCTCAATCTGGCATCACGATTCGGCGAACCGGTCGAAGCCGGCCTGAAGGTGCCGCACGATCTGACACAGGAGGAGATGGCGCAGCTCGTCGGATCCTCACGCGAAACGGTGAACAAGGCGTTGATGGATTTCGCTAACCGCGGATGGATCGCCAGGGAAGGCCGGTCCATCATCATCTACCAGCCGGGCATGCTGATTCGCCGATCAAGACGATGACATTCGGCTGGTTTTCGGCTGATTTCCAACTTTTCCTAAGAAATTGTCTGTTTTGTGAGAAACCCGTGACGGCTTCCGGCACATGCGTTGGCGGGCATGTGTTTAGTAGACCCGCCACTTTAGAATGGGCGTCATGCCCAAGAAGAAGACCCTTACCGTTCAACGTGTGCTCGCATTGGTAATCGCATACATCACGTTATGCGTGGGCGGCGGCGTTGTGACGAGTATTTTCTTTATGCCCGCTGTGTTCGCCGCCAATAACGCGGCCAAAGCCGTCATTCCGTCCCTTGCGGTCGAAGGCATCGATTTTGATGTGACCTCGCTCCCGCAACGCTCGACGATGTATTTCAACGACGGCAAGACCGCTTTCGCGGAATTCTATACGCAGAACCGCGAGGTCGTGCCGCTGAAGAAAATCTCCAAAGCCATGCAGCAGGCCGTCGTGGCCCGTGAAGACAAGCGCTTCTTCGAACATACCGGCGTGGACGTGCAGGGCGTGTTCCGAGCGTTCTTCCAAACCTACGTCAGAGGCGGCGACCAGCAGGGCGGTTCCACACTGACGCAGCAGTACGTCAAGAACGTGCTGTCCACCCAAGCCCGTGAAGACGACGATCCGATCGCCGAATACCATGCGACGGAAGACACCGTGGCACGTAAGCTACGCGAGATGCTGATCTCGGTGCAGATCGAAAAGAAATACTCCAAAGCCGAGATCCTGCAGGGCTACCTCAACATCGCGCAGTTCGGCCGCAACAACCTGTGCGGCGTGGAAATGGCCGCCAAACGCTACTTCAACGTCTCCGCTTCGGAACTGAACGTGACCCAGGCGGCGACCATCGCGGCAATCACCAAGAATCCGCAGAACTTCGATCCTTCCGTGGAAGCCAACCAGAAGGAAGCCGAACACCAGCGCAACATCGTGCTGCAGCTGATGCACGACCAGGGCTACATCACCTCCGAAAAGGAATTCAAAGACGCCATTAACACGCCGTTGAAGGACACGCTGAACCTGCAGGACGTGAGCTCCGGATGCCAGTCGGCCATTGAAAACACCGGCTTCTTCTGCTCGTACGTGGTCAACCAGATCCTGAAGAACAAGGCGTTCGGCAAGGACGACGAGGCTCGCGAGAAGCTGCTGAAGGAAGGCGGTCTGAAGATCGTCACCACGCTCGACCGCAACGCCAACAACGCGGCCATGCAGGCGGCGAACAGCACCGTGCCGGCCACAGACCCGTCCGGATTCGAAGTGATGATAGCGGCCGTGAAGCCGGGCACCGGCGAAATCCTGTCGTTCGGCATCAACCGAACCTACGATGCCACGGATGACGCCCGAACGGATGAGACCAAGACCTCCATGAACTACATGGTCGATCAGGAGGACGGCGGCGGTATGGGCTTCAACGTCGGCTCCACCTGGAAGCCCATCAACATGGTGGCGTGGATGCAGAAAGGCCACTCCATCAACGAGTCGCTCGTCACATCCACCGTCTACGACACGTCGAAGTTCAACTGCAACGGCTACGGTTTCGTCGGCCCGTGGAGGGTGCAGAATTCCGGCGGCGGCACCACCTCTCCGGAAAGCCCGCTGCAGGGTCTGATCAAGTCGCACAACACCACGCAGGCCTCGATGGCGTCGAACATCGGTCTGTGCGCGATCGCCGACGCGGCCAAGGAGATGGGCTACCACAACGCCATCTCCAACGCGTCCGACATCTACTCCGCTAACTCGTTCCAGCCGCCAATGACCATCGGTACGGTGCAGGCGTCGCCGTTGACCATGGCCAACGTGTACGCCACCATGGGCGCCAACGGCGTGGAATGCACTCCGATCGCCATCACCAAGGTGACCGACCGCAGCGGCAGCAAGGTGAAAGTGCCGTCCGCGAACTGCCATCAGGCCATCGACCCGGACATCGCGCAGACCGTGTCCTACGCGCTGAACCAAGGTGTCGTGCAGCCTGGCGGCGAAGCGTCGACCACGCAGCTTGACAACAATCGCAAGACCTTCGCCAAGACCGGTACCAACGAGAACACGGTGATGACCACCGCAGGTTTCGTGCCGAACCAGGTCGCGGCGTTCGTCGCGGTCGCCGACGCGCAGGACCCGATCAACAACACCTTCGACAACAAGACCATCAACGGCGTGTACCGCCCGTCTTGGTACGGCATGTACATCGCAACGCCGGCGTGGAAGCAGTTCATGAACACGTATCTTGCCGCCATCAACGCGCCGATTGACAACGATTACGGAAAGGGTGCCGACAAGTACACGGTTTCGAAGGGCGCCACCAGAACATACAACCAGTACCAATACCAGCGCCAGCAGAACAGTCAGCAGCAAAGCCAGCAGCAGACCAACCAAGGCCAGCAGCAGCAATCGCAGCAACAGCCTGCTGAGCAGCAAAATGGTCAGCAGCATCAATAGTTGCGATTGTCGGCTATACGTGCCGACTGGCCGCACTGGCTGCCTGCGCTGACTGTTCACGCCGCTGGAGCGTAAATCGCATGGCAAAGTGAACAGTCCATGAACGCCCGCCCCAACCGGCGGGCGTTCTGCTTACAATGCAATCGGTACCATGCCCGTCGCGTGGGAACGCGGTGCGGATATCGACGATTCAGGCGATACCAACGATTCATAAGAGAGATGACAATGAGCGAAGACAAGAAGAACGGCAAGCAGAACAAGACGGTCAAACCGTTCGATCCGATGACGTTGCGTGGCGTCACCGTGCGCAACCGCATCTGGCTGCCGCCAATGGACACGTATTCCGCATTGGCGCAGGACGGCAAGCCGACGCCGTTCCACTACCAGCATTACGTTTCGCGTGCGATGGGCGGCTTCGGCATGATCATCATGGAAGCGACCGCCGTCGCGCCGGAAGGCCGCATTTCGCCGTGCGATCTGGGATTGTGGGATGACGGACAGATGGACGCATGGCGTTGGATCGTGGCCGACGCGAAGGCAGCGGGTGCCACGATGGCGGTGCAGCTCAACCACGCCGGACGCAAGGGTTCCACCGGCTGCCACGCGATCGGTTTCGATGGACAGAGCGTGCCGGAAGAGCAAGGCGGATGGCGGACGGTTTGCCCAAGCGCCAACGCATACGGTTCCCTGGCTCGTCCGCGCGCGCTGAGCGTCGATGAGATCCACACCATCGTGGACCAGTTTCGCGACGCCGCCTGGCGCGCCATGAACATCGGCTTCGACGCGGTGGAAGTCCATGCCGCGCACGGCTACCTGCTGTCGCAGTTCCTCGACCCGCTCATCAACGAGCGTGACGACGAGTACGGCGGATCGTTCGACAATCGCGTCCGCATGCTGGTCGAAGTCGTGGATGCGATTCGTTCCGTCGTGCCCGACACCATGCCGGTGCTGGTGCGCGTCTCCGCCACCGACTGGGCCGCAGGCGGTTGGGACCTTGACCAGACCGTCGAACTGGCTAAGATTCTGAAGGCCCACGGCGTGGACCTGATCGACGTGTCCACAGGCGGATTGATTCCCGACGTGACCATTCCGGTGAAGCCCGACTACCAAGTGCCGTTCGCCGAACAGGTGCGCAGTCGCGCGGGCATTCCCACCACCGCAGTCGGGCTCATCACCAAGCCGAAGCAGGCGAAGAAGATTCTGAAGTCGGGCGCCGCCGACGCCGTGGAAATCGGCCGCGCTGCACTGCGCGACCCGTATTGGCCGCTCCGTGCCGCCCACAAACTGGACGTGCCGGTCGAGGAAGCCCCCTACCAGCCGCCATACCTCCGCGGCGCCTTCCGCTGACCCTCCTTTCCTTCCCCCCCTTTTTTCTTATTGCGAAAAGTGGATAACACCCCAACGCAACATAACAAAAAAACGAGTGGGAGGGCGGGCGTCCTGTTCACGACCGTAAGCTTGGCCGAACGGCCTTGAGTGTGTCGTGAAC